>Ga0335396_10005554_pt1 | contig 12968 bp, 14 predicted proteins | sample FRY02_FD_205743 | JGI IMG/M metagenome (GOLD analysis project Ga0335396, IMG submission 205743) | Freshwater microbial communities from Lake Fryxell liftoff mats and glacier meltwater in Antarctica - FRY-02 (spades assembly) (version 2) | ecosystem: Environmental > Aquatic > Freshwater > Ice >... | reverse complement strand
TCAGCTCTTTAGAGTCCTCAGCTTTCAGACCGCCGAACTGGTTGTGCCACCGGTAGTAGGTGGCCTCGGTCAAGTTGACGTGTCGCAACGCGTCAGCAACGTCACCGGCTTCGGCACGGATCTGGTCAGCATCCTGAATTTTGCGAACTACTTGATCCCGTGAATGCCGTTGTCCTCTCTAGCTCGCCATGGTTCTGGTCTTAATGCCAGCTGAAGCTGGCCCCAAGAAGCCTCCCACAATTCCTGGGCCTAGAAAATGGGATCATGTCACCATCCTCTAAGGCTTCAAATCGTGGGGAATCCCTACGACGCATTTTGGGTCCAAGGGATCATCAAGTTTGCTGTCAAAATTTAGCAAGTCTGTTCTGCCATAACCCTCTGCGATAACCGTAGCAAGTTGCCTTACGGTCGTTGGTACTCCTGTTGAAATATTCAAGGGGCCCTCCTCGCGTCCTAACACTATGTTCGCCAGTGTTGACGCGGCTTCAAGGACGTTCATGTAATCCCGGATTTGAGTGCCCGAGCCAAGCTGAGCGACACGTCCGGCTTCTAACTGGGACCGAATGTATGGGACCAGTCTTCTTTGGTCCTCCCCTTCGCCATACAGATAGAACAAGCGGCACCAGGCAAAGCTGACTCCCTTTGAAGGCAGCCACTGTGAAAGCGCAAGATAGGAGGCAGCCTTAGCTGCAGCATACGGGGTTTCCGGTTTAAGCGGCGTTTGAACTGAAACGTGGCCGGAGGATAGGTCGTATTCAAGACAGGTTCCAATGCCTATGATTCTTGGGACCCCGGCCGAGACTGCTCCCTTCATCAAGTTGAATGACCCAATCAGACAATCGAGGTTTAGGTGCGATCCCAAATACTTTCCCGGTTCTACGTACCATGCGAGGTGCACCACAGCGTCAATATCTTGGCACACCCCCTCCCACCAACTCGGACTTTCTGAGAATAAGTCCTGGGTTGGGACAATCCGGCTAACCGAAGAGGGTGCAACGCCATCTTTTTGGGTCGCCCTCGTTACAAGATGGACCTCGACACCATTCGCAACAAGAGAGCGAACTAGGTGTTTCCCTACAAATCCTGTACCCCCTGTGACCAGGACCCTCAGAGCCATTTGATAGAGAGCCTTGGGATAGCCGTCACATATTGGGTTTGTAGGCGCCCGGCCTCTCGGAGCTGGTTCGTCACTTCTTCGGCCAAGTTCCAGGGGAGAATCAGGACGAACTGAGCGTCATCTTCCGCTAACTGGCGGGGGGATCGGATTGGAATATGACTTCCAGGCAAGAACTTGTTCTGCTTGCTGGGCGCCGCATCGTAGATTACTGGGAGCAGATCAGCCTTAACTCCGGCAAAATTCAAAATTGTGTTTCCTTTGGCAGCAGCTCCATAACCCACTACTCGGGCCCCCAGGCGTTTTTTGTCAAGCAAGAACGACAACAGATCGTCTTTGATTTGGTTGGCACGTTGCTGGAACTCAAGGTAGGGCCCTAAGCTTTGCAGGCCTCCCAGCTCCTCTTCTTCAACTAGCGCGTCGCGCTGTTCGGTGTTGGTGCGGGGATCGTCCTCATGGCAGCCAAATACGCGAAGGCTCCCACCATGGGTGTTGATTTTTTCTGCGTGCCAAATTCTCAAACCACAAGAAGCAAAAATCCGACTGACCGTAAATAAGGAGAGGTAGGAAAAATGTTCATGGTACAAGGTATCAAATTGCGTAAATTTCAATAGCTCCATCAGGTGGGGAAATTCGAGGGTTATGGTTCCCCGCGGTTTGAGCATCATTTTGAGTCCCTTTGTGAAGTCGTTGATGTTGGGGACGTGAGCGTAGACATTATTTCCAATAATGAGATCGGCCTTTTTACCATTGTCTGAGATTCGTCTCCCTAGAGCCTCGCCAAAAAATTCCTCGATAACGGGAATTCCAAGTTTTTTTGAGGCAGCCGCAGTGTCTGAAGCTGGTTCAATTCCCAGACAGGGAATTTTTGCATTTACAAAGTTTTGCAATAGATACCCATCATTTGAGGCAACTTCGATGACAAAGCTGCCCGAATCCAGCTGTAACTCCTTTGTCATGCGCTGAGCGTAAGCTCTTGCGTGTTCCAGCCAAGTACTCGATGTGCTCGAAAAATAGGCGTAGTCGGAACGAAAGAGATCTTGTGCCGCCGCATAGTCCTCAGTTTGGACAAGCCAACAGCTAGTGCACGCTCTGACTTTCAGCGGGAAATACTGCTCCGGCTGCAAAAGCTGCTCCTCAGAAAGATAAGCGTTTGAGGGAGGAGCAAACCCCAGATCCATCAAAGTAACAGATAAGGGGTCTAGGCAATGTCGACAAATCATGCGATAAGTCCAAGGAACACATCGTCAACGAATTGTAATTGTTCATCCCGCTTCGATTGGCCGGCAACAGGAAGTGGCCATGAAATTTTAAGCGTACCATCCTTAGCGTTGATTCCGACCTCTGCTTCAGGATCAAATTCAGCCGTATGGAAATAGAGCAACTCGCAATCGGAGCTTAAGGCCTGGAAGCCGTGGGCGAAGCCCTCCGGGATTACTAGCGTCCGCCGGTTTGAAGCATCCAGCACCTCTCCATGCCACTTGAGAAAAGTAGGCGATCCGACTCGTAAATCAACTGCGACATCGAACACCTTGCCCCTGATGCAAGAAACTAGCTTCACTTCGGCTTTGGGCGCACGCTGAAAATGCAAGCCACGAACGGTGCCACTGTACTTCGTGAGTGAACGGTTAATTTGTCTAATTCTTTTGGACCCCAGAATTTCTTCCAATTCACTGTCGCAATACATCCTCTCTAGCCACCCTCTTCCATCAACGACGGGCTGGCGTTCGATGATATGCACGCCTGCAATTTCTGAGCCTCGGATTTTGAGGGATGTCATTTTGCGAGAAAGTCCTGTATCTGCTCCGTCGTCTTGCGGGACATGTTCGTGCCCAACTTCCAGGCCTCATGCCACTCAAGTGTTTTCTCCAAAGCTATTTCCAGGCCCCACTGAGCCTCCCACTTGAGCAAAGCCTTTGCCTTCGAAGTATCTAGAGCCAGCTTCTTGGCTTCGTGGACTGTTGTCGACGTTCCCACTTCCCAGGATGCATCGGGTTGGGTATCAACTAGCCTGTCAAGGACCCAAGACACTGACTTGTGGTCTTTGTTTTGCGGTCCGAAATTCCATGGTCCAGAGTACTTTTCACCCCTGCCGTGGAGGCTCTCTGCAAGGATTAGATAGCCTGAGATTGGTTCCAGCACGTGTTGCCATGGTCGAGTTGAGTTGGCGGATCGAACTTGGAGAGGTCCAACACTCTCTAGAGCTCGAAGAAAATCGGGCACCAGTCTATTGGGGGCCCAATCTCCTCCACCAACCACATTCCCAGCCCGAGCTGTGGCGACGTGGATGTCCGAGTCGGCGAGGAACGAATCCCGGTAGCTTGCGACTACCAATTCGACTGCCGCCTTGCTGGATGAGTACGGATCATGCCCGCCTAGGCGGTCATTTTCGCGGTAAGGCCAGTCCCATTCATTATTTACGTAACACTTGTCGGATGTCACAATGACAACCGATTTCAAAGTGGGGGCCCTCCTGCAACTCTCGAGTAGGTTCACTGTCCCAGTGACGTTCGTCGTGAAAGTGTCAACTGGATTTCGGTATGACTCTCGCACAAGCGCTTGTGCAGCAAGATGAATCACAATCTCTGGTCTGCTGTCTTTGAGTGCTTGCGAGAGCTTTGGGAGATCTCTAACATCTCCCACCACCGAGGATGCCAAGCGGTCGGCGAGCCGAGCTTCTTCAAAGAAATTGGGGTTTGTGGAAGGCTCTAAAGCGTAACCATGAACTCTCGCTCCCATGTCACACAGCCAATGAGCCATCCAGCCACCTTTGAAACCAGTATGTCCGGTCATAAATACTGAACGATGCTTCCAGAAGTTGTTGTCAGGACGGCGGCTCATTCCCAAACCTTCCAGGGCGCATCCCCAGACGCCCAAAGCTCATTGAGAAAATTTTTCTCACTTAGGGTATCCATAGGTTGCCAGAAACCACTGTGCCTAAAGGCCAAAAGCTGCTCATTTTGTGTCAGTTGGACGAGAGAGTCTAGCTCCCAACTTGTTGAGTCACTTTTGATGAGGTCGAGCACTTCGTGTTTCAAAACGAAAAAGCCGGCGTTTACCCAGCTACGGCTGACCTCAGGTTTCTCTTCGAACCTTTCTACCGTTCCGTCCTCAGCCAAAGAGAGAAGGCCAAAACGTCCTACGGGGGAGGCGGCAGTAACGGTAGCAAGTCGTCCGTGGCCTTGGTGGTACGCCACCAACGCCGTTACATCAACGTCCCCAACACCATCGCCATAGGTGAGGTAGAAGTCACTCTCGCCTTCGAGGTATTTCTGAGCACGCTTCAGACGCCCACCGGTTGCTGTCAACTCTCCAGTATCTACGAGAGTTACGTTCCACGGCTCACCGCTGCTTTGATGAACTTTCAAACCATTATCCGATAAGGAAAAAGTCACATCAGCTGTGTGTAGGAAATAATTCGCGAAATACTCCTTTATTTTGTGGCCCTTATAACCCAGACAGATTACGAAGTCCGTCACACCGTGTGTTGAGAAAATTTTCATGATGTGCCAGAGGATTGGGCGACCGCCCACCTCCACCAGTGGCTTTGGTATTAATCCTGTTTCTTCTGCCAGTCTTGTGCCGAGTCCGCCTGCCAAGATTACTGCCTTCATAAGGTACTCATCTTTTCTTCCGTCCGTCTGCCTTATCCTTCGTTAGGCACCAAGGACCTGCGACCACAATCCAACCATAAACCATCCGCGCCAAGACCCTCCGGATGAACAAGGCGGGTTCCGTGCGCATCTCTCTTCCGCGAATGCCACTCATATCTCCAGAGGCCTTGGGAAAGTCGAAAACATCGGCGTTGGGTTGGCTGGCGGAGCATTTCACGCCTCTATTCTTGGGACCCGGTGCCGATTGGTTCCAACCGAACCTAAAAAATGGGTCCATGTCAAGACCCCTCGACCACGGTGAAGTTAGGCTGCTGCCGAAACTTGGAGCGGTTTCCTTGGCTAATGAAATGTAGTCGAGCATTGAAAGGGCTAATGTTAAGTTTGCGCAGTTGTTTGCGTTCTGCTTTGAAATGTGCGCCGCGGTTTTTGCAAAGGCAAGCTATGGAATGGAAAGCCCCCGAGATATGAGCTTCGACATTGTCGGTGGACAGCTCATCGCACATACGCATGTTCTCCCAGGGATATTGCCCGAATCAACAGGCGGTGAATTCGCCCTGAATGCTGGCTTCTCCAAACTCCATCTTCAAAAGCAAGGCTCCTCTGCATCAAATTTTTGCCTGGCTGTGGATTCGGGGGTTGATTCGAGTTTTCTTGCATGCGCTGTCTCACTTTTCAAGGTCGCGATGCTTTATGAGCCTAGGGAAATTAATCAAGCTGGTTACGCAGCGGCAGAAAAGCACATGTCTGAACTGCATCTTGTCCTAACTAACGATCCGGAACTGCTCGATAGGTACCCTCAGAAAACCCAGCGGTACCCAACGGGTGGGTCTTTTCTTCTGGAAACCGAAAGACTTCGCGGCGCCAAGATTCGGAATGTCTCCATTTCGGCTTCAAAAAAGAAGATGCTAGATGGGCATAGACTCCGACACCAGGTGGTCTCGGAGTTCCGCGGGCTGGGTTTAGTTCCGATGGGTGGAGGCTACAAAAAGTATGATTCTTGGGCGACACCGTACGCACGATTTCGCTTCTCCGTGGTTATCGAAAACTCGGCTGGCCCGTTCCTTTTCACTGAAAAACTGATCCACTCACTGCTCTTTCGATGCATTCCCGTTTACTGGGGGGCGACAGAATTACCGCACGAATTTTCTCCCGAGGGAATTCTTCGTTTTCGGGACATAGATGAGCTCCATGCGCTTTGGCCAACCTTGAATCGGAAGAAGTACAGAGAATTGGAACCTTTCCTCGCCCGAAATCAGTCAGCGGCACTCGAATATTGCTCGACTGATCTGAACGTTCAAAGATCCATCGCGTCATTCTTTGGCGTTGACGAATTTTCAAAGGATTCTGCCACCAATTACTTTGCCGATCACAAAGCTGTTCTCTCGGGTTCCGCGCCGTTTGCTCCAATCAGGCGCATAAGGTAGCACCCAATCGCAGGGGTTTTCCTTCTCAAACTTGAACCGCCAAAAATCAAAATAGAATTTCATAGAGTCTTATCGCGGAGGGGGCAAGAGTGGCCCGGGTAGGTATCGTCATTCAAGGACCTTCTCGGTCTGACGGTGGCTCTCGGTTTATCGATCGAAACTTCGATTATTCGCCTGCGGTCGAGGCGACTATTGGTCTTGCCAAGAAGTTTTTCGATGAAATAGTTGTCAGCACCTGGGCTGGGCACGAATTTGCCAACGAAAGCTGGCCGGACAGCGTTGAACTAATCAGCTCAGAATTGCCAAGCTTCGGTCAAGGAAATTCACGAAAATAGTTTCTCTCAACTGCCAAAGGCATTGAGTACTTGAAAACCCGCAATGTCGATTACTGTTTGAAAGTTCGGACCGACCAAGTACTGCCGGAATCAGCCTTTGAATATCTGCTTGAGTTCTTTTCTCTTCCCGAACCCCAACCTAAGCTCCTCCTGTCAGACTATGTAGTCGGCTCCCCATTTTACGCCGGGGATTTTGTGTTCGCTGGAAAGCTAGATGTGGTGGACAATTTTGTTAACTCCTTTCTGACATTTGGGGCCAAAGACTTGCACCCAAGTGTTGGGCACAACTACATTTTGAATGTATCTCTGTGCCACAGACAGCTTGTTTTCTGACAATGTGAACCCCCGCATACCCATGATCATTCAGATTTCCGATCCTAGGCACTTTCGGGCTCGCAGCTACTGGACAGAAACAAGGCAAAATCGTTTCAGTTTCTCGCGCAGAGAAGACTTTTCTCAAATTCTTTGGCGGGGCCAAAGAATGAGTGAAATTGTCCCTGTCGACGGATTTTCTTTTCAAGTTGATAATGAAAATAGCGTGCAAGGTCCTTCATCTACCCCCCGTACCCCCCCCGTTCCCAAATTTCGCGTCTTCGTGCGTTTCGGGAAATTTTCGCAGTGTTAACTCAGGAATTGAGAATGCTTAGAGCGAGTGGTCAGAAAAATACTGTGTGGCAGTTCTTACGAGGACTTCAAACGGGGAACTACTCGAGCTGAATTGTTTTGCCTTCAGGGAGGCCAGCCAATGTTCTTTACAGTAACGCGGGAAAATGGTGGAAATATATTTTCAGGTGCCCATGAGATTTGGTCATGAAAGGGAATCTCCGTCGACAATGTCCTTTAAGGTTGGGATCTGGTCCCACTGGCACAACCAGGAACGCCTCCCATGGTTCCATCGGAGACCCCCCCCCCAGCAGAGTTCGAAGAGACGGTCATGCCGAAAACTGCCAGGCAAAAATATTGGCAGAAAACACAACTCTGGGGTCTCCACAAGATCCGGGAGGTTCACCTCCTTCATTCATGCGTGGAGTTGTTTTGGACTACAGTTTTGACTATTGGGCGTTGTCGAGGTGTGTGTGGCTACGGAGTAGGGAAAGCAGCGGTAATGGCGAATGGAGTAGTTGTAGAGTTGGCTGGCGGCCTGGGCAGCCAGCTTTTTCAGTGGGCGACGGGGTACGCGGTGAGCGAGCGCCTGGGTGTCAATCTGGAACTAGAGTCAAAAAATATCCCGCGACCTGAAAAGTCGCTAGATAAGAGAAAATTCGAGCTGGATTATTTTTCGATCCGTAAACGCAGGGCTTTCCTTGCAAGATTTTGGAGAAAGCGGTGGCCAGCCTTTCAAGAATCAGGGTTCCTGTATGACCGGAGGATTGACGAAGTCGAATCCGGCTCTACGCTTGTAGGATACTTCTCATCCTGGCGTTATTTTGAAGATTGTGCGTCCAAAATTCGGGCGATCTTGCAGCGGGGCGCCAAGCCGAGCAAACTGTTTTTAGAGCTGAGCCAAAAATTGGAGGGGAAGGTTTGGATAGGCGTGCACGTGCGCCGCGGTGACTTCTTAAATTTTCCGGAGATATTTCCTTTGGCGGATTCCGACTACTACTCGCGTGCACTTGACTTTGTGGGAGCATCTTCAGCAGAAGAAATTGTGGTCTTTTCCACGGAAGTTTCGGATGGAAGATCGGTGGTTCCCCAGGGGACAATTTATGTCGATGCTTCAGTAGTATCCGAGCCGGGAGACGTCGTGATGCTTCTATCTAAAGCTAACCACGTTGTTGGAGCGAACAGCTCGCTGAGTTGGTGGGGTGCCTATCTCAACGAAATTAAGGGTGCCAAAAAGGTTTTCCCCTTGATGTGGTTTGGGCCCAAAGGTTGGCCGACTGACGACCTAATTCCAGCAAATTGGACTCGAATGTGAAGGCAGTGCACCTCCAGCGAAGCCACACGAACCGCCTTGGGTTTTTTGAGGGCTCCACTAGCTAGAACGCGCAGAATTCAATTGTCGGCAATTTGCTCAGAAGATTTTTGTAAGGCTAGGCCAGGCTTAGAACTTATCCTGCATAAAAGTATTCAGAAATCAAGTCACAGGCCCAATAGTCTAGGTCCAGGTTGATGTGACCCCCAAGCATTGGCCTTTCGTGAGACTCGTGTCATGGTGGGCTCCGAAGGAGCACCAGATGCCACGAGCCCCCAACCATTGCTAACGACGGCCGCCAAACGAAATCGGGTTTCTCTCCAGCTGGCCGACAGTGGCATGTCAAGAGGGCAAACCCGGACCGCGCGACTAGCTTTCCCCATGTGGCGTCTCTTAGCGTGTGGGTTCACTAACGCGGACGTGGAATCTCTCAGGGATATTTCAGATGAAAAATCTGGGAAATCATCCGACATCTAAGTCGCGAAACTAAGCCTGCTGGATCCGATTCCCAGAATCTATCACCGCCACAACTGACCGCAATTTCAGGTGTTAAGTCGAGGGAACGCTACACCCGCAAGGCGACAAGCTTCCAGCAGATTCCGAGCCAGCTCTTCTTTCACACGTTTGTCGTAGTGGTACGGAAAGACCTGACCCTGTGCGATCTCATTCTCGTCCGCTTCGACAGCCTCTGCGGGCCCAGCGATCAAATTGACGTTTTGATAAGTGTGCGCAAGGACCTCGAAGATACTGTCCAACTGCTCCCCCCGGACCAGGAACCTTTGGCGACTCTCCAAATCCTTTGGATAAGTCAAAAGAAAAATTGGCACCGGACCCCACAAGTTCTCGATTGTCGAAATCAAATTCTCAAAATGTCTGATCGCGTCATCGAGGTCTAGCAAGCCTTCGGACCGAACGGATCCGTCCGCTAAAGCCTCTTTCGAAACGTCAGCGTAGTTTGCATGGAAATAGGATCCAGACAACGTGTGAACAAACCTCTGATCCGTGAGCTCCGAATACGAGTCGATCAAACAAAAAATAGGCGGGTGCTGGTGCCGCATCAGATGGGAATTTTGTTGGTCGACATGGCCCCAGCCATCCTCACGCACCATTACTCTGCGGACGCTCAAAGGGACAAGGTTACGCTTGCGGAAAAATGGAAGACGAATGTGTTTGGCCAAAACGTCGATTCGCACTTTCTGAAGATGAAACCTGCGCGCACTTTTTATCTCCGGGAGAGACAGTTTGAGCACGTCGCTCCCCAAGCATGCCGTGCGATTGAAAACCCAGGGAACCCCAGGGTCAAAACTGCGGGGGAGGAGCAACTCCCAATGGCGAAGGAAGCTGTCGTTCCTCTCCCCAACACGAGTAGTGCCAACCCAACCCAGCATGATCCGGATGGCTTTGAGAGACAAGTTACCTAGCCGAAGGGAAGCCTTTTTGGAGAAATCAATCACAACCCAAATTTAACATATATCGCAACTCCATCAACCGAAAAAGTAAAAATCGTGAGCGTAGCTTCGAACCAGCCGTTTAGCTAGAGTGGGGGCACCTGAACGCTTCTCAGACTCAAGGCGGACAATGTCGGACCAGCTCATCATTTTTGATCTTGATGGTGTCCTTGTGGAAACTAAAGACATCCACTTTGACGCCCTTAACGTCGCCCTCAGTGAGGTAGACCCCGCCACACAAATCTCCCACGCCGAACACCTGTCACAATTTGATGGGCTAGACACCAGGACGAAGCTGAGAATTCTCTCCCGTCTAGGACGCCTGGACCCGAAGGATGTAGATCAGGTCTGGGAACGGAAACAACAACTAACTGCTCTTTCCCTAGCCGCCCAAAAGTCCAATCCTGAGATCCTCGAGGTCTTCAGACTGCTGAAGCAAGCAGGCTTCCATATCGCAATAGCCAGCAACTCCGTTCGAGCGACAGTCACGTCTGAGGTTGAGCGTTTAGGATTGATGAAGTTTGTCGACATCATTTTGTCAAACGAGGAAGTAGCTCAACCAAAGCCCCATCCAGAAATCTACTGGCGTGCGATGATTCTTGCCGAGAAGGGTCCGGAAAATACCACAATTCTTGAGGATTCGAGCGTTGGGCGCAGAGCTGCAATAACGAGTGGTGCTCGATTGATTCCCATAGATTCTCCCTCAGAAATCACACTGGACTTTGCTCGGGAAGTATTGTTGAAGATAACAACTAAAGGGGCAAAGCCCCCTTGGAAAGCTAAACAGTTGAAAATTTTAATTCCGATGGCAGGTGCCGGTTCGAGATTTGCAGAAGCTGGGTACACATTCCCAAAACCACTGATTGAAATCATGGGCAGAACAATGATCGAAGTGGTTGTGAAGAACCTGCGCGTTGAGGGAGATTTTATCTTCATCGTTCAACGAGGGCACTTTGAGAAGTTTAACCTTGGGCACTATTTGAACCTGCTGGCTCCGGGGTGCGAAATTGTTGTTGTAGACAAACTCACAGATGGTGCCGCCCGCACAGCCTTGCTTGCCGAAAAACTTATCGACAACGAGTCGCCCCTTCTCATCGCAAATTCGGATCAATTCCTCGACTGGGATTCCAGTGAAATCCTTTACCAGCTCGGTTCGGATGGCACTGATGGGGGTCTCATCACTTTTGAATCTACACACCCTAAATGGTCCTTTGCGAAACTCGATGACGAAGGCTGGGTGACCGAAGTCGCCGAGAAAGACCCGATCTCAAACGTCGCCACGACAGGCGTCTACTACTGGTCGAGGGGATCAGATTTTGTGAGATTCGCAAAACAAATGATTCAAAAAGATATCCGAACTAACGGCGAATTTTATATATGCCCTGTATACAACGAAGCGATAGAGGCCGGGCTAAAGATCCGAGCAAGGCCGATCACGCAGATGTGGGGGCTCGGGACCCCGGAGGATCTCAGTGCTTTCATCGCCGACCCTGTTGCGGTTCAAAAACTCCGAGAGCTTTGAAGGATTAAACCCCTGTGACCTTTCCAGCAATCCTTATCGCGCATCGAGGGAACACCCGTGGCCCCCAACCAGAACAAGAGAACTTGCCTGACTACATAGACGCCGCGATCAGCAGTGGTTTTCAGGTGGAGATTGATCTTTGGGGGCTAGAGGGACAGGCCTTCCTAGGCCACGATCGGCCAGAAACGCAAGTCGACTTAGCATGGCTCAAGAAGCGGCAGGAACGACTTTGGGTTCACTGCAAAAATAGTGAAGCCATCATGCTAGTAGGCGAATCAACGCTCAACTGGTTTTTCCACGAAAACGATTCCTACACTCTCACGAGTCACGGGTTCATTTGGACCTACCCGGGCAAGAGAATCTTGAGCGGGCCCTCAGTCGGTCTATGGTTTGGAGCGGAAAGCCCACTCAACAAGCGGGAATTTAAAGATGCGCATGCGATTTGCGGCGACTACGTGGGAAATTGGCACTGAGTATGACCCTAGGTCTGCAGTGTGAAGTGGCCAAGACTAATAGGCGTGCTGCAACCCATATTTTCGACTTACCCAGCCGGCCAAGGGCCACATCTGCGCTTTCATCAAAAAAAGGATGACCCGTGCAAGGGAGTCAAAAGAGTCGGCCTCTAAGAAATCGTGATCTGCCTTAAAGCGGTTTAGCCGACCGTTTGCTGCTTGGGCTTCGCTGCGGCGTCGCCCAAGCACGTGAACGATAAAAAGGTGCCGCAGCACCCTCACCTGAGAGCGTCGAAGCGCGCAATGTAAATCTGATTGAAAATTTTCAATCATCAACTCGTACATTTGGAAAGTTTCCTCGTACACAAGGTATCCGGGGCGAGCGCTGAAAGCAGTCGGCGAGGAAGAGGTGCGGTAGACACCCAACGTTTCATCTATGTAGCCTATGTCTCCGCGCAGCGCGTTGAAGATATTTAGCGGTAAATCTACGATATTTTCCAGCCGCCAAAACCACCCGGGCCAGCTTCCTTCTGCCGGCCTCCGAAACATAATGGAAGAGGTCGGCATGAAGGTGCCTTCCCGGAGAAGGTCCTCAACGGTGGAGCGGGGTTTTCTCATGTGAGAGAGGGGCAACTCCTGAATCAAATTTCCTTTCCTGCTCTCATGACGGACCCGATGGAAAACAGATGTGCAATCCTCGTTGGCCCGAAGAAAATCCATCTGGAGTTGGAGCTTTTGAGGGTCTGTCCATAGATCATCACCGTCGCAAATGGCTATGAAGTCACCCCGGCAGCGGTCGAGATTGCGCAGGAAATTTTCTTTCATGCCTTTGCGTTCGGAATTGAAATTTGCACGAACTAGGCCAGGGAATTTTTCCGCAAAATCCGAAACAATCCGTCGAGTCCCATCCGTTGAACGGTCGTCAGAAACCACGATTTCGAAGGAGAAGCCCGTCCTCTGTGACAGAATCCCGTTTAGGGTTTCCGCGATAAACTTCTCTTGATTGAAGCAGATGACAGGGAGTGATGCAGGGTTTGGTGACATCTAACATGTGAACACCGGAAGGTGTTCCTGGAAGGATGTTGTCATGAGAGCATTCCCTGAAGAGTTCCGCCGTGACGTAGTAAAAGTTGCCCGGAATAGC
>Ga0335396_10005543_pt1 | contig 12998 bp, 11 predicted proteins | sample FRY02_FD_205743 | JGI IMG/M metagenome (GOLD analysis project Ga0335396, IMG submission 205743) | Freshwater microbial communities from Lake Fryxell liftoff mats and glacier meltwater in Antarctica - FRY-02 (spades assembly) (version 2) | ecosystem: Environmental > Aquatic > Freshwater > Ice >... | reverse complement strand
CCCGATCTCCCCCCAGCCTCCGCCACCCCAAAACCGCCTCCTGACAACCTCCACCTCCGGCCTTTCCCCTCCTCACCGCCCCGTCTTCCCGATCAACTGTGCCAGCACCTCGGCCTCCCCGCGCAATTCGGCCTCAGTCCTCATCTCCGCCACCGTGAACGGCATCCGCACCCGCCAGTTCGCCCCACCCACCGTCCCCGGCACGTTGAACCGCTCCTTCATCCCGTAGAGATCGGTGATCATGAACGCCGCGTAGCGCGAGTTGCAACCCAACAGCCCACCCATCAACGCCCACTTCACGGTCCTATCGTAGGCCGCATACTTCGTCCCCTCCTTCGGCACCTTCAGCCCCCCGATCTCGCTCAATATGCGCAGGTTCCACCCCGCCCCCTGCCGCGCTCCGTAGTCATGATGATTCAGATTCGCCCGAAACTCATCCCACATCGCCGCCATCGACGGATGATCATGTGTCGCGTAGGTCGCAAAACTACACTCCTCGTAGTTCTTTCCGGGAATGGGATGCTCCTCGCCCTTCTTGTCCTGCTCCACCTCCCAATGCAGGATCTTGAACCCCGCAATCCCGATCCTGTGCAAGTGCGGACGCACATAGTCCGGCACCGCCCCCAGGTCCTCCCCCACCACTTCCTTCTCTCCCGCCGCCTCCTGCACCGCCCGGAGATAGCAATCCCCGGCCGCCAGATTCGCGGCCCGGTGCTCGGCGCTGTCGTCCGGATGAGGCTTGAACCCCGGCAGCTTTCCTCCTGTCCGTCGGGCCGCTTCCTCATGATCCAGCGCCAGGAATTCCGCATTCCGCCGCGGCCGCCACGGGAAGGAATAGATCCGGTAAAACCCGAGGATGTGATCAATCCGGAAGATCCCGAAGACATCCACCAACTTCTCGATCCGCCGCCGCCACCAGCGAAACCCATCCGCCTTCAAGACGTCCCAGCGATAGAGCGGAATCCCCCAGTTCTGCCCCCATTTCACCGCGAATTCATCGTCCTTGAAGACCCGCTCCGGCGGCGCCCCGCCACTCCATTCCAGGTCAAACCACTTCGGCTCGAAAAACACATCCGCACTGCAATAGGCGATCCCGATCGGTACATCCCCCATCAACAACACGTCCTGCCCCTCCGCGTAGGCCCGCACCGCCCGCCATTGGCTGAAGGCCACCCACTGCACCCAGGCAAAGAACACCAACTCCCGCGCCACGTTCTTGTTCGTCTTGCCCCGCTCCCGCGCGATCCACTCCCGGGCCTGCTCGGGCCGATTGTAGTTCATGCTCCACAGACTCCATTCCTCGCTGCCGCCTTCCCGGTCCATCAGCCAACGAAATGCGCAGTAGTCCTCCAACCACCCGCGCTCCTCTTCCTGAAACCGCACAAACTCCTCCCAGCCCTCCCCCTCGTGCGCCGCTTCCCAGAATCGCCCGAAGGCCGTCTCCAACAATCCACGCTTCACCAACTTCACCGCCGCATGATCCACCAGCTCACCGGACAACACCTGCCCCGGCATCACCAACCGCGCCGCCTCCAGATCGCTCTCCTCCAATTCCTCCACCGCCTCCAAATCAATCATACTCGGCTCCAACGCCACCGAGCTGATCGCATTGTAAGGACTGTGATCCCCACCCGTCTCATTGATCGGCAGCAACTGCAAAAATCCCACCCCATATTCCGCCGCCCAGTCCACCAGTTCCCGAAGCGCCCCCACGTCTCCAATCCCAAGATCGCCCTTCCGGCGCAAGGAGGGAACAGGAGCCAACATGCCGGCCCGGCGTGGACGTCTGCGAATCACGCGGCGTACTCTCCACAGTCCACCCCCCACCCGCAAGCGCCGATCACCTCCACCGCTCCTCCAAACGATGCTCCCGCGTCGGCACCTTGTTCCGCAGGCGGTCCAGCCGATAAAATCCACAATAGGGACAGGCCCACACCCGGTAGCGTGGAAAGCACTTCGTCACAAAGTAGATCGAGACCGCCGGCAGCACCATCAACCCCAGCACCCACCAACCCGGCCACTCCCGTACATCGGTGGGCCGCGCCAGCAGCGAACACAGCAAACAGAACTGTAGCCGAAACGCGTCTCCCTCATGCCCCAGCCTCCCACCCCCCAACCCCACCCGCCATTACAAGGAACCCCCGCTTTTCCAGCCCCCCTATTTCCGCAGGTCCCGCGCCCCCGCTTTCCGCCCCACCGCCAGCGCCGCCGGCAGCAACAACAGCAGCGGCTCCAACCTCCCCATCGAGTGCAGCGAGAACACATAGCTCCCATCGAAAACCAAGGCCACGCACCCCCCGCCCAGCAAAGCCAGCCACAGCGCCTCCCCCGCCCGCGCCAACTCGAACGAGCTCTGCAGCGCCACGGTGAAAATTGCCAGCAAGAGCCCCAGCCCGATCGCTCCGGTCAGGTAAAGCTGCGTCAGGTAAACACTGTGCGGATGCCGCACAAACCACCCGAACTCCTCCTCCGGCACCGAGGCCGGTGCCGCCATCCCCTTTCCGATCACCCCGTCCAGGGCGGTCATCTGCTTGAAAAACCACCCGTAGATGTCGAAGCGCCCCGTCGTCCCGCGCCCGATCATGTCCCGCGCCGCCTCCGATCCCGACTGCACCGCCGCTAACAGAATAAAAAACGCCAATCCGGTCATTGCGCAAACCACCAGGGCCGGCACGGCCCTCCGACGCTCCATCACCACCAGCACGCCCATCCCCACCCCGAAGGCCAGCATTGCCCCCCGGCTTTGCGAGGCCAGCAGCCCCAACACCAAGACCACCAGCGCCCCCAGCCACACCCACCGCGAACGGCCCATCCCCTCCCGCGTCGCCTTCCAGGCCGCCACCAGCGCCCCAAAGCTGCACAAGAGCCCCGTCCACACCGGATTCAATCCCTCTTCATAGACCCACACGTTCCGCAACCGATCCTCCGCCACGCTCCGCCCCGGTTCGGCATAGAACACCAACAAGCTCCCCAGCGCCACCACGGCCGCCAGCAGCCCCAGCGCCGGAATCACCCAGCGCAGCACCAACGAGGAGCGCGAGACCGCCATCACCGCCAGCAGAAAGCTCCCCGTCATCACCACGTCCAACCAATACCCCCCGGGACTGGTCCGCGGATCACTCCAAAACGTGCTCAACCACTGATAGAGCAGCAGCACCCCCACCAACCACAGCCAGCGCTCCCCCCGCACCACCTCCCGCAACTCCCGCCAATTCAACACCAATCCCGGCAGGACCAGCACAAAAAGCGCCAACCGATGCGTGTGCGCATCCGACCAGAACCAAAAGCCGGCCAGCCAAAGCGTCAGCCCCACCGCCAGCACCATCCGCCACCAGGACTCCCGTTCGCTCTGTTCCGCCCCCTCCATCAGCCACGCAGCCTAAGGTGTTCGTTCGGAAATCCAAAACAAAACCAGCACCCCCGACACACACCCAAAGAATCTCCCCTACATTCAAAGCCGCCCAACCTTCCCCACCAAAATACACTCCCTCCTCCCCTCCCCCAAATCAGCGCCCTCAGTGCCATCAGCGGTCCATTCCCTCCACCGACCTCTCGTCGTGACTGCACCCCCGATTCACGCTACACCACGGCTGTGATCGAGTCCCTCCAGACCCTCCTCCGGCCCGAACAGATCTCCCTCGCCCCGGAGGCCATCGCCGTGCATTCCACCGACAAGTGGTATGCCTCCCATCCTCCGGAGCTCGTCGTCTTCGCGGAAAGCACGGAGGATGTTTCCAAGGTCCTCCGCTTCGCCCACGCCGAAGGCATCCCCGTCACCACCCGCGGGGCCGGCATCGGCTACGTCGGCGGCTGCGTCCCTCTCCACGGCGGCATCGCCCTCTCCGTGGCCCGCATGAACAAGATCCTCGAACTCAACCCCCCCGATGGCGTCGCGGTCGTCCAACCCGGCGTCATCACCGGCGACCTCCAGGACGCCGCCAGGGAACGCGGCTGGTATTACCCCCCCGACCCCGCCTCCCTCCGCGAATGCTCCCTCGGCGGCAACATCGCCACCAACGCCGGCGGCCCCCGCTGCCTCAAATACGGCGTCACTCGCAGCTACGTCATGGGCCTCGAGGTCGTCCTCGCCAACGGCGACATCCTCCGCACCGGCTCCCGCTGCCACAAAAACAAGACCGGCTTCGACCTCCTCGGCCTCTTCACCGGATCGGAAGGCATGCTCGGCGTGGTCACCGAAGCCACCCTCCGCCTCATCCCCCACCCCCAGCGCCGGGCCATGCTCACCGCCACCTTCCCCGCCTTTTCCAAGGCCGCCCACGCCGTGCAGACCATCCTCAACACCGGCCACCTCCCCTCCGCCCTCGAAATTACCGACGCCTTCACCCTCCAGGCCGCCCGGGATTATCTCGGCCCCAACGCCTTCCCCGTCGGCGAAGCCCACCTCATCGTCGAAATCGACGGCCGCGACGCCGCCGTCTCCGCCGAACTCCTCGAACTCCACGCCCTCCTCGACGATCTCGGCGCCCTCAGCGTCGAGGAACACCGCGACGAACCCGCCTGCGAGGCCATCTGGCAGCTCCGCCGCGACTTCTCCTACTCCCTCCGACACACCGGCCTCACCAAACTCAACGAGGACATCGTCGTCCCCCGCTCCAAGTTGGTCGAACTCGTCGAGTTCGCCAGACAACTCCAGGAGGAAACCGGCATCCCCATCGCCTGCTTCGGCCACGCCGGCGACGGCAACATCCACACCAACCTCATGGTCGAAAACTACGGCGAACCTAGTATCAAGGCCCACGCCGACGCCGCCCTCGACCGACTCTTCACCTGGGTCCTCGAACACAACGGCGTCATCACCGGCGAACACGGTGTCGGCCTCGCCAAAAAGCCCTGGATCAAACAAGCCCTCGGCCAAACCTCCCTCGCCACCCACCGCGCCCTCAAACAAGCCCTCGACCCCACCAACCTCCTCAACCCCGGCAAGTTCCTCGACGACTAACGCCCCTCTCGAACGCCCAGGCAGGGACCGACCTCCGCGCGGTCCGGCAGATTCCCCCCCCACGCCCTCATCCGCGAAACGCCCCCCGATCCAAGGATTTCTTCGGATTTCCCCCCTTGGACAGTGGACACTCCTTGTTGGCTGTTGGGTGTTCCAATTCCCGTCCCCCGCATAGGAGCAATGGGTCACCCGGTGAAAACGAACGGCCCATTCCTCCCTCTACGCAAATCCGCGAAAGAATCGTTCTCGCAGAATCGTTGAGCAGTTTCCATGAAACTGCTTTCCGGCGCCCTCCTCCTCATTTCCCTCAGCCTCAACTCCGTCGCAGATCCCCCCCAAGCCACCATCGACGGCACTGCTCCCGGTTGGCGCGCCATGGCCGAGGACGACTTCACCGCCGTGAACTGCAAGCCCGACACCTGGACCTGGAAGGAAGACGGCCTCATCGCCTGCACCGGCCAACCCATCGGCGTCATCCGCACCAAGAAGGAATTCACCAATTTCGAACTCGTCCTCGAGTGGCGCCACAACAAGCCGGCCGGCAACTCCGGCGTCTTCGTCTGGGCCAAGCCCAGCTCCATCAAGTCCCTCGAAGAAGGCAAGGGCCGCCTCCCCCAAGGCATCGAAGTGCAGGTCCTCGACCTCGCCTACGGTGGCAACAATCCCGCCGATTGGTACACCTCCCACGGTGACGTCTTCCCCGTCGGCGCCAAAATGACCCCCTTCCCCCCCATTTCCCCCGACGGCAGCCGCAGCTTCCCCAGCGCCAAAACCACCAAGGGCCACGGCGAGTGGAACCACTACTACATCCGCGCCATCAACGGTGAGATCCGCCTCTGGGTCAACGGCACCGAAGTCTCCGGCGGCAACAACTGCTCCCCCGCCACCGGCTTCCTCTGCCTCGAATCCGAAGGCTCCCCCATCGACTTCCGCAACCTCCGCATCCGCGAACTGCCGTAAGCGCAAGGAGTAACTGCCTCCAGACTCCCGTCTAAATCCCCCGGCCGATCCGGCCCCTGATCGCCTCTCCCCGACTCCTTGCGGGGCGGGAGGCCCGCGAGCCCGCCCCCCGGAGTCCTGAGGCTCGACTCAGCGAATATTAATTCCCGGGCAAACCATCGCGAGACCCCACGTCTTCGCTCCAAGGTCCGCTTCGTCCCCGCCCTCGGTCATGAGGATCACGAGGAACTCCTCGCCGACATGACCGCCAACGCCGCCAAGATGATGGTCTCGGCGGAGAGCTCCGGAAAGCGCTTCACCGCCGGCAACATTGCCCACTATGCCAGCTGTGCGGCCCGCAGTGGCCGCCGCTCCACCTGGGCCGGCCGGATGGATGTCCTGTCCCCCGGCGCTCAACTGGATGGCCATGTCCGCTACGAACACCTCGACGGAGATCCCGACGAGACCAGCCGTCCAGCGGGCCCCGATGGCTCCGACGCCCCCGTTGGTCTCCACGAGATCATCTGGGCCGGAGCCTCTGCGGTCCCAGCCGATCCCGCCGACGAGGCGGCCCGCAACATCGACTGGCGGGAGTTCCTCTCCAGCCACCAGCCCCGCTACCGGATCGTCATCATGATTCTGGCCGGTGGGGGGACGATGCGGGAGGCGGGGAGGAGCATCGGCATCAGCGACAGCGCCGCATCCTCGTTGAGACGCCGCCTGGCCAGCGACCTCCTCGAACACTTCGGAGACGAAGTCATCCATCGGCTCCTCCACGGCTCCCGCCCCGCCTGGGAACCCGACCTCCGAGCCAGCCGGGAGAGGCTTGCCTGCCATGTGGAACAGAGTCGTCACGAGCACGGCAGGATAATCTGACCGGTGGCCCTGTCGATCATTCCATCCTGCACCGCAGCCCCACCGCCGCCCGACTACGACGACTACCGCAAAAGCCAAAGCAGAGGAGTTCACCCCGGCTACGGCCGGGGCGGGATTCTCTTTTAGCTACTGGAGGATCACAGGCCGGCCAGATGATGCCGACTGTTGCGGAGCATGCCCCGCAGGGATCCAAGGACAGGCGTTAGCCCACTTCCATCAGGTAATGCACCGCCCCATCCACAGCGGGCACCGTGAACAAGGTCGTCCAGTCCCGCAGATTCCTGCTCCCCTCCAGCCGACATAGCCCCCCGCTCGGCGCAGGAAAACAAAAGTGCACCAAGCCATCGGCCAGACGCCGGCAGTGCCCATCCCCCGCTTGCGGCGCCATGGCCCGATCACTGATCACCGCCACCGCCCTCCGCCGATGCGCCAACCGATACGCCGCATCTTCCTCCAACATCAAAACAACACTCTCCAGTCCCTCCTCCACCCCATCCGCCAACGGCGTCACCACCACATCCACTGCGGCACTTCCCGAAACCATCATCGCCTCCCCCGACAACGCCGCGTAGTCCACCCCGTTCCTCGCCCGCCCCGTTAGCGAATAGTGCACCGTCACCTCCCCCTCCACCGGCCCGAAGCGCTGCACCCGGAACGTCGCCGTGTTCGCCGCCCCACCCGCTGCCGTCGGTTCCACCGCAAAGACATCCCGCGCCACCACCCGCAAGGTCGGCCGCGTGTCCGAGGCTCCCACCACGATTTCCACCGGCCCGGAAAGTCCCTTCCGCCCCCCGCTGTCCGTCGCCCGGGCCGTCAGCACATGGCTCCCAGGCATCGCATCGACCCACGTCAACTCAAAGGTCTGCAGCTGGTTTGGCGGCGGCTCCGCGAAAAACGCCACGGCTTGCTCCCCTATCTTCACCCCGTCCGCAAACAACTCCATCAAGCCCACATACCCATCCGGATCCCGCGCCTCCACCACCACCGACACCTCCGCTCCCGTCGGAAACGCCGCCCCATTGACCGGCGAAACGATCGCCACCACCGGAGCCTCGTTCCCACTCCCCGCACCCACCGTCACCCGAACCGGCGAGGACTCCACCCGCGTCCCATCCAACAAGACGGCCCGCGCCGTCAGCACGTGATCCCCGGCCGGCGCACGACTCCACTCCACCTGATGCACGACCGGCGATCCCGGCGGCGGTGCCGCGAAAAAGTTGATGGCCGATGTTCCGATCCGCGCCCCGTCCGCCAGGAACTCAAACGACGGAAGCCCAGCACGCCCACAGCGCCATCAGAAACACAAACGGCCCTTTCACGATGGTGCTATCAAACAGAACTCCCCGCCCAAGGCAAATGGGAACCACGCCCCCCCTGACTTCATCAGGCCACCCCGTCACCCCGGCCTTTCGGATCCCCTAACGATCCCCCCAAACGTGTTCATAAAATCGCTGGACACCTACCCCCCCATCATCCCCAACAGCGCCACCACACAGGCCTCGGAAAACGCCGCATCATTGATCCCCGCCTCCACCTCGATCAACTCCACCCCCTCCCGCAAGTTTGCCCGAATCGCCCCGAACAAGGCCGCATCCGCCTCCGCATCGTGAAACGCCTGACCCTCCGCGCTGATGATGCTGATCGCCTTCAACGGCAGCGCCACCGCCACCGGACCCGTGTAGGCATTCACCTTCTCCGCCAAAATCTTCCCCAACGCCGCACACTCCTCCGCATTGGTCCGCATCAGCGTGACCTGCGGATTGTGGATGTAGAAATTCCGCCCCTCGAACTTCGCCGGCACACTTTCCCGCTCCCCGAAGTTCACCATGTCCACACACCCCGGGGCCACCACCGCCGGGATCCCCATCTTCCCCGCCGCATCCAACCGCGTCGGCCCCGCCGTCAGCGTCCCACCACAAAACTCGTCCGCCCACTCCGTCGTCGTCACGTCAAGGACTCCCTTGACCATCCCGCTCTCGATCAAGGACTCCATCGTCCGCCCTCCCGTCCCCGTGGCGTGAAAGACCAACACCTCGTACCCTTTGCCCTCCAATTCCCGCCGCGCCGCATCCACACACTCCGTGGTGTTGCCGAACATGCTCGCCACGATCAGCGGCTTCTCTTCCCCCTGCTCGATCCGCGCCTCCACCATCCCGCAAATCGCCCCAGCCGCCCTCGCAAAAATCATCCGCGAAATCTGATTCAGCCCCGCCACATCCACGATGCTCGGCATCATCACGATGTCCTTCGTCCCCACATAGTGCGCCGTGTTGCCACTCGCCAAGGTGCTCACCATCAACTTCGGAAACCCCACCGGCAAAGCCCGCATCCCCGCCGTGGCAATCGCCGTCCCCCCACCCCCACCCAGCGAAATCACCCCCCCCATCCGCCCCTCCGCCGCCATCTTCTCCAAAAACACCGGCAAGGCCCGCGCCATCACCCCCACCCGCTCCCCACGATCTTCCACCCCCGGCAAACTCAGTCCCGCCGCCGCCAGGACCTCCTCCCGGGTCACATCCACCACCACCTGCGCCGCCCCCAGCGTCCCCACATCCACCACCAATGCCGTGTGCCCCGCCTCCCGAATGCGCTCCGCCACAAAGGCGTGCTCCGCACCCTTCGAATCCATCGTCCCAACAACCGCGATCGTCGCCATCAGCTTCCCTTTCGCTTCACCGGTATCGATTTGAACTCCCGCGTCAACGCGGTCAGCGATTGCTCCACCGCCATCCGCTCCAAACTCGAGGCCCCCACGAATCCCACCGCGTCGGTGCGCTCATTGATGTAGGCCGCATCCTCCGGACTGGAGATCGGGCCACCGTGACTCAGGTAAATCACGTCGTCCCGCACCGTCCGCCCCGCATCGATGATCGACTGCGTCCGCTTCGCGGCATCCTCCAGCGATATCACCGCCCCGGTCACCCCGATCGATCCGCCGATCGTCGTCCCCACGTGCGCGATGATCACATCCGCCCCGCTCTCCGCCATCGCCTTCGCCTCCGCCGGCGAGGACACATAGACGATCGAAAACATCTCCATCTTCCGCGCCAACGCCACCATCTCAAACTCCTTCTGCACACTCATCCCCGTCTCCTCCAGGATCTGCCGGAACTGCCCATCCACGATGCAATGGGTCGGGAAATTGTTCACCCCGCTGAACCCCATGTCCTTCACCTGCAGCAGCCAGTGCCACATCCGCCGCCGCGGATCCGTGGCATGCACTCCGCAAATCACCGGCACTTCCTCCACCACCGGCAGCACCTCATACTCGCCGATCTCCATCGCCACCGCATTCGCATCGCCATAGGCCATCAACCCCGCCGTCGATCCATGGCCCGCCATGCGAAACCGCCCGGAGTTGTAGATGATGATGAGATCCGCCCCACCCCTCTCGATGAATTTGGCGCTGATTCCCGTCCCTGCCCCTGCGGCAATGATCGGTTCTCCTTTTCCCAGCGTGTCGTGCAAACGCTCCAACACCTCGGCACGCGTGTAGGGATTCCCTTTTCCGGTCCATGAATTTGGCATGCCCTATTCAGGAACGAACTGCACTCCTTGGCAATCCTCCATTCATCAGTCCTCCAACTCCTTGCGCTGCTTCTTCGTCATGCCCGCCACCACCAACGCATAGCTATCCCCGATCATCTCCCGCAATAACTATTAACTACTTCCCAATAACCAAGCTCCCCGCCGCCACCATCCCCACATCCAAGCGCTCCAACAGCGACCCATAAATCGCCCCCGTCGTCCGCGGCACCTTCCCCCGAAACACCTCCGCCCCGTTCAACTCCACCACCACTTCCTCGTCCAAATCCACCAGCGCATCACTCAAGCGCAGCGTCATCTTCCCCACTCCCTCCGCCTGCAGCGAAATCTTCTGCCCCTCCACCTCGCCGCGCACCGTCGTCCCCTTCTTCGCCGCCTCCTCCTCCACCGCCAGCCAATAAAAACGCTGCTGTGTCCGCCCACCCTGATGCCACACCACCCTCTTCGGCCAGGCCTGCCTCACGCGCTTCGCCATCCACGGCACCGCCGCCCGGTCCTCCCGATCCATCCAATGCCCCTTCCCCTCCACCAAATGCGTCTCATGCACATAGCCCCCCGCATCCTCCTCCTCCAACACATCCAGCTTCTTCCCCCAATCCGCCGCCACCTTGTTCCGCTTATAGGCCCCGTCATTCGCCCCCATCCAAATCATGAACGGCAGATTCCGCAGCCCCAGCGGCGACGCCCCATTCGGATGCCCTGCCATCATCGAGGCCGCCGCAAACCGATCCGCCATCCGCGGCGCCAGTTGATACACCCCGTCCCCTCCCGCCGAATACCCCATCAAATACACCCGGTCCGGATTCACCCCCCAACCGATCACATAGTTCTCAATCGTTCGGTCGATCAAATCATCCATGTGCCCCTCATGCCACAGCCTCCACGAATCCGTCGGAGCCCGCGGCGCCACATAGATCCCCTCCGCCGGCTCATACAGCATGATCTGATTTTTCCACTGCCCGTCATTCACCTCCGCCGGTGCGCCTCCCCCCCCGTGCATCGAAATCCACAGGCTGTGCCCGCCCTCGGGCGCATCCCCGAAGCTCCGCTCCAGCACCTTCATCTCCTTCCCCGCCGCCTTCACCACCCCGAACTGAATCGACCCGTCCGCCGTCGCATCGCGCCGCGCCAGTTCCTCCTTCCGCGCCTCCCGCTCCTCTTCCTTCAGCTTCGCAAACACCAACCGCGTCACCGCCACCGCCTCCTCCTGTGTCAACTCCCGCTCCGGCACCGACAGATGCCGTTCCTCCGGCAACAGCGCCAGCCATTCCCGCACCTCCGGCAAACGCGCCTCCTTCGCCAACCCGGCCCAGCTCAAATCCCACGTCCTCTCCCCCTCCGCCTTGCTCGCCGCCGTCTTGACCTCCTCGCCGTGCCGCAACCGCACCTGAAACTCCCTCCCCTTCGCCACCTTGATCGTCGCCATGTCATTCAAGTCCGCCGTCCCCGCCTTCGTCGTCACCGTCTGCTGCACCTCGCCATCCGCTCCTAACAAATCAATCTCCACCACCATTCGCTCCCCGCCCGCCTTGTCAAAGACCCGCACGTGCACCGGCACCAACTCCTCCGCCCCCTGCTCCGCCCCCTGCACATACCGCCCCGTCACATTCACCCCGCCCACCGCCTTATTCTCCAGGTCCCACACCATCGGAAAGTGCGCCGCCTCCTTCTTCCAGGACGTCGCCCAGATCGCATGCCGCCAATCCTCCGCGATCGCCTTCGAGGCATCCCTCGTGAACCACGCCTGGTTCAAGCCCTTCGCCTTATACTCATCCGCCCCCGTGAAATGCCACTCTCCCCCGTCATAAATCTCCACCCAGGTGTGGTTACCCCGCTTGTTGGCCCACAACGGCGTCCCCGCCACCCGCGCCGGCACCCCCACCGCCCGACACGCATCCACCAGGATGATCGACAAGCCCGTGCACGTCGCCATCCCCAGTGCCTTCGACTCCGAGGGACTCTGATTCGGCCGCTTCCGCCCCTTGTTGTAGTGCACCCCATACTGCTTGAAAAACTCCCGGTTCAGCGCCTGCACCGCCTCCGTCGCCGTCTTGCACTCCTTCACCATGGCCCCCGCCTTCTCATAGAATTCCGGCCGCCATCCCTCCCGCGTTTCATCCAGCGAGGCATACGGCAGCACATCATTCAGAAACACCTCCTCCGGCACCTCCTTCGCCCATGGAAACTCCTCCCGCGCCTTCAACGCCAGATTCAGATTCTCCACCAAAAATTCCTTCTTCAACCCCTGCAAATCCCCCGCCGGCATTCCCTCCACCAAGGCCACCGCGGCCTTCTCCCCAAACGCCCCGTGCCCCTCCCGCGCCGCCTCCACAAACCCTCGAATCTCCCCCGCATTCTCCCCCGCCACCCTCAACCGTTCCGCCAACCCGTAGTCCACGATCGGATCCCCCACCACCAACCCACTCAGCCCCAACCACCCCAAAGCCGCAATCGCACACAGTCTCATGTCAAAACCCTAAGCGCCGCACACCCCCCCTTCCAACCTCAGAATTCCCTCCGTGGCGTGACCGTCCCGGTCGCCAGCCCTCCCCATCCGCGTAGCGGCGCCTCTGCGAGGCGTCGGCGGTTCCTCCTCCATTCCACCGTAAACCCTCCCCCCCCCCCCCCCCCCCCCCACCCCCCCCCCCGCCCTCCCCCCCCCCCCCGCCCCCCCCCC
>Ga0335396_10005536_pt1 | contig 13006 bp, 13 predicted proteins | sample FRY02_FD_205743 | JGI IMG/M metagenome (GOLD analysis project Ga0335396, IMG submission 205743) | Freshwater microbial communities from Lake Fryxell liftoff mats and glacier meltwater in Antarctica - FRY-02 (spades assembly) (version 2) | ecosystem: Environmental > Aquatic > Freshwater > Ice >... | reverse complement strand
CCGCAGCCGCAAACGACTCGTAGAACCGCCGCAATGTCGGACTGCCCTCATTCACAATTCTCAATTCGCTATTCACCATTCACTATTTTCCCCGCATAAAACCCCGTCAACGGACTTTCCGCGTCCGCATCGGGCAGGTGATCCGCGTTCATCAGACTCAGATAAATCAATTCGTCCAGCCGTTCCTGCTTCAACTGCCGCCCCCACAGCACCGGCAGCACCCCTTTCCAGCGCTCCTGCAAAAAGTCCCGCAGGAGCAGATTGGGGCTGGAAACCGGGCTGCGCCGGTCGATAGCCGGGGAACGGGTAGGCAGAGGAGAATCCGGTGTTGCGCCCGGTGTGGCGTGTGCGGTGATGGACTGCCCCCGGTCACTTTTGGCTGGAGATTGCAGATAAGCAACCTCCCAATCCTCCGCATCGGCCTCCCCGTCCAGCACAAAATCCGGGTCGTGACTCTCCCGCCCGATTTCGTGCAGAATGCCCACCGCCCGGTAGGTGCAGAAGCCGCCCTGACAGGGCCCCATCCCCAGACGCACATCCCGGCGCAGATCGTCGAGGGTGACAGTCGGGTTGCGCCGGGCCGCACTTTCCACCATCGCCCGCGTCACCAATTCACATTCACAGACCAGACTTCCCTGCAATCCTTCTTCTTCCACTTCGTGCAGCCGATGGCCCAGCCAATAGTGGCCCTGCTCGATCCCCGGCACAGGCGTGGAGGCAGTCGTGCAGGCGCGACTCACGCCCAAATGTTCGCAGGCCCGGTCAACCGTCTTCTCCGCCATCATCCGAAAAGTCGTCCACTTGCCACCGGTGATCGTCAAAAGGCCCTGCACGCCGTCTCGTGCTTTGTGATCCAGCAGCGTGAGAGAGCGGGTGGCGTCCCGGCTGTCGCCGCTAAAGCCCTCCTGATAGAGCGGGCGCACCCCGGCCCAGGCCCGCACAATCCGGGCGCGGCTCAAGCCGGGGACCAGTTTATCACCCTCCGCCAGCATAAACTGCACCTCCTCCGGGTGGATGACCAAATTTTCCGGGTCAGCCACCTTTTCGTCAGTCGTGCCGATGATGGAAACCGTATGTACAGGCACGAGAATATCCCCGTCGCTGGGCATTTTGCAGCGGTTGATGACAGTATTGACCAACCGGTGATTGGTCGCCACCATCACCCCTTTGCCGGGGATAATTTTGACGCCAACCCCGGCCATCCCCGCAATCTGCCCTGCCCACGCGCCCGATGCGTTGATGACCAAATCCGCGTGGATGTGAACAGTCTCGCCGGAGACTGTATCTCGCACAACCGCGCCCGTCACCCGCCTGCCGTGTCCCTTCGATAAACTCAGGACATCGCCTGAGCCTGTCGAAGGGTCGTCCTCGCCGCCTTCTGTCAGCAGCCCAGTGACTTCGTGATAGATGAGAATGCGCGCACCGGCCTGGCGCGCGGCCTGGGCGGTGGCGTGGGTTGCCAAAAAGCTGTCCGCCGCGCCGTCGGGGACTTCAAAGACCCGGCTGATGCGCGGATTGAGCAGCGGCTCGCGACGCAGGGCCTCGGCCACGGAAATCTCCTGGCAGGGCACGCCCGTCGCGTGGCAGGCGGCCACAAAGCGGTCGGGGTAATCGCCCTCGTCCTCCGGGGTGACGACGAAGAAGCCGCCGGTGTCTTCGATGCAGTGGGTGTGGGTGCGGCGCAGGATGCGGTTTTCGGCGATGCACTCGACCGCGCTGTGGGGGTCCTTTACCACATAGCGCCCGCCGCTGTGCAGCAGGCCGTGATAGCGCCCGGTTGTGCCGTGGGTCAGGTCGCGCTTCTCCACAAGAATTGTGCGAAAGCCCCGCAGCGCGGCGTCCCAGGCCACGCCTGTGCCGGTGGCCCCGCCGCCTATGACGAGAATTTCGGTGGAAAGAAAATCGGTGGAAAGAGAAGAAGTGGGCATTGTCGGTCTCTGCGGGTGACAGAAGTTCGACTTTTTCCGAAAAGTCGAACTTCTGATTGATTACTCCGGGTGCAACAACCGATGCACATCCTGCGCTCGGCTGGCCCGGAGCGCATTAGCGGCCAGACGGCGGGCTGCGTCGCCGTCGGTCTGGCGCACGGCCTCTTTGACCAGCGGCACAGCCGGCGCGACGACGCTCACTTCTGTCACGCCCAGACCGAAAAGAAGCGGAAAAATCGACGGGTCGCCCGCCATTTCGCCGCAAATGGAGACGGAAATATTGGCTAATTGCCCAGCCTGGCAGGTCATCCCAATCAGGCGCAGAACGGAGGGGTCCAACGGCGAGGCCAGACTGGCGACCGCGCTGTTCACCCGATCCGCGGCCAGTGTGTATTGGGCCAGATCGTTCGTGCCGATGCTGAAAAAATCCACTAGCGGGGCCAGGCGATCTGCCAACAGGGCCGCGGCGGGGACTTCGATCATCACGCCCAACTGCAATTTGCCACCGGGTCGATGTTCCTTCAAATAGCCCGGAATCGTCTCCAAAACCTCCAGCACCCGGTGCATCTCAATAATTTTACTGACCATCGGCACAAGAATGCGCACGGTTCCCGCAAAGCCACTTTCCAGCGCCAGAGAAACCAGCGCCTGCAATTGGTTACGCAGCAATTCCGGGTGTTGCAGCAGCAGACGGATGCCCCGCACACCCAGAAAAGGATTGCTTTCGGCCATTTGGGGCAGATAGCGCACGGGTTTGTCGCCGCCGATGTCGAGCAGCCGCACAGTGAGAATATCCCCTGGCGTCTGTTCGCTGATCTGCCGGTAGGCTTCGATCTGTTCCTCGACGGACGGCGGTTTTGTGCGCTCCAAAAAGAGGTATTCTGTGCGCAACAGCCCAATGCCGTCTGCACCGCTGGTGGCAATCTGGAGAATATCCTCCTGGCTGTTCAGATTGGCGTGGACGAGAACCCGCCGCCCATCCAACGTGACCGCGGCCTCGTGGCTGTGGGATTCGGCGGTGATGCGAAAAGCCCGCAGCCGTTGCCGGGTATTCTCGTAATTTTCCAGCAGTTCCGCGTCCGGCTCCACCACCAGCCGCCCCTGCAATCCATCCACCACAGCCATTTGGCCGGGGGGCAGATGCAAAATGGCCGGACCGATACTACAAATCAACGGAATGCCCAGGCTGCGGGCCAGAATGGCCGTGTGGGCTGTGGGCGCGCTGCCCGCCAAAACGATCCCCATTACACTCTGCGGGGAGAGGTGGGTGATGTCAAAGGGGGTCAGGTCCTCGGCCAGCAGAATTGTGTTGGACGGGAGGCTGGCCAATTGACTCGCCAATGAAACGCCGTTGAGATGGACCAGCAGCCGTTGGCCCACATCCCGGATGTCCACGGCCCGGCTGGCGAAATAGTCATCGCTCAGATTTTGGAACATCTGCACCAGTTCGGACGTGGTCTGTTGGGTGGCTGTGGCCGCGCTGGTGCCCCTGTCAACAGCCGCGCGCACAGCGTCCGTCAGCAGCCGGTCGTGGAGAATTTCCTGGTGTACCAGAAAAATATCGGCTATCAGGGGATTGTTCAATTGGGCCAGCCGGGCCAATTCGTCGTCTACTTTTTGGCGGGCGTCCAGATAGCGCTGCCACTCTTCCTGGGGCGACGTGGACTGTTCCACGGCCTGGGTGTGGGCGGCGTTGGGGAGAGGCGTATAAGTGTAGAGTTTGCCAATGCCCACACCGGGGGCGGCGGGCAGGCCGGAGAAAATTTGTTGCAGCGGGATCGCCTCTCTATGCGGCCATTGACACTGGCATCAGCGGACGTATAGCCCGCTCCAACTTCTGCTGATACTCCGGCCAGTCATGCAAAACGACGGGATTGTAGTCGGCATCGGTCGGCCATTCGATGGTGCCCGTGTCAGGATTGATCTCTGCCTGGCGAAAGAGGGCAAAGTCCCGCAATGGCAGAAAGACTGGGCCATACAGTACGGAATCAAAGTCGATTGTCCGAACTGTGTGGTCATTGAATGTAAAGCGGATGCTGTATCCCTTTAGAAATTCAAAGTCGATCACTGAGTAATAGGTATCCAATCATCCACACCGTGAAAACGAGATATTGCGGGCATTTTCTTTGCTCAACTTCCGGCACCGGCAGATATAGGAGAGCGTGGCCGCTGAAAGAGGGCGCAGAGGGCAGCAAGCGCATCGGCGGCGTCGGGGCCGACAGCCTGCAACAACAGTACGTGGCCCTGGCGCGCCTGAAGTTGCATCAATTGCAGAATACTTTTTACATCCACTTGGCCGGAACTACGGCTCAAATTCTGCGCAGTAATCTCGGCCTGATACTGGCTCGCTACCCGGACGACATCTTTGCTGGTGCGCAGATGCAGCCCTTGCGGGTCATTGACCGTCACAGTAGCCGAATATTCCTGTTTTTCAGGCGGGGCGGGGGGAGCGCCGTCTGTGGGTTTGTCCATTTTACATTTCACATTTCACGTATTCAGCCATCCGTACCACTTTGCGGGCATTCAGCGCATCTTCTGCGGCTAAATTTGTGTCGTGTAAACTGTCGCCCATCCCCGCGTGCAGGGCGGCTACAATCGCGCCTTCTACCAGCGGCGCATTGCTGATGAGACAGAGGCGGCGCTTCTCGTCGGGCAGAAAGTCCAGCGCCATCTCTGCGCTCATCACAGCGCTGCCCATATCCACCAGCAGCAGCACCCCGTCCTCGCTCCACACACTCTCGATGGCCGCCAAAATCAGCGTCGCATCCGTGCCCAGCACGTGAATGTCATCGCCCAGACCACCCGCCGGGGCCATCTTCACTTCGCCGCCCGCCATCTGATCGGCCAATTGGCAGAGACCGTCGGCGATCAACCGGCTGTGGGAGACGAAGACCAGTCCAATCACGGCTCGACCCAATCCAGCGTGCGGTCCACGGCCTTCTTCCAGCCCGCAAAGCCGCTCTCCCGCCGGGACTCGTCAATTTGGGAGTGCCAGCGCCGATCCATCTGCCAATTGTCCCGCAGGCTGTCCAGATTCTCCCAATAGCCCACGGCCAGCCCCGCGGCATAGGCCGCGCCCAGGCTTGTCGTCTCCGCCACAACCGGGCGAATGACTTCCGTGCCCAGAATGTCCGCCTGCAATTGCATCAGAAAATTGTTGGCGGTTGCGCCGCCGTCCACCTTCAGCGCTTTCAGAGGCACACCGCTGTCCGCGTTCATCGCTTCCAGCACTTCCCGCGTCTGGTAGCAGATGGATTCCAGCGCGGCCCGCACAATATGCGCCCGGTTGATGTAGCGGGTCAGGCCGACGAGAACGCCCCGTGCGTCGCTGCGCCAGTAGGGGGCGTAGAGGCCGCTGAAGGCCGGCACCAGATAGCAGCCGCCCGCGTCGTCCACACTCTGGGCAATCGTCTCGCTCTCGGCCGCGCTGCTGATAAGTTGCAGATTGTCGCGCAGCCATTGGATTGTGGCCCCGGCCATAGCAATTGAGCCTTCCAACGCGTAGACCGGGGGGGCATCCCCCAACTGGTAGCAGACAGTTGTGAGCAGTCCGTTACGGCTGTGGACAATCTCCTCGCCGGTGTTGAGGAGCATAAAACAGCCCGTGCCGTAGGTGTTTTTGGCCTCGCCCGGCGCAAAGCAATTCTGCCCGACAGTGGCCGCCTGCTGGTCGCCCAAATCACCGCAGACGGGAATAGCGCCGCCAAAGGGGCCGTCGGCCAGTGTCATCCCATAAAAGCGGGGATCGCTGCTGGGGCGAATCTCCGGTAGCAGGGAGCGGGGAATGTTGAGAATGCCCAGGAGTTCGTCGTCCCAGGCCAGCGTCTCCAAATCCATCAGCATCGTGCGGCTGGCGTTGGTGGGGTCGGTGATGTGCTGGCCGGTCGCTGCGCCACCGGTCAAATGCCAGATGAGCCAGGAATCCACCGTGCCAAAGAGCAGTTCGCCCGCCTCGGCCCGCGCCCGCAGACCGTCCACATTGTCCAAGAGCCAGCGAATTTTCGGGCCGGAAAAGTAAGTCGCCAGCGGCAATCCGGCCTTGCGATAGAAAGTCTCCCCGTGGCCCGCGACTTCCAGTTCCTTGCAGATGCGGTCTGTTCGGGTGTCCTGCCAGACAATCGCGTTGTAGACAGGCTCGCCCGTGCGCCGATCCCAGAGGATGGCCGTCTCCCGCTGGTTGGTGATGCCGATGGCCGCGATGTCGGCGGCGGTCACATTCGCTTTGTCCAAAGTAGCCCGGACCACCTGTTGGGTGCGCTGCCAGATTTCCGCGGGGTTGTGTTCCACCCAACCGCTGCGGGGGAAAATCTGCTCGTGTTCCTGCTGGTCAAAGGCCACCACTGAGCCGGAGTGGTCAAAAAGCATAAAGCGGGTGCTGGTCGTGCCAGAGTCGATGGCACCGACGTACTTCGGCATAGGAATTCCTTTCACAGGTTCGTGCTGTCTACGCGGCAGAGCGGGGGGACGATCCTGCCGTATTCGGGCCGTTGACGCTGGGCTGTGTGGGCGCACTCAGGGCAACCACTGCCGTCACGAACAGAAAATAGGCGCTGGTGGCGCCGGGGTCCTGATGGCCGATGGAGCGGTCGCCCAGATAGCTGGCCCGCCCTTTGTTGGCCCGAATATCGATCGTGTGTTCCATACCCAGACGGGCCGCCTGTTTGGCTGCGGCCAATGCCACCGCCAAACTTTGGCCGGAAGCCAACGCCGCTTCCATCGCCTCCACCGCGGGCTGAATCGCGTCCACCATCGTTTTATCATCCAAATGGGCCTTGCCCCGCTGCTGCAAACCGTCCAGCCCGAAGCGCAACATCCGTGTGAACTGGGAGAGATCGACCCGTTCTCCGCTGTTGGGGCTGGTGGCCGCTCGCAGGAAAAATGTACCGTAGAGTGGACCTGCCGCGCCGCCCACCGCGCTGATGAGGATCATCGCCACCGAGCGGAAGAACGCGCCCACATCCGAATACTCATTGGATGGATCTATCAGGCGCTCCCGGACCTTTTCCATGCCCCGGCGCATATTGACGCCGTGATCCGCGTCGCCAATCGCCGCGTCCAGACGGGTCAACTGTTCTTCTTCGGCAATAATGCGGTCAGCGTATAAAATCAGCCAATTGCGAAGCTGGCCGAGGGTAATCTCTTGCGCCATCCATCACTCCACTTGCCAGTATAACGGCCTACCAGTGCAATTTTACCAGCGTAATGTCGGCGTGTGGACAGGGGCGTCCCACAGGCCGAGCAATTCTTCGTCCAAACGCAGCAGTGTGACTGTGCAGCCGCCCCGGCCCAGACTCGTGAGGTAATTGCCCACCAACCGCCGCTGCACAACGATTCCCCGTTCTTCCAAAAATTCGTAAATGTGTTGAAAAAAGAGGAAGAGTTCCAGAGGTGGCGTCCCCCCCAAGCCGCTGACCAGCAGCAATACCCGGTCGCCAGAGCGATAGGGCAGGTCGTCCACAATTGGCTGCATCAGCCGTTGGACAATCTCCTCGACGCCTTCCACCCGCTGCTCCACGCCCGGCTCGCCGTGAATGCCCACGCCCAGTTCAACCGTGTGATCGTCCAGGGGCAGGGCGTGGATGGAACGGGGCAGGGTCTCAATATTGGTGGCAAACCCCATACTGCGGGCATTAGCCGCGGCCCGCTCGGAGACTGTGACCACTTCGTCCAGTGTGCGCCCTTCCTCGGCAGCCGCGCCTGCTATGCGAATGACAATCGGCGCAGCGCCCAGACCCCGGCGGTTGGAAATTTCTGGGATTGCCACGTCGTCGTTGACCAGCACTTTGCGGCTGTGAATGCCTTCCCGGAACAACTCCTCGGCGCAAATTTCCGAGTTGAAGACTGCACCGGCATAGTTTTTGACAATATAGACAACGCCCGCGCCCTGCTCGACAGCGTGGGTGGCGGCCAGAAGCTGATCCGGCGTAGGGCTGGTGAAGATCGGCCCCGGACAGGCTGCGTCCAGCATCCCCAATCCCACATATCCCGTGGGCAACGGCTCGTGACCACTGCCGCTGCCGGTGATCACGACTACTTTACCCGCCCGCCCCGGCTGCACCCGCTGGACAAAATCCGGGTCGTAGTGAACTCGCAGCAGATCGGGATAGCAAGCGGCCATCCCAGCCAAACTGCGTGTGATTGAATCTCCGGGCTTGTTGACGAAACTGTGCATAGCGGCTCGACATCACCAGCGAGGGGTGGGGTTCGATATCCTCGCTCTGTCTCTATTATAGCCTGCTTTGGCTAAATTTTCAATGAGCTACCAGATGGTAATAATGCGTTCTTTCTGGTCCTTCAATTGCTGGCGGTTGCGGCGCAGGGCCATAAAAATGCCAAAGAAGGCCATTGCGCCAAAAACAACGTAAGCCCAATGCGCGTTGGGGACATCGCCGATGGCAAATAACAGGAACGTTGCCAGAGAGACCGCGCCCACAGCAAATGTTCCCACCGAGGCAATACGGCTCCACCAGATGAGCAGCGCACCGGTGATCCAGACGACGCCGCCCGCCAGGGGAAAGATCGCCATCGCCGTGGCCGCGGCGGTGATGCCCCCTGCGCCGCCATTGAACCCGGCAAAGAGCGGCCAGTTGTGTCCCCAAATGGCCGCGCCCCCAGCCAGCCCCACAGCCAACGCGACAACTGTCGCATCCGCGCCAGCGAAGGAGTTGGCGGCCAGCCACCTCACCAAAATCACCGCCACTGCACCTTTGAGCGCATCGCCCAGAATTGTGGGGATGGCCGCCTTCAGCCCGGCAGCCCGCCAGGCGTTTGTGCCGCCTGTGCGCCCGCTGCCCACTGTGCGGATGTTTACTCCGTACAGACGCGTCACCCACAGTCCAGTGGGGATCGATCCAAATAAATAGCCGATCAGCGCACCGATGGGAACCAGAAGCCAGTCCATTCTTCCTCCTGTGGGAGAGTCAATCGAGCGAAATGGAGATAAAAAGAAGCACACGGATTTGCGCGGATAGAACGGATTTACACGGGTTATTCGTTGCGCGCTGACACATAAGGAATAGACAGACGGGGGTTTTCGGCCAGGGGTGGGGGTGCGGTCTGGCTGATGCCCTGCATGTGGAGTTCGCCATCCAGTGTCGCGCCGTCGTCCAGCAGGAAGCTCTTGACGAAAAGAACGCCGCTCACGTGGCAGCCGGCCAGCAGTTCGGCCCGATCCGCCCGGATCAGCCCGTCAAATTCGCCCCGGATGCTGACTGTGCGGGCGCGAATCTCGGCGTTGACACGTGCATTTTCGGTGATAATCACATTGGCTGGGGTTTCCAGCAGCCCCGATTCCATCACGCCGTCGATGCGGATGCTGGTGTCGCTGCGCAGGACGCCGTTGTAGGTGGCGCGGGGGCCAATAATGACTTCGATGGCATCGGGTTCGGGACGGTTGGAGCGACGAAACACGGCGTTTTCCTGACTTTCTACAAAGCGATCAAAAGCGGACGCAGATCAAACCGATTGAAACCGAGATCAGCGCGGATCAATTCAAATCACCAAAATCTGCGTCCTCCTACACGTAAATCAGCTTTTTGGAGATGCTGCGGCCCTGGTGGATACGGTTGATGATGTCGGCCAGGAGGGGCGCAACCGAAATGATTTCCAGCTTCGGATGACGGCTCCCTTCTGGGATGGGCACGGTATTCGTCACCACCAGCTTACCGATACGGTCATCCGCATCCAGCCGCTCCAGGGCAGAGGGCAACAGAATTGGATGGGTAATGGAAAAGGCCGCCTGGCCCACCGCGCCCGCATCGTACAGCGCATCCAATTGTTTAAGTACACTGCCACCGGCCATCATATCGTCAATGACAATAGGCCGCCGCCCCGCGATATCACCCACGACGTGAGTTGTTTCGGTCGTCTCAAAACTCATCCGCCGCTTCTGCATCACCACCAGAGGCAGGTTCAGCAATTCGGCGTATTTCCCGGCCAAACTGGCCCGCCCCACGTCCGGGCTGACAATGGCCGCATTGTTGTACTCGCCCTTCTGAAAATATTCCACCTGCAAAGGCAGGGCGCTGAGCGGGTCCACGGGAATATTGAAAAAACCCTGGATAGCCCGGGCGTGAATGTCGATGAAGATGACTCTGGCAGCGCCGGACATTTCCAGCATATTTGCCACCACACGGGCGCTGACGGCTTCCCGGCCCTGGGCCATGCGTTCCTGGCGGGCGTAGGGAAAATAGGGAATTACAACGCTTACACTGTGTGCGCTGGCCCGGCGAAAAGCGTCCAAATAGAGCAGTAGCTCCATCAGATGGTCGTTGACCGGCCTGCTGCACGGCTGGACGAAGAAAATGTCCTGATCCCGCACCACTTCGTCGATCATTACGTGGGTTTCGGTATCGGGCAGACGACGGGTGGCTGCTTTGCCCAGGGGAACGCCAAGAATATCGGCGATCTCTTTGGCCAGGTCTGGGTGGGCAGATCCAGAAAATATCCGCAATGGATGGTAGGACACGGCGTTTTCCCTTGTCAATGGTGACTGGGTTCTGTGGGATCAGCGACGAAACACCACAACTTCCGACGGTTCGTTCCTCTCTGCATTATATGATAGCATTCAGGGCAGGGCAAAAGCCGGGGCCGTAAAAGGGAGTTCAGTCAATTTTAACAGACCGCGGACGGCGGACCACCGACGGCCCACCACTGACGGCCTACCACTGACGGCCTACCACTGACGGCCCACTGTCGTTGTGGTCTGGCGTCCGCAGTCTATAAAAAACGGAGAGAATAGATGCGTCGATTGTTGATCGCTACCCATAACAAAGGCAAAGTGGCCGAATACAAAAGTCTGCTGGCCGATCTGCCGCTGGCTGTGACCTGGCTGGACGAGGTGGGTATCACGGAAGATGTGGAGGAGACGGAGGATAGCTTCACCGGCAACGCCATCCTGAAAGCCCGCCACTACGCAGGGATAAGCGGGCTGTGGACGTGGGCGGATGACAGCGGGTTGGATATCGACGCGCTGGACGGACGGCCTGGGGTCTACTCGGCCCGCTACGGCGGCAAGGGATTGGACGATGCGGGCAGATATGGCAAAGTGCTGGGAGAAATGGTCGATGTGCCCGACGACCAGCGCACAGCCCGCTTCCGCTGTGTGGTGGCCCTGGCCCAACCACAGGGCAAAGTCGAGACCTGCGACGGCACGCTGGAAGGGGTGATTGCCCGTGAGCCGAAGGGCAGTAACGGTTTTGGCTACGATCCGATCTTCTATATTCCCTCTTTCAATGCTTCGCTGGCCGAGTTAGAGCGGGGCATCAAAAACGAAATCAGCCACCGGGCCGAAGCTGCGGCCAAAGCGCGGGTTCTGCTGGCGCGGATGGTTTCGGAGGCGGAGGGGAATGAGGAGTAGGGACGAGTTGCGAGTCCTTTTGCCTTCCCCTTTTGCCTTTTGCCTTCTTTTCACTCCTCGTCCTTTTTTTCCGGCCACTCTTTCCAGAGTACATCGGTCTGGATAAATCGTTTTTCCATAACCTGTAGCGCTTCCGGGTTACTGTCGATGAGAATACAGTCTCGGCCCAGTTCGCTGGCCGATTCGCCGAAACTTCCGCTGCCTGCGAAGAAGTCCAGGAGCGTATCGCCAGGACGAGAATGGACCTTCACAATTCGATCTAACACTCCACGGGGTTTTTGCGTAGGGTAGCCGGTTTTCTCTGTTCCATTGGGGCTGACAATAGTATGCCACCAGGTGTCAGTTGGGGTTTTCCCGCGGGCAGCCTTCTCCAGCCCTACTAGGCCAGGGGCCATATAGGGGATGCGATCCACTTCTTCCAGATGAAATTGATAGTTTTTGGGGTCTTTGCTGTACCAGAGGATATTGTCGTGCTTGGCCGGCCACTTCTTTTTGGTTCGTGCGCCGTAATCGTAGGCCCAGATGATTTCGTTGAGGAAGGAGTCCCGCCCGAAAATCGTATCCAGCAGAACTTTGCAGTAGTGGACTTCCCGGTAGTCGATGTGAAAAAAAAGGCTGCCGTCGGGTTTGAGGATACGATAGGCCTCTACCAGTCGGGGCTGCAAAAAGCCCAGATAATCGTCGAAAACATCGCCGTAGGCTTTTGTGCCGATTGTCTCCGTCCGGTAACGCTTTCCCTGATAGCCGGTTCGGTCCCCCTCTGCGTCCTGAGTGGTTGTAATCTGTGTCCGGCGCTGGACTTTGCCCGTGTTAAATGGCGGGTCAATATAGATCAGGTCAACCGAAGCGGCTGCCAAACTATTTAATATGGGCAGATTATCTCCAAAATAGACAGTCAGTTTTGCCAATTGATTCTTACTTTTCTTTGTGTTTTCGCGCCTTTGTGGTTCAACTTCTGCCACTTGAAACCTTCGACCTGCAAACTCTAAAACCCCAAATACGCCTCTATCACCTGCGGGTCCGCCAACAGCGTCTTGGCATCGCCGCTGAGACGAATCGTCCCGGTCTCCATCACATAGCCCCGGTGGGCCACTTGCAGCGCGGCCTGGGCGTTCTGCTCCACCAGCAGAATCGTCGTCCCCTGGCTGTTGATATCCAGAATAATCTGAAAAATCTGTTCCACCAGAATGGGGGCCAGCCCCATTGAAGGCTCGTCCAGCAGCAGAATGCGCGGGCGGGCCATCATCGCCCGGCCCATCGCCAACATCTGCTGCTCGCCGCCCGATAGTGTGCCGCCGGCCTGTTTCAGCCGCTCCCGCAGGCGGGGGAAGAGGGTGAGCACCCGTTCGTAGTCCGAGGCGATGCCGTCGGCGTCGTTGCGGTTGAACGCGCCCATCTCCAGATTTTCCTGCACAGTCAGCCGGGCGAAAATCTTGCGTCCCTCCGGCGACTGGACGACGCCCCGGTGGGCGACAGTGTGCGCGGGCAAGTGGTCGATGCGCTCGCCTTCCAGAAAGACTGTGCCCTCTTTCGGCGTGAGGATGCCGCTGATCGTATTGAGCGTCGTCGTCTTGCCCGCTCCGTTGGAGCCGATAAGTGTGACGATTTCGCCCTGCTCCACCGTCAGCGAAATGCCCTTCAGCGCGTGGATGCGGTCGTAGTAGGTGTGGATGTTTTCGAGTGTTAGCATAGGATTAATAGCGAATGGTGAATAGCGAAT
>Ga0335396_10005530_pt1 | contig 13014 bp, 19 predicted proteins | sample FRY02_FD_205743 | JGI IMG/M metagenome (GOLD analysis project Ga0335396, IMG submission 205743) | Freshwater microbial communities from Lake Fryxell liftoff mats and glacier meltwater in Antarctica - FRY-02 (spades assembly) (version 2) | ecosystem: Environmental > Aquatic > Freshwater > Ice >... | reverse complement strand
CTCATTATATTACCTCCAACTTCACCAATACCTATTAATGATGTTAAGTTATTATGGTAACAAGAAAAATTACCTCCGACCGTTTTAGTACTACCTTCTAATGATGTTAATTCATTATGATTACAATTGATATCACCTAAGACCGTTTCAGGACTTCCTTCTAATGATTTTAACTTATTATCATTACAACCAAAATTACCTAATACTGTTTTAGGACCACCTATTAATGATGTTAAGTTATTATATGAACAACCAAAATTACCTCCGACCGTTTTTGGACAACCATCTAATGATAATAACTTATTATTATCACAATTAAAATTACCTAAGACCGTTTCAGGACAACCTACTAATGATGTTAACTTATTATCATTACAATTAAAAAACCCACTCACATTTCTAAATTTAAATGGTAGTATAGTTAATCCTTTATCATACAAATTAACATCACCATCAACATCTATACTAGCATCATCATTAAAAGTGTAATTTTTAATGTTATACTTATCAAATTCCTCAAATATTTTTAAATATTCAGGTAATCCAATACAGATTTTATCATTAGTTATTAGATACTCATAGTTAGGATTTAAATCTTTAATTCTAACTTCAAGAGATTCAAATTCTTCTTTATTAGTTTGTTTATCAGATAAACTATAAACTACCAACTTATCTTCTATATTAGTTAATAACTTATATGATATAACATCATTACAGAAAGAAACAATTATCCATTTAATATCTTCTAGGTTATCTAGAACTTTATTTTCTATCATATTCTTACTTAAATGATGTTATATATAATTTACAAAGACTTAAATATCTTCATAAAGTTTCCTATGATCCATTAGATCAAAAAATGTCATTGGATAATCCTTACCAAATAATCCAAAGAAGTCATCACCTATGTTATATGGATTATCAAATATAACAATCTTCTTTAATTCAACTAAGACATCCAAGTCTTCTGAGTTAAAAAACTTTAATGGTACCATCTCACCAATTGTTTCATACATATTGGTCACTCCTTCCAAAATTAATCTTTGATCTTCTGTCATATTTTTATAGTTATTTATATTTATCAAATATACTGATAAATATGTTACCAAATATTTAAAACTTTAATTATTTAATAATTATGAACTTAGAAAAAATATTAAAATTAGAAATAGATCAATCAGTTAAATATCCAACCATACTTACTCCTAAGAGTATTAATGAGATACTTTATACAATGAATATTAGCGTTGATTGTACATATGATTTAATTACAAAAGGAGGTAGTTTGGATTGGTCATATAACTTTTATAAAAATGATAAGAAATTTAATATACATGGATCGATTTACGAAGGAACATTAATTATAACAAGATATGAATAGTTAATTTATTCTTTGGTACTTATCCAATCTTCAATATCAATAACTCTATCACTCATAATACTATAATTCTTAGCAACACCTTCTATATATAATACATCATCATCAAGAATCATTCTAGTTTGATTACCATCAAGTATATATTTCATTTCCTTTAGTTTAATTTTACCCCTTTCTACTAATTTCTCAACATCCGGAGAATAATTATATTCAGCTTGATCAGTATAATAATAATTACTACCAGATTCAATATTAAATATCACACAGTCATCCTTTGTATAATTACCTTCGTTAGTTTTATAGACTTCACAACTTATTACATCAAGGTATCTTTTATATTTTAAGTGATCAGGAGCATTTGACGAATATTTTGATGTTATAGATTCAACAATTTCATGTTCAGATCCTAATTCATTTTTCAAAAAATCATAACAACCTATATCTGATATACCAACCAAATAATTTGAATCTGAAATATATTCAATATTTGTTTCAATTGAGTCATAAGATATTGATTCTATATATGTGATAGCTTCCACTGAATCATCTTCAAGTATATAAGTATCATCATAATCAGAGTATGAACAATCATCTAAATTTAAATATCTCGAGTTAATGTCATCATGTACTATATTATCATATCCTGATGGATAAAACCCAAGATACTCACTAGATCCATGTTCAACCTCTATTGAATCTGATGACATAATCCAATCTTCAAGTATATTAGACCAAACCGCATCTTCTACATCTATATACTCAGCATAATATTCTGACCATTTTGAGTCTGTTGATTGATATCCACCACTTGTACTTTCTAATATAAAACAACCTTCGATATGATCTTCATCATTCATTAATAATCCTTCATTAATATCCAACCTTTTAAAGGTATCCATATATGGAAACTTATCAAAAGTAAATTTATTTAATTTAACAATAATCATTGTATCAATAAATGATTCTTTATAGATAAAGTTAGATGACTTTTTATAAACCCATGCATTTTTAACAGCATAACTAAAAAATGATTGACTTATAGAATCATCTATTCCATAGACTCTATCCATTAAAAATTCAGCATCATCAATACCATTATTTGATATATCCCAAACTAAAGCTCTACCCAATAGTTTTTCTACACCATCTTCTACTTTTTTAAGTATTAATAATCTACAAGTTTCTGGATTTTCAGTATAAATTTTGAAATAAGTTGAACAACTAATATATCTCATACAAGAGTTTCCTAAATCACCAGATTCTTCATAATATATATTAAGATTATACCATTTAACAATATCAACACCAGATATTATTTCAAACTCTCTATCAACTCCGTCTGATAATGATTTATATTTATTAACAAAAGTTTCAATTTCACTATCTTTATATTTTTTAGGTAATATTGAATTAATGAACTTACCTAATGATACTTCATTTCTTGATTTTATCAAAACTTCGGAAGATCTCATAAATTTTTCAATACTTTCAGTTGATATACTACCATCCTCAATCTCACCTATGTAAATATTCGAAATATCATCTTTATCAGGATCTTCTGTTGGATTTATAAATTTATTTATTATATTCAAAGAATTTTTCATTTGTGAAAACTTTATGAATCCAGATTTATCAGAAATGTCAATAAATGTTTTATCTGATTTTAAATCCGTTCTATATAATGATAAAATATTCTTTGATATTGGATCATCAATAGAATTTAAAATATTTCTAAACTCTGTTGTAAAATAAAGTGTGGATTCATTTAATGCTGATTCTAAAAGAATATCATATTTAAATTTGTTATATTTCTTAATTGACATATTTCTTAATATATTTTATATAATTATATATATAAATAAACCATTCCCAATTATTTTATATTCTCTTCTATTGGTGATTCCACCACCTCTTCAATTGGATCAAAAACTAAAGGAACTTCCTCAAGTCCGTTATATTCTTCTTCTGAATACTCTTCATTTAAGTATTCAATCTCTTCTTGATATTGAATACTTAAATTTGGATTCGATTGAATCTCTTGACTAAATAAACTTGTTGATATTAATAAAGTAGATAATATAAATAATCTTTTCATAAGCTTTTTTCATAAATGTAGTAAATCTTTTCGGATAAAACATCACATAATAAATTTTAATAGTTAAAATATTTCATTTATTAAAGTTCAATCTCTCACGGCTGTGTGTTAAATCCGATTATATCCCATTTCAGATCAACTGCGTTATATTCAACGATTAATCTTGTCCATTTACTAGCTGTCGTAATTAATCCGAAAGTTGTGAAGTTTCTAACGTTTATACCTAGTGTTATTGTAATAGGTGTTGCGTTGTCTTTTATTTTATATTCTAATAATTGACCATTTGTAAATGGTCCGATTGGATTACTTATTTCCAAACCGGTAGATTGAGCAGTTACTTCAATTAAGTCTTGATCACTTGTAGCAGTAACCGTTGATGCACTTACAATGCTTTGAACTCTAGATGATGTTACTGCAATTTGTACCCAACTTGTTGTGTATTGATATCTCGAACCGTTTGAAGTATTCGTATATTCATCACCGAATAATCCTACATGAGTAGGTAAACCAGTACCAGTTGACTTATTTAATCCTTGATCAGTTTTTATAAAAATTATTGACATAATATATTCATTTATTATTTTCTACTAAGTTTTAAATATCCTAATTTCCATTTAAATAATTTAAAAAATAGTTAATATCTTTTTGTTTAAATACTTTTAATATCATATCGATTTTTTTCTGATATGATTTCTCTCCATCCTCAATAAGATCCAGATAATATTCAATCTCTTCTATTAAATCATCTTTAAAGAATTCCATCACATCATCTATTAGATCTGATAAAGTTATAATTTTACCATCTTTTAATATTTTATCACCATCTAAATAAATATCATAATCAATATCTTCTAACCATTTTGAAAAAGTTATATGTTTTATACCATTTTTAGTTATATTCCTAGTTGAATTCATCCCAAATAAATCAAACATTACAATTATATCTTTTAAATTCCTTTTTTGTATGAATCCATCATATTTATTAACTTTATTATCATCCTTATCAAATCTTTGCTCTAGTTTTCTATAATATGGTAATGATTCCCAATCAACATCAATAGCAGATAAGAATACTTTATAAGTATAATTTAGGTTAACCCATTCGGTTTTATAATGTTCATTAAATCCACCAGCACTTATATTAGTACATTCTGGTATTACATCCATAAAAACTGCAGTATCTGTATAATATCCATAAGCTGTTTCAGGATTCCATTTAATTCCTCTAACATCTAGTTCATTAGCAAGAGATGTCTCAAATTCTTTAGAACAACACATTCTACCCATTTGTCTAACAACAATAGATCCATATTCCTTTCTATCAAATGCTATACATCTTTTAAACTTTTTGAAAAATTCAGTATTAGAACTCAAAGCATTTGTAGATCCGTATAACCCACCACTAATAATAGGCTCTTCACCAAGAAAGAAATAATAGGTTCCTGGAATACCCCTTTTAATCATACTTATTAATATAGTACAACCTAGTTTGTTATCACCTCCTAATATTGTAGTTTCATCAGTTCTTATTATATATTCATCATTTTTATCAATTATATGATTTACTTTCTCATATATAGATGAGTATGTATCTAAGTGGGTTGTGAAAAGTGTCTCAGATTTACCTATTTCATAATAGTAATTCCCAATAGAATCTTTCTTATAACCAGATGGTAGATGTTTTTCTAACTTAGATTCATCACCAAATGGTATTGTATATTCTGTTAGTTTAATAAAAAGTTTTTTAAATTCTTCTTTACTCATAATTTATATATTAAATTACTATTTACTCATTATTAAAAATCACTAAATATTTCACCACCAACATCACCAATATATTCTAATGATAACAACTTATTATTTGAACAATAGAAATCACCTCCGACTTTCTCTGGACTTCCTTTTAATGATGTTAACTTATTAGTTGTACAATAGAAATCACCTCCGACTATTTTAGGACCACCTTCTAATGATGTTAATTTATTAGAAAAACAATTAAAAGAGTCTCCAACCACTTCAACACAACCTTCTAATGAAGTTAACTTATTAAATCTACAATCAAAATAAGAACTGATCATTTTAGGACTTCCTATTAATGATGTTAACTTATTATTACTAATATCAAAATTACCGTAAACATTTCTAAATTTAATTGGAAGTTTAGTTAATCCCTTTCCATATAAATTAACATCACCATTAACATCTATACTAAAATCATCATTAAATGTATAATTTTCAATACCAAATTTTTCTAATTCTTTAAATACTTTTAGATATTTTGGTAACCCAATAGCAATCTTACCTTTAGTAACTAAATATTCATATTTAGGATTTAAATCTTTTATTCGTCCACCAAGAGATTCAAATTCTTCTTTATTAGTTTGTTTATCGGATAATGAATAAATAACTATTTTATCTTCTATATTAGTTAATAACTTATATGAAATTCTATCATCACAAAATGATACTACTATCCATTTAATATCTTCTAGGTTATCCAATACTTTATCAGAGAAATCCTCATATAATTTTATATACTTCATATATTTATATATTAAATATATAATTCTAATTTTCTTATAAACATAATTAGATTTATTTATATAAAATATAAAATTTATGAAAATAATAACAAAAATTGCTAATATTATATGTCTAATATTAGGTATATCAGCTGTATGTGTATCATTTTATTTTACATTCTTTACAGAATATTTTAATACTGGTAATAAATTTGATGATTTATATGGATTATTCGGTACCTGGTTTTCTTCTGTTGGTTTCTTAATAGGATCAATATACTGGTTTAAACATAGATTAGATAATAATGTTTAGTATTATAATTGGATTTATTCTGATAGTTCTATCAGGTCTATTCGAAGCTATAATGGATAAGCTTCAATTCCATTTTTATAAATCAATATTTATATTGAAAGAAAATCAACAATTTTGGAATCCAGAATTAAGTTGGAAAAATAAATATAAAGAAGATCTAATAACCGAAAAGTTTATAGGATCAAAAACTATATTTGTTTTTTTAACTGATGCATGGCATATTTTCAAAATGTTAAGAACTATTACTTTATTTATAAGTATTTCTATTATCTCATATAATTGTGATACTCCTATTGAATTAATTATATATGTATCAATTTGTAGAATATTATTCGGAATTTCATTTACATTATTTTTTAGTAAGATATTAAATAGACGATAATTTAAATATAAACTTTGACTACTAATATATCAAATATTCATATCTAATTTAATATCATTAATTGTTTTATCAAATTTTTCAGTGAAAGTTTCTTCACTAATTTCATCATCACCAAAGAAATGTATAATATAATTTAAAACATCATTTTGTATACGATATTCTTCACTTTTATCGTTTTTTGGTATCAACATAGATTCGATTTCAGATACATTAAAATAAGTTTTTATAATCGTTTTATCTGTCACCTGACATATCATAAACTTATAAATTTCTTCTGGCTTGTTAAATCGTTCTAATTGCCAATTTGTAACAACAGGATAAACTTTATATAAAGTTCTATAATTATATGATTGAAAATAAAAAGAATTTTCAGGTAAAATTATTGAAACATCTTTTATTAATGTTTTAACATACTCGTATTTATTGATTTTTATTATTTTTTAATTTCATATCTATTACTCTTTGTAGTTTAGAATTACAATTTTCAAGTTGATAGAATTGTCTTATAATTATTGACATACTACATAATATAGAAATATCTATATCAAAAAAATATATACCATCAACAAACTTTTCTATTGTTTCAAAATCACCATCATGAATAGTATGTTGTGTAAATAAGATTAAATATTTATTTTTTTCTACGATTGAATCCTCAGAATCAATTAAATAGTCATAAACTATGCTTAGTTTATCAACAATAATCGGATCTGTTTTTTTATCAGAATCAATTAATAAATCTGTTTTATCATATAAATAACACACATCAATTAAATGTTGTCTATCTTTTATTTTTGTTATAAAAACCGGATCTCCATACCCATCGTTTAAAGCATACAGTTCTTGTGAATTAAAATAATACATAAATTCCCACGGCCAAAAAAATTCATCATTTGTTTTATTATTAAAACCTAGATCATTTAATATGTCTTTTGTTAATTTCATTATAATAGTTTTTTTGTATAAAATTTCTTAGGTTTACTTTATTTTTCTAATAATATTTAACAATTCCATAGCAACCCTATTATCAGAATCAAACATTTTAGTTAAAGATCTTTCCTCATTTAATATATCAATTAGTTGTGTTTTTGGACCTTCAACCGGTTTAAGATGATCAAATCCTAATTCCATATTCAAATCAATTTCATATCCTTTCATTTTACGAAACATCATTTCAGATAATGTTTCTCCATTTAATACCAAAACTCCATTATCATATAGTTTTAAACTATCTAATATTGATAACATACATGAAGCCATATTATGTGTTTTATCTCCTTCCATTTTTTATTTTAGTTAAGTATTGTATTTATAATTTAAAGATACGATTAATTCATTAGTATATAATATATTTACCATTTTCTTTACCATTTAAGTATTTTATCTTATATGTTTACCGTCTTCCATAATAAATAATTATTCTAATATTGTAAATATAAGTAAAATATATAAATAATATCAGATAATATTTATATATTTGTAAAAACATTTAAAGATGAATAAAAAAATAAATTATGTTGATAAAAATGGAAATCCATTTGTAGATGGTTCCATATTCGATATTGGACAAACGGTAAATGGTCAATCTAAATTTGTTATCTTAACTTTATTTCCTTTAGATATTCGATATCATCACGATCTGAATTATAAATATCAATACGATATGATAGAATTATTACAAGTTAAAGATTCTATATTTTATTCCGAGGTTGAAATAGTCGGTAACATTCAGAAAAATAATTATTTATAGTAATAGTATACCATGATGTTACATGTTTTAATAACTAAAATAGTTTAGAGTACATTAAACTTATATATATAATGTAATATGAAAAAACTAATTCTAATCGGTTTACTTCTATCATCTTGTATAAAAAATACCGGTCATCTTACTGGTGTCATAACAAGACCTATTTATTATCCTGAGATCCCTATTGGAATGGTTTATGTTCCATCAGGATCCTATAATATGGGAGAAAACGATGAAGACGTTCCATTTTTACACCAAACTGTTACAAAAACAGTTTCCGTTCAATCATTCTATATGGATCAGACTGAGATAACTAATAATGAATATCGTCAGTTTGTTCAGTGGGTACGTGATTCAATATCTCGAGATAAGATTTATATAAATACCGATAATCGATCAAGTGGTTATAAGAATGAGGAATGGACAGATGATGATGCTAAATCTTATATAAATTATCAAGATTTATATTTTGATGAATCTTCTATGGAATATATTGAATATGATCCATCAGATAGAGATTTAGGAAGACAAATTTTTAATCTAAATTGGAATAGATCAATTAATTATGAGGATCCTAAATTGGTCCCATTATTAGCAGATATGTATTATCCTCAACCAGAAAGATTCTTCAAAAGAAAAGAAATTGATACAAGAAAGTTAATTTATAAATATTACTGGGTTGATTTAATTGAAGCTTCAAAAAGAGGTAGAATTAATATTACCCCTAATGGATATGATAATAAAGGTGAAAGATTAGTTCAAGAACATAGAACACTCGAAACTCCACCACATCCATTTACTAAAGACCCACAAGGACAAGACTTAGATTTAGGACACTTTAATAAAAAAGGACAAAATAATTCTATACGTGGTCATGATGATAGATCTAGATTTATCATTGATGAAATGATAAATGTATATCCTGATACTTTGTGTTGGATAAGAGACTTTACTTATTCATTTCATGATCCAATGACTAAGATGTATTTTTGGCATCCATCTTATGATAACTATCCTTTAGTAGGAGTAACTTGGTTTCAGGCAAAAGCATTTAGTATTTGGAGAACACAATTGTTAAATTCCTGGTTAGTATCAATGGGTGAGATTTTTGTGAATGATTTTAGATTACCATCAGAAGCTGAATGGGAAAGAGCATCAAGAGGAGATTTATCACTATCAGCATACCCATGGGGCGGTCCATATATAAGAAACCATTCAGGTTGTTTTCTTGGTAATTTTAAACCAATGAGGGGTAGATACTTTGAAGATGGTGGTTTACATACTGTAAAAGTATATTCTTATAATCCAAACGGATGGGGTTTATATTGCATTGTCGGGAACGTTTCTGAATGGTGTGAAACCTCTTATGATGAATCAATGAATGAATTCTCACATGATCTAAACACAGATTTTAAATATGATGCAATGGATTGGGATCCACCATCAATGAAACGTAAAGTAATTAGAGGTGGATCTTGGAAAGATATTGGATATTACTTACAAAATTCTACAAGAACTTACGAATATCAAGATAGTGCTAAATCTTACATAGGTTTTAGAGATGTAATGACACACTTAGGCCGTGGTGGGCTAAATTTCACTACAGAAGGAGTTGAATATCAGATAGATATTCAACTTCATTAAAATAAGAATTTCTAATTGTAAAATTAATTGTTACACAAAATACTAATCTGTTGTTAACTATATTTCTGTAGCCAAGTCATTATCAATAAGTCCAAATACATCTATATGATTCTCTAACATAAATTCAAGTTCATAATATCTTAAGTCTTGGTATTCAGAATAAAACATATTATCAGTAATTTCTTTAATCCATTTTTTATCTGATAACTCATCTCCCCATCGAATTAAAATTTCATTATCCAATTTATATAAATGTGTTTTTGGTTTCAGTAAGGGCTTAAACATCCATATATGTTCTTCATCATACATTTGTGAAATAGAAACTCTTGTAGGATGTGTTTCATCTTCGTTGTAGATTATATTTCTCATAATACCAATTTTTTCAACTTTATCACGAACTACATATTGTAGTTTTAAGCAGTAAGGTAAATAAGATACTAAATGTTTAATTTCTAACTCCATTTTATTTTTTTAATTATAATTTATTATTCAAGTTAATTCCGGTAAATTAACTTCTTCTATTGGTGACCAATGTGTTGGTTTCATATCAAAAATAACCACACCACTATAACAATCATTATATTCATAAGTATTATCATCACCTAACCAATCATTATATTCATAAGTATTATCATCACCTAACCATTCAGTAAACGTAAACGTAGGATTACCATCTCCTTTGAAGTGCATTTTCCCACTTATATTAGAAGTTGATATATCTTTACCATCAGATACTAAATATTTTTTATTCATATCTGTTGGATATCCAATCTTTGAAATACTTCTCCATTTGACCATATTACTATTTTTAGTATTCAAATATAGTAATTTTATTTTAAGTTATAATTAAATTTAACCACTAAAATTTTTTTACATCTATTTTTTTTACATAAGTAAGTATTTTACCTTTAACATCACCAATACCATCTAATGATTTTAAGTTATTATATGAGTAATTAAAATCACCACCGACTGTTTTAGGACTTCCAAGTAATGATGTTAAATTATTATATGAGCAATTAAAATCACCACCGACTGTTTTAGGACTTCCTAATAATGATGTTAAATTATTATTATCACAATAAAAATAACCTACGACCGTTTCAGGACTTCCTTCTAATGATGTTAACTTATTATCAGAACAATAAAAATCACCACCGACCGTTTCAGGACATCCTTCCAATGATTTTAACTTATTATTATCACAAGAAAAATAACCACGAACATTTCTAAATTTAATTGGAAGTTTAGTTAATCTCTTACTATCTAAATAAACACTAGCATCAACATCTATACTAAAATCATCATTAAATGTATAATTTTCAATACCAAGTTTTTCTAATTCTTTAAATACTTTTAGATATTTTGGTAACCCAATAGCAATCTTATTATTATTAACTACATATTCATAGTTAGGATTCAAATCTTTAATTCTACCTTCGAGTGATTGAAATTCTTCTTTATTAGTTTGTTTTTCAGATAAACTATATACTACTATTTTATCTTCATAATTAGTTAATAACTTATATGATATAACATCATCACAGAAAGAAACAATGATCCATTTAATATCTTCTATATTATCTAGGATCTTGTCAGAGAAATCCTCAAATATTTTTATATACTTCATAGTTTATATATTAATTCATAAATCACTTAATATTTCACCTTTAACAACACCAATACCCTCTAATGATGTTAACTTATTATAAGAACAATCAAAATAACCTCCGAGTTTTTCAGTACTTCCAAGTAATGATGTTAAGTTATTACTACTACAATCAAAATTACCTTCGACTTTTTTAGGACATCCTTCTAATGATGTTAACTTATTATCATAACAAAGAAAATCACCACCGACCGTCTCAGGACAACCTTCTAATGATGTTAACTCATTAATAGAACAATTAAAATAGTCTCTTATCATTTTAGGACTACCTTCTAATGATGTTAACTTATTATCATAACAAAGAAAACCACTTCCCACCTTTATAGGACAACCTTCTAATGATATTAAGTTATTATTATAACAAGCAAAATCACCTCCAACCGTTTTAGGACATCCTTCTAATGATGTTAACTTATTATTAGAACAATAAAAATAACCTGTAACATTTCTAAATTTAAATGGAAGTTTAGTTAAACCTCTACTATATAAATTAACATCACCATTAACATCTATACTAAGATCATCATTAAAAGTGTAATTTTCAATTTTATACTTTTCAATATTTTCAAATACTTTTAAATATTCTGGTAACCCAATAGCAATCTTACCTTCGATAACTACATATTCATATTTAGGATTTAAGTCTTTAATTCGTCCATCAAGAGATTCAAATTCTTCTTGATTAGTTTGTTCATCGGATAATGAATAGATCACTAATTTATCTTAATAATTAGTTAATAACTTATAACTAATTCGATCATCACAAAATGATACGATGATCCATTTAATATCTTCTAGATTATCTAGAATCTTGTCAGAGAAATCCTCAAATAGTTTTATATACTTCATAGTTTATATATTAATTCATAAATTACTATGTATTTTACCTTTAACATCACCAATACCATCTAATGATGTTAAGTTATTAGAACTACAAGAAAAATAACCTCCGATCGTTTTAGGACCACCTATTAATGATTTTAAGTTATTAAATGAGCAAGAAAAATTACTCATAACCGTTTCAGGACCACCTTTCAATGATGTTAAGTTATTATATCTACAATCAAAATTACCTAAGACTGTTTTAGGACTTCCTTCTAATGATTCTAAGTTATTACTTCTACAAATAAAATCAAGTCCGACCGTTTCAGGACTTCCTTCTAATGATTCTAAGTTATTAGCTGAACAATAAAATCCACATCCGACCGTTTTAGGAGAACCTTCTAATGATGTTAAATTATTATATCTACAATCAAAATCA
>Ga0335396_10005526_pt1 | contig 13026 bp, 14 predicted proteins | sample FRY02_FD_205743 | JGI IMG/M metagenome (GOLD analysis project Ga0335396, IMG submission 205743) | Freshwater microbial communities from Lake Fryxell liftoff mats and glacier meltwater in Antarctica - FRY-02 (spades assembly) (version 2) | ecosystem: Environmental > Aquatic > Freshwater > Ice >... | reverse complement strand
CACAAACTCGGTCGAGAACAAAACTAGGTTTGACACCGCAAGCCACAGGCGTACACGCGAAGAGAATTCCTGAGGCTCCTTCTCTTCAGCCAGTCATTGAAACCGTGCTTCCAGAATCTTCTCTAAAACCTGCAGACGAGGTAGTAGATCAGCCAAGAATCCGACCAATTCTGGCACCGATTGTCCGATCAGATTCAACAACTTTGGATAATCAAAGAGTTGGCGGTGTTCAAGTTGTGACCCCTCAGATAGGCGAGCAGTCGGCTTTCGCAAAAGTTAATTGGTGGGATAAGGACAAAGATTGGTGCCAGTTGCCTTCAGACGGAATGTCTTCTGACATTGTTTGCGATGTCGGGACGACTGGGCAATTGGCTGTCGCAGCCGCCTCATTGCGGGGGGATAAGCACAAAGTTGTCGGCAAGCCCTGCGAAGACGCGTTTAACCTCCGAATTGCTAAAACTACAAATGGTGCCGAATATCTGATTGCCGTCGTTTGTGATGGTTTGAGCAGCGCCAAGTATTCCTATTATGGCTCTCGTCGGTCTTCGCAGTTGATTGCAGACGAACTTGCTTACTTGATTGTTAAGTCTGAAGTAATAAGCCAAGAGATTATACAAATTAATATGTCGTTGATTCTTGAATCATGTGCACGGCTCTTGCCGCCACAGCAATCTAATCAATATGGCGCACCTGACGTATTGCCAAGCACTATCGAGCCAACAGATCTGAATACGACAGTTACCTTTTTAATAATTCCGACTACCAAACAGCCGACAGGATCGGTTGGGGTTCTAGGTGGGAGTATCGGCGACAGCCCCATTTTCGTATTGCGTTCAAGTTCGCAAGAGTGGGAGAAGATTGGAGTCGCAGAAAAAGCAAGTGATGTATTGAGCACGGCTACAGCGGCTTTCCCCGGCACAAAGCACGCAACTGTCGCAACTTTTAATGTTGATGATAGTGATGTAGTCGTGGCTACGAGCGACGGCGTAGGTAACTTCCTGGTAGTTCAAGGCAAGCAAGGCGCGCTGGGCTCATATCTTGCATCTCAGTGGATTCGACCAGTAAGTGCGGCAACGTTTGTCAACGATGTTGGTTTTGATTTGAGGTCTGCAGATGACGACCGCACGGTTGTCGCCTGCTGGCTCAATCGTGAGTAGTGGTCAAATCATGGCTAATTCAGTTGAATATCGGTCCTTTTCACAGTCCAGCCAGTTAGTAGAGCTTGGCAAGGGCGCGGAGGGCAAAGTCTTTCATTCTCAATCTCTTGGCAATCACGTTTATAAAGAGTTTCTGCATAACTCTCGAACCGTTCCAAACAAAGCTGCATTAGAGAGGCTCGTAGATCTACGAGGTCAGTGGACTTCCGAAGAATCCGCGTGGCTGTTAGAGAGAACTGTATGGCCCGAAACTCTTGTTGTCGACCAGGGCCGGCTAAAAGGTTTTTTGATGCCGATGATAGGTCAACGTTTTTTTCGTCAATATGGCATTCGTTCAAACCCTAAAAAAGTCCCATGCGAGTGGAACTATCTTTCAATGAGAACACGCTTTCAGACAAATCCAAACCTTGTGTCTAATGTCCCGAATGTATCGCCACTCCAAGCGATGCTGTTAGTGCATGATTTAGCGAAGTCGGTAATGTTTTTTCATCGGCACAATGTAATCATCGGCGATATTTCTGGCAGAAACTTACTCTGGACAGATTTTCCAAAGTTTCAAGTACTAATTATTGATTGCGACAGTTTTCGAGTTTCTGGGAGCGGGGGAGTCGCTTCGCCAAAGCAGTCCCCAGACTGGGACGATCCCGACTTGCAGGGTAAGCCGACGACACAAGAAAGTGATGTTTACAAGCTTGCGTTAGCGGCATATCGTGCAGTTTGGGCGGCAACGACTGAACGGCCGCAATCTCCCCATCATTCAGTACCTGCAGTGCCAAACGGTGTACCAGACGTATTGCGAGATTTGATTACTAGAAGTATGGCAAAAAGTGGTCGTCCATCTGCCGAAGAGTGGGTTACCGAATTAGCGTCTGCGGCAGCGATGAAGGGCCGCCCAGCGATCAAAATGGGTGGAGCAAAAACGAATGCCCCAGCACAAGGATCACCAACTCAAGTTGTTCAGCCCGCCTTAAACCGTCCGACCATTGATCTAAGTAAACAGCAGTGAATATCACTTGCCCAAGTTGTTCGACAGAAAACCAAGCTGGGGTGCTGTTGTGCGTTAGCTGCGGCAATCGTTTGCCGAGCGCCTATTCAGGTCGACCAACAGTGTCAATGGATGGTACGGTCACGCCACCAGTTGCTCCAGATTCGAGTCAGCAACCGCTGGGGCAGACTCAGATTAAATGGAATCAACCATTTTCATTTAAACGAATTTTACGCAAGTATCGGCGTAAGCCCGTTGCCCAAGCTGCCACGATTTTCGCTCTAATTCTGATTATCGGTTTAATTCTTGCTTCTCTTTCCGGGCCAAAACCTAAGGCTGATAATTCGCCGAACAATTCAGGTAGCACCCCCTCGGTGCCGTCTGATTCGATGCCAGCAATTGAAGCCAATCAAACCGTTTATGGGGTGGATCTCAATGCGTCTGTTGTCCAAATTATCGTCCTACAAGATGGAGAATCTTGCTGGACCGGATCCGGCACGATTTTTGTTAGCGCGAATTACGTTCTTACAAACAATCACATTATCGAATCTGATGAAAATTGTTCAATAGACGAAATCGAAATACTGACGATCAGCAGTGTCGATCAGCCGCCGATTAGAACTCATGTCGCCAGCGTTGTCGCTACTGATGTTGACGCGGATCTTGCTATTTTGAAGATCACGCCGATTGGCAATTTTGCGCGTGTCATGAAACCTGTCCCCGTCGCGAGCACTGTAACAATTGGCGATGACCTAATCGCCGTCGGGTTCCCTGGAATTGGTGGCGAATCGGTCACGGTGACAAAGGGCGAGGTTGCCGGATTCACTAATTATTTAGGGGTTAGATACATTAAAACCTCCGTTTCGATTTCGGGGGGCAATAGTGGTGGTGGGGCGTTCAACAAGGAGGGTCAGCTCATTGGCGTTCCAAGTTTTTTGGGCGCAGCAGACGCCAAGAAATCAACTGACTGTCGGCCGAATGAAGATACCAACGGGGATGGAACTCTCGACGATAGAGATCAATGCGTGTCTATGGGTGGATTTATTAACTCACTTTCTCCCGCCAGCAGAGCAACCGATCTAGCAGAATCCCATGGCCTGGTAGTGACACCGTGACCTGCTATGACAGGTTTCTTACGATCCGCACGATAGGGCTAATTGCACATGGCCCTAAACGCGTATTTCATGATCAACCAACTACAAAGCTGCTATTGGCGGCTCTAGTCGTGATGGGCTATATCGCCGTGCCCGTGCGTTTGGGGTGGATCAGATAGTGAAGGGTATTAGCGGTTGCACTTGCGGTTGTCTTAGTATTACGGTGCTTAGCCAATCTTAGTTTTCAATTACAAGCCAATTAGCGACATTAAGACGGGGATATTAAAATGGCTCTCTGCGCAAACTGCGGCAATGACATATTCGGTGGCAAGGTCTGTTATAGCTGTGGCACAAGAGTCGGGGGATCACCAATAGTCTCGAGTTCGTCTGCGGCGCCTATGCAATTGCCAACAGATCAACAGCAGCCCCAGTATCAGCCACAACAGTTTCAGCAGCCGCAGTATCAACCACAACAGTTTCAGCAGCCGCAGTATCAACCGCAGTATCCGCAACAGTTTCAGCCGAATCGCTCGGGGAACACGAATAGCATGGCTATTGCTTCACTAATCTGCGCGTTTTTCATTTTTCCGTTAGGTATTATTTTCGGACACATCGCAATGGGGCAAATAAAAAGGACGGGCGAAGGCGGCAAGGGTCTCGCTACAGCAGGTCTAATTATCGGCTACCTGGTCCTTGGATTCCTTATTCTGTTATAGTTCTAGGGTCTTTTAGCCTGGAATTTCTGTAATTCAACCATCCGGCGCGGGAAGGGCTCTTTGGAGCATTGGGTAGACATAACGGCCAGGGCAGGCCGTTGCTGACATATCGCGGTGACCTGAAACTGGTCTAGCTACGACTGTCGTGCCGATCTTCCACTTATTTGAACCCCTCGAAACGAAACTCACAGTTTTCTTCTGATCAACCGAGACTTTGTACCTACCGGCAAGCCACGCCAAAATCGATGCGCAACTTTCCATCATTGGTTGAGTTGGTTGGTCCACGTCGAAGTTGCCCAAGAGGCAGACCAGTTGAGCAAAACCCTGGCTCCCACCTGTTGCGTCCGACATGACTGGGCCAGTTAAGCTACCTTGTCGGCCTTCCCATACCCCGCCAAAACGATCTATGAAAAAGTTGTAGCACACATCCGACCACCCCTTGGCGGCCGAAGTACGGAACGAATGGACCTGTTGGATTTTAGAAGGGACGGCCGAGGCGACATATTTGGTTGCGCCAGCCGTGTGATGTACAAGTAGAAACTTGACGGAGGTCTCCGGTAGCAGCGGGCCTTTTGGTAGGAGCGTGGAACCTCAGGCTCTTCGCGGATAAATACTGAGGCCAGGTGTTACGGATATTGGCTTAACCGGGGTTTCTGCAGAGGGATTTCTGAATGCTGTTAGTCCAATCACAACAGGTATTCAGGCCGCTCCTTTAGCGAGAAACTCTCGCCGTCCGTGTTCGTTACAGTCGGATTCACACATGGTAGTCAGTTAATCCGTTGGCCCATAACGTAATTTGCGGTCAGATTCTGAGTCGGTGAGTGGAGCAATGGCACACTTAATCATCTTGGTAAGTCCTAACGCCAGGCATTTGTCTTGCGCCTCGTATCGATCTGAATACGGTCCGAAGAAGACTGCGTATTTCGGTTGACCCGCAAATTTTTCGGTCGTAAAATATGGGTTGAGCGAATCGCATGTAATGAGGGTTTTAAGGTAGCGAGCGTTGTTGAATTTGCTCATTGCCTCAATTACTTGAACGGCGGGAACACTCGCCACGATCGTGATGAAACTTCCATCGCACGGTGGTTGCGCCATTTCGTAGCCAGAAATCCAAAGATCCTGGCTTGCGATTCCGCTTGATGAAACAGTATTGAGAGGTTGTGGCAATGGCGGATCAGTGGTCTGGATAGCTTCTGTCGTGCTCACCAAAGCCAATTTACACGCACTCTCTAAGAAAGCACCGAGCTCTTCTACCGTGTAATTTGCTCCAGTTGAGTATTTCCACCCTGGGTGCGAACCTTCTTTATTTCCGGCGCAAATAGATGCTTGGTTTGAAAAATTCAAAACGTTCCAGTCGTAATAAATCATTGAGATTGATGATTCTGCGGCTGGTTTGTTTTGCTTCTGATATAATACGAAAGCACCAACGCAAAGAATTGCGGCTAGTCCGATAAGCAAACCAATTAACTTCATATTCCTCTTGGTATGTGGCGCCTGAATAATTGTTTGCGCTAGTTCTGTGCCACAATTTATACAAAACACGGACTGCGCCGAGTTATTTACGTGGCAAATTGGGCAGGTCCGCGCATTGTTTACCATCTGCGGAAGAGTCCTAAAATTGAACGGATAATTGCCACGATTATCTCACAACAGTCCGAACCAGAGTTGCGACCATGTAGGCAATTGTCGAAATCACGAGTGTAACCTTAACAATTTTCAGAAGCCCAAGTTCATTTGCAACCAGCTGAGCCACTACTACCGCCGGCAAGACCTGACCCAATGTCCTTAAATACGTTCTCTACACCACCTGAACTTGGGTCAAATGATTCAACACTTGATGAGGGTATACCAAGGCGGAAAGCCTCGGATGCGGCATCCGGACCTATTCCAAAGAATTTTATATCCCAACCTGCCTTGATTTTCTCCGCTAACAAACGACTTGTCTCCTCTAGTGAGTACCGGACACTCGAGTTCTCTACGCCATCAGAGATGATAGCGAAGCGTATCTTCTGCGAACTTGTCACTGATGTTGGAAGTGAGTTATTCATGCCAGAGATGTCAGTAATTGCCTGGGCGATTGCATCGTAAAGTGGGGTATCGCCATCTGGTTGGTATTCGTTATCTGTTAGCGGCTCGACATTATCAATCAACTTGTACCTAATTGTAAATTCGACACCGCGATAACTATCGAACTGAATAAGCGTTAAAAGATCTGAGCTCGGTAGAGAAGTCAATAGCGTATTGAAACTGCTGACGACGTCGGATGAAAGTGGTGTCATCGACAAGGTTCTGTCTAGAAGAATCACAAAATGCTGAGAAGAACTTGGTGTTATTTGTTCGCGTGGTATTAAGCCGGCCGAACCGTTAGGGCAATTTTGCGAAGAACATGAAGCAAGCCCAAGGAACAGACCGATAACGCCGATCAACATGTGAGTCTTAACTCGCGTTGATCGTCCTAGGCGCATTAAGGCCCCAAACCCATGTAGGCACAAACTTAAACAGTATTTCCAAGTTAGCACCAACTGGCGTACGCTGTTATTAGTACTACTGACGGATCATAATCATGACGAACTATCAGCCATCGCTTCAGCAATTTATCCCCACTGAAAAGGGGGCAAATTTAACGTTCTCCGGCTTTTCGAGCTTGGACGTCTCCAATATTTTGGCTGATTTCTTTATCTCTCGAGGATTCGTTCTTGGGTCAGGCAGTCGAACGACTGGAACATACGAAATCGGGAATGCTGCAGGTCGGGCACTGCTTGGCGGGTTTGTTAATCGCCAAAAGTACAGTGTCAACATTTTTAATGATGCCAATTTTGTTTATGCGGCCGTGCAATCCGAAATGACGGGAGCGTTAGGCTCGGTCTATGGTGTCGTTCGCGAGCGTAAGGGGCGTAACGAATTCAAGTCTGCGCTTGAATTCTTTCTTCGCCAGTTCGTCCATCGGTAGAATTTCATTTAGATTGCCGGCGAATTAGAGCCGCACTAATTTAGGCTTCACGTATTTTCTTCGTACGTTTACGAGCAATTTTACGCCAGACAAAATATAGAATTGGGGGGACAATGGTGAGAACTCCAAGTATTCCTGCAGCGAGTGCAGCAAGCGGATTCCAAAAAGAGAGCAACCTAACTATTCCAATTCGTTCTGTTGGTTGGGTGGTCTAAGTGCCGTATTTTGCCCAATGTCATTGGTTAGTACTGCAGTTCCTGTGACTCGCCACCGGGTGCTTGAGAATGAAAAAGTGGTGCCTTGTTGAACATAGTTGAAGTTCTCAAGTGCGTTACCACCAAGCCGTCGCACTTCAACCGCAACTTTTTCTTTTAATTTATCTAACGGGATATTCTGGCGCCCAGAATCTATCTTGACCGAACCCACTTTTGCACTTCCCTCAATGATCCCCTCAGTAAAAAAGATTCCATCGCACTCTGTGCCTTGCCGGCCATATTTTTGCAGCAATCTAGACTTCTTTTTCGAGGAAAATTACAAGTTCCTGCCGTCCACCTGTTAGCGATGGGAATTCTGCTGTAGCGAGACCCGAGAGCTCCCAACCTTCTGCGGCCATAGCGTTCATTGCTTCTTCGACCTTTTCTGGATTGAATTTTCCACCAAACATACGGTCTTTTTGGCTCATCACTTTGTATCTCTTCATTAACATCCCCCAGGATTTGGTTTGGTATTTTGCCTTACTGACTTATATTTAGTCGAGATCCCTGAGAATGTCAAGTGGCTTATCGTCCTAAGACGCTCAACCGTAGTTCGAATTAAAGACCTAACGAGACAGAAATAGAGTCAAGCTCGATCCAAGTATGTTTCATCTCCCCACGACGGCCGACTGACACTAGGTAATAGTCTTGTCCCATTTCGGCCTTCAAATTAAACGACCAAGTGCAGTGAGCTCCAGAGTAAACGCCAATTCCGAGAGTAGTCCGATCGTATTCTTTGCCGTCTTTGCCTTTCAATACAACGCTGGTGGAGGAGCCAATGTCGCTGTATCCACCACTGCCTTCACAGCCATAACTCAAGTCATCGGAAAATAGAGTAAATGTTCCTTTGATTGTTTTGTTTTCGGTTTTGCTACTTTGTACCGCAAAGAAAATTACAACGATCAATACAATTGCTCCAAGCACCATTAGCGCTTTATTGTTTTTTTTGGTTTTTTGCGGTAAACCTGGACTCGAACCGCCTTGGTTCACCGTAGGTGCGATTTGGCTACTTTCGGATGCGGGTGCTACCGGTGGGTACCATTTGCCGTCCACTCCCTGCCACCAGTTGTCTGCTCCTTTAAAATCACTCACGCTTGCTCCTTTGAGGTTCCCCAATAAAAGTAGACGGTGAAGTCAACCGGTCAGTGCAACACCTTCTTGAAGTGTAGTAGCCGGGGTCTAGTATCAAGTTTGAGTGGGATGTGGTCAAGGCGTGTTTGGCTGTAGTCGGCGATGGGGTCGCCTGTGCGGAGAGTAGTGCACGTGGTAGCCGGTGGAATTTTAGTTGCTTGCGTACTTCCATCAACTGGATGGGTCGGTGAGGTAGACCTTCAGATCAGTCACATCAGTTTTCAGGGTGGGCGACTTTAACCAGTCGATGCAATAGCTTTTTGGAGTGTGGCGGCTGGGGTTTGGAAGCCGAGAGTCTTGCGGGGTCTGGTATTGAGTTTGAGTGCGACTTGGTCGAGGTCTTCTTGGCTGTAGTCGGCCATGCTGACGCCTTTGGGAAAGTATTGTCGCAGTAGCCCGCTGGTGTTTTCGTTACTCCCGCGTTGCCAGGGACTGCGCGGGTCGCAGAAGTAGACCTTGGCATCGGTTTCCATGGTGAATGTTTTATGGTTGGCTAGTTCCGTGCCGCGATCCCAAGTTAGAGAGGCCATCAGCTGATCTGGGAGTCGGTGAACCTCGCGGATCAGTGCGGTCACGACACTGTCAGTATCTTTCCTTTCTACTTTGACAAGTTTCACGAACCGGGAATGGCGTTCAACCAGGGTTGCGATGTAAGTGCTGGTGGAGCCATAGATTAAGTCGCCTTTCCAATGGCCTGGTATCGCACGATCCTCAATTTCGGCGGGACGATCCCGGATTGAGATCGCATCGATGATCCCGCCACGCCCTTCGCCTTGATGGGTGGCATTTCTGGGGCTACGCATCGTGCGCGCCCGGCGTAGATGAGTGATTAGTTCTTTTTTTAATACGCCGCGAGCCTGAAGAAACAGGCTGCGATAAATTGTTTCGTGCGACACACGCATAGTCTTATTGTCTGGGTATTCGAGCACAAGCCAGCTGGCGATCTGGGCTGGCGACCAATCCTCTTTCAGTTTGCTGGCCACCACCTGTTGCAAACACAGGTTCTCAGCCAGTACACATGTTTTTGGTCGTTTCGCGTTGCGCCACGCCCGATCATCGGCCCTAACTGCCCGATACTTGAGATGTCCACCGTGGCGATCAATCTCCCGACTTATCGTCGATGGACATCGACCGATTTGGGAAGCAATTGCACGAATCGATTGACCCTGGGCCAGACCACGGGAGATTTCCTCCCGATCAAATAACGAAAGCACTCGTGCTGCACGGCAACGATCGGCTGGGACGACACCACCATAGGATTTCACGAACTCATGGATCGTGCTGCTATGTCTTTCTAGGGCACTGACTGGACCCCGCTTGTGAGTCCATTTTCTTAGAGAGTCACGGTTTCCTTTTCTCTATCTTTGCATGTTAGTGCAAACCCTGTCGGCGTTAAGCCTTTATGGCTGCCGTGTGGGCGAATCGTGTTGTAAACGATTCGCCAATCTTTGGTAATTACTCGTGCTTCGAGTAGCGAATCAAATAGTTCAATGTCAAGAACTTCGTCTCGGAACCGGCCGTTGAATGATTCGATGTATGCGTTTTGCCAAGGTGAACCGGGTTCAATGAAATTCGTTTTTGTTGTTTTATCAGCACACCATTTCGTTATTGCATCAGCGGTGAATTCTGGTCCGTTGTCAAAACGCACAAATTGTGGTTCGCCTCGCTCCCCAACAATTTGATCAAGCAACTCAACAACCATGACAGCTGTTATTGACCGGTCAACATATTGTAAAATGTTCTCTTTCGTGTATTCGTCGACAACATTGAAAAATTTTAGTTGACGTCCATCTGAAGTTTGATCGGTTTGAAAATCGGCTGCCCAAACATGATTCATTTTCATTGCTTTCAACTTGACATCACCTTTCCCGCGACGACACTTCTTCTTCGATTTATAAGGCACTTTGAGGCCTTCTTCACGCCAAAGACGCTATATTTTCTTGCGATTGATCACTGACCCATCTTTGGTCAAATACCAATGCGCTTTACGCCATCCCCATCTCTTGAACTCGTCAGAAAACGCGTGAAGTTTGCTGCGTAACAACTCATCTTTGGTTGCCATGACCAAGGTGCGTCGCTACGTTGAACGATTCTGACCAACAACCTTGCAAGCAAACCTTTGGGAAACCCCGAAACGTGACTGCAACACTGCTGTTGCAGCTCGTCTGCGTTTTGGGGTTAGAAGTTTCCCAGGGAAAGCTCTTTCAACATGTTGGGATGCTGCGAAGATTTCGGATAGTGGGCCCTCTTAAAATGGGGGTTCTACCGAAAGTGAGATTTGCATTATGTCTATATCGCGTCGACGATTCGCCCAGGAATTTAAAGATGAGCTTTGCCGGGAGGTGATTGATACTTCCAAGCCGATTAAAGATGTCGCTCACGCTTACGGTGTGGGGCCCGAAACCCTGCGCAACTGGTTGATCAAATATCGGGAAGCTAATGGCGGCACTGAGACTGAGTTGACGCTTTCTGAACGGGCCCGGTTGAAGGCTGTAGAGCGTGAAGTTCAGGAACTTCGAGCCGAGACGGCATTCCTAAAAAAAGCCAGCGCTTACTTCGCCCGGGAGCAACGGTAGTGAGCAAATACGAATTTATTGACTCCCAGCAAAATGATTTAGAAAACTTGAATCCTGTGTCGAAAATGTGTCGATGGTCGACGGTATCGACTTCCGGTTTTTATCATTGGCGTAGCCGACCCCAGTCGGCCACAACAGCCCGCAGACAGGTATCGACTGAGCGCATCAGAGGTTTCTTTGATACCTCTGATGGGACATATGGATATCGACGTATCCACGCCGATCTGGTCGCTGAGGCAACACAATGCTCTCTAGAACTGGTACGCCAGATCATGCGCCAAGAAGACTTGACCCCATGTCAGCCTCGTCCGTTTAGGGTCACCACGCAAGCTGATCCCGGGGCTGCGGCTGTTATCCCAGATTTGGTTAACAGAGATTTCACTGCACAAGCTCCAGGCATCAAATTTGTTAGCGACATCACCTACATTCACACTTGGCAAGGTTTCATTTATCTCGTCACGGTGATCGATTGCTACTCGAAAAAAGTTGTCGGTTGGTCTATCGCCGATCACATGCGCGTCGAGTTGGTTTCCGATGCGTTAAAAAATGCTGCCGCAACGACACTGATCAACCCTGGTGCGATTTTTCACTCGGACCACGGATCTCAATATTCATCTGGGGCATTCCTAGCTCAGGTGAAAGCTCTGGGTATGCGCTCATCGATGGGTCGGACCGGCGTGTGTTGGGATAATGCTTCTGCCGAATCGTTTTTCTCGGCGTTGAAAAATGAGCGCGTCTATCGCACCGTTTATGCCACCAAAGTTCAAGGCAAACGTGACGTCATCAGTTACATCGAAGGGTTCTACAACAATCGGCGCCGCCATTCTGCTTTGAATTATCGCAGGCCAAACGAAGTCCACTACAGTTACCAACCAGCACACCAAGCAGCATAAGAAAAACCATCAAAACCACTGTCCGAAATCTCCGTAGCAGCCCAATCCAACAACAGTTACACAATGGTCAGCCAAAAAGTTGAGCTGGCTGTGTCCGCTTGGACATCAGAAAATTTCAACAGTTGCACAACGTTCCAAGGCTAAAGAATGCCCTATTTGTTTGGGTCGTAATGTCCTTGAAGGTTTCAACGACCTTGCAACAGAGTTCCCGGAACTTGCTGCACAAGCAAGTGGATGGGATCCAACCACAGTTACATCCGGTAGTGGCAAGCGCTTCTTGTGGAAATGTGAACTTGGCCATTATTGGACTGCCGGCGTGAATGAGCGGGCACGCAAACACATGACTGGTTGTCCAATTTGCGCTGGTCGTAACGTCCTTGCAGGATTCAACGACCTTGCAACCACGTATCCTGAACTTGCGGCACAAGCTAAAGGTTGGGATCCAACCACAGTTACGAAAGGTAGTCACAAAAGCGTCCTATGGATATGCGAACTAGGACACGAATGGAGCGCCCTTGTCAAAAGCAGGGTCCGCGGAAACGGTTGCCTAATCTGTGCTGGTTACATAGTCCTTGTCGGGTTCAACGACCTTGCAACAAAGTTTCCTGAACTTGCGGCACAAGCTGAAGGTTGGGATCCAACCACAGTTACTTCGGGTAGTCGCAAACGAGTCTTGTGGGAATGCGAACTCGGGCATCAATGGAAAGCAATGATCAGCCTCAGATCTTACGGAACTGGTTGCCCAACATGTGCTCCGAGTGGGTATGACCCAAATCTTGACGGATGGCTCTATTTTCTGGACCATGACGAGTTGGATCTATACCAAATCGGCATCTCGAACTTTCCCGAAAATCGAATTGCACAACACGAGAAATCTGGCTGGACTGAACTCGGCATACGAGGCGCAATGGATGGCCATTTAACCAGAAACTTAGAAACGGCGATACTCCGGTCATTGAAGAAGCGAGGAGCAGTCTTTGCAAATAAAACAGATATTAATAAATTTGATGGATGGAGGGAAGCCTGGGTCAAAAGTTCATTTGACGTCAAGTCAATTGCGGATCTATTGGCATTGGTCTATCTCGATGACTCGACTACTGACTAAAGCACTGACCTAATTGTCGAATCAATGGATCTAGATCATAAAACCCAATAAACAAGTGCGCCCGGAGGGACTCGAACCCCCAACCGTCTGATCCGAAGTCAGATGCTCTATCCATTGAGCTACGAACGCTGGTGCATCACATATTAGTGGTGCATTGAACGATGT
>Ga0335396_10005518_pt1 | contig 13036 bp, 11 predicted proteins | sample FRY02_FD_205743 | JGI IMG/M metagenome (GOLD analysis project Ga0335396, IMG submission 205743) | Freshwater microbial communities from Lake Fryxell liftoff mats and glacier meltwater in Antarctica - FRY-02 (spades assembly) (version 2) | ecosystem: Environmental > Aquatic > Freshwater > Ice >... | reverse complement strand
GCTGAAATCACGGCACCGAATTACTTTTATCGCTGGTCAGATGAGAACTCCGATAACCCCTATATGGGTATTTTAGCATGGGCTGATCGCTTGATTATCACTGGCGATAGCATTGCGATGCTCTCCGAAGCCTGCGCCACGGGTAAGCCGGTTACGATGTTCGATCTGGGAGGCATGCGTGACATCGACGATGAGTCCACCAGGGATTTTCGTTTCGGTGCTTCGCTATATGCACTTTTACTGCGTTGGTTTTGGCAGCCTCTGAGCCGCGACATTACGCTGGTGCACCGCAGGCTGCGAGAGACCGGCTGTGCCTCCTGGATAGAAGATGTACTGGTGACGGCCCGCGTGCCTGCGGAAACCGATTTGCAACGGGCGGCGGCAGCGGTGCGGAAGTTACTTGGAGAAGACTGACTGACCGGCGGTGTCCAGCAGTATGGCGCTGCCAGCTGACATTTTGTAGACCTTGTCAGCGCCCGCCACCATGGCTTGATTGTGTGAAATGGCGAGAATAGTGAGTTGACCCTTAAGTGCCTCAAGCGCTTGCCTGACGGCGTCTTCAGTGTCCTTGTCCAGTGCGCTGGTGGCCTCGTCAAGAATCAGCAGCCGGGGTTGATTGATGAGCGCGCGCGCAATGACGATCCGCTGACGTTGGCCGCCCGATAGTTTGCCGCCGCGCTCGCCGACGATGGTGTCCAGCCCTTGCGCCAGTTGGTTCACGAACTCCCAGGCACCAGCAGCGCGCAGCGCGCGCTCCACATCAGCTGTGGTTAGGGAAGGGTCGCCCAATGTGATGTTGTGGAGGATGCTGTCATGCAGCAGGATGGTGTCTTGGGGCACATAGCCAATCATTTTGCGCCACTGGCTGATGTCGATATCCTGCAGTGGGATACCGTCCAGCAGGATGCTGCCGCTTTGCGGCCGCAGCAGACCAATAGCGAGATCGATAACCGTTGTCTTACCGGAGCCCGAGGGCCCCACCAGCGTAGTCAGCGTGCCCGCATCAATCTGCAATGACATCCCCTGGAATACCTGGTGCTGGTCGTAGCTAAAATGCACATTCTCCAGTGACAGACTTTGTTCAAAGCGCGGCGAGATGCCGCCTCTGAGGTCTTCCTGGGCGTTCTCTGCAGCGTTGATGGAGTCCGTCAAAGACCAGTATGCGCTCTCACCTTCGGCCAATTTCTGGTACTGCTTTTGCACCTTGCCAAAATAGGAGAACGCCCTGCCTAGGGCCACCACTAGCACCATGACCGTGGTCAGCGCCATCTCGAATTGCACAATTGCGAAATAGATTCCCATGCAGATGAAGCCAGTGAACATGAGCTCCTGTCCCGAATTCAGCAGCGCGGCGCTCAGCACCTGACGGCGCTGGGATTTATTTAACAGGTTGGTATCGTGTGCCAGCACTTTGTCAGCTGTGCCCTCGCGCGCCATTGCCTTGAGTGGCTTCACGGATTGCAGTGTGTCGGTGAGGTTCGCCATCAGCGATGTCATCAGGCGGGTTTGCTTTGTTCCGGCTTTACGCGTGATGTTTACCAGAAAATGGGACAGGCCGATAACTACGGTACCCGCTGCGATGGCCGCCAGTGAGGCGCGCCACGAAAGAGCGAAAGCCACTCCGCCGTAGATCAATCCAGGCACGAGAAAGGTGAGGGCGGTTGTGCCGTTAACGAATGCCGTCGCAGAGCGCTGTGCTTCAGATGCCATGGCATTGGTTAATCGCCCGACAGGCTGATGCAGAAAATACTCCCATTTGCTGCGCAGGACGGCGCGCAGCAACTGCAGGCGCAGGTCAGTACTCACCTGCGCCGCCGTATAGCCCACCTGACGCTGGGCAACCAACAAGAAAATAGTTTTGAACGTAACGCCTCCCAGGATGATGGCCAGCATATTGCCCAGGGTGGGCGCGATCCCAATAAATTCCAGTGCGTTGAGAATCTTCTGTTCGAATTCACTTTGGCCTGCGAGAGCGCCGCCAGGGATCATGCTATTGGCGTCAGAGCCGAGCGCGATGTTCAGCAATGGCAGTAGCGCCGATAGTCCTATCCCCTCAGCAATACCTGACAGCAAAAGTGCCAGCATCATGAGCGTGGTTTGCCAGGGATAGGCGCGAAAGAAATTGAGCATCAATCCCATGGTGTGTTGTCTCCGCGCGCGCGAGTGTGTTTGGATTGCGCTTTCATACTGTGATTCCTTTACCCACTGTCGTTCTCACCAGCGCAGGCGGCGCAATAGCAACACCGCGCATGTCAGGATAACGAGTGTAGGTAGCAAGGCCACCAGCGGGATACTCCATTGCAACAGTTGTCCCAGGGAGAAGATGATTTGCGTCCCCAGGTAAAACAAGATACCCAGCGTGGCGCCGATGCCGATATTGATGCCAAAGCTGCGATCGCGGCCGGGACTAATGCCGGCACTGATAGCAGTGGCGAGCAGCACCATAGCGCCAACCGTCAGGGGCATCAGCAGCCTCTGCCAAAATGCATTCAGATATTTGTCCGTGGGCTGTCCATTCTGCGAGAGATACTGTGTATAGCGGTAGAGCACTGATAAGTTCATACCGTCGCTTCTCAGCGTCAGCGTGGGCAACTCATCTCTGGACCACAAGTTTGCAACCTCCAGTTCCGAATGGAAACGCGTCTCAAAAATATCGTCTATGAGCACTTTTTCCTTTACGTTTTGAAAAAGCCAGCGCCTGTTCTTTTTGACATGGGCGGTACTTGCCCAAAGTGCCCGCACCAGCTCGCCCGATTCGCCAAACTCAAAGAGGCTGATGTTCCCGGGCTCATTGTCTTCAGACATTCTCCCCAAATGCATGTAACGATTGCCATCGGTCGACCATACCCCGCCGCCCGGAATCCATCCGTGGTTGCGCTCTCTCAATATGGTCTTCTCCTGCTCGGCTGCCAGTTGCAATTGTGGCGTGACGTACTCCATGCCGGCCCACAGCGTGGTCATTAGCAGCGCAGTAGGCAGGGCGAGGGCAGCAATTAATTTGGAGGGTGGAAAGCCAGTGCAGCTAATAATAGTCAGCTCGTTGTAGCGGTCGAGATTGGCCAGTGCAACGATGCTCCCCAGCAATGCAATCACGGGAGCCAGATTGACCAGTTGGTTGGGCAGCGTGAGCAGTGTGTAAATCGCTGCACTAACGAAGTTGTAGTCCATTTCCGTTTGGTCAAGCTCCTGAGTGAAACTGATAAGGCCAAAAATCGCGCCCAGCACCAGCATCACCAGTAGCCAACCCTTCACAACGCTGATGCCAATATAACGTTGCAATATCATCGTCGTTTCAACCTGGGTTGAGTGACAAGTACAATCAGCAGTGCCAGTTGCAGTGCATAAGCGGTCCACAGACCGGGTATTGCCCCGAGTTTTCCTTGCTCAATAAACGTGCGCAGGACACTTACCAACGTAAACAGTGCAATATATGACAGCAGCGCAATTGTGAAATTTCGAAAACGGGACTCACGCGGCGCCGAGCGCGCTAACGGCACGGCGATCAGGGCCAGCAGAATCGTTGCCAGCGGCGTGGTTATGCGCCATTGGTACTCGGCAACATCTTTGGGATCGCTGGAGAGCGCCAGGTTTGCTGTGGTTTCCGCTTTGCGCCGATACTTCTCTTGTGCCTCCTGGTTAGGCAATCGCACAACCAGTTCGTCAAACTTTAAGGTCACATCCTGCCGTTTACTGCGGTCCAGCAAATAATTGTAGCCGTTGTAGAAGGTGGCGCGTGACGCCTGGTTAGGGTTGAGTGTCGGCATGGCCGCTGACTCGGCAACGATGATCTCCGCACGCGCCTTGTCCTCGTAGTTTTTTTGCAGGAATACGCCGGTGTGTAGGCCTTTTTCAAGATCAATACCGCTGGCGATAAACGTGTAGTCGCTGCCATCCATGTTGACGAACTCGTTGGCTGACATCTTCTTCAGGTCAAACTGTGCGGCGGCTTGTGATTCAAGTGCATAGCTGGTGCGGAAAGCCCAGGGTCTGCCAATAATCGACAGTACCCCGGTGATAAGCGCCACTATAAGCGCCAGTTTCAAAACTGCTTCTAGGACTCGTGTGCGGCTCACGCCGGCCGCGTAAAATGCGCGCATTTCAGAATCGCGATACAAGCGGCCGATGGCGGAGAGAACCGAGAAAAAGAACGCGGAGGGCAGCAGTATCTCCAGCGTGATGAGAGTATTGAGCCCGATCAGTTTGAATGCAGTCAGCATATTGAGCTTGCCATCGGCGGCCAGAGCAAGCTGGTTTGCGGCAGAAAAACCAATAAAGATCAGCACCAGAAGACCGAGCCCAGTGGCAAAGGGGCGAAGAATTTCCAAGCTGATATGGCGGTCGATGATCAAGCGGTGATGTTCCTGTCGCGGCTGGCGGCCATTGTACATGACGTCCCTGCTGTCTGGTCATTTTGACCTGCATCGCGCATAATTGCACGCGTCGCGCGCACGGTCGCTCCCCTCTTGTGAGTATTGAATGGCATGTTAAATCTGAGTGATGGCGTCAAGAAAGCGCTGATTCTCATTCCGACACAAGCACTGCCGGCAAACACTCGCGTTGCCCTGCGTCGTAAGCATCTGGCACGCTTGGAGCTGGCGAAGGCGGACCGCGCGAACTTTTTGATTATCGGGCATCCCAAGAGCGGTAATACGTGGCTCAAGGTGATGATCTCCCGCCTCTATCAATTGCGTTATAACCTGCCTGAATCAAAATTGATTAATACGGATGAGTTTGCGCGCAAGATCCCCGAGATTCCCCGCCTGGCGGCAACCAATGGTTATTACAGTTATGAAGGCGAGGTCGGCAAGTTGCTGGCCTGCGGTGCACCGGACAATTCGCTCAGGCACAAGCCCGTGCTGTTTCTCGCGCGCAACCCGATTGATATTGCAGTGTCCTGGTTTCATCAGTTCACCAAGCGGCAGTCGCGCGCCAAGCAGGAGCTGATCAACCACTTCGTTGAACATCCCATCGACCGCCGCACCGTGCAGATGTGGGATTTCGTGCGGTATTCGGACATCGGCTTGCCTAGCCTGATCGATTACCAGAATACCTGGGTGCGCAATGTTCGCGAGTTGGAGCACGGCATGCTCTCGCGCTACGAGGATCTGCGCGAAAAACCGGTGCCCACGTTACTCAAGATCACGCAACTGATGGGCGAGGATTTCAGCGAGGAAGAGATTCGCGCCGCAGTGGAGTGGGGCTCATTCGACAATCTGCAGAAACTCGAAACTAGCGGCACCTTCAGCCAGGGCGGCATGAAACTGGTCAACCCTAACGATCCCAGCACGTTCAAGGTGCGTCGCGGCAAGGTGGGCGGCTACCGCGAGGATTTTAACGCTGAACAAGTAGCGGAACTCGAGGCGCTGGTGCGCGACAACATTCTCCCGGAGCTGGGCTACTGCCAGGACAGTGCGGGCGCCTGCGTGTGACACCTGACTGTGGCACCTAGTACCTGGGTTATCCTCAGTGACAAGCGAGGCGATAACGGCCAGGTATTGACGATAGTCGAAGCCCTTGATTGGCCTGTTGAGCATAAATATGTGCATATGCGCCCCGAATTTGTGCTCGGCAAGCCACGCTACAGGCCCTCTTTGGATCATCTTGACCCGAGCCGCAGCGATCCTCTGGAGGGGCCTTGGCCCGAGCTGATTCTTACCGTCGGGCGCAGGCCGTCAATGGTGGCCTTATGGATCCGCAAACAGTCGGGCAATAAAACCAAAATCGTGCTGGTGGGCAAGCCCTCCGGACATATGCTCGACTTTTCGCTGGTGATCGCCAGCGCAGAAAACCAGATGCCACCCATGCACAACTTTGTGCCCACCATATTGCCACTGATGCGGGTTGCTCCCGAGGATGTTGCCAACGACGTAGAAGCCTGGCAGGAGAGGCTCGCGCCCCTGCGCAAACCACTGATCGCCATGCTCATCGGCGGTGAGACCAACCCTTTTATAATGAATCGGCAACTGGCAGACGAGCTAGTCGCAACCGCGCGTTGGATTGTCGATGAACTGGGCGGCACGCCCTACGTCACCACCAGCCGCCGCACGACACCCGAAGTCATTGAGGTGCTGCGTAACGACCTGCCAAGGCAGGCGATTTTCTATGAGTGGAGCGCAACAGCGAGCGACAACCCTTATCGCGCCCTGCTCGGCACCGCAGACGGCTTTATTGTCACCGCAGACAGCGTGTCCATGATGGTGGAAGTGATTTACCTGCATAAACCGCTGGCGATTTTCCCCTTGCCCGGCGGCTGGTTGGGCAGTATCGACCAACGGCGTCGTTCGTTGGCACACTGGCTGTTCAATCCAAACCAGGATTCGCTGTGGGATCTTTGGCGTCACCGTATTGCCCGGGGCGTTTACTATTTGGACGTGTTCAAGATTCTCTGCGCTACGCGGGATTTCCGCGCCTTCCACCGGCTGCTGGTAGAAAAAGGCCTGGCTGTCTGGTCCGGTCAGCCCTTCGAGCAGCCCGCAGCGGAATTGCCAGATGACATCAGCGTAGTTATCCAGCGCATCAAGGCGCTTTTCTAGCTCAACTCCCTCTATTAATTCACCGCATAGCATTGATGCCAGCCAGCCGTCTCTCAGCTGACCGGCCCTCTGAGGAAGCGGGGCATGCCTACTGCAGTTCGCCGTGAACAGTGCTTTGCTGTATGACGCGGTGTCTCTCAGCCGATCAGGGTTTGCGGATACCTTTGTAAATCATCTTGCGCACTGCCATTGGGAACAGCAGGGTGCGAACAGTCCAGTTGGGGAAACGAAAGCTGCTGCCGTCGGGTTGGAACACGCGCAGGCCATTTTTTTGGACACCGAACACGGATCCCCAGCGGTAGCGTGGCGGGTCGTAGCGCTTCATGTCCGCGTCCCGGCCGTCAAGGTGCGCGCGAATATTGTGGCCTAGCAGACGATAACCCCAATTGCGCGCCGAACTGCGATGGGGGTCGGAGGCGGCTATATCGCCGACCGCGAAGACATTGCTATACCCCGGCACGCGCAAGTGATCGTCGGTTTCAACAAAGCCGTCAGTGTTGAGCATGTCTGCTGGAATGAAGTCGCTGTTGGGCATCATTTTCCCGATTGCCCACAGCGTGATGTCAGCGTTGAAGCTGGCTTGTCCGCCCGTCCAGTTAACGGGCTCTGCTGTGAACCGGTCACACTGGAACCCGTCCGGGATAATCGCGCGGTGGTTCGGGTGTAATATCACGCCAGCACTTTTCATCTGCTGCTCCACGCGAGCGCGCACTTTGGGGTGATAACCGGGCAGCGGTTGTGTTTCGCTGAAGAAAAAGTGGACGGCTCTGTGTGGTTGGCGCGCAGCCAGGTTGGTTGCAACACTGACACCCGTCGCGCCGCCACCCACAATGGCGATTGTCTGCGCTTGTAACAGTTGTTGTGATGCACTGTCGATCGCTTGGTGGATGGCGTCTACATCCTCCAGAGCGCTGTTGCGCCAGAAACCATTGGTCACACCGGAGGAGATCACCAGTGCGTCGTAGGGTTCCTCGTGTATCGCACCGCTTTGTGAGCGCACGGTCACGGTGGCCTTGTCGGGATCAATCGACGCAATCAGCCCTTGCAGCGTGCGCACGCCATCCAGTTTTTCGTAGCGCGCAAAAGGCATAAGATAATCTTGCTTCCAGCGCTGCGGCTGTGTCAGCCGCATTCCCAGCTCCTGGCCGCTGACGAGGCAGGGCTTGGGGCTAATGCCGACGATGTCGAAGTCCTTGCCCAGATTGATTGCTACCAACAGGCCGGTGTCACCGAAGCCTGCGATTACTACGCGTTTTTTCAATGGATCTGCCTTTTTATTGCGGTTAGGGTCAGGATCGTGAGGTTAGGGTCAGGATCGGGCTCGAATATCGGCGTAGCTAACCGGCAGGCAATGGCGGGCATGCCCTGCTTGCTCTGAGCGCTCAGGGTTCACCTCGCAGGAAACGTCAACGCGCCAGAATTAACAGTTTTCAAAGACCTAACGGTTTAGCGCATTCCAAGCACATTCTTCATGAACCGTGTGCCGAAGCGGCTGACACGCTGCGCTGCAACGGACAGCGGGCTCTGGTCAAGATAGTTGATCTGCACCATGCGGCGCTCGCCTACAAAGCGAGTGTGTCCATGCCACGAGTGGTCGGTGCGACGAAAGGCCAGCATTGTCCCGCCCAGCGGCGAGACCTGTGCAGCGTAATCTCCGATGTCGTCTTCCGAGCGCAGCAGGCGCAGCTGTCCGTCCTCGTGATCCCATGTCTCATTGAAGTAGACTAAAATGGTGACGACTTTACTTTTATGGTCAGTGTGAATATTGCCATCTGTGCGTTCGCAGAATTTGCGCACCGTGACGGTAGTCGGCAGGGCGGCGAGCGTCATATCAAACTTTTCGCCCATTAGCCTTGCGAGCTCAGCGCCACGCAGTTCCGCCATCAACGACGCAAAGGCACCGCCATAAGAGAGATTCTCCAGTTCATGATTGGCAGCGGTATCAATCGTGGGGTAATCCAGGTTTACTTTTGTCAATGCATCGGCGCTAACAAACCCCGGCACCACCAGATAATCATAGGGGTCGGTTTGTAAGGGTGTGGCGCGCAGCGCATCGAGATTGATCATAGACATACGGTTAGTTTATTACGCCCATTGCGAGTACGGCAAGGCAACACTCTGCCGGAGGATGTTAATAGTGCGGTAAATCAGCCCACCGGTCTTAGTGCGGGAAAGCAGCTTTTACGTTAACATTTGCGGCCTTTTATGCTCGTTATCGAGGACGTTCCTGCACATGGCCGACAAGGCACGCGTTCTGGTACGCCACATCATTCTAGCGCTCTGTTTCTGGTTGCCGGCCCCGCGTCGCAAGGCAATGGATCGCTGGCTGCGTGGTCGTGAGGAATTCAAGAAGTTGCAGCGCAGCGATTGGGTGTTGATGAGTTGGGGCAAGTCGGGAAGAACGTGGCTGCGTGTGATGTTGTCGCGGGCGTATCAGCTCAAAGGCAATCTCGATGCCACGGAATTACTGGATTTCGACAACTTTAAAAACCTGGACCCACAGCTGCCGGCGGTATTTTTTACCCACAACAACTACCTGCGAGACTACACCGGTAACCCGCAATCGAAGCGACACTTTCAAGGTAAACGAATAGTCCTGTTGGTACGTGACCCGCGCGATGTCGCGGTATCGCAGTTTTTCCAGTGGCAGTTCCGTATGCGCCCCAATAAGAAGTTTATCAATGACTATCCGCCGCACGGCGCATCAATTGATGTGTGGGATTTTGTGTTAGACAAGGAAGCGGGGGTGCCGCGCATAGTTGATTACTTCAATGGGTGGGCGCAAGCCATTCCCGAACTGCAGGATGTGCTAGTCGTTCGCTATGAAGACATGCGCAAAGACCCGAGCGCAGTATTGAGCAATATTCTGGCTTTTACCGGCACCGCCGTGACATCTGAGCAAGTGCAAAAGGCGGTAGATTTTGCGGCTTATGACAATATGAAAAAAATGGAAGAAGACAAATTTTTTAAAGGTAGTGGCGCTCGAGTTAAGCCGGGCGACAAGGACAACCCGCAGTCCTTTAAAGTGCGCAAAGCCAAAGTAGGCGGCTATCGCGACTATTTTACCGATGAGCAATGCGATCAGCTGGGGAAGATGGTGGCTAAGCTCGATCCGGTGTTCGGGTATAGCGGGCCATCGGCATGAATTTGGCGATCCAGAATATTCGCCAGTTGTGGCAGACCGGACGCAAAAAAATGTCGCGTCGTGTACTGCATTGGCAAATGCGCGGACAGCCAGAGTCAGAGATTCTTGCTGCCGAACGCAAGTTGCGCGGCGTGGAGCAGTTCGACAAACTTCAGCGCGCCAATATCGTGGTGGTGTCTTTTGGCAAGAGCGGGCGTACCTGGTTGCGCGTGATGATTTCACATTTGTTTCGCGTGATGTATCGCCTCCCCGAAAATGCAGTGCTGGGCTTTGATAACTTCCACAATCTGAACAATGCCGTGCCCAAAACGTTTTTCACGCACGACAACTACATCAAGGATTACACCGGCGATTCGCACACAAAAGAGCCTTTCTATCGTAAGCGCGTGGTTCTTCTGGCGCGCGACCCCCGCGATGTTGCGGTATCACAATTCTTTCAGTGGAAGTTCCGCATCAAGCCTACCAAGGTCGCTATCAACAACTACCCGCCCCAGAGTAGCGACATCAGCCTGTTCGATTTTGTGATGGGAGAAAACGGCGGTAGCATGCAGGCGGTCACCGACTACCTGAATCTGTGGGCACAGGAAGTGAGCAAGGTGGAGTATTTTCATCTGCTGCGTTACGAGGATCTGCGCGCCAGGCCGCGCGAGGAACTGCGCCATTTGCTCGATTTCATGGGCATCGCTGCTACCGACGCGCATGTCAATGCCGCGGTGGATTACTCGTCCTACGAGAACATGAAGAAGATGGAAAGCGCGCAACAGTTTCGGCTTGCGGGCGGACGCATGATGCCGCGCGACAAGGACAACCCCAATAGCTTTAAGGTACGTCGCGCCAAGGTAGGTGGTTATCGGGATTACTTCACTGACGAGGAAGTCGAGGCCATCGACCGACGTCTGGCAGAAACGCTAGACCCACTGTTCAACTACCACTAATCAGGCTCGCGCGCTGTGTCATGAATTCAGGGACGGAATTCAGGGACAGACCACGGTATTTGGTGTTGTTTGCGTTTTGTGGTCGATTAAGCGATCGGCCTGCAACATCCGCCCCATTGTGGGATCATAAATCCGCCCATTCATGTGAAGGGTGCCACTTCAGGGCCGCCACAGCTATATTCCTGGTAACCGGCTCAGCAAGATAACCCAGCCAGGTTATCTCTGCGGACTTGCGGCTGATCTCCCCCGCTTCTGAGATTGCCAATTACAGTTGCCGAGATATTTACGGTCACGCTCAGGAACGTTTGATTGCCGCGTCACGGGGTGTCGGCGATGAGGGTGTTGGTCGCTAAGCCCTTATTTTCATTCCTGACCCAGGCAAGGTCCGATTGTTCGGGCTGCGCCTGAGTTTAATCTATATAAGCTACTGTTTTATATTGATTTTATAGCCTAAATACTGTTCGTTTATACAGTATTGAGGAAGAATGTAGAGGACTCTCACATGAACCAAAACCCCATTTCCAGCATGCAATTTCCGGCCCGCAACCTAGCCACACTGGAAGACGAAATCACCGAACTCGCCGCGCATCTTAACGCCGCGACCTACCGGTTGCTCACCTTGATTTATGAATTCGACGAACGCCATGGCTGGAGCGGTGAGGGCATGAATTCCTGCGCCCACTGGCTGAACTGGAAGTGCGGTATCAACCTGGGCGCTGCACGGGAGAAAGTTCGGGTAGCCCACGCACTGCAGGAGTTACCACAGATCAGCTCGGCACTGTGCAACGGCCAGGTCAGCTATTCCAAAGTACGCGCAATGACCCGCGTTGCTACTCCTCAGAACGAGGATTATCTGATGTTGATTGCCGATCACGGCACCGCATCCCATGTCGAGCGTCTGGTGCGCAACTACCGCAAGGTGAAACGTATCGAGGCACTGGAGCGGGATAATCAACACCATGCGCTGCGTGAGCTCAACGGGTATACCGACGACGATGGCAGTTATGTATTCAGGGCGCGACTAAGCCCCAAGCAAGGTGCACGTATCGCACAGGCGCTGAATTCGGCAATGGACACAATCCATCAAGAGCAGCGCAATGCAGCAGAAGACGTTTCAGCGGAAACGCCGATTGCGGCGAGACGCGCTGATGCACTGGAACGGATAGTTGATGGTTACCTCTCCGGAGGGCTTTCCGGAAGACTTGCCGAAGGACTTACAGAAGGACTTACAGAAGGACTTACAGAAGAACTGACCGAAGGGCTTAGCGAAGACGTTACACGCGAGCCTGACGGCGCGAGAGTCACCGTCAAAGGCGGCGACCGCTGCACCCTCCATGTACACACCGACATGAATACGTTGCAAGCAGACGGCGACGGCGCAGAGTCAGAGCTGGCATCGGGCGGATGCGTTTCAGCGGAAACGTCGCGGCGGCTGGCTTGCGACTGCGGCGTAGTGCACTGGAGCGTCGAGATACAGGTTGCCGTTTCCCCGGCTGTACTGCGCGGCATTACGTCGACGCGCACCATGTTCGCCACTGGGCGGACGGCGGCGATACCAAGCTCGATAACCTGCTGTTGCTATGTCGCCACCACCATCGACGGGTACATGAAGGGGGTTACGGTCTTCAGATGGAGGCAGCTAGCGAACCGGTATTTACCACGCCGAATGGCAATCTGATCCCGAAGGGCCCCGATACGCGTTTCAGCGGGAACGTGTTTGCGCGCACCATGCGCAACCGGCGTGAGCAGATCGAAATTGGGCCAAGGAGCTTGGTGCCGTTGTGGCATGGCGACAACATGGATGACGGAATGGCGGTGGATGGGTTGATTCGGCGGGAATGAGGTTAGGACACAGTTAGTCGGTGTGAAGCGGCCTTGACTGACGCTTGCAAAATACGCTATCGGGTCAAAAGTCGTTCATCGGCCTTCAGCTCGAGTCCGCAAATCGTTATCCTTAAACTGCTCAAATTAAATAAGTGCGTCCCGCGACAGTGCTCAAGGCTCTCAACCCAAACTCAAACCTGAAGTACGCGGAAATAATTGCTGTTTGATTTCAGGCGCCGATCAACTCCATGGCATCTGGACGCAGATGGCCTTGGGCGATTTCATCTTGTAGCAGCGCTTCGGTGAACTCGCCGTCTTCAAGTGCTTCTCGCACCATGTTGAAGAAGAAGGCTTCCTGGCGCGGATCCGGGTGGGCGTCGTAGGTGCCAGCGAACTTGTAATCGCCGAAGAGTGCGCGACGACCGCGTCGCAGCCAGTGGCGGGGCGGGAACAGCTGAAAGGTATCGGCCGGGCGATAGTCGATTTTCAGGCCGGTTTTCCAGGGTTGGGTTTTGCGTTTGGTGTTGTGCAGCAGTTTGGTGTTGTCGTCCAGATGATCGAAATCGTTCCAGTGGCTCTCGAGCGCGCCGACGGTTTTG
>Ga0335396_10005516_pt1 | contig 13038 bp, 7 predicted proteins | sample FRY02_FD_205743 | JGI IMG/M metagenome (GOLD analysis project Ga0335396, IMG submission 205743) | Freshwater microbial communities from Lake Fryxell liftoff mats and glacier meltwater in Antarctica - FRY-02 (spades assembly) (version 2) | ecosystem: Environmental > Aquatic > Freshwater > Ice >... | reverse complement strand
GAACACTGTCAACTTGCTGAGTCAATCCCATGCAACTCAACCATAAAACCGCCAGCAAAACTCTTCACAACACCCATCGCCTCGGCTTCACGCTGATTGAGTTGATGGTTGTGATTGTGATCATTGGGATCCTGATGGCGTTAATTCTACCAGCACTTGCAGGAGTTCGTCGACGTGCGGCCGTGAGTGAGCAGGCGGCAGAGTTTGCAAAGATTGATACAGCGATCGCGACGTTTACCAGCGATATGGGCGTCGAACCGTGGAGTGAAATTGTGTTGAACGAAAACCCATCGTCCACAAACCCATGGAATCCGATCTCAATGACACGGATTCGCCGGATTTGGCCGACTTTTGATTTTGGACTCGCAATTGATTTCAATGCTGACGGCGCCATAACTGGAGATTCGAGTGGCAACGGCACAATCATCCTAACGGGTAGTGAATGTCTTGTGTTCTTCCTCGGGGGAGCGTTGACGCGTGACACGGACGGTGATGGTGCCGTGAGTCCGACAGAGGCCAATGGACAAGCATCGCATATTGGATTTTCAAAAAACCCTAATAATCCCTGCTCGATGACTGGTTCGAATCGGCAGGGCCCGTGGTACACGTTCGATGTTAACCGGCTGAAAGATCTCGACGGGGACGGGATGCCGGAATACTACCCAACGCTGGGTGACCAGAACGCCCCGATTCATTTTGCTTCTTCAAATAACGGGCAAGGCTACTTTTCAGGCGTTAGCATCTATGTGCAAGCAGATGGACGCACGGCATGGAATAAGGATAGCCACCAACTGATCGCAGCGGGCTTCGATAATGATCTTGGTTTTCTCCCGTACGCCGGTTTGAAAATGACATACGCTAACGCAGAATCGCTCAACGGGCGACCTTTGGAAGTTGACAACGTGACCAATTTCAAACAAGGATCAACACTTGGTGACTGAGAATAGCGTCAGCATGTTTTCGAAAGTTGCGACGTCTGATCAAGTGAATTACTGCCATGCAAAAACACATCAGCCAATCTGAATCATCCCGACACGGTTTCACACTGTTGGAACTGATGATCGTGATTTCGATCATTGCGGTGCTGATGAGTATGTCGTTCTATGTGTTGAATGGAATTACTGAAACGGCAAAGAAAGAAGCGACTACAGCGACAATCCATAAGATTAATCGACTTCTGGAGCAGCGGATTGAAGCATTCGACAGAGCCTTCAAGGGCAGTCGTAAAAATGCGTACGTGACTGCAACTGTGGGTATCTTATCGACAGTTGATGGGCGTTTTGACTATTACCGAGTACATCCTGAAGACGCTCCACAATCAATCGTGATTCTTGCACGCAAATCGGGGTTTCGGTTTGAGTTTCCACAGCGAATGGTGGAACTCATCATCGTGCCATCGGACGACGCGAACGGGAATGGCTTGCCAGACAGTATTGAGAGTCGAGTTGCATATCCTAATGCTCGTGCTTACCTCATTGCCGCAGATCAGGCATCGCCGACACCAACTCCTGGTTTCGAACCCAGTTCGACCGACATTTCCGCACTTGTCGAAGCTCGTTGGGCAGGCACTTCCTGTTCTGTAACGATCGGGGGCACTGCGACAAACCTCAGTTTTACTGGTCATCAGAATTACAGCAATGGGTCCACCGAAAGTTCCGAACTTCTTTATTACATGCTGGTTGCAGCGGGTAACTTTGGATCCTCTTCAGTGGACGCCGACCAGTTCAGTCAGGTTGAGATCGCGGATCTCGACAACGATGGATTGCCGGAGTTTGTCGATGCGTGGAACCAGCCGTTGCGATATTACCGTTGGCCAACAAGGTTAGTGGACCCGACTGCTCCGAATCCGTTCGTACCAGATTTTGCGACGATTAATGACAATACGGAAGTGGATTTGGTTCCTGATGGTTCTGAAGCTGATGGCTTGCGTGAGATACTTCCGTGGGAAAGACTTCATGCATCACTGTTGATGCGTGGACTGCCACCAACGCCGATTGCCATAGGTGGGATTGCACAACAGCGAGACATGTTGCTGGTCGATCCGGATGATCCTGTTGGCCTTTTGTACTCGTTTATCGAAGATCCAAACTACAAAAATCTGAGCATCGATCTCACCCAGGTCATTAACGAGACCTTTTATCACACGATCGATACCTATCACGTGCCACTCATCGTTTCGGCAGGGCCTGATGAAGCACTGGGACTTCGGGAGCCGAATGAATTTAACGCGGCAACCGGTGTTTTCGGAAATCTAGCGCAGTATGCGGGGACGACTGCCGTCGCAGGCAATCAGCAACCTTCAGCTGCGGTCGTAGATCAACTCTTCGACAACCTGAGTAATCGCAACCGCCGAGTAGGAGGAAAGCGATGATACCAATACATCAAAGCTCATCTATGTTGAACTCGCGTTGTCGAACGATAGATCTCAACCGAACGCGTTCTGCTTTTACGCTCGTCGAGCTATTGATTGTCATCACGATAATTGTCGTCCTGCTGACCATGACGGCATTGACCGTCAAATTTTCGAACGACAGTGATCGGGTGCGTGGTGCAGGTCGACAGATTCAGTCGTTCTTGGCCGGTGCTCGCGATCGAGCAATCTACGCTAAAGAACCTCGAGGTGTCCGGTTCTTCGTTTCACCTGAAAATTCACGTGCCGTGACCACCATGGCCTACATCGCACCTGGTGGCACATGGAGTTCACCTGAGAATTCTGCTGTGGTCAGCCTTGAGCGAGTTGACATCAATGGTGATGGGGACTTTTTGGACAACAACTTGGAATTTCCAGGCGGATCAAGCCAATATCGCAACGAGCCTGATGTGTTTATTGTTCACGGCAAGCAGAATCCTGGCTGGTGGAATCTTAAGAGACGCGGCTGGCTGGTGGATGGTTTGCGAATTCGCATTCCAAAGGGTCCAACCGGGAACTGGTATCCAATCAACACCGGGCTGATTGATATTACTGTGGCTCCAACGGCTGATCAGTTTCTGCTGCTGACAATCCCATATGCGGACAGCGGGGAGGCTGGACAGCAAATCGCACATGGCGAACTTAGTTACGAGATTGAACTTCCACCGAGATTGCTTCCGCAGAATCCGTCAATTCTGCCCGAGTCGGTCGTCATAGATCTCGATGGCTCGAAGATTCCTGCTGGCTGGCAACTCTCTCCTGCCGCTGGAGCACAGTACTCCGGCTACATGGATATCATTTTTTCAGCTCGCGGAAACATCATCGGTGGAGCGGCAGGTGCTGGAGTCATCCATCTCTATGTGGCCGATGCTGAAGATACGCTTTATCTGAAAGAGCGATTTGAAGCGGCATGGGCGGCGAATGGGGGCGGTCCTCTGGCACCACCCTATCATTCCATAGCAGCACCATTCGTCCCGATGGATGAAATCCCCTCAACTTCGTGGGTTGGTGGCGATAAGAACTATATCCCGAAAGACCGCAGAATTGTGACCATCTTTACGCAGACTGGTGCAGTCTCTGTGCATCAGGTTAACTCGTATTTGAATGCCGCCTCGCTTTCAACTGGCGACTCGGCGGACCCGTTCGATATCAATAACAATAGCACCTACAACGAGGCAGACGGACTGGCGGATGATCCGTACTACTTTGCCGAAATCGGAAAGGTAGCCAAGTGATGCAACGCTCAATTTCCAACTCCGCTGAAAGCTCCAACCTTCGCACCGGCGTCACACTCACGGAAGTGCTGATGTCGTTGATGATCATGAGCATCGGTATTTCCGCCGTCGCCGTCCTGTTTCCGATGTCGACGCTGCGATCCATTCAGGCCAACCGTCTGACACACGGTGCGATTCTGAAATACAACGTCGAAGCCCTACTGCAAGCAGAACCCAATCTTGTTCTTGATCCTGATGGCGACGGTAATCTGCAGGAACATTTTGTACCCGTTACACAGCGTAACTATGTTGTTGATCCGTTTGGATTTTATACGATGTACGCGGATGGAAATCCTCTCTATTCCGCATTCGGAAACGACGGAACGTTTCCCGGCTTTTTGCCACGTTGGGGAGGTGGGCTCGGCACGCTTGATGGTTACATTCCGGAAGCGGCGCAACCCTCAATCACATTCCCGCCAACTCCACCGACACCGTCGCATTTATCCGCTTTGCGACTGATGGGTTTGGACAAAACTAATCAGGGCGACGGATGGTCATTGGATATTGACACAACAGCGATGTCTGTCGTCACAGCTGCTGGCTCAGTTATAGGAGTCACTTTGCCCACGGATCTCGATCTCCGCGACACCGCGACATCACAGCTGTTGATGTCCAGTTTTCCAGGCACAGCACCGCTTGAGTATCTGATTCCTGACCCGGAACTCTATCGCATCGTTGTGTATTCTCTGGACGGACTTCGCAGCCAGACGTTTCCTTTGACTCATATTGATACGACTTCAAACACCGCGTACTGGTCTGAAGACATTGACGGGGACGGTACCGCTGATCATGACTACAACATGAATGATGAGCCGAACCTACCGAAAGACATCAGGCCTCTGCCCGCGGAATTTAGAGGTGCCGTTGGCCGTGTCATCCTGCAATCGCGAAAAATCAACGACTTCAACTGGCTATTGACTGTCCGTCGCCGCAGCGATGGATTTGTGCGAAACGTTGATGTCGTTGTGCGGTACAGCGACGGAGCAGATGCCTTGAACGAACGCTTGTTTCTAGCGACGTTTGTGAAAAACTCGACAGCTGTGGGGATTGTTTATCCTGCCGACGGAATCACACCTAAGTTTCGCAAGGGCGGTTTTATCTTTGATGCACAAAATGCGCGTTGGTACCGCATTCAGGACTATCGAGAGAGGCCGGTTGGAAACATCGGCTGGGCATATCCTAACTACGATGCCGTGGTATTCACTGAAGACACTATCGTTGATGCCGCAGGGGAAGATCAGTTCAGCCAATTTAGTTCATCCGGGGTATCGCTGTTGCTGAACGGACAATTAGACCCGGGACAATATGACGGTGCAGGCAACATTTTGAGTCCCTCGAAGCCAGATCCCATGAATCCAAATAATCGAATACCAATCCCAGAGGCATTTGCATCTCCTGGCAATGGCGATGGCGTGCTAGATTTTGGCTACGCGATGTTTCCGGCCAGTGTGATTGATGTCTATCCAATGGGCTCCATGCAGATGTAAACGCCGTGTCCCTTCTCCCCCCGAGCTTGGGGGGAGAAGGTGGCCGACAGGCCGGATGAGGGGGGTTGATGTGGAGTGAAATGAAGCTGAGGAAAAAATGTGAATTCCCCCTCACCCTAACCCTCTCCCCCCGAGGAAAACTTGTAAAGATGGAAAATCGAAAGCGGGGGAGAGGGGACAATCGCAAGCTGTCAACTTTGACATTGAAACCGGACTTAAGGCAATCGCCATGTGTACATCTGTCAAACATCACCGACTTAAACATCGCCCTGACCATAGCGGTTTCACGCTCGTCGAAATGCTCGTGGCCGTTGCGCTGGTGATGTTGATGATGTCAATGTTCGTCACGATCTTTCAGATGGCAACAGGTAGCGCTACGAAGCAGCGAATCATCGCCGAAAGCGATCAGCGATCACGGCAGTTAACAACAATCCTGCGATCGGATTTCGCCAAGCGGTCATTTCGAAATTCATTTCCGTTCTTACCCAACGAAGATCCGACACTGACGAAAGTACCATTCTCGGCGAGAACAGGGTATGTCTACATCTCATGCAATAACACGACCAGCGGTCTGGATGACATGATCCAGTTCACCGTCGATGCTCGGATGACACAAACGAACCCTGATAGCTCGCCTTATTACGGAGCCGCTGCTTCTCTATTCGATAATATCTACGGAACGGTCGATGGCTCGAACCCGTCTTTACCATTCAGTCCCAACCAGCCTGAGGCTGATGACGGCGAGTTAAGTCCCAACGGGACGTCCAGTTCCGATGCCGCTGAGATTTCACTATTCCTTCGCGGAGGCAATCTGATCCGCCGCATAATGCTTATTCGTGAACCGCTGCCAGTGGCTGGATCCGACTTGGAAACACAGCCTAAGAGTTCACGAGGTAACCCGTTTTTTCTGACAAATGTCGCGGGTGGCACTTTTCACCGTGCAGCGGCACCGACTGTCGCGGAGGATAATTTTTGGCAGTATTTCGATTTCTCTGCTGTACCGTCAAATTGGGCCAATCTCCGCAACGGCACAGACACTATTCCCAGCGGCGTGTTATTCGTCGGCATCGATGCTTTGGCGAACGATCAGCCTTCGCCCATGGCATTGGGCATGCCTCGATTTCGATTTGGGTTCAATCCGCTGACGGACCTTTCACGAGAACATGAAGGTACTGCAGCCAGTGCATTGTTTATGGGCCGCTACTTGCAGGCGGAAACTTCATACGCTGACTTCAATTGGCCCATTGCACCATCGGTTGCAATCGCGAATGGTAACCCTTTAGATGTCACTCAGACAGTCTCAATCAATTCAACGGCGAACCTGGTCACGGTATTTCAAGGACCGATTGAACGGGGTGGTCCGCGACGTGTTGAAGACGTGCTGATGTCAAATGTTCGCGAATTCAAAATCGAATTGTGGGATTCAAAGCTCGAACGCTGGGTCGTGCCCGGCCACTCAGCAGTTCGGCCATACGTCGATGGTGGTGGAACTGTGCGGACGCTCGCTGGCGATTATCATATAGTCCGAAACATGCAATATGATTCGATTGCCAATGCGATTACGTATGGCCCTCTGCAAATTCCTGGCGTATTGGCTGGCGTGCCGCATGTGTTTGACACATGGCATCCACAAATTTCGCGAGACGCAAATGGCAACTCACTAAATGACATCTCAGAATCACAAGCACCATATACTCCTCTGAAGTACTACCCGCCTCGGCAGATCGATACGCCTCCGGGGCCTTCTTCTCCAAGCATGCCGCCTCCGAGTTCCGAGTTCGATCCTTATGCTTCGCTTCCAAGAGTTGGAACAAACAGAGGCTATTGGACGTCGGGAACGTCGTATCAAAAAGACGATGTTGTCTTTGCCAATAACCTTACCCCAGGTTGGGACGCTCCGCAGGTGGCACCACCTCTCCCGCCGGACGGTATCTTCAATTGGATTACCGACAAGGCAGATATTCCGGCGGAAAGCGTTCATATTGCTTACCGGTGTGTAGGGGTCACGAACGGTAGCACTAGCCCACCAACCGGCACCTCAGGTGTCGGTGTACCACCGTGGCAATCGCCTGGACTTCGATTTCTCGACAACGACCTGTTATGGGAAGGCTTTCAGAATTATCAGCCATTAAAGTCGGTTCGACTCACAATCAGTTTTATTGAGCCGAATTCTGAAACACCAAAACAGCTGACACTCATCCTGCCATTGACTGACGAGTCAAGATAAATGCGAATTCAATTTTCAAAACGCTCCGTGCCGAGCGGGCCAGGTTCGGTCAAACGGGAGCTGACAATCATGAAAACGAAAACTCAAATCGTAAATCTTAACAACAATCGAGCGGGATCAACTTTGATCATCGTGATCGCGTTGCTCGGGCTATTGGCCTTTACTGGCATGTTGATGTTTACATTCGCTTCGCAGGAAAGAGCTGCGGCGGAATACTTCAGCGAAGGTGCCAAGACACAGGTCGAAGAATCAGACGATCCGTTTCCATGGGCGCTGGAGCAAATGCTTGTGGGCCCGTCCAACCAGCAAAAAACCAGTATTTTGTGGAGTCCGACACGGCGCTATTCTTTCGTCAGCAATGCCATTGGCCCCGACGTTGCTCCGCATACCGGATCCGGGTTTCATGTGGCTTACGAAGGACCACCAGCAGGGTCTCCAACCGGCCTGCCAATGGTCGATAATGACTACAACGGAGTTCCAGATGCGCCGCCGGGATCGGACGCACTTACGAATCGATTGAATTATGTCGATGCGTTGGTTGCTTGGGGACAAGATTCCTGGGGGCCAACATTTGGGACGACGTTTGGACCATCTGTTGAGGGCGTAGTTGGCAATCGTCGAGACTATCAGGGTGCGGACGCCATGCCGGAGCCTGACGTGGATTATACGTACCCGGACATCAACACTTTGTTTTTAGCTTACAAAGGCTGGTCGATTCGTGACAACGGACCGACCGCAGTTCCACGTTATGAACGCGTTCGTATGATCATTCCGTCATTCTTCCGTCCGCAGTACCTGAAGAGCACGCGATCTCAGGGATTTAACGGCATTGACGTGCCCACCGATCCCGACTGGTACAACGAAGTCGCCCATCCGCAGTATTCGGTCCGATCATTTCGACCAAATGCACGCCATGTGGCGGGCTTTGATTCAGCGAACACGCCGGTCCTCCGTTTTCTGGACGCAACAAATCCGTTGCATGCCGCGGCGATCGCGGCGCTTCCGAATTCCAGCGGAGCGTTCCCACTTCGCCCTGGTGAAGGTAACCCCAATTTCCGCAACAGTGCGGAATATGGACGACTGGGCGTCTGGACCGGGCACGGAGCAGCATCTGCTGCGAAGCCTGCGACTGTTTTGACCCCTGCGTTGCCAGCGACGTTTGAACTGGATTCTGACAATGATGGTGATGGCATCCGCGAAGGCATCTGGCTGGACCTGCATTATCCACTGCAGGAAACTGCGGCGGGCGTGAAGTACATCGTGATGCATTCGTTCACGATTGAAGATCTCGACGCCCTGATTGATCTGAACAGTCACGGCAATCTTGCTGGATTGCCGCGCACCGGAACTGTCCCCGGTTATGTCGGTGGTGCCAACTTGCTCGGCAACGTACACACGTCGCAATCCAATCAGGGACTGGGCCCTCACGAAATTAATCCGCTGTATGCTTTGGCACCGGCGGACGGAATATTGGCGACGAATCCTGAATTCGCTGCGTGGTATGCGGCAACTCCATCGAACTCGCTCGAACAGGCGAACATGGAATGGATGTGGCTGATGGGTGGGCGAATTGAAGGAACGAACGCAGCCACGGCAATAGCTCATGACGGTCGCTGGGGCGATGCCAGCGCATTGTGGTATCACCGGTTTGGCGGAGGAGGAAGAAGCGTCACATCGTTGCCGCGGCCAGGCCGGTCTGGAAACCTGGCCAATTCGACATCGAATGTGGCTTTCAATTTTGGCGGGCTTGATGGGTTTGACGACAACCAGGACACGCTGGAGGGCATCGCCAGTCCATTGACAGGCCGGATTCGTGGTTTTGTACATCCGATCGACTATGCGGGTCGCGGACGACGGACTTCCATTGGAGATCCGCGCGTTCCGAACATGTCTCCCCTCGTGGGAACGCTTCCGGATCGCTGGGCGCGGTACCTCGATTATTCGCTTGTGGGAAACAACACAGGAGTTTTTGACTCATCCAAATATCTCGGCGGGCAGGACGGAACAATTGGTAACCCAACCATCACGGGTGACAACCTGATCGCATTCACCAACGCGGGGAATCCCGCGTACAATGCAAATTTCGAAGATCCATATGAAACGATTATGGATTTCGACCACGCCGTCCGGCCTGATGATCAGCTCTACGGTGTGGGCGACATGGTCAGCAACCATCTGACAAAGACGGATCAAGACAGTGCGGAAGGCCTGAGCAATCGACTGGAGCAGTTGGCACCTGTCACGTTTGCCGACAATTCCGCCCGAAGTTCGTTGTTCACGACACTTTCCAATTCGTTTCGGCATTATTCCATTCGCCACGATTTGAACATGCGGCCCTGGGAATGGTCGGCCGACAGCGACAATGATCAGTACTTTGAGTTTCCACCAGCGTTTGGGCCTGTTGGCGGCAAGATTGTTCCGTTTACGGCGGCCGATCCATTCCGTCCACAGACACGACGCCTGCTGTTCGCAGAAGCTGTCGAGGGACGTGGCGTTCAGGGGCAACTCCCGCTCAGTGTGAATCATATTCTCGACGTTAACCGCACTGTGCAGACTCCGCTGGAAGGAACTCCTGAATTTCTAAACTACATGAAACGCACCGGATTGCGCTTCCGCCAGCTGACGGAACATCCGCTGGGGTCTGAAACCGATGCCAGCGGCGTACTGAGTCAAACCCTGACGACTGTTCCGACTGTCGTCGTGGGATCACCGCTCCCTGTCTTTCCGCCACGCACGGGCGCTGATCGTGAGTTCTGGGCTCGCCGTGATCGGCAGTTACTCGCTCGGGACATTTATGTCATGCTCTACACCATCGGTGGGGCGGAGTGGAACGGAACTCAAATCAAAGATTACACGCAGAGTAACAATGATCGGACAGCGCCCGCAGTTCTGTACGATGAAGACCGCGTTCGACAGATGGCTCAATTTGCGGTTAATCTCGTCGATGCGATGGATGCTGACAATGTGGTCACTAAGTTTGAATTCGACAAAGACCTCGGCAATGGCTGGAATCTGGATGATGATTCTTTCACGTTTTCAGCGGCGAATGATCCCGCATCGGTAGAAAGTCCCACCCTTCCCGCTGGCCAGACCCTGACAAAGGAGGGCATGTATCCGGACGACACAGGCAATCGAGGTGTGGTCTACGGTGTCGAAGCTCAGCCGCTGGCATTCAGCGAAGTCCTTGGCGTCCGATCGGAACACCTTCCGGGTGATCACGCCGCAACGCATTTCGACGATTCTCACGCTGGAAATGCCGCCGAGAATAATGATTTTCTGTTCTTCGAATTGCAAAACGTCCTCCCGACACGAGTCAATTTGGGTTCAGGGCTCGCCAGTGGAGAAACGGTAGCAAATACTGTCTGGCGGGTCGTCCGGCAGGACCGGTCCACTGTAGGTGGAGGAGGCTTGATTCAGTCTCCGCGCGAATCTGTCAACACGCCTCCAACGTTTATCGCCTTCGCGACGGACACTCTGGGACGAAATCAGATTGACGGAGGAGGCCGTTTCACCGTCTCTGCAACAAATGCTGTGGGCCGTGCCGGGTTTCCTTTGACAAGCTCTGATCTGTTCGTTGACGTCGGCACCTTCGACGCGATGACCAATACTTACACAGGCGCCTTCGACAACACTTACGAACTCATCGCGCCGAATAGCGCAACGGGCACGATGCCAAATACCTCCACTCCCAACACCGATCCAGCGTACAACGCGCGATGTGATTTAGATTTGATCGCTCATGTCGCCACCAGTGGCTTTTATCAGGGCGCAACACCATTCCTGAGTGCTGTACCAGCCTACGAAGGACACGACGCCAATGGACCACTTGGCGGAACGATGCAAACCCTGGCACAGCCAGCGACATTTAGTACGAGTGCTGATCCTGGGTTTGATCTTGTGCTCGAGCGGCGGATGAATCCAGACTTGCCTTCTATTTCCAGCGAGATCTTCAATCCATGGATCGAAATTGATCGAATTCGAGTCACTCTAACCAACTTCAACATCGCCACACCGGACACTGCTGATCTGATTCGTGATGATGCTGCCGCCGGCGACAAGATCAGGCGTCTGCGGAGTATCGAACGTGGCGAGCCGCTGGTGGACTTCAGATTACCGCATTCCCTGTTGACGACATCAACCGGCGCGTTTCGCTCGAATTCACTAAAGGGCGATACGACAGTGACGCCTGATGATAGCGTGGGCAGCAACGAAAACGCTCCACCCGGTGGAAATACTGTTTGGCAGCCTCACTTTGACCGGGATTTTGCGTCGGTCGGTGAATTGTGGAACCTACCCGTTTTTCCTCCAAATTTAACGACTCAAAAACTGAAGTCTTCCAAACTTCCGGCACAGCAGCAACTCGAGACAACGGTGTCAACACCTCCGTATCTCAATGCGGCCAACGCCGCGGCCCTGTTCCTGTGGCCGGATCTAACACCTCTGGCGGCAGGTCCGGGGACGATAGATGACAACCGCTGGTATCGATTGCTGCAATTCGTGGAAGTCCCGTCCCGTGTCAATCGAATGCTCGGCAACTACATCTCGATCAAGCGACTTCCGGGGAAACTCAATCCCAACACAATTCGACATCGTGAAGTCTACGCCGGACTGCTTGATGACGCGGAGCTGATGAATGTTCTGCCGACAGCTGATTCAACCCTCGCCGGCGTCTTCGGAGATGAAGACGGTCCATTCACTGCACCGCTTGGACCGGATGAAGGAGACTCGATCATCGGTGGCGGCATCCGGGATCGCTGGTTTGAGTTTATCAATGAACGAGATGGCAATGTGGAGTCTTTGGTTGACCCCACGCCTTTAAGTCCGTTGAGCGGGGATGAGTATAATGGAAACTTCTGGATTCCTGGGACGCCCAACAGCCGCCCATTCCGGTCCTTGAGTCACCGGACACCAAGAGCGAACGGTGACGACAACGGTCTGGATGACACATTGCTGCGGCGATTAGCACTTGATCGGACTTCCGATATGAGTTTGGCACGTACAAACATGGCTGGAGAAGGAAGTACATACACTGGAGGTATTGATCCGGCTACCAACAGAAACTGGCTCGAGGTAGGCAATAGACCTTACCACATTTCAAATGCTGGTGGGCAGGAAGCCACAACGGTCGAACACCATCAACTTTTGTCGAAGATCATGAACAATACGACCACGGTTAGTAACACATTTATCATCTACGGGACCGCCGCTTACTTCGAAGCACGTGAAGATGCAGCGACCGGGCTGATCCAGGTCGGTGGTCGAATGGGATTGGATCTCGACAGCGACAGTGACCAAACAAACGACGCCGGTTGGGAGCAACGGGCTGTCTTCATCATCGATCGAACAGAACTCTACAATGCCTACGACCCTGGCACTGGAAGCGTCGATTGGAAACGACTTATCAAGAATCGTACGAACCTGTCATCAGATGGAAAGTAGCCATTGGATTCTGCTGTTTGCAGAGAATCTCGGTTGCAAATCAACACTTGACAGGCTGTGGCAATTTTTCACCCTGTTGCACAATGCGGCACGGGATGTTGCAGGGTGCAACAGGTTATACAGTCTGTGGTTGCGAGAAGTTGTTGTGGGGTGTATTGTTCAACGTCAGGAAAATAGCCATTTAACGCGAATCCTCTAAAA
>Ga0335396_10005515_pt1 | contig 13038 bp, 10 predicted proteins | sample FRY02_FD_205743 | JGI IMG/M metagenome (GOLD analysis project Ga0335396, IMG submission 205743) | Freshwater microbial communities from Lake Fryxell liftoff mats and glacier meltwater in Antarctica - FRY-02 (spades assembly) (version 2) | ecosystem: Environmental > Aquatic > Freshwater > Ice >... | reverse complement strand
CTCGCATCCGCGCCATCCGCGCCATCCGCGCCATCCGCGCCATCCGCGCCATCCGCGCCATCCGCGCCATCCGCGCCATCCGCGCCATCCGCGCCATCCCAAACCAATAACGCTTTTAGTTGGATTCCGAAAGCACCAGCTCTCGCGAAATTTATAAACCTAACTTCAGCAGGAACGACGGTCGCGCGCATTGATACGTGGACCGACGTTGGGCACTACCTAGCAACTGGCACGAACTGGATCCTTGGAGGAGGACCGGGTACAGACACGCTGTATTTTGCCTGCACCGGAATTAGGGTTGCTCCCGAGCCTGGAATCCAAGAATCTAATGGTGAACATACTTATCTTCCCAAATGCGCGGTTGATTCAAGCGAAGCGTTTAGCACGCTTCGCGATCCTCACAACTGGATGCTAAATCTGTGGCTCTATCAAGGAATCTTGGGCCTGTTGATTTTCGCGTTAGTTATAATAGTTCCCGTATGGACTATGAGATCGCAAATTAATTATCGGCTATCTGTCTTCGGGATAGTTGGCATTCTATTGGTCAGCTCATTTGGAGTTGTTCTCTCAGCACCGTTCGGACTTGTTCCGCTGACAGTTCTTATCTCTTACCTTTATGCAAACCACATTCGACGAATGTTTACCCCTTGAACAAAAACCGGTCGTCAATCCATAAGGCGTCTGTTTTGATAGAGTGCGTAGCTGTCTTCCGCTAAACTTTCCCATTTGATTTCCCAGTCAGCAGGTCCGGGGTTAAACGAGCACAGTCGTGTGTCGCCCAAGACAAATTCAAATTCTTCTATCTTGTCCGCCGTCCACTCAAACTGTAAATTAGCAGCTCCTTCGGACACGGCGTAACGATTGAAATGTGTAGGCGCCTCAGAGCAAAAAACTCCGACTACTTCTGTCTGTTGACCTACAAGTTGTGCTTCGGTTTAGATTAAAAACTCTTGGATGGAAGCTAGGGGCTGGTAAATCTGTGGAACTCTCCACGTGATCTAGCCAAGTTCGAAAACCCACGACCACCCGGGACGTCACTTGAATACCTGTGATCAGTCTTTGTGGCATGACCCCTTCCAGCGAGTCCACGTGATATCACCCGGTCCGAGTAAAGGGGCCCTCCCACTCGAACTCGGAGCAAGGAGCCTTGCCAAAGTTTTACAAAAATGATACTGATAGAGTTAAAATTCGTCGGTCTAATTAAGTAGGAAGAAATGCATAAAAACCAACCTTTCGATTATGAAGAGATTCCTACCGGTTACTACGATTTAGTGCACGAGAGAAATAGCGGTATGCAGGCATACTGGCACAGAATTAAGTTCGAAAATGTCGGAAGTGTCGTAAGTGATACCCCCAGTATTCGACTATTGGATTTCGCTTGCGGCCCGGGGACATTCTTAGGAAATTACATGCGCCAGTCGCAGGGATTGGGTGTTGATTTGGCCGCAAGACAAATTCAGTATGCGAGAGACAAATACCGGTTGTCTAATTTGACATTTGAAACGTTCTCAATTCAGGAACTTACGGAACGCTCAGAAACCTACCAAGTGGCCACGTGCATAGAATTTATTGAACACATATCTGAGGAAGAAGTAACTGCGTTATTGCAGGGCATTAGGAAGTTACTTGATCAAAATGGCACGCTTGTTATCACGACTCCAAATTATCGGGGCCCCTGGCCAGTTCTCGAATGGTGCATCGATCGATTTGCTAACGGACAAGTTTACGATCAGCAGCACATCACTCACTGGAATAGAAAGCGTATCCGAGAAGTTCTTAGTCTAAATGGGTTTACGGTCAATCAAATCAAAGGTATGCATGGAATTGCTCCTTTCTTTGCTCCCTTTAGCTGGAAATTGGCTCGGATGATTTCGAGGATTGAGGCGCCGATTGTTAGGTACTCGGGCCTTCTTTTGCTGGCTGTAGCGACCAAGTCTGAGGACGATAAGTGACTACCAATTTGCCCGGTTCTCTATGCTGACGACCCAAAATGCAACTCCCACCGTGAAATTGCGAAACCTCGCTTTGAGTGGATTGGCGGCGGGCGGACTAATTTCCTTGATAGTCGTCTCATTAGTGATAATGACTGGCCCTTTTTTTGGAAATATGGATGACACGAATTTCCTAACCATCGTCGAGTCCGATGGCCCTTGGGCTTTTCCTACTTTCTATGGCGATCCAGCCACCGGTTTTCTTCGAAACGCATCCTGGTTTGTCAGCTATCCTGCCTACTGGATCGCCAACATTTTCGGAGCCACATCACTGTATATCGTAAACGGTCTAATTGTCATTTTCATCGCCGTTGTAGTAGCAGCTGTCGCCCTGACAGCACTAAATATTCGTCGAGCCCCTCTGTTACTCGGATTTGTCGGCGCATTCTTTATCTGGCCATACACCGCAGATCTTTTTGCATTTCCAAGTTTGCAGGAAAAAACTGTGATTCTTAGTGCAGCATTACTGCTTTGGTGGGCGACAAAGGGTTCACGACTGAATTCAGGTTTGATCAGTTACACCTTGCTAACTCTGATATCAATGATTGCCTTCACGTCGAAGGCTCCAATTATTTTATTTGTTCCTGCGCTAACACTGGCTTTGCTATACAAATTCAAAAGATCTGAAGTTGTGGAGATAAGATTTCGATTGGGTACTGCCGTAATTTTATGGGTCAGTTGCACTCTCTTCCTGCTCTACCTAACACTCACCAGCAACTACTCAGCCGGGACGGCAGGACAGCAAGGGATATCATTCACAGTATCTAAATCCATGTTGTTGCTCGTATTTGTAAATGTCGTGTACTCCATGCTCCTAATTATCCGCGTCCTTGCAAGAAAGAAGCTCTCCTACGGAACACCCAACTACGCAGAGTTGCTCCCACTCTTGTGGCTTATCACAATTACACTCTCTGGATTCGTTTGGGAGTGGAGGAATTATTACTTGTCCATCGCAGCATTACCATTTGCCATGATGGTGCTAGTAGTAATCAATTGGATACCGGTGAGAAAATGGAGAAACATAGTCATCTTAATGCTGCTTCTAACATCAGCGTCGTGGTTGACAATTCGTTTGCCAATGTTCTTCGAGGCCACCAATTCTTTTGACCGTTTCTTGGATTCCTCAATCGCTCAGAGACTGAATGCCGAGGGTAAAGTGATCTACGTTGGTTGTGCTGAGGCCCCATGGCATTTCAATCGGTACGCTGTTGAGCGTGGCCTTGATGGGATTCAATTTGATTACATTGGGTCTTTAGATTCTGACGCGCGGTCGACTAACTTCTTCTTGAGTGATTCGAGGTTATGTCCTATTTCATTTGTGAATCAATTCGAACCTGTGTGGAGGACTTCGAGTGACAGCAGCTATGTCCTCTATCGAGATTAGCCCCTCGCCTTTGATTGGCAAAGGAATGCGAGGATCCCTGCTTTGACCTACAGCCGTGGACCTGCAGCCAAGTGGCCATTGCGGAACAACCCGTCGGGCGCATGACCTGGTCCCTTGGGAGCGATTCAGAAATTTTTCTAGTCGATGATTGCCCCTACGGGGGAGGAGGACGACATGAAGAAAAGGCACCATACGCCCGAGCAACTTGTTCGTAAATTGCGCGAAACCGATCAAATGTTGGGTGGGAGATCCACGGTGGTGGCGTGTAAGCACATTGAGGTCACCGAGCAGACGTACTACTGACGGGAGTGCCCCCGGTCACACTGTGCCATGGTCTTTGTTAGTCCGGGGTTGTTGTGGTGCCAGTTTAGCGTGAACTCGTCAGGGGCCATGTAATTCAGTAATGAACGCGGTGGTTTCTACAGGAGCCAGTAAGTTTTTGGGTGCCCAGTATTGGGCGTTTGTGCAGGTCTAGCTTCTGTATTACCGAACACCCAACGAAAGAAGGTCTCGTATTTTGCTGCGTAATTTTAGACACATATTCACGTAAAGCAGTGGATTAGTCAATCGATTGCATTGGTGAACGCGGCGCTGAACATGGCCGCATCGTCACGCCCAACAACCAAAGAAACTATCATTCACGCCGATCATGGCGCGCAATTTATGTCCTGGGCTTTCACGAACAAAATCCGCTCAGCTGGCCTCATGCCCTCATTTGGATCCATCGGTGATGCCTACGATTGTCAGTCTGTTCTTGTCGGATTGCTAGTAGATTCGGAAGACCTGACCAGTGTGGCTTGACTCTTCCTATGATCGACCCTTCGGGTGTCTTTGCGTTGATCTGTCAGCCTCCTGGCCGGGCATGCAGCAAGCGCTGCCACCGGACAGAGCGTGACTTAATAGGAGCCTGGAGCAAACTTCGACAGCGTCCCCGTGACAGTCCTGTCCGCCCGCCGGTGGCAGCGTAACCATCACGCTAACGTATAGGAAGTAGGTAGCTCAATGGAAGTAACTAGGTCAGGACACGTCGTTATTGGCGTGGACACGCATAAATATATTCATGTTGCAGCGGCAATGGATTCCGTGGGTGGCATTCTTGCGACGATGACGATCGCAACCGATACCGGCGGATTTCGTCAACTATTGGACTGGGCGTCAAGTTTTGGTCAGATCATTGCGTTTGGGATTGAGGGCACCGGTTCTTACGGTGGCGCTCTCACGTCCTATGTCCGTCGCAAAGGACACAAGGTCATAGAAGTGAGTCGGCCTGATCGCAGGTTGCGTCGGCTCAACGGGAAGTCGGGCACTCTTGATGCCGAGAACGCAGCGCGTGCTGTTTTAGCGGGATTCGCCACGGCGATCCCGAAAACTGCTGATGGGACTGTCGAGATGATCCGGCAACTCAAAGTTGCCCATGACACTGCAGTTAAAGGCCGAGCGGCGACGATGGTGACTCTCAAAGCGATGCTTATCCACGCACCAGAGCACATCCGATGGGAAACCACGCGCATGACACAGATCAAGCTCGCCAGGCATCTGGCTGCATTGCGTCCGCGTCAGTTAGAAACACCGGATGACTCCATCCGTTACACACTGCGCACGCTCGCTAAACGGTGGCATTTCCTTGACACAGAAGCGAAAGAACTATCGACCATGATCGAGGACCTGATCATGCGTACGGCCCCGCATCTGGTGGAGCCCTTCGGGATCGGTGTTGATACCGCAGCAGAGATCCTGATCGTGGTCGGTGACAACCCCGAGCGCATCAAATCTGAAGCGGCATTCGCGAAACTCGCCGGAATCAGCCCCATCCCCGCAGGTTCAGGGATGACCAGCGGGAAACACCGAATCAACCATGGCGGACACCGACAACTTAACGCAGCGATCTACCGCACCGTAATCGTCCGCATGCGTTTCCACGAACCCACCATCGCCTATGTCGCACGCCGAACAGCTGAAGGAAAATCCAAACGCGACATCATCCGCTGTCTCAAACGCTACGTGATCCGCGAGGTTTATCACCTCGTCAAAGCCAAGCCCGCAGTCCTTGAAATCGCTGCTTGACAAATATAGGAGCATCAATGCCATGATCGAATCGTTCTGGGGAAGAATGCAAACCGAACTTCTCAACCATAAATCCTGGACCACCGTTGTTGAACTGAGCATGGAAATGGCCGATTACATTGAGGATTTTCACAACATGCGCAGACGCCATTCATCACTGGCTATGCTTACAGCAATCGAATACTAAACAATCAACGCAATCCAGTTGCAACTATCGTGAGCCCGGTCCACAAACGGGGTTATATCACCCGGACCGAGTATAAGGGGTCCTCCTATTTGCAGGTACTCTTGCGGATGTGTCTTATGCAACGTTTCTGTGGCTGATGGTTTTTGTCACTGTTGGCTTGTCAGCGCTTGGATTATCGATCCGCTTTCTCGGCTTTTCGAAATCATTGGTAGTTGTCCCTGTTGCCTGGGGAATTTCCATCTGGTTGCTGACCGAAGGACTTAGTTTTACCCACTCGTTAACGCCGAAGGCAATCTCAGTGTTCTGGCTGATCAGCGCTGCCGTACTAGTAATCGTTGCAGCCCGATTTCAAGTTTTCCAATACTTAGTTAAAGAAATTAGAGCCTGCTGGCACACGTTCCACAATTTGCCATTTTCTTACCGACTACTTGGCTACGCGATTACCACTATCTGGCTCATTACGCTCATCCTCGCTATCGTCTCGCCTCCCAATAATTGGGACTCGATGACTTACCATCTTCCACGAGTCATGAACTGGGTTCAAAATGGAAGCGTTGAGTATTACGCGACTGGAAATGGGCGGCAAGTTGTTCAGCCTCCTCTATCGAGCTATGCGACCTTGCAATCAATCATAACCACTCGCCAAGATTACCTTGTCAACCTCGTTCAGTGGGTAGCGGGCGTATGGTGCCTTGTTGTAGTTGGCGCGATCGCCAAGCAGTTAAAAGCCTCAAATGGGGTGGCAATGTTGGCAGTTTTTTTCGCCGCGACAATACCTATTGGAATTGCCGAGAGCACAACCACTCAAAACGAGTGGCTGATGTCATTGTGGGTATTGCTCATGGCTTATCTATGGTTGTCATACAACTCAGGCCGATTCACCTTTAGGCTGGTCGCACTTGCATCCGGCGGTCTCATTTTCTGTGCGGCTGCAACTAAACAACAATCTTTGGCCTTCACGACGGTCTTCCTAGCAGTCCTTCTAGTTACAGTTTTGTTCAGGCAGGGATTCTGGCGGTTCTTGGTGATGGCCACGACTGGCGTCATTGGTGCATCCCTGGCGTTAGCACCCCAGTTCATACGAAATTATCTCAGTTTTGGATCAGTGCTAAGCGACCCCGTAATGTTAGAGATAATGACCGACCAGCGTGCGGGAATCTCCCGCAGCATCCCCGCAGATCTAGTTGTTCATGCTCTGTTTAATGTCCCGGTTCCTCATTTCATACCAGTAGAACAGTTAGGGAATATACTTTTGGGCCCGTTTGGCCAATCGACTCGATCCGTTTTTTCGTCATGGGGTCTTGATAGATACCTCCCCTTTCCGGGGCTTCAAGTGCACGAGGATTCAGCCGCAAGCCCGATTACATTTTTTCTAGGCTTGGTAGCCTTGATTTGGTTACTCTGGAAATATCGCGATGCGGTCCGACGAACTTACGCCGCTGCATCCTTAACACTCTACTTCGCAGTTTTTGTTGTTGTGTCGGCTAACATCGGCTCAAATCGTTATTTACTAACCGCAATGCTCATGTCATCAGTTCCTCTGGCAATCTGGTTACATGCCCTAGGATCGAGAGTTCTGGTCCCCGTGACTGTCGCCACTGCGATTTATGCATCCGTCTTTGTTCTATTTCTGGAATACAGGCCTATTTTGCCGAACTTCGAAGTTTTCACGACATCGCGTGAGGACCTGTACTTCAAAGCTCGACCTGAACTTTTAGCGGCCTACCAGGGATTCGCCGATACCGTGAACGCTCAAAGGAGCGGAACACCACCAACTATAGGCCTGTTTCAAGGTTACGATGATTGGGAATACCCACTGTGGGTTCTCTCGGAAGCACCATGGGGCGCCAAAATTGTTCATCTTGGGGTTCTACAGTCAGGTCTTCGAATTAGCCTCGACGAGCGACTCGATAGGATTGATGTTTTATTTGATTCCTTTTCAACGGGACCACCAACAACCACACTCCCAGAGTGATCCGATTTTCGGAGTAGTTCATGACAGTTAGTACTTGTAACAGAAGATGAAAATGAATGTAAGGCGATGTTTGGGTAAAACTTTTTGAGACTACGGTTCCAATATCGTTTTGAGTGGCAGTTGAAGAAGCAAAGGGCCAGAGTATCAAGGGGGCATAGAGAAACTCTCAGGAAGTGATACGACGTCCCCGTTGATGTTGACCTGCCGCCAGTTACTGTGTCATGGTCTTTGTTAGTCCGTGGGTGTTGTGATGGCAGTTTAGCGTCGACTAATCGGGTGTCATGTGATCGACGTCCCTCACGTATTTTGGGGTCATGCCAACACACTCCAGGCACGTCACTTGAAATTGATGCAGTATCTTGGATGGGTGGATCCCAACCCTCAGAGCATTTCGAACGCTTTAATCCCAAGTGCGTCCGCCATCGATACTTCTGCCCGGCGGGCCGACATCCAAGGAATTAGAGCATTGGCAGTTTTGCTTGTTGTGCTCTTTCATACAGGTTTCATCCTCGAGGGTGGATTCATCGGAGTGGATGTCTTCTTCGTGGTTTCCGGCTACGTAATAACCGGAATGCTTTGGCGTGAGGCGGAAAGGAGAGGAACGATTAGCCTCGGCAACTTCTACAAGAGGCGCTTTCGAAGACTAATGCCGGCTCTTTCCCTGACCCTGACATTCACGATGCTTATTGGGATCTTTATTTTTTCGCCCGTTGGCACCCAAGAAACCACCGCCCAAACAGCCATTGGGGCATTACTGTTGTCGGCAAATTTTGTAATTGAGAAAATCAGTGGGGGTTACTTTGGCGTTTCTGCCCTGAGTAACCCTCTCCTTAATACTTGGTCTCTATCCGTTGAAGAACAGTTTTATTTGGTTTTTCCTTTAGGACTCTTACTTGCACTCTTCCTTGGTAGGCGTATTCATCGCGGCCGCAAACTGAGTTCCAAATTTGCGGTGACAATAATTGTTTTAGCCACGGTGCTTTCTTTCCTTTTAAGTGTGCGAAGGACAGGAGAGTCCCCACTTTCCCCTTCTGAGGTACTCTCATGGTTGGACGGTGGTTTTTATAGCCCCCTCAGCCGTGTCTGGGAGTTCGGAGTGGGGGCACTGCTCGCTTTTTTTACCCTGAATTATGCCCAAAGATTTCAACGCAGCAGGAAGATCGCCTCGGCGTCAGGATTAGCCGGCGCCTGTCTGCTAATCATGGGGCTTCTCTTGATTAACACCACTACACCTTTTCCGAGTTTTTGGACCCTACTGCCAGTTACAGGCACAGCATTGTTGCTATTAGCTGGAATACACCAAGGGAATTCGCTTTCAAGATTGCTTTCAGTGCGTCCGCTTACATTGGTAGGAGATTGGTCTTACTCCATTTATTTGTGGAATTGGCCGTTGGTTGCTATTAGTGCCACGCTTTGGCCTAATTCGATTCTGGCTATCCTGACTGCAACTCTTGTGGGAATCCCCTTAGCGGCGTTCTCATATCAATTTTGGGAAACTCCCTTACGCCGAAACTTACAAATTGGCATTCTCTCCTCAAAGGCAGTTGCCGTATCCCTTGTCACGGTCCCATTGCTACTCGGAATCTTTTTTGTTTACCAGTCAGACAAGCTCGTTCAAGATTCCGGCTTCATGAAATCGCTTTCTTGGGTCCCGTATTTTGAAGAAAACTGGAACAGGTGTAGCCTTTCTTATTCAGGAACCTTAAGCCGCGTGTCTGGAGTGGCTGACTTTTGCGTCTCAACCGGCCAAGCTGGAGAGGCGGTAGATGTTGTTCTCGTAGGAGATTCTCATGCAGCTGCTCTCTATCCAGGACTTGCGAGTCAGTTGGGCAAGAGAGTCGTTGCTCTTGGATCCACTCCGGAAAACGCTACCGAATCGCCCGACTCCGAAAAAATTCCTGTGACGGTCTTGGCTTTCCACTGGGAAAGCATCAGTAAAGACGAAGGCGCCGACGTAATCAAAAGATTGGAGAGCGAGTTACAGCAGCTTGAGAGCATGAGCAATCACATTCTTGTTGTGGAAGATGTTCCCCTTTTCTCCCACGAAGCAACGGAGTGTGTATTTCCTGCCCTGCTAGGACCAGAAAAATGCATTGAAGAAATCTCCAAGGATCGCTTTGACTACACGAATGACTTCCTCGAGGTTGTTGCTCGGCACCCGAATACGCACTTCGTTTCTGTGAGAGATCTATTCTGCGAGACAGATGAATGTCGTTTTGATCCAAAGGGAGAAGTGCTGTTTCGGGACTCAAACCACTTGAATCCGAGGGGCTCCTCATACATTGCTGAACGAATCGCGCCCCTTGTGGAAGATCTAATTCCGCGGTCCCATTAATGATTTAAACATCAGGCGTAGGACCCCTTGCAGTCATGTGGTTCCTTTGGCAAACCGCAAGTACAATTTAAGAGGGAAATCGCATCCTATTGGGGGACACGCCACTCGGTCCGTTCAAGAATCTTGCCGTCATCGAATACACGACCATGGGCTGGGACGTTGGTATAGCAACCACCATCGGTATTCCAAGACCGGCTACAAGACATCGATTGCCTACGAGTTACAGTTCAACCAAATCGCGACACAAGCCGCGTAAACCCGTGTCTACGAAACGGGGAAACCTAAGGGGTACGTTGTCACTTTAGTCGCGAGATCGCTACAGATCGATAAAATGGGAGTGTGGTAGGCAGTCAGTAGGCGTGTTCAGAAAGGGTTTTGAGGAGCAGGGGAATCATGAAGGGACACCTCCATCGGATACCGAACACTGGCAGAAGCACTCATAGAGTTCCACCAAACCGCAGCCGCGGTTTAAAAAACCAGCGACAAGGTATCCAGAAAACTTGATGAAATTCAGGTAGGTCATCCGGCCAACTAAACCGAAGGAAGTCACATTGGTCACGACTAATCAGAACACACCGATATCACACAGCAGGAATGTTTCTGTGGGCTTTTTTGCCAAGGATGAGGCTAAAGTCATGAATGCAGTCTTGGAGGTTTGTTCGCATCTACTCCTACATAATCGGACTCTTGAGATTATTCTCATCGACGACGGATCATGCGACGGAACCGAGTCAATGATGCGGGCTTTCGCAGCGAGGAATATGGAAAGCGTCGTATTTATTAAGAACATTACGTCACTCGGAATTAACGAGTGCACTATCCAAATGGCTCGAGTGGCAAGGGGAACTACCCTGCTGCAGGTGCCAGGCGACTATACGTACGAATCCACTGAATTGGAGCGCATGCTGGAAGCGGCTCCCTTTCCCACACAGTCGGTATTTGTTGTGCTCGGTGTGCGTGTTGGCAGCGTGCGCACCGGTGGGCGTGAACTGGCTGCCTGGTTTGCTCGAAATTCACTGGTGTGGACGAAATTTAAGGAATTCCCTGTAACCAAATACTGCCTAATTCTCGCTCCTCCAGACCTGCTGTACCGAGTTGGCACTCAAGTGGGGTCCTACGGCAGTGGTACTGCACAGGTGGGGCTTATTTTCCTTTCCGGCCTCCCAATAGCAACGATCCCTATCCATCAGGTTGCTTCTAGCGGAACCCGCTCCAGTCCCATCAGTGTGCGCAAAATCTTTGACGTAGCATCTTCTCATCTTTGGCTCTTGAGGCATGGCCGGCAAGCGAAAAAGGAATTTTGGCAAGCTCGTAATTCAAAAACCTACAGGAATTTGTAACCTTCGAAGACTGACAAGTCGGCCCAGCATGGGCTCTGTCGTTGTCGTCGACGACGCTGTGTTCGAGTTAGGCGATCACGTGGGTGGAATGCTGGAAATGCTCTACGACGACTTTTATAAATTAGTTGATATCTGTCAAACTTCGTTGACACTTTGACATGGGATTGCCCCATTTAGATTGACATCATGACCTGCCTGGAGTGTGTCAAGTTTTCTGGACACCTTGTCGGTGATTTTTGTTAGGCCGAGGTTGCGGTTTGGTGGAACCCTGTGAGTGCTTCTGCCGGTGTTGGGTATCCAATTGAGGAATGCAGGTACGGGAGTGCCCCCGGTTTGGTTGACATGATGACCTGCCCCTAGTTTTGTTGCCTTTTTCTTGTTGACTTTAGGCGGGTTGTTGTTGCAGGTTGACTTCGAACTCGACGGGGGAAATGTAGCCGATTTTGGAGTGTCTGCGCTGCCGATTATAGAAGACTTCAATGAATTCGAATATTGCATTTGCTAATTCGATCCGTGTCTTCCATTTCTTTCGGTGATCGAATCCTTCTGGGGAAGAATGCAAACCGAACTTCTCAACCGTAAATCCTGAACCACCGTAGTTGAACTCAGCATGGCGCTGGCCGACTACATTGAAAATTTCCACAACATGCGCAGACGCCACTCATCACTAGATATGCTCACACCAATCGAATACGAAAAAATAAACCCAATCCAGCTGCAACTCTCGTGAGCCCGGTCAACAAACGGGGGTCATATCACCCGGACCCACCACAAGGGGTCATGCCAGCTCTACAATCCCATCTATACTTGATTAAACAGCAGTACTGTGAATGGGGGTAGTATGACGGAATCCAAGCACAAATTAATCACGTGGCGGGCCGTATCGGATTCCTTTATGGCTGTAGTCATTTTGGTAGTCGTGATTTTATATTCAGGTTTCGGCAAGCCAATTTGGATAGATGAGTTTCTGCATTTCTCTTTAGGGGCTATGAATTTCTCCGAAGCAACAACGGCATTGAATCAATCTTTGGGTGGTGGCGTGAATTGGGGACAAACCCCAACTCTTTTTCTACTCGATCATCTTTTATTGGAAAATTTTGGAGCAAATCTCTGGGTTCTTCGGCTACCGAGCATTATTGCCGGGTTTCTTTTGATCATGCTAGCGGTTTATTTCCTTCGCATGCGCGGCGTTGGAAGGCCCTTCCAGTGGCTGCTCATCTTTGCTTTTGCGTCCCAGGGCTCACTCATGTTTTACGTTGGTGAGGCACGGCCCTACATGCTGATGGCTTCAACGGCCGTGGCTCTGCTCGTTTTCTTCTCACTTGGTTTAGAGCAAAGACGAACATGGATCGGGGTTTTGGTAGGAATATATGCGATAATTGTTGGCGCGCTCGCTCACCCTTACTGGATTTTCTTCCTTTTTCTCACCGTCATCTTCGGGGTCTACTTGCGGGGACTTAGACCCAATTCGCTGAAGAGTCTCCGGCGAGCGACGACCGAGGCGTCACCAATCTGGATCGGCGTCGGATTGCTCATTTTTGCGGTTACGGCGTTTGTCTCTTGGGCTAAGGAATCGTCGACATTCTCTACCGATCCATACGAATTTATGGAATCGCCAATTGGTGCGGTCCGAACGCTTGGCTCAACCCACTTTGGGTTGCTTGGGTTGCCCCCGGAGTGGGCAATCGAGAACTTGCCGAATTGGTTGAACTTGTTCAACATTGATCGAATCTTGATATTCGTCCTTGTTGCAGCCTGCGTT
>Ga0335396_10005503_pt1 | contig 13066 bp, 8 predicted proteins | sample FRY02_FD_205743 | JGI IMG/M metagenome (GOLD analysis project Ga0335396, IMG submission 205743) | Freshwater microbial communities from Lake Fryxell liftoff mats and glacier meltwater in Antarctica - FRY-02 (spades assembly) (version 2) | ecosystem: Environmental > Aquatic > Freshwater > Ice >... | reverse complement strand
AATTAACTATTTTGTAGTTTGATTTCGATATCAACGCCGGCAGGCAACTCGATGCGCTGCAGGCTGTCGATCGTCTTCGCATTTGGCTCGATGATGTCGATCAGGCGCTTATGAATGCGCATCTCGAAATGCTCGCGCGAGTCTTTGTCAACGTGTGGTCCACGAATAACCGTGTAGCGGTGCTTGTCGGTTGGTAATGGAATCGGGCCGCGCACCGTGGCGTTGGTGCGAGCAACGGTCTCGACGATCTTCTTTGAAGAGTCGTCGATTATCCGGTGATCGAACGCCTTGAGACGGATGCGAATGCTTGATGCCATGTAGTTCGACCAGTCAGCTAGTTATTTGAGGATCTTGACGACGCGACCGGCGCCGACGGTACGACCGCCTTCGCGAATGGCGAAACGAAGACCTTCGTCCATGGCAATTGGCTTGCCGAGTTCGACTGTCATGACCACGTTGTCACCAGGCATAACCATTTCGGTGCCCTTTGGCAACTCAACGGTGCCGGTTACGTCTGTGGTGCGGAAGAAGAACTGTGGACGATAGTTGTTGAAGAATGGCTTGTGACGACCGCCTTCTTCTTTTGTCAACACGTACACCTGACCTTCGAAGGTGGTGTGTGGAGTGATCGAGCCTGGAGCACAAAGCACCTGGCCACGCTCTACATCTTCCTTCTTGGTACCGCGCAAGAGTGCGCCGATGTTGTCGCCTGCCATGCCCTCGTCGAGCAGCTTGCGGAACATCTCAACACCTGTGCAAGTTGTGGTCTGTGTGTCGCGGAGACCAACGATTTCGATGGTGTCGCCGGTGTGCACTTTACCCTGCTCAATTTTGCCGGTTACGACGGTGCCACGACCAGTGATCGTGAAGACGTCTTCGATCGGCATAAGGAATGGCTTGTCGAGTTCACGCTTTGGCTCTGGGATTGACTCGTCGCAGGCGCGGATCAAGTTCATGACCTGCTCTTGTGCGGCCTCGTCACCCTCAAGTGCCTTCAAGGCCGAGACGCGCACGACAGGTGCGGTGTCGCCAGGAAACTCGTACGAGTTGAGCAGGTCGCGCACTTCTACTTCGACCAACTCGAGCAACTCTTCGTCGTCAACCAGGTCGGCCTTGTTCAAGGCGACAACGATGTATGGCACGCCAACTTGGCGGGCCAACAACACGTGTTCACGCGTCTGTGGCATTGGGCCGTCGGTTGCTGCTACTACCAAGATTGCGCCGTCTACCTGTGCGGCACCGGTGATCATGTTCTTGATGTAGTCGGCGTGACCTGGCATGTCGACGTGGGCGTAGTGGCGCTTCTCTGACTCGTACTCAATGTGAGCGATCGAGATCGTGATACCACGAGCCTTCTCTTCAGGCGCCTTGTCAATTTGATCGAATGGCGTGTACTCGGCGAGACCCTTGCCTGCCAATGTCTTAGAGATCGCAGAAGTCAGTGTTGTCTTGCCATGGTCGATGTGACCCATGGTGCCGATGTTGACGTGGGGCTTATTGCGCTCGAATTTTTTCTTTGACATGGCTGCTCCTGTTTCTTCCTTTAAGAATTTAGTTCTGGCTACTCGCCGCGCACTCGCTTGATGATTTCTTGGGCGATGACTTCAGGTACTTGCTGATAGCTATGGAATTGCATTGAGTAAGTTGCACGTCCCTGAGTACGTGAACGCAGGTCTGTACTGTATCCGAACATTTCGGAAAGCGGAACCTGCGCGCGAACGTTTTGCGCGTTTCCGTTAGCCTCCATGCCTTCGATACGGCCTCGGCGGCTAGACAAGTCGCCCATTACGTCGCCCATGTAGTCGTCTGGGGTCACTACTTCGACGGCCATGATCGGCTCGAGAATGATCGGTTTGGCGAGCTGGGCGGCCTTACGGAAGACCATTTGGCCGGCGATTTTGAACGCCATTTCGCTGGAGTCAACGTCGTGGTATGCACCGTCGACGAGAGTGACCTTGATGTCCACCATCGGATAACCCGCGAGCACGCCGTTGTCGAGGGCCGACTGAATGCCCTGGTTCACCGGCTGGATGTATTCGCGCGGAATGCGGCCGCCAGTGATCTCATCAACGAACTGGTAACCATTGCCGACGCCGCTTGGCTCGATGTCAACCCTGACGACGGCGAATTGGCCCGAACCACCAGACTGCTTGATGTGGCGGTACTCGACTTTTTCGACCTTCTTGGTGATCGTCTCGCGGTAGGCAACCTGTGGCTTACCGACCGTGGCGACGACGCCGAACTCGCGTTGCATCCGGTCGACCAGAATTTCGAGGTGCAACTCGCCCATTCCTGAAATAACTGTCTGCGCGGTTTCTTCGTCGGTGCGCACGCGGAAGGTTGGATCTTCGTCAGACAACGACTTCAGCGCCTTGCCAAGCCTGTCTTGGTCGTCCTTCGTCTTTGGCTCGATGGCGACGTGGATAACTGGCTCGGGGAAAATCATTCGCTCGAGAACGATCGGGTCACTGCGATCGCACAGCGTGTCACCGGTGGTGACATCTTTGAAGCCGAGGCCGGCCACGATGTCGCCCGCCATTGCGAAGTCGATGTCTTCGCGCTGGTTGGCGTGCATCAACAACAAGCGGCCTACGCGCTCGCGCTTTTCTTTAACTGAGTTGTAAACCTCGTCACCCTTTTTGATGGTTCCTGAGTAAACGCGGAAGTAGGTGAGGCGACCGAATGGGTCGGCGACGATCTTGAAAGCCAGCGCTGCGAACGGGCCGTCTTCGTTGGCCGCGCGGGCGATTGGCTCTTCGCTGTCAGGCTTGGTGCCCTTAGCTGGCGGAATGTCGAGCGGGGACGGCATGTAGTCGACAACGGCGTCCAACATTTGTTGCACACCCTTGTTCTTAAACGCCGAGCCGCACAAAATTGGCACGAAGCTAAACGCGAGGGTGCCCTTGCGGATACCGGCGCGCAATTCGTCTTCTGGCAAGTCGTCCGTGGCGAGAAACTTATTCATCAACACTTCGTCTTCGCCTGCTACTAGTTCGAGCAATTCGGCGCGATACTGCTGAGCCTTTTCGAGGTACTCGGCTGGGATCTCGGCGTCGCTGTATGTCGAATCTTTTTCGTCGCCGTCCCAGACAACCGCCTTCATCTTGACGATGTCGATCAGACCCTTAAAACCTGCCTCGGCGCCGTATGGCAACTGCAACACGGCTGGCACGGCAGCCAAACGCTCTTTGATCATGTCGATAGTGCGGTAGAAGTTAGCGCCCGTGCGGTCCATCTTGTTGATGAAGCACATGCGGGGAACGCGGTACTTGTTGGCCTGGCGCCACACGGTCTCGGTCTGTGGTTCAACGCCTGCGACCGAGTCGAACACGGCGACTGCACCGTCAAGCACGCGCAATGAGCGCTCTACTTCGATTGTGAAGTCAACGTGGCCAGGCGTGTCAATGATATTGATGCGGTGATCGCGCCAGAACGCCGTGGTGGCGGCCGAAGTAATAGTGATGCCGCGCTCTTGCTCTTGGGCCATGTGGTCCATAACCGCGGCGCCTTCGTGCACTTCGCCGATCTTGTATGTCTTGCCGGTGTAATAGAGCACGCGCTCGGTGGTGGTTGTCTTACCAGCATCGATGTGCGCCATGATGCCGATGTTGCGATAACGATCTAGGGGATAAGCACGATCTGCCATGGGGGATCTTTCTTGAACTTCTGAGCCGACTACCAGCGGTAGTGAGCGAAGGCCTTGTTTGACTCGGCCATCTTTTGCATGTCATCGCGCTTCTTCATTGACGCGCCCAAGCCATTGGATGCATCCATGATTTCATTGGCGAGACACTCGGCCATCGTCTTTTCGCGACGCTTGCGGGCGTTTTCTACAACCCAGCGAATTGCAAGTGTCGTGGCGCGACGGGGACGAACTTCTACCGGCACCTGATAGGTGGCACCACCAACGCGGCGGCTGCGAACTTCTAGTGGCGGCTTGACATTGTCGATCGCACGCTTGACGGTTGTCAGCGCCTCGCTACCTGTCTTTGTCTCGACGGTCTTCATGGCGTCGTAGACGATGCTCTCGGCGACACTCTTCTTGCCGTCGAGCATCACCTTGTTGAGAATCTGTGTAACCAAAACTGAACGGTAAACCGGGTCGGCGACCATTTCGCGACGGACTGCTGGGCCTTTACGTGACATGTTGAGTTACCGGTTTCTTTCTTACTTCTTCTTGGCGCCGTAGCGACTGCGGGATTGTTTGCGATCTTTCACGCCGGCGGCGTCAAGTGCGCCGCGGATGACCTTGTAACGAACGCCTGGCAAGTCGCGCACACGACCACCGCGAACTAGAACGATGGAGTGCTCTTGCAAGTTGTGGCCTTCGCCAGGAATGTAGGCGGTGATTTCGACGCCGCTCGTCAAACGCACGCGAGCAACTTTGCGCAGCGCCGAGTTTGGCTTCTTTGGAGTAGTTGTGAATACGCGTGTGCACACGCCACGGCGCTGGGGTGAGCCCTTGAGCGCCGGTGTCTTAGTCTTTGTCGACTTTGTGCTTCGGCCCTGTCGGACCAGCTGCTGAATTGTAGGCACGCGGTTTCCTTTATCTTTTTGAACTTATTGAGCGAATAGAACTACTAAACCTTGCGATTCGGGCTCATCGGGCAGACCGACAAAACCTTTTAATCAGAAGAGAAATACTACGGCTGAGGCACTCCCTACGGCAACCTGCCGGAGGCTAGAAACCCCAACCGTCATAACAATTTCGTAGTTATTGAGCCACTTCGGCGTCAGAATCGGTGCCACCCGAAACATATGTGCCGTGTAGACCCGCCAAGAACGACGCCGGATCTTCTTCATCCTCGCTCGAGTAATAGGCCATTGGCACGTAGTCAGGGGCGCTGACATCGAACAAGTTGTAGCGATCCATACCTGAACCGGCAGGGATCAACTTGCCAATGATGATGTTTTCCTTGAGACCCACGAGGTTGTCCGACTTGCCGTCGATGGCGGCTTCGGTGAGTACCCGTGTTGTTTCTTGGAAAGATGCGGCCGACAGCCACGATTCGGTGGCCAGCGAAGCCTTGGTGATACCCATCAATTCTGGGCGACCCTCGGCTGGGCGCTTGCCCTCTTCAACCATGCGACGGTTTGTGTCGCGGAAGATTTTGGCATCCGAACGCTCGCCCGGCAAGAAGCCAGTGTCGCCTGGCTCTTGCACACCGACGCGGCGCGTCATCTGACGAACGATTAGTTCGATGTGCTTGTCGTGAATCGATACACCTTGGTCGCGGTACACCTTTTGTACTTCTTCTACGAGGTACACCTGGGTCTCGCGTGGTCCCTTGATCTCCATCAATTCTTTTGGATCGAGGGGGCCTTCAGTGAAGCGCTCGCCAGCTAGAATGTCTTGACCATCTTTGATGATCAAGCGACTACCAGTTGGCAGAATAGTTTCGTGCTCGACACCTTCGTCGTCGATGACTTTGACAGGGATTCCCTTGCCGTCGTCTTCGAGAATACGAATCACGCCGTTGGCCTTAGCGAGACGCGCTGAACCACGAGGGTTGCGGGCCTCAAACAGTTCAACGACGCGCGGCAAACCGCCGGCGATGTCTTTACCAGCAACACCGCCAGTATGGAATGTACGCATAGTCAACTGAGTACCAGGCTCACCAATCGACTGAGCAGCGATAACGCCTACTGCTTCACCCAACTCGATCGACTTGCCAGTTGCCAACGAACGGCCGTAGCACAATGCGCAAACGCCGACTTCGGCATCGCACGTGAGCACCGAACGAACGCGTAAGCGCGTTACTTTGGCGTCGTCGCGCAACCGCACCATGTCTTCATCGCCGACGACGGTGTTCTTAGCGATGATCGAGCCATCCGACATCTCGACATCGTTGAGCAGCGCGCGGCCGAACAACTTTGTGTCGAGGTAAGCACGGGTGTTGGCGGTGTCCTTGGTGATGTTGTCGATCCAGACACCCAGTGTCGTGCCGCAGTCGTCTTCGCGAACGATGAGTTCTTGAGCGACGTCGTGCAGACGACGGGTTAGGTAACCAGAGTCGGCAGTACGCAACGCGGTGTCGACCAGACCCTTACGGGCACCAGGAGTGGCGATGAAGTACTCGAGTGTTTCGAGGCCTTCACGGAAGTTGCTCTTGATCGGACGAGGAATCATGTCACCGCGAGGGTTGGCCACGAGACCGCGCATGCCGGCGATCTGACGCATCTGGGTCATGTTTCCACGAGCACCAGAGCCGATCATCATGTCGACAGGGTTGTTCTTGAGGGCCTTGAACTCGCGCTCCATTTCCTTTTGCACGTCGGCAGTCGCGTCTGTCCAGATGCGCACTTCTTGCTGACGACGCTCGCCGTCAGTGATGATGCCGCGCTTGTACTGGTTCTCGACCTTTTCTGCCTGCTTCTCGTAGTCGTCCAAGATTTCGCGCTTCTTCTTCGGCGTCTTGACGTCGTCTACCGAAACGGTCAAACCCGACTGGGTTGCGTAGCGATAGCAGAGGTCTTTGATTTCGTCGAGCGCGTTGGCGATCTCTGATTTGGTGAAATGGTCGCTGAGACGTTCTACGATCACGCCGAACTCGCGCTTGCGCAGCGGCTCGGTGATGTGACCGAACATCTTTACGAAGCCCGCTGGCAGGCGCTCTTCGAACAGCAAGCGACCCGGCGTTGTCACGACATAAACGGTCTTACCGCTGTCGTCGCGCTCGGCAAATTTGATCTTGTCGTGCAGGTCTACCCCGCCGTCGTCGATGGCACGAACTACTTCGTACATCTGACGGAAAACGCGAACAGGGCTATCGTTCGCATCGCCGTCGCGAGTGAGGTAATAGCCACCGATCACAAGGTCTTGCTGCGGCGTCACGATTGGGCGACCCGATGCTGGCGACAAAATGTTGTTGGCGCTGAGCATCAACACGCGTGCTTCTGCCTGGGCCTCAACTGACAGCGGCACGTGAACTGCCATCTGGTCACCGTCGAAGTCGGCGTTGAACGCTGTACATACCAATGGGTGCAGGTGAATGGCCTTGCCCTCGACGAGCACTGGCTCAAACGCCTGGATACCCAAGCGGTGCAATGTTGGCGCGCGGTTCAACAGCACTGGGTGCTCTTTGATGACGTCTTCGAGCACGTCCCACACTTGCGCACGACGGCGCTCAACCATGCGCTTGGCGCTCTTGATGTTCTGTGCTAGTTGCTGATCGACCAAACGCTTCATCACGAACGGCTTGAACAACTCGAGGGCCATCAGTTTCGGCAGACCGCACTGATGCAAGCGCAGCGTTGGGCCGGCCACGATTACCGAACGGCCTGAGTAGTCAACGCGCTTGCCGAGCAAGTTCTGACGGAAGCGACCTTGCTTACCCTTCAACATGTCAGACAGCGACTTGAGCGGACGGTTGCCTGGGCCGGTTACCGGGCGACCACGACGACCGTTGTCGAACAACGCGTCTGCTGCTTCTTGCAGCATGCGCTTTTCGTTGTTGACGATAATTTCTGGCGCGCCGAGATCGAGCAAGCGACGCAACCGGTTGTTGCGGTTGATCACGCGACGATAGAGATCGTTCAAGTCGGATGTCGCGAAGCGACCGCCATCGAGTTGCACCATCGGGCGCAGGTCTGGAGGAATGACCGGAATTACGTCGAGGACCATTGCCTTCGGGTTGTTCTTCAGGCGGCCGGCTTCATCGCGACGGTTGAACGAGGCGATGATCTTGAGGCGCTTGATGGCCTTCTGCTTACGCTGAGTTGACAGCACTTTGCCCTTGAAACCGTTGGTGATGGCGTCGCGCAACAGCAGCTCTTCGGCATCGAAATCGATGGTATCGATGAGTGACTTGATGGCCTCGGCGCCTGTGCCGCCAACGAAATAATCGGCGTAGCGATCTTTCACTTCACGCCACAACTCTTCGTCGTCAACGATCATGCGCGAGTGCAATTTGCCAAATGTTTCGAAGGCGCGCTTGATTAGGTCTTCTTCCTTCTCGTAGCGAACGGTGATGCCAGCTAGATCCTTGTCGATCTGCTTCTGACGAGCACGAATGTCGGCGTCTTTGGCGCCTTCCTTTTCGAGTTGCTTGAGCTCGGCTTCGGCGTCTTTTTCGCGTTGCTTGAGTTCTTTCTCGCGGTTCTTGAGAACCTGTTCGCGGTCTTCAAGGTGCTCTTTTTCGAGTTCTGGCAGGTCGTCGTGACGCTTGTCAGCATCGACGCTGCTCACCAGCCAGGCGGCGAAGTAAATAACTTTCTCGAGTTGCTTGGCCTTGATCTCGTCGCGTGGCTCAAGGCCTCCCAACAAATATGCCAACCAGCTGCGGGTACCGCGTAGGTACCAGATGTGCACGACCGGTGCTGCCAGTTCGATGTGGCCCATGCGCTCGCGGCGCACTTTTGAGCGTGTTACTTCTACGCCGCACTTTTCGCAAATAATGCCCTTGAAGCGAACGCGCTTGTACTTACCGCAGTAGCACTCCCAATCGCGGGTCGGGCCGAATGTCTTTTCGCAAAACAGGCCGTCGCGCTCTGGGCGCAGGGTGCGGTAGTTGATTGTCTCGGGCTTTTTTACCTCACCGCGTGACCAGTTACGAATGTCGTCGGCTGTCGCCAAACCAATACGCAACTGTTCAAAACTGTTGACGTCAAGCTTCTTCTTGAAGTCTTGTGCTACATCGGCCATGTTGTTTCCTCTTCCTCTTCGAACTTATGCAACTAGTCGTTAAATAATTTTTGGATACTTCGGACGGTTAATAGGCCTTCTCGCGGCGGCGTTCACGTTCACGGTCGTCGGCGTCAGAACCGCGCTCTGGGCGACTGATGTCGATGCCGAGTTCTTGTGTGGTGCGGAAGACGTCTTCGTCCATGTCTGTGAGCTCGATTTCTTTACCCTCGTTCGAGATCACTTCAACATCGAGACACAGCGCCTGCATTTCTTTCATAAGCACCTTGAAGCTCTCAGGAATGCCCGGCTCTGGAATGTTCTCGCCCTTGACGATTGCCTCGTACACGCGCACGCGGCCAAGAACGTCGTCGCTCTTGATCGTCAACAACTCTTGCAAGCAGTACGCGGCACCGTAGGCCTCGAGAGCCCACACTTCCATTTCACCGAAGCGCTGACCGCCGAATTGCGCCTTACCGCCCAATGGTTGCTGGGTGATCATGCTGTATGGGCCCGTTGAACGAGCGTGAATCTTGTCGTCGACCATGTGCGCCAACTTGAGGACGTACTGATAACCGATCGTGATCGGGTTGTCGTAGTACTCGCCGGTGCGACCGTTACGCAAGCGGGTCTTGCCGTCGATGCCGACTAGGCGTACGCCGTCAATCGATTCTGGGTTCAGGTTTGCAAGGATCGACTGAATCGTTGGGTGATCACCCGCGACTTCGTCTTCGTCCCAGTGCGCGCCGTCGAACACAGGCGTGGCCACAAACGTCGCTGGCTTGGTGTTGATGCGGGTCTTGGTCTCAGTGCCGCGAATTGGGGCGTCGCCTACGACCTTGTCGTTCTTGACATCGGTCCAACCCCAGCGGGCGCAGTAACCGAGATGCGACTCGAGAACCTGACCGATGTTCATGCGGCTTGGCACGCCGAGTGGATTCAAGATGATGTCGACTGGGGTGCCGTCGTCGAGATATGGCATGTCTTCGATCGGAAGAATCTTGGAGATAACGCCCTTGTTGCCGTGGCGGCCGGCCAACTTGTCGCCGACGCTGATCTTGCGCTTCTGCGCAACAAAGATGCGCACGAGTTGGTTTACTCCTGGTGGCAATTCGTCGCCGGCTTCGCGGTCGCCCGGGTCGCGGGAGAGCACTTTGACGTCGATGACCTTGCCGTTTTCGCCGTGCGGAACCTTGAGGCTCGTGTCGCGAACTTCGCGGGCCTTTTCGCCGAAGATCGCGCGCAACAGGCGCTCTTCTGGTGTCAGTTCGGTCTCGCCCTTTGGCGTTACCTTGCCGACGAGAACGTCGCCAGGGCCAACTTCGGCGCCGATGCGGATGATGCCGCGGTCGTCGAGGTCGGCCAAGATCTCGTCTGAGAGGTTTGGAATGTCGCGGGTGATTTCTTCTGGCCCAAGCTTGGTGTCACGGGCGTCCACTTCATATTCTTTGATGTGGATTGACGTGAGCACGTCTTCTTTGACCAGACGCTCGCTCAGAATGATGGCGTCTTCGAAGTTGTAGCCCTCCCATGGCATGAATGCCAAGAGCAGGTTCTTGCCGAGTGCGAGTTCGCCCATGTCGGTGCTTGGACCGTCTGCGAGCAGTTCACCCTTGGCAACTTTCTGACCTTCCTTAACGCGAATGACGTGGTTGATGCAGGTGTCTTGGTTGGAGCGGCGGAACTTGAACAACTTGTGCTCGCCGTCGCTCTTCTTCAAGTTGTCGTAGGCGACGACGATGGTGTCGCCCGTTACCGAGGTAACGGTGCCGCTGTCTTTTGCCAACACAACGTCTGCGCCGTCGCGCGCTGCGCGGGCTTCGATGCCGGTGCCGATGTACGGGGCCTCGGCGCGCATTAGTGGAACGGCCTGACGTTGCATGTTGGCACCCATCAGGGCACGGTTGGCGTCGTCGTGCTCGAGGAAGGGAATCAATGCAGTCGCCACCGAAACGATTTGCTTCGGAGAAACGTCGATGAAGTCAACTTCGGCTGGCGTTACCGAGGCGATGTCGGTGGTTGAACCGAAGAAGCTCTCGGCTTCGAGCATTTTCTTCAAGTCATCCAAGCTGGCCGTCTGCGGCGAACGGCGTACGAGCACCTTGTTTTGCTTGAACGAGCCGTCGGCATTAAGCGGCGTGTTGGCCTGGGCGACGACGTATTTCTCTTCTTCGTCGGCCGCCATGTACACGATCTCGTTCGTGACCCAACCGCTTTTTACGCGGCGATACGGGGTCTCGATAAAACCGAATGGGTTGACGCGGGCGAACGACGACAACGCACCGATGAGGCCGATATTCGGGCCTTCTGGAGTCTCAATTGGGCACATTCTGCCGTAGTGAGAAAAGTGAACGTCGCGAACTTCGAAACCGGCGCGCTCGCGGCTGAGACCGCCAGGCCCCAGCGCCGAGAGACGGCGGCGGTGAGTAAGACCAGACAACGGGTTGACTTGGTCCATGAATTGCGACAGCTGCGAAGTACCGAAGAACTCTTTGATCGCGGCGACAACCGGGCGTACGTTGATAAGTGTCTGCGGCGAAATCGCCTCGACATCTTGCGTGGTCATGCGCTCGCGTACTACGCGCTCCATGCGCGAGAGGCCGATGCGCACCTGGTTCTGAATCAACTCGCCGACCGAACGAATACGGCGGTTGGCGAAGTGATCTTGATCGTCGAGGCGGTAACCAGGCTCTTGCTTGACGAGGTGCAACAAGTACGTCATCGTGGCGAGAACTTCGCAACGACTGAGCACGTCTTGGCCCTCTGTCGGAATGTCTAGTTGGCCCAACTCTGAGCCCTTCTTCAAACCAAACAGCGTTGCCAGCTTTTCGACTTCTGGCCCCAGCTTGCGATCTATCTTGTAGCGACCGACGCGCGACAGGTCGTAGCGACGGTTCTCAAAGAATGCCGACTCGAAGTAGGCGCGTGCAGACTCGGCGGTTGGCGGCTCGCCTGGACGGGCGCGCTTGTAAATTTCGATCAACGCTTCTTCGCGTGTTGGCGCGATTGGGCGCTCCTTCTCCCACTGGCCTTCGAGAAAGTCAAAGTAGGCAACGAAGCGGTCGAGAAAACCTGGGGCATGGGCCTCGTCGTAGCCGAGCGCACGCAGCAGCGTGAAGATGCCCAGGCGGCGCTTGCGGGCGACGCGAGTGCCGGCGGTGATGTCTTTGCCTGGCTTGTGCTCGACGTCGAACTCGAGCCACTCGCCGCGGTATGGGTGGATCGTGCCCTTAACCAACTGGTACTTCGACAAGTTGCGCAAACGGTAGCGCTCGCCCGGCTCGAAGATCACGCCTGGTGAACGAACCAACTGCGACACGACGACGCGCTCGGTGCCGTTGATGACGAAGGTGCCCTTTTCGGTCATCTTCGGGAAGTCGCCCATGAACACGGTCTGCTCTTTGATTTCACCGGTTGGCTTGTTGAGGAAACGCGCGCGCACGAAAACAGGTGCCGCATATGTCATGTCGCGTTCGCGACACTCGGCGACTGTGAACTTTGGTTTCGGACAAAGATCTTCGTCGTCTGGGTCGAACTCAAGTTCTAGCTGCAGGTCGTCGCTGAAACCTTTGATCGGAGAAATATCTTCAAATGCTTCTCGCAATCCGTCTTTAAGGAACCATTCGAAACTTGCGCGCTGGACGGCGAGCAGGTCGGGAAGTTCAAGGGTTTCTGGAAGGGTTGCGAACGAATACCGTTCGCGTGCAGATGCACGTGAGGCCACAAATTACTCCTGATCGAGAAGCGGTGAATGTTTAACGACGTGCCACTTGAACATCCTCAGAGAGGGGCTCAGGGGGCAACGCACGGCAACCAACTAGGCTACCGCCGTTTTGGCGGAAATTGCCTTGTCAATCGCAGGTTGCTGGGCGCCCGGGGCGAACCCCAGGGCCGAGCAAAGTGTTATTTCAGTTCGACGGTTGCGCCGGCCTCTTCGAGCTTGGCCTTGGCCTTGGCGGCATCGTCCTTGCTCACTTTTTCGAGGACTGGCATTGGGGCGCCATCAACGAGGTCTTTGGCTTCCTTGAGACCCAGGCTGGTCAATTCACGAACGGCCTTGATGACCTGAATCTTCTGGGCTCCGGCAGCGATCAAAACAACAGTGAACTCGTCCTTTTCGGCTTCGGCTGCTTCGCCACCGGCGCCTGCGCCCGCTGCGGCAACGGCTACTGGCGCCGCTGCTGTTACGCCGAACTTGACTTCAAAGGCATCGAGCAAGTCTTTGAGCTCGATAACTGTGAGTTCTGCGATCCCGTCGAGGATCTGGTCTTTGGTGATTGCCATGATTGTTTCTCCTATTTTCTGTATGGATCTGGTTTTCTGTATGGATCTGGTTTTCTGTATGGATCTGGTTATTGGATTTATTAATTGACTTGTAGAACTTGCTTACGCTGCGTCTTTTGATTCGATGAGCGACTTGATGCCATAGGCGACCCTGCGCAG
>Ga0335396_10005502_pt1 | contig 13070 bp, 9 predicted proteins | sample FRY02_FD_205743 | JGI IMG/M metagenome (GOLD analysis project Ga0335396, IMG submission 205743) | Freshwater microbial communities from Lake Fryxell liftoff mats and glacier meltwater in Antarctica - FRY-02 (spades assembly) (version 2) | ecosystem: Environmental > Aquatic > Freshwater > Ice >... | reverse complement strand
CGATTCTTCATCGGACTGGCGATCTTCGCCGGCGGTCTCGCCCTCTCAGTGCTCCTCTGGGTGACCCGTCCCCAGGCAGAGAAAGAGAAGCCCGTCGAGATCGATCCCGTCGTCGAAGTGATGCCGGTCCGCTACGAGGAGATGACCTTCGACATGCCTTCTCAGGGCATCATCGAGGCGACGCGACGCACCAGTCTTGCCGCTGCCGTCGCGGGACCGGTCGTCGAGGTGAATGCCCTCTTCAAGACCGGTAACCGCGTCACCGCCGACACCTGGCTGGTGAAGATCGATCCCGTCGACTACCTCGCCGCCCGCGCCGTAACCGCCGCCGCCCTCGCCGATGCCGAGTCCGCCCTCGTCGAGGAGAAGGCTCGCTCACAACAGGCCAAACGCGATTGGATCAAGCTCGGCAATGGCGGCGAACCCACCGAACTCGCCTCGCGGCAACCGCAATTGCGCAGCGCCGAGGCGCGGGTCGAGTCTGCCCGCAACTCTCTCGAGAAAGCCGGGATCGACGTCGATCGCGCCACCATCACCGCCCCCTTTGACGGCATCATCGCCTCGACCGAGACCGAGATCGGCAGCTATCTCATCCCCGGGGCGACCGTCGCGGTGCTCTTTGAGACCCGCTACGAAGTACGGCTGCCGCTCTCGATCGATCAACTGCAGTTCCTCCAAACCGATGACACCGGCGACCCTCTCGGGGATGTCGAGATCATTGCCACCGTGGCCGGTGAAGCGACCCGCTACCGGGGACGCATCGTTCGGACCGAGGGCGAGATCGACCGCGCAAGCCGATCTGCCTACCTCGTCGCAGAGGTGGACACCGCCGCCGACGGCAACGCCGGACCCCGCGGGCTGCAACCCGGCCTATTTGTAAAAGCCCGGATCGCCGGACGCCCCATCCCGAACCGCGCCCGCATCCCTTTCTCCGCTTTTGTCGATCTGGCGCGGGTCGCCATCGTCGCGCCGGATAACACCCTGCAGTTCCGCGAGGTCACCGTCGTCTTCCGCGACGAGGACAGTGTCTACATCTCGGGCGGGGTCAACGAGGGTGACCTCCTCTGTCTCACCGAACTGCCGGCCATGATCACCGGGCAGAAGGTCTCGCCAAAACCCGTCGCGCCCGTTGATCAAGCCTCCCCCGGCAGTGTCGCCGAACCCGCACCCAAACCGACGCCGTGACCGAAGAAAAAGGCATCATCTACTGGTTCTGCCGCAACCATGTCGCGGGGAATTTCCTCATGCTCATGATCGTGGTCTTCGGTCTCATGACCTGGCCGAAGCTGAAGAAAGAGATCTTTCCCGAGACCGCGATCAACGCCGTCATGATCTCCGTCCCCTATCCCAACGCCACTCCCGAAGAGGTCGAGAAAGGCATCCTCATCCCCATCGAAGAAGCGATCCAGGACCTCGACGGCATTGACGTGATCCGCTCCACCGCGAGCCAGGGTGTCGGCTCCACCACGGTCGAGGTCGAGAGCTCCTTCGATGTGCGCAACATCATGGACGACATCAAGACCCGCGTCGATGCGATCCAGAACCTCGCCGAAGAGGCGGAAAAACCGACCCTCTCCGAGCTTCTCATCAAGGCGCAGGTCATGAGCATCGCCGTCTCCGCCGATACAGACGAGGCGACTTTGCGAGAGCTGGCCGAGCAGGTCCGCACCGGGCTCGTGACCTTCAAAGGGGGCGAGTCTTCGGTGACCCAGGCAGTCCTCGCTGGGGTGCGCGACTACGAGATCTCCATCGAGGTGTCAGAGAACACCCTGCGCCAGTACGGAATCACTTTTGACGATGTCGCCGCGGCGGTGCGGCGCTCGTCCCTCGACCTGCCCGGTGGTTCTGTCAGGACAAAGGGCGGCGAGGTCATGATACGGACCGAGTCCCGCCGCTACACCGCCGAAGAGTTCGCCCCCATCACCGTGATCACCCGCGAGGACGGCTCGAGCGTGAAGCTAGGCGACATCGCGAAGATCCGCGACGCTTTTGAAGAGGAAGAGATCGAATCCCGTTTCAACCAGACCCCCGCGATCCTCATCAATGTCTACCGTGTCGGCAACGAAGACACTATCAAGATCGCGAACACGGTGAAGACCTACGTCTACGACGTCGCTCCCGACACCCTGCCGAAGGGAGTGACCCTCGAGATCTGGAAAGACGACTCCCTTTATCTCTCGGGACGTCTCGACCTGCTCGCGAAAAACGGTCTCTTCGGCCTCATCCTCGTGACCATCGTCCTCGCCCTCTTCCTGCGACCGAGCCTCGCGCTCCTCGTCGCGCTCGGGATCCCCGTCTCCTTTGCCGGAGCCATCGCGATGATGCCCTACCTCGGGGTCTCGGTGAACATGATCTCGCTCTTCGCCTTCATCCTCGTCCTCGGTATCGTCGTCGATGACGCCATCGTCGTGGGGGAAAATATCTACAGCCGCATCCGCCGCGGTGAGCACCCCCGCGACGCCGCCCCGAGGGGGACCAAAGAAGTCGGTGTCGTCGTGACTTTCGGGATTCTCACCACGATCATGGCTTTTACCCCGATGCTGGGACTGAGCGGGGTGAGCGGCAAGATATGGCCTAACATTCCCCTAATCGTGATCCCCACCCTGATCTTCTCTCTCCTGCAGTCGAAGCTCGTCCTGCCCTCGCACCTCGCTCTCCTCAAGCCCGCCAGTGAACAGGGCCCGCCGGGACCGATCCTGCGGTTTCAGAAGATCTTTTCCCGCGGCCTCGAGCGATTTGTGGAGAAGGTCTACAGCCCCGTCCTCGCGCGGGCGCTCCACTTCCGCTATCTCGTCCTCATGGCCTTCGTCGCGCTGCTCTTAGTGAGCTTCGCGACGGTGGGTTCTGGCTGGATCCGTTTTGTCTTTTTCCCCGAAGTCGAGACCGATGTCGTCCTCGCGAAGGTGAAACTCTCCCAGGGAGTCGCCTACGACCGCACCGCCGAGGCAATCCGTCGCATCGAGGAAAAAGGGGCCGAACTCGACCGGTATTTCCAGGACAACGAAGGCGGCCCGATGATACGCAACATGCTTACGAGCATCGGAACCCAGCCCTTTGTCGAGGGCATCCAGGGAATGGGCGGAGCCCCCCGATCTTCGAATATCGGTGAGGTCACGATCGAGATGGCCCCGGCAGCGACCCGCGAGTTCACCGCCACCGAGGTCGTCTCGAAATGGCGCGAACTCGTCGGCGGGATTCCCGGCACGGTCGAACTGACTTTCTCCTCCGAATCCGCCGCCGGCGGCAACGCGATCGATCTCGAGCTGGTCGGGAAAGACCTCACTCTGCTCGAGTCCGCCACCGAAGAAGTGAAGGCCGCTCTCGCCGATTTCACCGGAGTGATCGACATCAGCGACTCGAACATCGAGGGGAAACGCGAGCTAAAACTCGGCATCCGTCCCCGCGGCGAGGCCCTCGGGCTGAGGCTCGAAGATGTCGCCCGCCAAGTGCGGCAGGGCTTCTACGGAGACGAGATCCAGCGGCTCCAGCGCGGGAAGAACGAAGTGAAAGTCTTTGTCCGCTATCCCGAAGCGGAACGCAAGTCCATCGCCGACCTCGAGAACATGAAGATCCGCACACCGGACGGAGCCGAGGTCCCTTACTCCGAGGTGGCGACGGCCGAGTTCGGTCGGGCCTATGCCTCCATCCAGCGGACCGACCAGCAGCGTGCCATCCGCATCACTGCCGACGTCGACAAGACGACCGGGGCCAATGCGAACCAGGTTGTCGCCGCGCTGACCGCCGGCAGCATCGAGCGCACCAGCGGGCAGCAGTGGAGGATCAACATCGCCAACTGGTTCCGCGAACGACGCGGTCTCGGGCCTCTCCCCGAACCGGAAAAGGGGGCCCTCTACAAGATCGCCCGCAACTACCCCGGCGTGACCTACAGCTTCGAAGGCGAACAGAAAGACCAGGCTCAGTCGGTGAAGGAGATCGGGCAGAAATTCCTCGTTGCCCTGCTCGGCATGTATATCCTCCTCGCGATTCCGCTGAAGTCCTACATCCAGCCGCTCATCGTCATGGTCGTGATCCCCTTCGGCCTCGTCGGTGCGATCGGCGGGCACATGCTGATGGGATTCTCGCTCAGCATCATGAGCATGTGCGGCATCGTCGCCCTCGCGGGGGTCGTCGTGAATGACAGCCTCGTCCTCGTCGATTACGTGAACCGCCACGTCGCCGCCGGCCAGTCCATGCACGACGCCGCCTGCGAAGCCGGGGCAGCGCGTTTCCGCCCCATCCTCCTTACTTCCATGACAACTTTCGTCGGTCTCATGCCCATGGTCCTCGAGACGGACATCCAGGCGAAATTCCTCATCCCCATGGCCGTCTCGCTCAGCTTCGGAATCCTCTTCGCCACTTTCATAACCCTCCTCCTCGTCCCGTGCGTCTACCTCATGCTGGAGGATGTCGGGAAACGTTTCGGCATCAATCGCGAGGAGGCTCTACGGAATCGCAAGTGAACGCCGGAGCTCTCCCGAAAGTGAACAGCTCCTAAGCATTTGTCATTTCCCGCGACGAGCCGAATAATAAAGGCAATTGATTGAGCATGAGACGATTTCGCTGGCTGGTACGACGACTCTTTAGCGGTGCGCGGGAGTTCGTCAGAGAGAATGCGATCGATCCCCTGCCGATCCGCCACGGCTTCCGCGGATACCGTCTCTCCGACCTCCGCGCCGACGCCGGGGCCGGGCTGAATGTCGCCCTTCTCGCTTTTCCTCAGGGCATGGCCTACGCTGCCATTGCCGATCTCCCCATCCAATACGGGATCGTCTCGGGAGCGGTCGCCGCGATCGTCGCCCCACTTTTCGCGGGCTCTCGCCACACCATCCTCGGACCGACGAACGCGACGGCGTTCATGCTTTTTGCAAGCATCGCCTCCTTTGCGGCGGCCGAGAGGCTTTTCTATCTCCCGTTGCTCGTACTCTTCATCGGGGTGCTCCTCACTATCGGCGCTTTCTTCCGTGTGGCAGAGCTGGTCCAGTATGTGAGCCGATCCGTCGTGGTCGGCTACATCACCGGGGCCGCCGTGCTCATCATTGCGAACCAGCTCGATCATCTTCTCGGGATCCATCTACCCGAAGGTGCGGCCGAAGTAACGAAGACTTTTTTCACGATCCTGCAGGGAACCCTCTCGGCCATCGAGACGATGCAGTGGCAAGCCGCCGCTCTCGCCGCGGCCACCTTTCTATTCTGGTATCTTCTCACCCGCCGCCTCGCCCGGCTGCCCGTGTTCGCGATCACCCTCGTCGTTATGTCGGGACTCTATGAGCTGCTCCACCGCTATGCCGGGTGGAACCTCGACACCTTTGCCTCCTTCTCCATCGCCGATCTTATCCCACAGATGCCGCAGATCAGCGCGGGGGGATTTTTCTCCGATGTGAGCAGGCTCATCGGGATCGCCATCTCCATCGCCTTTCTTGCCGCTTTGGAAAACTCTGTCATGTCCAAATCGCTCGCGAGCCGCGTCGGCGACCGGCCCGATGTGAATCAGGACATGCTCAGCGTCGGCATCGCCAACATCGCCGCCTCGGTCACCGGCGGCATGCCCGCGTCGGGCTCTCTGACCCGCTCGGCCCTGAACTTCAACAGCGGGTCGGTCTCGCGACTCTCCAGCATGTTCAGCGGACTGCTCTGCATCGGCGGACTGCTCGTCCTCGGCGACTTCACGAATCATGTCCCTAAATGTGTCATCGCCATGCTCGTCGTCTGCATCGCGACTTCGGTGATCAATCGCCACCATATCCGCATCTCTCTCTATGCCACCTCGCAGGATGCCGCCGTGCTGATCACCACTTTCGTCAGCGCCCTCGTCATGCCGCTGAATATTGCGATCTTCCTCGGGGTGGGGATCTCCATCGTCCTCTACCTGCGCGCCGCGAGCCAGCCCTATCTGACCGAGTACGAGTTCTCCGAACAGGGCGAGCTGCGCGAGGCGGGGGAGAAACGGGCCCGCCCCATCCCCGCGATCTCCATCGTCCACGTCGAGGGAGATCTCTTCTTCGGCGCGGCGGAACTATTCCGTACCCAGATCCAGAAAACCTCGCTCGACCCGGACCTTCGCGTCATCATCCTGCGGCTCAAAAACGCCCGACATCTCGACGCCACCAGCGTTGTCGCCCTCGAAGAGATGGTCCAGTTCCTTCGCAAGCTCGATCGCCACGTCATCATCAGCGGTGCGACCAAAGATGTCTACCGCGTCCTCAAGAATGCAGGCACCGTCGAAGTGATCGGACGCCGCAACATTTTCCTTAACAATCCTAGAAATCCTAATCTCTCCACGAGACACGCCCTCATCCGGGCACAGGAGTTGCTCGGGACGACCGAGGCGGATATCCGAATTTTTTACGATCCGAATACGCAGAAAAAATGAGCAACATCCGGCGCGGGTCACGCCCACTCCCGCCCGCGATACCCATTCACGCCCGACCCCTGGAGGCGGGAAATGTTTCCTTCACTCAAGCTCCTCCACCACCGGATTCGCCGGCCGGGTCAGGAAATACAGGCCCAGCGCGCCAATGACGATGGCGAGCGCCACGAGCGGAGCAATATATCCACCCTCGACACTCCAGGCGGACTCGATGCGCACAACGATGAGCGTCAGGCAGACCAGCGCACCCAATACAGGCACGATAATCGGCACCTCGAATGCCCCGCGCGCTTCACCGGGGCGTCGCTTCAGGATGATCAGCGAGACATTCACGACCGTGAAGACCATCAGGAGGAGCAGCACCGTCGACTCAGCGAGCTGCTTGACACTGCCACTCAGGATCAGGGCACTGACGACAAAAAAGAGGATCAGAATCGCGATGTGCGGCGTCCGCCTCGTCGCGTGGACGCGACCGATCAGAGCGGGGAGGAGCCCCTGGCGGCTCATCCCGTAGAGCAGCCGGGAACCCATGATGTAGTTGAGCAGAGCCGTATTCCCGATCGCGAAGAGGGTGATGCCGATGTAGATGCTGTCGATGTTTTTCACCCAGGGCGCCGCCGCTTTTGCCACCTCCATGAGCGGCGCGGGGCTCTTGGCGAGATCGGCCCAGGGGATCACCGAGACCGCCGTGACCGCCACCGCCATGTAGATCAGCGTCGCCACGACCATCGCCCCGATGAGCCCCATCGGAACGTCGCGCTGGGGATTCTTCACCTCTTCGCTGACGTTGAGGATGTCTTCAAAGCCGATGAACGAAAAGAACATCAGCACCGCGCCCTGCAGGATGAGCATCATCGGGATCGCCGACGTTTCCCCGAGAGCGCGCGCCGGGGTCTCGAAGTAATCGACACTGCCCCAGAACTTCATCCCCACCGCGATGATGAAGAGCAGACCCGCCGCCTCAACCAGGGTGCAGAGGATATTCACCCACATGCTCTCGCGGATGCCGCGAAAGATCACCAGGCCCACGAGCAGGACGATCCCGATCGCGACCAGCTTCACCGGCAGGTCCATCTCGAGCCCCTTGCCCATGGTCTCGGCCATGGCCTGCGCCCCCGTCGCCATGCTCGTGAGCCCGCTCATCATCACACAGAGACCGACGACGTAGCTCAGCCACGGCTTCCCAAGCGCGCGCTGCGTCACGTAGGCCGCCCCGCCCGCCTTCGGGTAGCGACTCCCGACGCAGGCGTAGGAGAGTCCCGTGAGGAGCGCCACGACCATCGCCGCGAGGAAAGCGAGCCAGATCGCGTTGCCGAGCGAGTCGGCGGCCTTGCCGACGAGGGCGTAGATGCCGGCACCCAGCATGGAGCCGAGACCATAGAGACCGATCTGCCAGGAGTTGAGATGTTTCCGCAGCTCGTGTTTTTCGTGTTTCATCGTTACCTCATTCTCCCTTTTGTGAAAGGCTGCGAGCCCGCTTCATTGAGTGCCCCTTTTACCTTGGGCAGCAGATGCCGCCGGAATCAAGGCCAACTTTTCAACAAAGGGATCGATAAAGACAGAATCGGCACGGAAATGCCCTTCGCTCATGGCATCCTTTGTGCCTGAGAGCAGGCATGACCCTCCTCCAGCGGTTGCACGAGTCCTCACCCGTCGCGCACGACCTCCTCATTAGTTTTGTCGTGCTGCCCGGGATCGGACTGGGGAATATCCGGATCGCAGGGACCAAGCTCGGCGTGGCCGGAGTCCTCTTCGCGGGACTCTTCAGGCTCACTTCGGATTCAGCCCCGGGGTCGAGGTCTCGCATTTTTTGAAGGACTTCGGGCTGGTTCTTTTTGTCTTTGCCCTCGGTATGCAGATCGGGCCGGGCTTCTTCGCCTCGCTGCGACGCCAGGGTCGGGTTCTCAATGGCTACGCCTTCGCCCTCGTCCCCGGCGGTGCCCTCACCGCTCTCGCCGGCGGGTGGCTCTGCGGCATGTCGCCCTCGATCGTCGGGATCATGCTCTCGCTCACTCTCCTGCGGCTCTATTTCAAAATCGATGTCGCGGCCGAGGCGGCCGCCTTCCAGCGTGAGCAAGGGGTCGGAGGTGATCCGCTCGAGCGCATCACCCTGCAGATGCAGAATCCCAATCTCGACGGCGTCCCGATCAGCTCGGTGCCGGGGCTGGAGGAGGCCGGCGTCATCGTCTCCCGCCATCGCGCTCGACTCGCTCCACAATGTCACCGTCACCCGCGTGAGCCGGGGCGACCTCATCTTCACCGCCCTGCCGCATCTGCGGCTCCAGTTCGGCGACATCCTCCAGATTGTCGGAGATGAATCCTCACTCGAATCGGCTACGAAAGCACTCGGCAATGAGGTGCAGATGATTGCCCGGACGAAGTTTGCCGCCATCTTTGCCGGCATCCTTCTCGGCGTTCTCCTCGGGCTTTACCCTTTCCGGATCGAGGGCCTGCCGGCTCCCGTCCGACTCGGTCTGGCCGGCGGTCCGCTCGTCATGGCGATTCACCTCGGTCGCTTTGGCCGTCTATCCCCTCACCATGCTTCTTCGCATTGTCGCCGCCCAGATTATTGTGCAGATGAGTTAGGCGTCCAGTCGGGTGGCAGGGCCAGCGACCACACTTCGTTGGAGAGAGGTTTTGCGTGGCCTCCGGCAATCCAGAGCTTGTCCTGGAAAACGAAGACCGAATGCTCGTGACGAGCTTTCCAGATCGTTTTTGTCTCGAGCTTGACCCATGTCTTTCCATCGTCGGAGGACCAGACATCGGCAAAATTTTCGTGCTCCTTCGACCACCCGCCGAGGACCCATATACGCCCCCGGTAGACCGCAGCGGAGAACCAGAGACGCGGAGCCCATGGCGCAGCCTCTGTCTCGCACGTCCACGCGACCCCGTCGGGAGAAGACCAGACATCGTTCTTCGCGTGATACTCCGGCACGTAATTGCCGCCACCGAGGACGTAGATTTTGTCATTCAAGACCACCGCCTGATGATAGGCGCGCGGAGACCAGTCTGCCGCTGCCGTCTCCTCCTTCCAGACCTTCCCGTCAGGGGATGACCAGACATCGTTTTTCAGGCTAGCCTCGTTGCCGAAGTAATAATTCTCTGTTCCCCCGAGCATCCAGATCTTCTCCTTAAAAGCAACCGAGACACCGGCGAGACGGGGAGTCCAACCTGCTGCGGCGGTGACATGCTCCCAGGAGACCCCATCGAGCGACGACCAGACCTCGCTGCTCGCGGAATGTCCGGGGAGGCGTCCGTTGTACCAACCGCCCATCATCCACATTCGGTCGCCGAAGGTCAGGTTCATCGGCAGATCGCTGTGGATCCAGGGGGCCTTCGCCGTTACCTGCCTCCACGTCGCACCGTCGGATGATGCCCAGACATCACGCGGAGGAGCCTCGAAGGACTGGAACCACCCGCCCATGACCCAGAGACGGTCCTTGAAGACATACTCCGCCTGGGAGTCGCGCGCCTGCCAGGTAGCTTCGCCTTCCCGCTTCCAATCAGGATCATCGCCCGCGAGCGGAGAGACGGAACAAAGGACGGCGGAAAATAGGATGAAGAGGCGCATTATTCCCTATTGATCAGGCACACCGTCCGCACCCTCACTGCGGGTGATACACGCTCACCTTCGCCGGGGGGAAGTTCGACCACACGATGCTCGAGTTGACAGAGCGGAAGCCCTTGTCGGGCGCACGCCCCTTTGCGATGTGGTAGGAAAACTGCACCCAGGGAGCACCCGGGAGGAGCAGGCCCGCGATCTGGCCCGCCAGCATCTGCACCTGACCGGGTCCGAAGACTTTCAGCGGCAGACTCGAGATCACCGCGCCGAAGCGTTCTCCCGCAAAGAGCTTATCCAGCTCGAGGGCATCGCCCAAGACGATACGGCTCGCCGGATAACGCGCCGCGAGATAGTCAGCCAGCACCGTCGACTTCTCCACCGCGACGAGCCGTTCCTCGGGCAGCCCGGCGGCGATCAGCTCGGCTGTCACGATTCCCGTGCCGGGGCCCAGTTCGAGAATGGGAGCCGTCGATCCCTCTGGCAGCCACCGTGCCATGACCCGACCGAGAGCCGGCGAACTCGGCCAGATCGCCCCGATCTGCCGAGGGGATCGGGCCATTTCACGCAGGAACAAACGCAGAGAGGGGCGGGCGGACATAGGTATCGGGCAATCAAAAACAGGCGTCGCGGAAACCGCGCCACCGACGGTCCTATCCTACCTCCTCGCAAGCGGCAATTTCAGCATAAATGACCCGTCAACTTGCGTCACCGCCACTTCCGCTTTCGCAGTGCCGCGAAGATGATCAGAGAGATCGCGCCCAACTCCAGGATCCAGTTTGCGCGAAAGCCGAGCAGATCCGTGTTGAGGAACTCATCGATGTGGTGGAACGAGACCGCCCTCACCACGATGAAGGTCAGCAGGAAGAGCAGCCCCAGCCAGAGGTAGCGGTGCGTCAGAAAGAACGTGTGATAACGCCGTGAGAACCAGATCCCGAAAGCCGTCGCCCCCGCGATCACGAAGACGACGAAGATCAGCTGGATGACGCGCCGCTGCTGATACCAGCCGCCCGAGCGAGAGACCTCCCGCCCGATCTCCGTGAAGAGCGTCTGCAAGTCGAACTGCTTGTTCAGACAGAGTAAGCCCATCAACACCGCGACCCCCAGCCAGAGATGAGCCTCACGGGTTCCCCTCTCGCGATGCCCACACTCCTGCCAGGCGAGCCAGGCGGCAAGTCCGTAGGCGAAGACCGCAACCCAGGCAACAATCGTCGGATCACCGATCCCGGGGCGCCATTCGATGCGATGTAGTAGATCCATGTCAGGAAGGAGATCCGTCAGGATCGCATTTACTCGGGTGCTACTGAAAAAACCACTTTTAAAATGGTGACATCGATATGAATTTAAATAATTAATATTATAATCATAATAATCAAGCTTTCTTCCCCCGATTTCCAGCCCACCCCATGCGAGGAGAAATTCATCAGCCCTGAGACACCACCAGTCGCTTTACGCTTTGGATGGCGCAGCGGGGGCTTTGCCTGCCGCGAAGGAGATGGCCGCGTCGTCGTCGAGGTCACGGACAACGGTCCCGGGCTCAGCGAGGCCGACCAGGAGCTGCTCTTCAGTAAATTCACCCGTCTCACCCCGCAGCCAACCGGAGACGAATCCTCCAGCGGACTCGGCCTCTGGATCACCGCTCGCATCGCCGCCGCGATGGACGGCCAGGTCTCCTGCCGCAGCGAACTCGGGAAAGGTTCCACCTTCGGCCTCAGCCTGCCCCTTGCCGGTTCGGCCACTCCCGAGCGCAGTCGGAATGTTTTCCGCGACTTCCGGTCGATGCGGCCCGTCGAAGTCCCCACCGACGGGCTCACCCTGCCAGCGTGAGCCCTGCAGCGGTGTCTGACGTGCAATTCCGCTTGTCTTTACCCCCCCCTCACCCGCCGACCAAGGTCCCCGCGAGAACGACCTCACCCTCGGGCTGCGGACGACCACCGGCGACTTCGATACTAACGGCGAAGGTCACGGCATTCTCCACTTCGCGCTCGGGACGGAAGATGATGCGGGGATTGGCGACCGGATCAAAGACCCCTGCCGATACCGGGACCGGATTGTCTTTTTCAAATACCCAGAGCTGATAGGTCTTCTCCGCCCCCTGGTCTGGCAGCGCCGCCGTCTCGATGATGCCGCTCCCGCTCCCGGGATTCCAGGCGACCCTGGCCGAGATACCGGGCAGCGAGGCGGCCTGCGACTCGAGCAAGGCAATGCGGAGATACTCGACCCCTTTCTCCGCCGCGATCCGCACATTCTCCTCTTGCAGGGCGATGACACGGAAAAAGAGCACCCCGCAAGCCAGCGCGAGCGAAGCGGCGACGAGCCATGGCAAAGTCTGAGGCAGCGCGCGGCGACGGGACGGGACTGGGGTCACCGTCGGAACGGTCCGGTCCGCAACGGGGAGATCGTCAAGCACCGACAGCTCGACCGGCGGCGTCACCGCAAATTCATCAGACAACACGACCGGTTCGGAAATACGTTCATCGACAGTAGCCGCGATCGAACCTGTCGCCTGCGCGAGGATAACGTCCCGCAACGAAGCCGGAGGTTCCCGCAACTCGGGCGCAAGGGCGACCACGGCCATCGTGGCGTGATACTCGTCCAAAAGAGCCGCCAGCTCTCTGTCGACGCCTACGGCGGAGAGAAAGGCCTCCCGCTCCTGTTCCTCGAGGAGTCCCACAGCGAACATGGCCGCCTGTTCTTTCAGTTCATCTGTCATTCTTCACATTTATGCCGAAGACAACGCCGAAGCTTATCCATCGCAAGGCGAATTCGCGATTTGATAGTGGCCTGCGGAAGCGCAAACCGATCCGCGATCTGATCGGTGCTGAGACATTCAAAGTAGGCGAACTCGACCGCCTCGCGCTGAGGTTCGGGGAGACGCTCCATACACTCGCGGACGTGCCCTGAAAGGTCGCTGACCGCCACCGCCTCGTAGGGATCCGCGACTCGCTCGTCGGCGACCGCGACACACCCTTCATTGGCATCAAAATGGAGGGGTAAGCGGCGACCTGCTTTTCTCATACGATCGATACATTTGTTCCGGGTGATCCCGGCGAGCCAGGTGAGTGGAGAAGCACGATCCGGACGATAGGCCCCCGGATTTTTCCAAACGGCGAGGAAGACATCCTGAGTAACCTCTTCACTTTC
>Ga0335396_10005500_pt1 | contig 13072 bp, 8 predicted proteins | sample FRY02_FD_205743 | JGI IMG/M metagenome (GOLD analysis project Ga0335396, IMG submission 205743) | Freshwater microbial communities from Lake Fryxell liftoff mats and glacier meltwater in Antarctica - FRY-02 (spades assembly) (version 2) | ecosystem: Environmental > Aquatic > Freshwater > Ice >... | reverse complement strand
TGGTTTGACGACATTGGCACTGGCGGCCTGATCGCGCTCTCTGGTGCTCATCATGGCGACGTCGGCCAGGCACTGGTAGCGGGTAATGAGGAGGCGGCGCAGCGGCTGGCTCAGGAATGGATGGCGTGGTTCCCTGGCCGTTATTACCTGGAAGTGCAGCGACTGGGGCCGCAAGCCATGACCAGCGGTGCCGCAGTTATCCCGGTGGAACAGCATGTGGCGCGTGCCCTGCATCTGGCGGGCGCGCTCGGACTGCCTGCGGTTGCCACACATCCGGTGCAATTTCTCAAGCGCGAGGATTTTCGCGCCCACGAGGCGCGCGTGTGCGTGTCCGAAGGTTACATACTCTCGGATCAACGCCGGCCCAAACGTTTCAGTACTGAGCAGTATTTCAAGACCCAGCAGGAAATGGCGGCACTGTTTGCCGACGTGCCGGAGGTGCTGGAGAACGCCGTCGAAATCGCCAAACGCTGCACACTGGGGCTGACGCTGGGCAAAAGCCGGCTGCCGCATTTCCCGACACCGGAGAACGTAGGCCTTGAGGAGCATTTACGGGCCTGCGCGGGCGACGGCTTAACTGCGCGTCTGGCGGAACTCTACCTTGATGCCGCTGAACGCACGGCGCAGGAGCCGGCATACCGCGAGCGCCTGGAGTTTGAAATCAAGACCATCCTGCAGATGGGATTCCCCGGGTATTTCCTGATCGTTGCCGACTTCATCAACTGGGCCAAGCAGAACGGCGTGCCAGTGGGACCGGGGCGCGGTTCGGGTGCGGGTTCACTGGTGGCGTACAGTCTGGGCATTACCGATCTCGATCCGCTGCGTTACAACCTGCTGTTCGAACGTTTCCTCAATCCGGAACGCGTGTCGATGCCCGACTTTGATATCGACTTCTGCCAGGACGGGCGTGACCGGGTTATCGATTATGTGAAAACCCGCTACGGTGCGGATTCGGTTTCGCAAATCGCGACCTTCGGCACCATGGCAGCGAAAGCCGTGGTGCGCGATGTCGGTCGCGTGCTCGACCTGGGCTACAACTTCTGTGACCAGATCGCCAAGCTGATTCCGTTCCAGCCTGGCAAACACATCACGCTGGATGATGCGCGAAAAATGGAACCGCAGCTCGCCGAACGTGAGAAGAATGAGGAAGAGGTTGCGGAATTGCTGGAGCTGGCTGAAACGCTGGAAGGCATGACCCGTAACGTTGGTATGCACGCGGGTGGTGTATTGATCGCGCCGGGAAAACTCACGGATTTCTGTCCGTTGTATGTGGCGGATGCATCGGACGCGGCGGTCAGCCAGTTCGACAAGGACGACGTGGAAGCCATCGGCCTGGTCAAGTTCGATTTTCTCGGCCTGACCACGCTGACCATCCTCGACTGGACGCTGCGTTATATCCGCCAGTTAAATCCCGCTTCCAATCTGAAGCTGGAAAAACTGCCGCTCGACGACCAGGCTTCGTACGCGATGTTCCAGAAAGCCAATACCACGGCGGTATTCCAGTTTGAATCGCGCGGCATGCGCGATCTGCTGAAAAACGCGCGCCCCGACCGCTTCGGCGACCTGATTGCGCTGGTCTCGTTGTATCGCCCGGGTCCGATGGAACTGATACCGGAATTCTGCGCACGCAAACACGGCAAACGTTTCAGTTATCCCGATCCGCGGGTCGAAAGCGTGCTGTCCGAAACCTACGGCATCATGGTTTACCAGGAACAGGTGATGCAGATGGCGCAGATCATCGGCGGCTACAGCCTGGGCGGTGCCGACCTGCTGCGTCGCGCGATGGGCAAGAAAAAGGCCGAGGAAATGGCCGAGCATCGCGGCCTGTTCCAGGCCGGCGCCGACAAAAACGGGCTGACCAAACACAAGGCTGACGAACTGTTCGACCTGATGGAGAAGTTCGCCGGTTACGGGTTCAACAAGTCGCATGCGGCCGCGTACGCGCTGGTGGCATACCAGACCGCGTACATGAAGGCGCATCATCCTGCCGCTTTCATGGCCGCCAACATGTCGGCGGTAATGAACGACACCGACAAGGTGCAACAACTGGTGGATGACGCACGCGAGAACAGGCTGGAAGTTTTGGCGCCTGACGTCAACAGCAGTGGTTTCCGCTTTGAGCCGATCGATGAAAAACATATTCGTTACGGGTTGGGCGGCGTTAAGGGCACCGGCGAAGGTGCGGTCAACCACCTCGTCGAAGTGCGGACGGCTGACGGACCGTTCCGCGACTTGTTTGATTTCTGCCATCGCATGGACAAACGCGTGGTCAACCGCCGCGTGGTGGAGTCACTGATACGCGCGGGTGCGTTTGACAGCGTCAACGACAATCGCGCCGAACTGATGGCCTGCGTGGCGCTGGCACTGGAATCGGCGGACCAGGCGAGTCGGTCGGCGTCGCAGACTAATCTGTTCGGCGATGTAACCGATGCGCCGAGGATCGTAGCGCCGGTAAATGTGCCGCGCTGGAGCAAGAAGGAACTGTTGCAGAACGAGAAACTCGCACTGGGCTATTACCGCAGCGACCACCTGTTCAATGTTTATCGCGACGAAGTGCGGCGCATGGTCAGCAAGAAGCTGGGTGAACTGCAGACCGCCAGCGACATTGCCGGGCGCACGGTCAGCATTGCCGGTGTGGTGCTGTCGCTGCGGGTGCAAAATACGGCCAGCGGACGTATGGGCATCGTCACCCTGGCTGATGACACCGGCAGTCACGAGGTGGTGGTGTTTCGTGAGGCCTTTGACCGTTTCCGCCACAAGTTGCGCGAGGATGAATTGCTGGTGATCGAAGTGCGCGGGCGACAGCGTTATCGCAGTGCCGAATCCACAGAAGATAATGGCAACGGAGGCGGCAACGGCGGCGGCGAGTCGTTGCGGCTGGAAGCGATGAATGTGCTTGACCTGAACGAGGCCAGAAACCGTTATGCCCGCGGCATCCGCCTGACCTGCAACGGCCAGTCCTCAGGCACCAAGCTGAAGGAACTGCTGGCACCGCACCGTCAGGGTTCGTGCCCGGTGGCCATCGAATACAGCAGTAAAGGGGCGCGCTGTGAAGTGAAACTCGGCCAGACCTGGCAGGTGAACATCAACGAGGACTTGATCCGTTCGCTGTCGGAGTGGCTGCAGCCGGAGAACGTGAACATACTCTACGGCAATACCGAATAAACCATCGCAGCAGCGTCAGACCGTGGAGCGCATTTCAAACGCGGTGTAGGTGCCGGTATTTTGCTCCGTAGTTTCATCGACCTGTTGGTGCGCATCGACGCTGCGCACCTCGACACCACTCATCAGTGCCGCCCGCGGACCGCGGTGTGCGCATTCGATGATGGCGCTGACTGCATCAGGTGCGCCCTGCACCACGGCTTCCACGCTGCCGTTCCTGCGGTTGCGTACCCAGCCGTGTATGCCCAGTTCATTTGCCTTATAAGCCATGTAGTTGCGGAATCCCACGCCCTGCACGCGACCGCGGATCAACAAATGACGCGTGATCATTTCACTCATGTGTGGTGGCGTCATGTTTTGTTGCTGATTTGATATTTGGGGAGTAGTCTTTGAGTCGCATTCGTAAGTTGTTGTTTTATCAATAATTTTAATTTATTTTCTGATTGGAGGAATTTATGAACTATGCAGCAATCGGATCCCTGCTGGTGGTCGCCGCACTGGCTACAGGCTGTGCCGCTACGGGTGGTACAGCAGCCAAGGCCAATGTCGCCGAAGATAAGGTGGTTTATCACGTCAACGATACCAATGATCAGGCGGTTGCTGCACTGCGCAACATCGGCAACCACCTGGAAGTCAATCCCAAAGCCAAGATCGTCGTGGTGACGCATTCGCGTGGCGTTGATTTCCTGTTCGACGGTGCCAAGGACAAAAATGGCAATCCATACAACATCGCGGTCGAGCAACTCAAGGCCAAGGGCGTGCAGTTTGACGTTTGCAAAATTACCTTGCGCAATCGCAAGCTGGATCCCAGCAAGTTCATACCGGAAGCCACATTTGTGCCCTCCGGTGTAGCCGAGATTACCCGTCTGCAGCAGCGCGAAGGCTACGCTTATCTGCGTCCGTAAGACGTGAGTAGTTGATGTCAGGCGCCGCCCGCGATGTCGCGGGCGCGCTGGTGGGCGCGGGAGGATCAGTTGGTGCGGAAGCGGCTGATCATTTTTTCATCGAGTTCGATACCGAAGCCGGGCCCGGTCGCCACCGGCATGATGCCGTTTTTCACTGCAGGCCGGTTGACCCACAGTTGCTGCCATACCGGATCGCGCTCTGGGTCGGCAAAACACTCAGCATAAGTACCGTGTGCTACGGCTGCGAGCAGGTGGCTGGCGATCTGGGCTTCTTCATGATGGGCCATGGCCACACCGGCAGTGGCGCAGAGGCCGGCTGCGCGCAGCCAGTCGGTGACGCCGCCACCTTCGGAGACGTCGTAATTGACCAGATCGACTGCACCAGCATCGATCAGGCGGCGGATGGCATGGCTGGTGAATTCACTTTGTCCCGCGGTGACCGGCATCGCGATGTTTTGCCGCACACGTGCCATTTGCGCTGCGTCGTCATACCAGTGGCAGGGTTCTTCGAACCAGCGAATGTTGTGCTTTTCGACCAGGCGTGCGAAATGGATGGCGTCTTCCGCAGTCCAGCCGCGGTTGGCATCGACGCAGAGTATGAAATCGTCACCCACGGCCTTGCGTGCGACGGCCACACGCGCCGCATCTTCTTCCGGCGACAGTCCGCCGACCTTGAATTTGCAGCCGGCCATGCCGGCGTTGCGGTAGGACTCGATTTCACGGGCAATGTCGGCGTCGGTTTTGCCCGGCATGTAATAACCGCCGATGGAGATGATCGGCAGTTCGGTGCTATAGCCACCGATCAATTCGCGTACGCTTTTGCCCAGTGCTTTGCCGGTCAGATCCCAGATCGCGCAGTCGACGCAGGCGATGGCTTCGAGCAACAGTTTTTTGTCGCTGGCGGTGTGGGACAGCGCAAACATCCGGGTCCAGGCGCGCTCCCGCTCGTATATTGATAACCCATTGATTATATTAAATAAATCGTTTTTGATCAGATGGGCGATCTGGGCGCCGTGGGAGCGGTTGTCGCCGTTGTAGACCTCGCTGACCAGGCCGTCGCTGGTGCGCAAGCGGGTAATCACGGTCGAGCGTTTGAGTACGTTGTAGGTTGAGCCGCCGAAGTTCCGGCTCAACGGGATGTCGATGGCGATGGCCTCGACGGCAGTGATACGCATGCCTGGCTTCAGAGCAAGACGATGAGCGCGCCGGCTATGGCGGCGCCAGCCATGGCGCCGAGGAAGATCTTGCGATCGCGTTGCGACCAGGGTGGCGCACGCATCACCGTGGTGGCGCCCCAGTTGCGCTCGGATTCGTCTTCGGCATCCATGATGGCCGCGTCTATGGAGTGGCGGCTGACGCCGAACGTCGCGGCGAATGCGTTGGGATCGGTAATGGCGCCGGTTTTTACTGCAAGCCGCATGGTCGCACCCATGGAATCAAAACCTTTGGCCAACCCGCGCGCGGGCAGGGTATCTCCCGTGACCGTGTTGTCGCTGTCTGCGCTGTCGTCAGCATCTTCGGCGCGGGACGCGGGCGGCGGGTCTGCGAACAGATCGGTGGTGTCGGTTTTCATCAGCTGCGCCGACGCGCGCGGCGGCAGGGTTTTAGACAGCGCAGGGCCCTGCTGCCGGCAGGTACGCAGATCGGCCGCCAGTTCGGTTATAGAGGCATAACGTTCGTCGGCGGCTTTGGCCAGCGCTTTGGCCAGTATCAGGTCGATCATGGCCGGCAGTTCCGAGTTTATTGAACTCGGCGGTGGCGGATTGAAATTGACGATCTGGAACATCAGCGAATTGACGTCTATGCCGTTGAATGGCACCTGCCCGGTGAGCATTTCGTAAATGATCACGCCCAGCGAGAAGATATCGGCGCGGGCATCGCAGCGCTTGCCCAGCACCTGTTCCGGTGACAGGTAACGCGGGGAGCCGAGCACGACGCCGGTTTGCGTGCGCACATCGGCGGAGCGCATGCGCGCAATGCCGAAGTCAGTAATTTTTGCGCGGTCGCCGCGCAAGATCATGATATTGGCAGGCTTGATGTCGCGGTGTACGACTTCGTGCTCATGCGCATAGGCGAGGCCGTCGGCCACCTGCGCGGCAATGTCCAGTGCACGGTCTGCGTTCAGTTCGTGCTCTACGATCACTTCTTTCAGCTCGCGGCCTTCGAGGAATTCCATCGCCATGTAGGCGAGGTCGCCGCTGCGGCCGATATCGTAAATGGTGACGATGTTCGGGTGGTTCAGGCTGCCGGCCGCGCGCGCTTCGATGGTGAAGCGCTTTTCATACTGCTCCATTTCACCAGGATCCAACGCCATGTTGATGGTCTTGATGGCGACGGTGCGTTCCAGCATGGGATCAATTGCGCGGTACACCACGCCCATGGCGCCGCGGCCGATCTCGGAGCCGACGTCGTAACGGCCGATTTTTACGGGCTGGTTCATAGTAGTGGCTTAGCGTCCCCGGCTGACGCTGCGATACACGGGGCCCCAGCTGGGGTGCCCTGATTCAGCGGCAGTGAGAGTGAAATTCGGATCCGCGCTGAATGCGTTGTTGAATTCTTCGCGACATTGCGCTGCGCGGTCGGTCACACAATAGATGAAGGCGAGATATTTATAGGCCCGGGCCTGGTTGGTGCGCGTGGGTATGCCTTCGGCGAGGCTGGACTGCAACAGACGCTGGGCCTGGCCGTAACTGCCTTCTTCGTAGGCGGCGACGCCGGCGGTCAGCAGCTGGTCGGCCGAACGCGTGGGTTCTGCCTTCGGCCTGGGCGCATCCGGGTCGATGGCAGCCTTGATGTCCTTGATGCCCTTCTGCACCGTTTCGCAGCCGGTGAGCAGGGGTATCAGCAACAGCATGATGATCATCAGACGCATGGTGAGATCCTAATGGAAACGATGGAGAATTCTAATTTCTTCGCCGGCACGCACTTCGACAAACTGCACATACGAGGCAAACCCCGGATTGCGGATCTCGACTTTATGGCGGCCGGGCTTGAGGGCGATATCGCGCATCGGCGGTGCGGTGCCGAATTTGTCGCCGTCGACAAAAACTTCACCCCACGGCAGGATCTGCAGCCGCAGACTGCCTGTGGCCACGGGCGCTGCCGGCGGTGCTTCGCGAACCCGCGGCGTGGGCGTTGGTGTTTTGCGTTCAACCATGGCTTTGGCAGGCGCGGGCTCGGCATCCGCCACGGGAGCCGGCGTTTTTGCAACCGGTTTGCGCAGGGCCGTTGCTGGTTTGCTGATGGTTGTTTGCTCGGTAAGACTCTCTGCTTCCGGTACGCGCAGTGTCAGGCGCAGCGCAATGGCAAAGCCGAGGATCAGTAATACGCTCAATGTGGTGGCCAGCGGCGGGCGGCGCATGATCTGCGCCTGCGCAGTGCTGGCGCCGACTCCGATCTTGCGCATAGCCACAGCGGCATGCACGGCGGCAGGCCCTGGCTGCTTGCGCGGCGCCCGCTCCGGCGCCGGTGCATTGCCCAGCGAATAAACCTCGTGCTCACGCACGTGTTTGTCGGTGCGCGCGCCTTCGAACGCGAACAGATGGGCGTAGTCCCCGGACAGTGCCGAAATCACTTCATAGTAGGAGCGCGATGCCAGCACCTGATTGATATCGGCAAAACTCATGACGCGCTGAGCGACATTGATGCCGTCGCCGATGATGTTGGGCTGGCCGTTGATGTCCTTGACCAGTCGCACCGGGCCCAGGTTGATGCCGGTACGCAATTGCAGCGTCGTATCGGGCAGCGTTTCGTCAAGCGCGGGTGCCGAGAGCGTATCGCGCAAGGCTAGTCCGAGGAACAGACCTTCTTCTGGGTCACCGAGGAAGCTGATTGCCGCTCCGTCACCGGTATCGAGAATGATGCGGTCGTTGGGATGCACGTCCGCGAGCGCCTGCGCCAGCAGCTTGTTGAACTGATCCTTGATGCGCATTTGCTCCGCCACCGACTTCTTCGAATACTCGACGATGTCGATGAAAACGACGCTGCAGATGACGTTGCGGCTGCTGCGGGAGGGCATGGCGGTCTGTGGTTCCCTTATTTGATGCGCATGCCGGGCTGGGCGCCCGAATCAGGGGCCAGCAACCAGAGGCCGGGCGCGTCGCCGCTGGCGGCGAGCACCATGCCCTCGGACATGCCGAATTTCATTTTGCGCGGCGCGAGATTGGCAACCATTACGGTCAGTCGACCTTTTAATTGCTCCGGATCATAAGCGGCTTTGATGCCGGCGAAAACCTGTTTGCTGCCCAATGCTCCGACATCCAGCGTCAGCTTCAGCAGCTTGTCGGCGCCTTCGACGTGTTCGGCATTGGAGATTTTGGCGATGCGCAGGTCAATTTTGGTGAAATCGTCGATGGTGATCTGCGGGGCGCCGCCGCCCTGGGTTTCTTCCTTTACGACGGGAGGCGGGGATGGGGGCGTGGTCACTTTGAGGTTTTCCTTGTTGGCATCGACCAGTGCGGTGATTTGTTTGGGGTCGATGCGGGTCATTAGGTGTTTGTATTGTTGAATTTCGTGTTTGTCAGGCAGTGTGCTGCCAGCATCGGACCACTTTTGTTCTGGAATATTAAGGAACTTTTCGGCATTACGAGCCGTTCCCGGAATGACGGGCTTAAGATAAAGCGTAAGCGTGCGAAAGAGATTGAGGCCAACAGAACAAATTAAATGAAGCCTCTTGTGTTCGTTGGGGCTCTTGGCCAAATCCCACGGTTTAATGTCATCAATCCATTGGTTGGCGCGATCAGTTAGCGCCATGATTTCTCTCAATGCTTTTCCGAACTCGCGCGATTCATAAAGCTTCGCAATCATTGGTGCCTTATCCGCAAACTCCTTGATTAGCGAGTCAGATTTAACACCTTGCGATTCGGCTCCGTATTCGAATAACCCTAGATTTGTTACGCGGCCATCGAACAATTTGGTCACAAAGCCAGCGCAGCGGCTGGCAATGTTCACATACTTGCCCACCAGATCACTGTTCACCCGTGCCACGAAGTCATCGAGATTCATGTCGATGTCTTCCATGGTTGAATTCAGCTTTGCCGCGTAGTAATAACGCAGCCATTCCGGATTCAGGCCCTGCTGGATGTAACTCTCGGCGGTGATGAAGGTGCCGCGCGATTTGGACATCTTTTCGCCGTTCACGGTCAGGAAGCCGTGGGCGTACACCTTCGATGGCGTGCGATACCCGGCGTGTTGCAGCATCGCCGGCCAGAACAGCGCGTGGAAGTAGAGAATGTCCTTACCGATGAAATGTATTAGTTCAGTATCGCTGCCGGGTTTCAGGAAAGCATCAGCGTCTATGGTGTTTCCGGCAACCTGTTGTTTTTTAACGTAATTTATAAAACTGCCAAAGTAACCTACCGGCGCATCCAGCCACACGTAGAAAAACTTCTTGCCGTCGGTGCCGGGTATCGGGAAGCCGAAATACGGCGCGTCGCGCGAGATGTCCCAATCCGAGAGTTTTGCCGCACCGGGTTCACCTAGCCATTCTTTCATCTTGTTGGCGGCTTCAGGTTGCAGGTGCGCCTGTTCGTTGGCGCCCTGCGTGTAGCCGCGCAGGAATTCCTCGCAGCGTTGATCCGACAGTTTGAAAAAGTAGTGTTCGGAGGCCTTGCGCACCGGCGCGGCGCCGGAAACCGTTGAATACGGATTTTTCAGGTCGGTGGGCGCATAGGTCGCACCGCAGACTTCACAGGAGTCACCGTATTGGTCTTTCGCGCCGCACTTGGGACACTCGCCCTTGATGTAGCGGTCCGGCAGGAACATGTTCTTCACTGGATCGTAGAACTGTTCGACCGAGCGCGTGGTGATCAGGTCGGTGGCCTTCAATTTGCCGTAGATTTCAGCGCACAGGGTTTCGTTCTCGGGCGAGTCGGTGGTGTAAAAATTGTCGAATTCGACGCCGAAATTTTTGAAGTCCCGGTCATGCTCATGCCAGACACGGTCGATCAGTTGTTTGGGCGTGATGCCTTCGGCATCGGCACGCAGCATGATCGGCGTGCCGTGGGTGTCATCGGCGCCGACGTAATGGACGGTATGGCCCTGCATGCGCTGGAAGCGCACCCAGATATCGGTCTGGATGTACTCGACCAGATGGCCCAGATGGATGGCGCCATTGGCGTACGGCAACGCAGAAGTGACCAGGATGCGGCGCTGTGACATGGGTGAGTGTGGGTAGGTGAAGCTAAAGGGTTGAATTGTAACAAACAATTGAGAAGTTTCAGGGGTGTGGACAGGTGATGAGAGCACTGCTGCCTGTCTGGGCAAAAAAACCTTTGCCAGCATGGGGTTGTGGTGGTTTGTGGGGGGCTATCTCGCTACAATCGCGGCCTTAACACGCTTTACGAACGGACCCCGAATCATGGCGACTACCCCGATTACCGAGCAGGATGTGCAAGCCGCACTGAAACAATTGATCGATCCCAACACCAAGACGGACTACGTCTCGGGCAAATCCGCGAAAAACATCAAGGTGGACGGGAATAACGTTGCGGTCGATATCCTGCTGGGGTATCCGTCGAAAAGCCAGTTGGAGCCGATACGCAAGGAAGTCGCGGCCAAACTCAAAACATTGCCCGGTGTCGGCAGCGTCACGGTCAACGTTTCCACAAAAATCGTGTCGCATGCGGTGCAGCGCGGCGTGAAACTGATACCCGGCGTCAAGAACATCATCGCGATTGCATCAGGCAAAGGCGGCGTCGGCAAAAGTACGACTGCAGTCAACCTGGCGCTGGCACTGGCGGCCGAAGGTGCCAAGGTCGGCATGCTGGATGCCGACATCTACGGACCCTCGCAGCCGATGATGCTGGGTATCGCCGGCCGACCGGAATCCAAGGATGGCAAATCGCTGGAGCCGATGGAGGCGCACGGCCTGCAGGCGATGTCGATTGGTTTTCTGATCGACACCGAGACACCGATGGTGTGGCGCGGACCGATGGTGACCCAGGCGCTGGAACAACTGGTGAATGAAACCAAATGGCGCGACATTGATTACCTCATCGTCGATCTGCCGCCGGGCACCGGTGACATCCAGCTGACGCTGGCGCAGCGGGTGCCGGTCACCGGCGCGGTGATTGTCACCACGCCGCAGGACATTGCGTTGATTGACGCGCGCAAGGGTCTGAAGATGTTCGAGAAGGTGGGCATTCCCATACTCGGCATCGTCGAGAACATGACGCTGCACATTTGCTCGAAGTGCGGTCACGAGGAGCATATATTCGGTGAGGGTGGTGGCAGCCGCATGGGTACGGATTACAACGTTGAACTGCTCGGTGCACTGCCGCTGGACATCAACATCCGCCAGCAGGCCGACTCCGGCAAGCCGACTGTGGTCGCCGATCCCGATGGCCGGGTGGCGGAGATTTACCGGCAGATCGCACGTCGAGTCGCGGTGAAGATTGCCGAGAAGCAGCAGGACCACTCCGCGGCGTTTCCGAAAATCGTCGTCCAGAACACCTGAGACACCTGAGTTGCGCCACAGAACGCCTCTGCCGCCCCTGCAAAAGTACGCTCCAGTTCTAAGATAGGAAGGACACCATGCGCTTTCGTTTTCCGGTCATCATCATCGACGAGGATTTTCGCTCCGAGAATACGAGCGGCCTCGGTATCCGTGCGCTGGCCAAGGCGCTGGAAGAAGAGGGCCAGGAAGTGCTGGGCGTTACCAGCTACGGCGACCTGTCGTCCTTTGCCCAGCAGCAGTCGCGCGCTTCGGTGTTCATCCTCTCGGTGGATGACGACGATTTTTCGGCACAGGAACTGGAATCGACGATTGGCGAACTGCGCACCTTCGTCAAGGCGATCCGTTTCCGCAATGCCGACATCCCGATTTTTCTCTATGGTGAAACCCAGACTTCACGACACATCCCGAACGACGTGCTGCGCGAACTGCACGGCTTCATTCACATGTTCGAGGACACGCCGGAATTCGTCGCGCGTTATATCGTGCGCGAGTCGAAGGCCTATCTCGACAGTCTGGCACCGCCGTTTTTCCGCGCGCTGACGCACTACGCGCAGGACGGATCGTATTCCTGGCACTGTCCAGGCCATTCGGGTGGCGTCGCGTTCCTGAAAAGTCCCGTCGGCCAGATGTTCCACCAGTTTTTTGGCGAGAACCTGCTGCGCGCCGACGTCTGCAACGCGGTGGATGAGCTGGGGCAGTTGCTCGACCATTCAGGGCCGGTGGCGGCTTCCGAGCGTAATGCGGCGCGCATTTTTAATTGTGATCACCTGTTCTTCGTCACCAACGGCACTTCGACCTCGAACAAGATGGTGTGGCATTCGACGGTGGCGCCCGGTGACGTGGTGATCGTTGATCGCAATTGTCATGTTTCGATACTGCATGCGATCACCATGACTGGCGCGGTGCCGGTATTCCTGATGCCGACGCGCAACCATTTCGGCATTATTGGGCCGATCCCGCTCGATGAGTTCAAGTGGGAAAACATCGAGAAGAAGATTCGCGCCAATCCGTTTGCCGCAAAGTCGAAGTCCAAGCCGCGGGTGCTGACGCTGACCCAGAGCACTTACGACGGCATTTTGTACAACGTCGACACCATCAAGAAGATGCTCGATGGCAAGATCGATACGCTGCATTTTGACGAAGCCTGGCTGCCGCATGCGACGTTCCACAAGTTCTATCACGGCATGCATGCCATCGGCCGCGACCGGCCGCGTACCAAGGAATCGATGGTGTTCGCGACCCAGTCCACGCACAAGCTGCTGGCGGGGCTGTCGCAGGCGTCACAGATCCTGGTGCAGGACAGCGAGACGCGCAAGCTGGACTACGACACGTTCAACGAAGCGTATCTGATGCACACTTCGACCAGTCCGCAGTACGCGATCATCGCGTCCTGTGACGTGGCGGCCTCGATGATGGAGCCGCCGGGTGGTACGGCACTGGTTGAGGAATCAATCATGGAGGCGCTGGATTTCCGCCGCGCGATGCGCAAGGTAGACGCGGAATTCGGCAAGGACTGGTGGTTCAAGGTGTGGGGGCCGGAGCGCCTGTC
>Ga0335396_10005499_pt1 | contig 13073 bp, 12 predicted proteins | sample FRY02_FD_205743 | JGI IMG/M metagenome (GOLD analysis project Ga0335396, IMG submission 205743) | Freshwater microbial communities from Lake Fryxell liftoff mats and glacier meltwater in Antarctica - FRY-02 (spades assembly) (version 2) | ecosystem: Environmental > Aquatic > Freshwater > Ice >... | reverse complement strand
ACGTTGACAGTTTACGTTCAGACAGCCACAAAACCTTTCGCCCCGCACGCGGGGCGCGGATTGAAACGACAGGTCTGAAACGCACACGTTGTCGCATCAGCTTTCGCCCCGCACGCGGGGCGCGGATTGAAACGATTGCTTCTGGTACAGGGATTCGGCGGCATGGATCTTTCGCCCCGCACGCGGGGCGCGGATTGAAACCTGAGACAGAGATTACCAAAGAAGATCCAGCTTCCCTTTCGCCCCGCACGCGGGGCGCGGATTGAAACGTTTTCCGTGGAACCAATATTTCAGGACACAAAGACCTTTCGCCCCGCACGCGGGGCGCGGATTGAAACGAAATTGTACTTCACCGGATCAAGGCTGAATCGGACTTTCGCCCCGCACGCGGGGCGCGGATTGAAACGAGATTACGTTGCACCGGATAAAGGCCGAATCGGACTTTCGCCCCGCACGCGGGGCGCGGATTGAAACATAATGGCGGCCCGCGTTCTGAAACGTCAATTCCTGCTTTCGCCCCGCACGCGGGGCGCGGATTGAAACGCGCATTTTTCCGTGGAACCATTTTAGGATCCAATCTTTCGCCCCGCACGCGGGGCGCGGATTGAAACAAGCAACTATACCCTATGCGGTAGTTGGTCCGAACTTTCGCCCCGCACGCGGGGCGCGGATTGAAACAGGAATCATCAATATTCCATGGAAACCCTGGGTTTCCTTTCGCCCCGCACGCGGGGCGCGGATTGAAACCTGAGACAGAGATTGCCAAAGAAGATCCAGCTTCCACTTTCGCCCCGCACGCGGGGCGCGGATTGAAACTAATCAGAGTAATAATGGAAACGTAGTTTCAGTTACTTTCGCCCCGCACGCGGGGCGCGGATTGAAACGGGATCTCCTGTGCGTATCAGAGACCCCCATGATCTTTCGCCCCGCACGCGGGGCGCGGATTGAAACTATATTCTCACAACCGATCGTGAAGACTCCTACGTCCTTTCGCCCCGCACGCGGGGCGCGGATTGAAACAGCATACAATGCGTACGCGGTGCCTTGTTCGTATTCTTTCGCCCCGCACGCGGGGCGCGGATTGAAACAGATCCTTCCATCGCATCCAGCACATAACTCAATAATCTTTCGCCCCGCACGCGGGGCGCGGATTGAAACGTCCCGGATCTCGATGCCGTCCCGGATCTCGATGCTTTCGCCCCGCACGCGGGGCGCGGATTGAAACATAATGGAAGCCCGCGTTTTGAAACGTCAGTTTTTCTTTCGCCCCGCACGCGGGGCGCGGATTGAAACGGATGTTTTCAACCATTAACCAAGAGGACATAATCCTTTCGCCCCGCACGCGGGGCGCGGATTGAAACATCACAAACACTCCACGAAAAAACCACAGTGCGACTTTCGCCCCGCACGCGGGGCGCGGATTGAAACGGCATCGAGATCCGGGACGGCATCGAGATCCGGGACCTTTCGCCCCGCACGCGGGGCGCGGATTGAAACTTCAGAATTGGTCGGCGTGACGTCACTAAAAACCTTTCGCCCCGCACGCGGGGCGCGGATTGAAACAAATCACGGTGTCGTCGCTATCAACCTGACCGATCGCTTTCGCCCCGCACGCGGGGCGCGGATTGAAACGTCAAGATCTCGTTTGACGATCCATCCGATTGGTTTCTTTCGCCCCGCACGCGGGGCGCGGATTGAAACGACACTCAAGGCGCGGCAATGTTGCCGCGCCTTTTCTTTCGCCCCGCACGCGGGGCGCGGATTGAAACTGACTGCGATACTCCCAGGAATCATGGAAGCCAGCTTTCGCCCCGCACGCGGGGCGCGGATTGAAACAGCGAAGCGGTTAGGTTCACCTTCAGAATTCAGTCTTTCGCCCCGCACGCGGGGCGCGGATTGAAACGTTGCTGTTTTCATAGCTGCGACTCCACGAGAATGCTTTCGCCCCGCACGCGGGGCGCGGATTGAAACGTCAAGATCCCGTTTGACAATCCAGCCGATTGGTTCTTTCGCCCCGCACGCGGGGCGCGGATTGAAACGAAAACCATCGGCGCCCAAAACCGCTCCTTCCGACCTTTCGCCCCGCACGCGGGGCGCGGATTGAAACGATTTTGTGCGAGGGTAGGGAAAGTCCGACAACGGCTTTCGCCCCGCACGCGGGGCGCGGATTGAAACCAATTCCATGACAGAGCAAAGTTCTTCCCGTCGCACTTTCGCCCCGCACGCGGGGCGCGGATTGAAACGCAAACGAGATTCGCGAATCAGACGCAGCGGACCTTTCGCCCCGCACGCGGGGCGCGGATTGAAACGCAAGAAATGCAGAAGCCGGAGTTCTGATCGTCTTCCTTTCGCCCCGCACGCGGGGCGCGGATTGAAACTCGTTGGTACGAACAAAACGAAATTTCCGTTCCTCCTTTCGCCCCGCACGCGGGGCGCGGATTGAAACGATATGTCAAGTAATCAACCCGACAACTTACAAGGCTTTCGCCCCGCACGCGGGGCGCGGATTGAAACAGCGCCGTGGCGGTCTTAACGTAGGTCGTAAGTCTTTCGCCCCGCACGCGGGGCGCGGATTGAAACAGAAATCTGCCACCCGGCGACTTTTAAAAAACTCGCTTTCGCCCCGCACGCGGGGCGCGGATTGAAACGAGCATTGCCACGAGTGCGGGAGCGTATCGTTTCCTTTCGCCCCGCACGCGGGGCGCGGATTGAAACTTATCCGCACATGTCATCCCCGAGAAATACTTCCGACTTTCGCCCCGCACGCGGGGCGCGGATTGAAACCTGTTGAACTACTTGAATAGACCTTCTTGTTCTTCCTTTCGCCCCGCACGCGGGGCGCGGATTGAAACGAACTTGTCACAGATGCTGAACAATGGCAAAACAGCCTTTCGCCCCGCACGCGGGGCGCGGATTGAAACACTTTTAAAAAACTCGTGACCGATGGCATCGTAAGCTTTCGCCCCGCACGCGGGGCGCGGATTGAAACAGATCTGCGATCTCAAAATACTGATTTTTCTTTAGCCTTTCGCCCCGCACGCGGGGCGCGGATTGAAACATTGCGACCAGCAACGTTCGACGAATACCGACGTCTTTCGCCCCGCACGCGGGGCGCGGATTGAAACGCGCATTGGTGGTCGGAATTATGTCACAATGACCTTTCGCCCCGCACGCGGGGCGCGGATTGAAACCAGAAATATGAATGTGAGTCGTGCGAAGCACCGTGCTTTCGCCCCGCACGCGGGGCGCGGATTGAAACAGATAGATAGCGACGACACAGTGATTTGGCTTAAGTCCTTTCGCCCCGCACGCGGGGCGCGGATTGAAACTTTGTCCCGCCCAGTCGACTTGGTTCTATCGGGCTCTTTCGCCCCGCACGCGGGGCGCGGATTGAAACGAGGAGGCAATCTTCTTGATGATTGAAGCGAGCGCCTTTCGCCCCGCACGCGGGGCGCGGATTGAAACGTAACGCCCGGTGCAATGGTGCCAGTCGCTCCTGAAGCTTTCGCCCCGCACGCGGGGCGCGGATTGAAACGAAACTCAAGGCGCGGCAATGTCGCCGCGCCGTTCTTTCGCCCCGCACGCGGGGCGCGGATTGAAACTCAATGTGAGGCCGGGCTCTTCCAGTAATCACACCCTTTCGCCCCGCACGCGGGGCGCGGATTGAAACACGTTTAAAAAACTTGTGACCGATGGCATCGTACTTTCGCCCCGCACGCGGGGCGCGGATTGAAACTTCGGAAGCTCCGATTTTGTGAGAGGGTAGGGAAAGCTTTCGCCCCGCACGCGGGGCGCGGATTGAAACTCAGGTTGGCGGCAGTTCGCCGCTCAAAATCATCTTTCGCCCCGCACGCGGGGCGCGGATTGAAACCCTTTCACAGAAACCCACGTTTTGAACCACTTTCACTTTCGCCCCGCACGCGGGGCGCGGATTGAAACACTCGCTGCACCTTAGTAGACATAGAGTCTACTCTTTCGCCCCGCACGCGGGGCGCGGATTGAAACGAAAACCATCGGCGCCGAAAACCATCGGCGCCGAACTTTCGCCCCGCACGCGGGGCGCGGATTGAAACTGCGTCGTCTCAGCGGCAGGCATGACTTCCGTTTTCCTTTCGCCCCGCACGCGGGGCGCGGATTGAAACGCAAATGAAACTAGAGAATCAGGCGAAACCGAAATGCTTTCGCCCCGCACGCGGGGCGCGGATTGAAACAGCGTGAAGCAATTCTATGCACCGTTGCTGGTGTCGCTTTCGCCCCGCACGCGGGGCGCGGATTGAAACGAACTAGTCGCAGATGCTGAACAATGGAACAACCGCTTTCGCCCCGCACGCGGGGCGCGGATTGAAACGATTGTATGCGAGGGCAGTGATAGGCCGACAACGGCTTTCGCCCCGCACGCGGGGCGCGGATTGAAACTATCGCTCATTTTGATCTTATCAATTCGTCCGCTGCTTTCGCCCCGCACGCGGGGCGCGGATTGAAACTTTAGCCTCAGCCCGATGATGGTTCCGAATCCTGCTTTCGCCCCGCACGCGGGGCGCGGATTGAAACCGATGATGCTTCCGAATCCTGTTTTTCGGTTTGGCCTTTCGCCCCGCACGCGGGGCGCGGATTGAAACATTGTTTCGCTTCTGTGACAAGATCCGCCAGCCGGTAGCTTTCGCCCCGCACGCGGGGCGCGGATTGAAACGCGTTGGTACGAACAAAATGAAATGTCCGTTCCCCCCTTTCGCCCCGCACGCGGGGCGCGGATTGAAACTGATTCGCGGATCTCGTTTGCGGCGTTGCACCATTCCTTTCGCCCCGCACGCGGGGCGCGGATTGAAACGACAACTATCGGCGCCGACAACTATCGTTCAGTCCCTTTCGCCCCGCACGCGGGGCGCGGATTGAAACTGGCAGATGTTCGGGGCGGCCCCACATTGGGTTAACCTTTCGCCCCGCACGCGGGGCGCGGATTGAAACATGACATCGCATCCGGAAAGGAACCGACGGAACCCTTTCGCCCCGCACGCGGGGCGCGGATTGAAACGCGTAGCTTGATCTTGTCGTCATTGTTCTGTCCTCCTTTCGCCCCGCACGCGGGGCGCGGATTGAAACAAACTAACATCGAGGATCTGAATGTGTGTGAATGTCTTTCGCCCCGCACGCGGGGCGCGGATTGAAACGGCTACAATTCCCACCCATCCTCCAACCCCGAGTATCTTTCGCCCCGCACGCGGGGCGCGGATTGAAACGAAAACTATCCGACCGACCGAGGAGTCCGACCGCTCCTTTCGCCCCGCACGCGGGGCGCGGATTGAAACCCATCGTCCTACTGTTGTCCGGTCCAGTCGATGTTCTTTCGCCCCGCACGCGGGGCGCGGATTGAAACGCGTTGAAACGAACAAAATGAAATGTCCGTTCCTCCCTTTCGCCCCGCACGCGGGGCGCGGATTGAAACCATTAGTCGAGTATGAAGAGCATATGGAACTTATCCTTTCGCCCCGCACGCGGGGCGCGGATTGAAACTTCCTCCGGACACTCGTCCCAAATTTTCAGGATTGCTTTCGCCCCGCACGCGGGGCGCGGATTGAAACTATCTGAGTGTCTACGACTCGCCGATTCGCTCTCCTTTCGCCCCGCACGCGGGGCGCGGATTGAAACAGGTCGTGGGGTGTAGTGCATTGTCGTTGTCTCCCTTTCGCCCCGCACGCGGGGCGCGGATTGAAACGACGTTGTCGAGCGTCCATTGCGAACAGTCAACCTTTCGCCCCGCACGCGGGGCGCGGATTGAAACTTGAGAGAATCGAACCTGAAAATGTATTTCTGGCCTTTCGCCCCGCACGCGGGGCGCGGATTGAAACGTTGATGTTTTGACGTAGCTGGTCAACGTTGCGTTCTTTCGCCCCGCACGCGGGGCGCGGATTGAAACTTTAGCCTCAATCCGATGATACTTCCCAGCCCTCTTTCGCCCCGCACGCGGGGCGCGGATTGAAACATTGTTGCGAATGATTGCCGGACAGGATTTGCATACTTTCGCCCCGCACGCGGGGCGCGGATTGAAACACGAAGTTGGCAACACTCGCAACGAAAATTGCCCTTTCGCCCCGCACGCGGGGCGCGGATTGAAACAGTATGATCAGAGTAATAATGGAGGGTGAGGCAGTGCTTTCGCCCCGCACGCGGGGCGCGGATTGAAACCGGGGTGGCAAATCGTACTCGTTAAAAATCGCCCTTTCGCCCCGCACGCGGGGCGCGGATTGAAACCAATCTGGACTCACACATGCACCATTGCACGCATGCTTTCGCCCCGCACGCGGGGCGCGGATTGAAACTCGCGTGAGGTAGGGCTCTTTACACAAGTTGGCCCCTTTCGCCCCGCACGCGGGGCGCGGATTGAAACTCACATGGGGCAGGGCTCTTTCGGTAATCACACACCCTTTCGCCCCGCACGCGGGGCGCGGATTGAAACAAAGGCAGCTTGAGGGACTCCAGCCTCACGACCAACTTTCGCCCCGCACGCGGGGCGCGGATTGAAACAAGAGTCTCGCTGAATCCCAGGCAGCAACTGACAAGCTTTCGCCCCGCACGCGGGGCGCGGATTGAAACTTCAGAATTTAGCGGCGTAATGTCGCTAAACACGACTTTCGCCCCGCACGCGGGGCGCGGATTGAAACATTGAAACTACGCAAGCATCTCTGCAGGATTTTGCTTTCGCCCCGCACGCGGGGCGCGGATTGAAACTTGTCAGTTGCTGCCTGACTCTCTGCGAGCGACTTCTTTCGCCCCGCACGCGGGGCGCGGATTGAAACAAGGAAGCGGCTGAGCTATCTGTCAACCGTAAAGCCTTTCGCCCCGCACGCGGGGCGCGGATTGAAACGACTTTGACGAATCAAGCAAAGCGCAGTCTCGACCTTTCGCCCCGCACGCGGGGCGCGGATTGAAACATCACTGACAATCGAGTTGATTTTGGTTCGTGGTATCTTTCGCCCCGCACGCGGGGCGCGGATTGAAACGAATCCCAGGCGAAATCAGACCAGGCAAGCAAGATTCTTTCGCCCCGCACGCGGGGCGCGGATTGAAACGCACCAGTTTCCAGACTGATTGAGTAGCTACCTGGGCTTTCGCCCCGCACGCGGGGCGCGGATTGAAACGGATATCGTCTTGGTCGTGCGGTTGAAGCCCTTCCCTTTCGCCCCGCACGCGGGGCGCGGATTGAAACAAGCTGGTTACACCGTCAAGCCTGATCTCCAGCGGCTTTCGCCCCGCACGCGGGGCGCGGATTGAAACGATGGTGTGCGAGGGAAGTGATAGGCCGACAACGGCTTTCGCCCCGCACGCGGGGCGCGGATTGAAACGGTGGTGAGGCAATACGGTCGGTGTTGTCGCGGGTCTTTCGCCCCGCACGCGGGGCGCGGATTGAAACGCATTCGCTTCAGTGAAGCTGTCGATGCAAAATTCTTCTTTCGCCCCGCACGCGGGGCGCGGATTGAAACTGGAATGTTTTCTCTGAGGGGTTGCGTTATCGATCTTTCGCCCCGCACGCGGGGCGCGGATTGAAACGGGAGTGTTCGGCCTTATCAATTTTCCGTTGTTCTTTCGCCCCGCACGCGGGGCGCGGATTGAAACGAAGAACTCTTAATAATGTTTGGAGAATGAGACAATCTTTCGCCCCGCACGCGGGGCGCGGATTGAAACGAAACGTTCCCTGGTTTCGACTGGGTTTCAAACCTTTCGCCCCGCACGCGGGGCGCGGATTGAAACGAAGTTCTCGGAACAATGCCGGACAAACAACAACTTTCGCCCCGCACGCGGGGCGCGGATTGAAACTGAAGATAGCCAGTTGTTGTTGGTATTCGGTCATTCTTTCGCCCCGCACGCGGGGCGCGGATTGAAACTTGTTCTTTCTCGTTCGCTTGAATATCCATTGCTAACTTTCGCCCCGCACGCGGGGCGCGGATTGAAACATGCGCTTCCTCTCCGCACGAGAGGCAGAATCCTGACTTTCGCCCCGCACGCGGGGCGCGGATTGAAACTGAGTCGGGACACTCGTCCCAGATTTTGAGGATTGAACTTTCGCCCCGCACGCGGGGCGCGGATTGAAACGAAAACCATCGGCGCCGACCGAGGAGTCCGACCCTTTCGCCCCGCACGCGGGGCGCGGATTGAAACGATTTCTTCGAGAACCTCCGCACGAAGCTGCTTTTCCTTTCGCCCCGCACGCGGGGCGCGGATTGAAACCAGACACCAGCAACGGTGTATTGAGTTACTGCCTTTCGCCCCGCACGCGGGGCGCGGATTGAAACGGGATGTTTTAAGTATTAACTAAAGGACATAGAGCTTTCGCCCCGCACGCGGGGCGCGGATTGAAACTTGATTGTCGTCACTACGTGACAATCACAACTTCGGCTTTCGCCCCGCACGCGGGGCGCGGATTGAAACGTGCGTATACGGCGCTGAAGAACTCTTAATGATCTTTCGCCCCGCACGCGGGGCGCGGATTGAAACAGTTTCGTTGCGGTCTGAACGTAGTTCGTGAGTGTTCTTTCGCCCCGCACGCGGGGCGCGGATTGAAACTTGCGATTTTTAACGAGTACGATTTGCCACCCCGTCTTTCGCCCCGCACGCGGGGCGCGGATTGAAACCAGACACCAGCAACGGTGTATTGAATTGCTTCACGCTTTCGCCCCGCACGCGGGGCGCGGATTGAAACTTGAGCCAGATCACAGTTTGATCACTATCCATTTCTTTCGCCCCGCACGCGGGGCGCGGATTGAAACGATCCCGGATGCTCAGCCGATCCCGGATGCTCAGCCCTTTCGCCCCGCACGCGGGGCGCGGATTGAAACTTTATCCTATGAAGTACAATTTCGGCGTTTAACTGCGCCTTTCGCCCCGCACGCGGGGCGCGGATTGAAACATCACCTCAGGCGTTGCACCAGCAAACGATGCCCGCCTTTCGCCCCGCACGCGGGGCGCGGATTGAAACCGATGGTCCAAATCCGTTTTGTTTGTAGCCTCTTCTTTCGCCCCGCACGCGGGGCGCGGATTGAAACGAGTCGGCACATGCTGCGGCGGTGCAAAGCATATACTTTCGCCCCGCACGCGGGGCGCGGATTGAAACTTCATTGTTTCGATCGAATCGGCGATGCGTTTTTCTTTCGCCCCGCACGCGGGGCGCGGATTGAAACGACTGCGATGCTCATTCACCCAAAAGATATCAAACTTTCGCCCCGCACGCGGGGCGCGGATTGAAACCCGAAAACCTGCGGCGCTTCGCAAGATTCGCATTCCTTTCGCCCCGCACGCGGGGCGCGGATTGAAACAGTTGCTGTTGGTATTCTGTCATTGCTCTATGTCCTTTCGCCCCGCACGCGGGGCGCGGATTGAAACGGATGAAGCGGTGTCGCATCCTGATGAATGAAAGCTTTCGCCCCGCACGCGGGGCGCGGATTGAAACGTTGTCGTTGTGCCAAACCTTTGCGTTTTCGTTCTTTCGCCCCGCACGCGGGGCGCGGATTGAAACAACATGTGAACAATCTGCTGCCTCGGCTCCCTGTGGTCTTTCGCCCCGCACGCGGGGCGCGGATTGAAACGGTATCCGAGATCCGTGATCTCGAAGTATTGCTCCTTTCGCCCCGCACGCGGGGCGCGGATTGAAACAGCGAACCTATTAACATCACCTTCCGAATTGCGCGCTTTCGCCCCGCACGCGGGGCGCGGATTGAAACGGGATGTTTTAAGTATTAACCAAAAGGGAAAAGACTTTCGCCCCGCACGCGGGGCGCGGATTGAAACGGTCAACCCACCGATCGTAAGTTTCCAGCGTCTGACTTTCGCCCCGCACGCGGGGCGCGGATTGAAACAGCGAACCTATTAACATCGCCTTCCGAATTACGCGCTTTCGCCCCGCACGCGGGGCGCGGATTGAAACGTTTGAGCCGACGAAATCAGAGCAGTCATCCTTCTTTCGCCCCGCACGCGGGGCGCGGATTGAAACCGCAAACGGGGCACCGTTTGAGTTGATGATTTGCTCTTTCGCCCCGCACGCGGGGCGCGGATTGAAACGATTCGCTGAGCATCGCAGAGGTTTTGGCTCGTGGAACGAGCTTAGCGCGTAGCCCCAGGCTTCAGCCTGGGGATTTTGGTTTATCTCAGACAATCCGCCGTGGAACGGCGGGAGCAACAGCCGCTTTGGCCGTATTCACGGCCCTTGGTTTGGGGTGCATGGCGACCACGGGTTGAAACCCGTGGCTACGCGCTGCCGCCGCATTCGCGGCGAATCGCAAGGTTTTGGCTCGCGGAGCGAGCACGTTGTTGTGGTTTTGGCTCGCAGAGCGAGCCTGTTGTTATGTATCGTTGCGATTCGCTCGCGGAGCGAGCTTCGCGTGTAGCCCCAGGCTTCAGCTTGGGGATTTCGGTTTATCCCAAACAATTCAGCCGTGGAACGGCGGGAGCAAACAAGGTGCATTATGAGCACATTCACAAAGCTGACCTATCACATCGTCTTCGCCACAAAACACCGAACGCCGTCGATCACCGATGACCTTCAGCCTCGATTGTACAAATACATTGGCGGCATCATCCGGGCGAAGAAAGGCCATTTGATTGAGGTGGGCGGGGTCGCCGACCATATTCATCTTCTCACGCACTTGTCACCGAAGTTCTCAATCAGCGATACGATCAGGGATATCAAAGGAAGTTCGTCCGCGTGGGTGAATTCCGAAGGACTGTCAGATCAGCATTTCGAATGGCAGAAGGGCTACGGCGCTTTCACTGTCAGCTATTCCAATTGCGATGCGGTCCAAAGGTATATTCAGAACCAGGCGGAGCATCATCGAGTTCGAACGTTTGAAGAAGAATACATCGAATTCCTGCAGCAGCACCAAATCACATTTGAACGTCGATTCCTGTTCGAAGATGAACATCATGGGTAACCCGCTCGGGCCGTATTCACGGCCCCGGGTTGCGGGGGCATGGCGACCACGGGTTGAAACCCGTGGCTACGCGCTGCCGCCGCATTCGCGGCGAATCGCAGGAACGCGGGATCACACATCAGACATTTTTGGTATTACACTCGCGAAGCGAACAGGCTTACGTCCTGCTCGCCAAGCGAACACGTCGTTGCGTGCTGCTCCGCAGAGCGAGCATGCCGATATGGTTCGCTCCCAAAGCGGGAACCTCCCTGCGATTCGCTCGCGGAGCGGGCACAGCGCGTAGCCCCAGGCTTCAGCCTGGGGACGTCGTGTCTCCGATTCACTCCGCCGTGAAACGGCGGAAGCAAGCAGCATTCAACATGAACTTTCTGAACCACGGATTTTTCGTCAGGGATGGATCTGTTCGCCACCACTCCATCTCTGGAGATCAATATGGTCCCTGCGTCAACGACAACCAACTCACCTGCGGATCAATGCTTTGCGACAACAATCGCGATCCAAAACTCGCCGCGACTGCCTTTGCCGGATCTACCTTCAATTGAAGATCAATCTGATCCCGAACCGCCCATTCGCATCATGGCCCTGCACGCCATGCTGTACAAGGACAACGTCACAGCGAAAGTTGTCATCGACGAAGTCGCGAGAGATGACCTTCGGCAGGCGGTCGAGCGAGCTCGTGAATTGCGGCGTTCTGAACTCCGGCCGCCTGTGACGGAAAACGAGCGACTGTGCAGCACGTGCTCTTTGGCTCCGGTGTGTCTGCCAGAAGAAGAACGAGGCAAGTCCGAGCAAATGCAGCTCTTCCCGGCACGTCGACACGGGCAGACTCTGCACGTCGTTTCCCCAAAAGCTCGCATCGGCCGCAGCGCGAACACCATCGTGGTGACTGTGGAAGATGACGTCCAGAAGCTGCCGATCGAAGACATTGACAGTGTGGTGATTCATGGTTCCGGCCAGATGACGACTCAGGCTCTGCACCTGTGTTCGTCACGAGGAATTCCCGTGCAGTGGTATTCCATGGGCGGCAAGTTTATGGCCGGGACTCAGTCGGTTTCCGGGCGAGTCCGTCAGCGAATTCGCCAGTTTGCTGCATTGTCAGATCCCGCCTTCTGCATCGCACTGACTCGAACAACAATTCTTGCCAAAGTCGAATCTCAGCTGCGGTACCTGATGCGTGCCAGTCGAGGTGATTCAGACCGTCGCGATGTTGTCGCAGCGTCGCTGGACCGAATCCGTGAGACTCTTTCACGCCTGCCGCAAGCGAAATCGCTGGACACGATTCGAGGACTGGAAGGTCAGGCGGCGAAGTCGTATTTTGCAGCGTTGCCGTCGCTGATTTCTGATCAGGCGACTGAGGCGATCTGGGATATGCCCTTGATCGGCAGCGTCAATCGAGCCATGTGGAACGACAGCAGTCTGTTCTGCATCTCGCCTGGGCAGGTGTGGCTTTCGGAATCGGGCAAGAAGCAGGCCATCCAATTATTTGAAGGTCGATTGTGCGAAACCTTCAAACATCCGCATACGGGCACATCAGTCGAGTACGCTCGCATTGTGGAGCTTGAATGTCGATTGCTGGAAAAGGAATGGAGCGGCTACCCCGGCGAATTCGGAAAAATGCGACTGCGTTAACTGTACGCCGACCTGTCCTCAGGTCGGCTTCCCGACAACTGACAACTGGCTCCCGTCCCCATGTCTGATAAACACTGGCATCTGATTGCTTACGACGTTCGAGATCCTAAACGACTTCGCAAAGTCGCGAAGATTCTGGAAGGCTATGGAACTCGCATCCAATACAGTATCTTTCGATGTCGCCTGGATCGCGAGTCGCTGGAAAAGCTGCATTGGGAACTGAACAAGGAAATGGATGCCGTCGATGATCTTCTCGTCATGCCGATGTGTGCATCTTGCGCTGGTAAGGTCCCGCGTCATTCGACCGGCGACCAATCAGATTGGGTCGATCCGGCGTCAACGTTCCGGATTGCCTGATCAAGGATGCCTGAGTGGTGGGCGTTCGTTCGGCAAATTCAGTAAACAATCGCGGAAGGGGTGAACGGCGCGCGAGGGTCCCTTGGCGGCTGTCACCGATTGAGTCGCAGCGTGGCGAGTTTCGAAAACGCCGCCCGGGCGGGAGCGAAAACGCCGTGGCCAGTTGTC
>Ga0335396_10005494_pt1 | contig 13080 bp, 14 predicted proteins | sample FRY02_FD_205743 | JGI IMG/M metagenome (GOLD analysis project Ga0335396, IMG submission 205743) | Freshwater microbial communities from Lake Fryxell liftoff mats and glacier meltwater in Antarctica - FRY-02 (spades assembly) (version 2) | ecosystem: Environmental > Aquatic > Freshwater > Ice >... | reverse complement strand
GTCAGTAGGCTCTGTGTTGTAAAGCCAGTCGGTGCGCGGGTTGCCAATGCAATACAAGTAGCCCACAGGTATATGTATCCAGTGGTAGTTGTCTGGCTTGCCCGCCTCGAGCAACAGCACGCGCTTCGTACTGTCAGCACTTAGGCGGTTGGCCAACAAACAACCTGCGGTCCCAGCGCCCACAACAATGTAGTCAAAGTCTTGATCGGAGCTGCTGCTCGTATCTGTCGTGGTGCTCATTCGGGTTCTCCCAAATCGTGGTCATCAGGCAAGGCAAAGTCGCCGCGGTCAAATGCTTCCAGCACACGCAGCGCTTGGGCTTGCCAGCTGTGCGGCACTTGTAAACGCGCTGGTATGGCAAAAGCCAGCAGCGAATGCGTTTGCGCCATATGTGCATCGGCCACTTCAGCGGGCACACCCGCAGCTTGCAAACAGTCTTGCAAAATAAAGGCTTGGTTGACATCGGTGAACCGTGCCACAGTAATCCAGTCTTCATCCATCCGGGGTGCGCACCGCGTGCTTACTTGGCCGTGGGCATGACGAACTCAGCACCCTTGGCAATACTTTGTGGCCAGCGCTGCATGACGCTTTTTTGCTTGGTGTAAAAGCGCACACCCTCTTCACCGTAAGCGTGCATGTCGCCAAACAGGCTGCGCTTCCAACCACCAAAACCGTGCCACGCCATAGGCACTGGAATTGGCACGTTAATGCCCACCATGCCCACTTGAATTTGACGGGCAAACTCACGCGCCACATTGCCATCGCTGGTAAAGCACGACACGCCGTTGCCGAACTCGTGGTCGTTGATGATTTGCACAGCTTGCGCAAAGTCATCGACCCGAACACATGCCAGCACAGGTCCAAAAATTTCTTCTTTGTAAATACGCATGTCGGTGGTGACATGATCAAACAAAGACCCACCCAACCAAAAGCCTGCATCACATCCAGCACCCGCCTCTTTGCCCGCAAACACACGGCCATCTGCCAACAGTGTTGCGCCTTCGGCCACGCCTATGTCGATATAGCCAGTGATGCGGTCTTTGGCTGCCTGGGTCACGATGGGGCCCATTTCGGCGTCCAACTCAACACCGTTTTTGATCTTCAGCGCCTTGGTTCGCTCAGCCAATTTAGGCATGATTTTGTCGCCCACATCGCCCACCAATACAGCAACAGAAATGGCCATGCAACGCTCACCCGCCGAGCCATAAGCAGCACCCATTAAGGCATCTACCACTTGGTCTAAATCGGCATCGGGCATCACAACCATGTGGTTTTTTGCACCACCCAAAGCTTGTACGCGCTTGCCGTGATGCGCACCTGTCTCGTAAATGATGTTGGCAATAGGGGTGGAGCCCACAAAACTCACGGCCTGTACATCCGGGTGAACCAGCAATGCGTCTACCGCGTCTTTGTCGCCTTGGACCACATTGAATACGCCGTCTGGCAAACCGGCTTGCTTGAACAAGTCGGCCATCAACAAGCTGGCGCTGGGGTCAAGGGGGCTTGGCTTCAGAATGAAGGTGTTGCCACAAGCAATTGCCACTGGGTACATCCACATAGGCACCATCACTGGGAAGTTAAACGGCGTAATACCTGCCACCACGCCTAAGCTCTGGCGCATGGTCCAGTTGTCAATGCCAGTGGAGACTTGCTCGGTGTAATCGCCTTTGAGCAACTGCGGAATACCGCAGGCAAACTCCACAATTTCAATGCCACGTGTGACTTCGCCTTGGGCATCGGTAAATACCTTGCCGTGCTCGGCCGTAATAATGCGCGCCAACTCGTCACGGTGGGCATTGAGCAACTCCAAGTACTTGAACATCACCCGCGCGCGGCGCAAAGGTGGGGTGTTGGACCAAGCAGGGAACGCCGCTTTCGCCGCAGCAACGGCGGTACCTACATCGGCGACGTTGGCCAGACAGACTTGTCCGGTGACCTGTCCGGTTGCGGGGTTGGTCACATGTTGACGGCGCGCGCTTGTGCCGGTGGTAGCTTGGCCACTGATGGAATGGCTGATGGTGGGTATGTTGGGCTGGCTCATGACTTGTATGTCCCGTGGTGTTGAATCAAAAATGCAATGCCTAGCTTAACCATTTGCGCACAAAGATGCCGTAACAGACCGGACAAAGACGCCGCGCCGCCCGGTGATTGCGCACCACACACCGCAGACGTATTGGCCACTGCCCCTTTGCCCACCTGCGGCCCAGCCTTCAGCCATGTCAGAGCCGCCAGCCCCATACCGGTGGCACACCAAGCGTGCCAAAAGAACTGCAATGTGATATGCAATGCAGTCGATACATGTCTGTACCCATTTAACTGTCAGCGCGTTCTACCTCTACCGGAACCCGTTGGGCAACCGCGCACATCAGCTCATAGGCAATGGTTTGAGCGCTCAGGGCCACCTCATCGGCGCACAAGACTGCGCCGCGACTGCTGCGCCCCCACAGCACAACCTCGGTACCCATGGCAGGTATTGCGCCGCGCTGCGCAATGACCGGACCTAAATCAACCGTGAGCATGTCCATGCTCACCCGCCCCACCAACCGGGTGCGTATGCCGTCTACCAATACCGGGGTGTCGGCCGCGTTATGCCCAGGCGCATGCCTGGGATAGCCGTCGGCATAGCCGCAGGCCACCACGCCTATATGCATGGCGTGCTCGGCGATAAACGTAGAGCCGTACCCCACAGTGTCGCCTGGCTGTAAGTGTTGCACCGCCAACAATTGACTTTTAAGCGTCATACCGGGAAGCAAACCCCACGACTGCGCACTGCCCTGTGGACAGTCAGGTGCGCTGCCATAGAGCGCAATACCGGCACGCACCCAGTCAGCGCTGAGCTGGCCGTGCTGGCCCTCGCCGGCCAATGGTGCATTGGCATGGCGCAGGGTCGCGGCGCTGTTGCACAAGGCGCGCGCGCCAGCCAAGTCATGCGTGGCACGCTCAAACGCTGCAACTTGGTGGGCAATGCCGCGCTCGCCATCCGCATCGCTGAAATGCGTCATCAACGATATTTCATCTACTTGTGTCAGCGCATTGAGGCGTGTCCAAGCCGCACGGAAAGCGTCTGGCATAAAGCCCAAGCGGTTCATACCGGAGTTCAGTTTTAAAAACACCCGGTGCCCGACTTGCGTTTTATGAGCAGCCAACCAGTCAACCTGCTCGGTGCAGTGCACCGTGTGCCACAGATCTAGGCGCGAACACAGTTCAAGATCACGTGCCTCAAACGCCCCTTCTAGCAACAATATGGGGCCACGCCAGCCTAGGGCACGTATGCGCTGTGCCTCGTCCAAATCTAGCAGGGCAAAGCCATCTGCCGCACGAAATGCGTCAAACGCGTGCGCCACACCGTGGCCGTAGGCGTTGGCTTTGACCACGGCCCATACTCGCGCATGGGGGGCAGCCGCTTTCATACGGGCCAAGTTGTGACGCAGGTTCTCTAGGTGAATAACAGCGCGAATAGGACGGGGCATGGGCAATCACAGATCTGTAGGTGTTGCTTAGGATAACGCCGCTGTAGCAAATGGTGTTGTTGACTCAATCTGAAGCCTTGTTTGACGCCCAACCAAACCGCGTTATCAAGACATGCTATAACCAGCCGCGGGCTGTCTTGTTGAACGCTCATTTTTTGAACCCCACACAAACACCCATGAAGCGCGGCTTTTTCACCATCATGGCAGCGCAATTCTTCAGCTCCTTGGCTGACAACGCCCTGTTTGTCGTCGCTGTTGCTTTGCTGCGCAACACCGGTGCACCCACGTGGCAGGCTGCCGCTTTGGTGCCTATGTTTGCCTTGTTCTATGTGCTCTTGGCGCCTTGGGTAGGCGCCTTCGCAGATGCAAGACCCAAAGGCCACGTCATGTTTGTCAGCAACGCCATCAAGGTGGTGGGCTGCCTCATGATGCTGTGGGGCAGTCACCCAATCATGTCTTATGCCATAGTGGGTTTGGGTGCCGCGGCCTACTCGCCCGCCAAATACGGCATTCTCACCGAGCTGCTACCTGCCTCGCAGCTGGTCAAAGCCAACGGCTGGATTGAAGGCCTCACCATTGCTTCCATTATTTTGGGGGTGGTGTTGGGCGGTCAATTGGTGGGCCCTGTGATCGGCCCTTGGCTGGCGGCTATTGACGTGCCCATGCTCAACATGCACATTCAAACGCCCGCCCAAGCCGCTATTGCCAGTTTGGTCGTTGTGTATGCCCTGGCCGCTTGCTTCAACACCCGCATCCCGCATACAGGTGTTGCTATGCGCCCCATGCCGCGCAAACCGTGGGTATTGATACCCGATTTTTACAACTGCAACAAACGCTTGTGGGGCGACAGGTTGGGACAGATTTCACTGTCCACCACCACGCTGTTTTGGGGCGTGAGCGGCAACCTGCGCTACATCGTGTTGGCGTGGGCCGCTGTCGCACTCAACTACTCAACCACAGAGGCCTCAAAGTTGGTAGGCGTTGTGGCCATTGGCACGGCCGTGGGTGCGGTCGTTGCTTCTATGCGCATGCGTTTAGACATGGCCTGTAAAGTGATGCCCTTGGGCGTGGCCATGGGCTTGCTGATACTGCTGCTCAATGTCATAGGCAACGTGTGGGTGGCGATTCCGTTCTTAATCTTACTTGGCGGCTTGGGCGGGTTTTTGGTAGTGCCTATGAATGCACTGCTGCAGCACCGCGGCCACAACCTTATGGGCGCTGGGCGCTCCATAGCCGTGCAAAATTTCAATGAACAAGCGTGTATTTTGGCTTTGGGCCTGATTTACAGCTTTGCCACGGGCGCTGGGGTAAGTTCATACATTGCCATTGCGTGTTTTGGCTTGATCGTAGCGGGTGTGATGTACATCATTCAACGCTGGCACGCGAGCAACCTGCGCAACCACCCTGACGAGATGGCCAAGCTGCTGGCCATTGCACGCGACGGTCCACATCGCGTCGAACCCTAAATCTGTATGACTGTTGTAGAACAACGCTGGGCGGTTATTGGCTTGGTGATCAACGCCTTTATTTGGGGTGTATCGTGGTGGCCGCTTCGCGAGCTTCAAACAGCTGGCTTTCACCCCCTGTGGAGTACCTTGTTGGTGTTTGTGCCAGCCCTGCTGTTTGCTGGGATGTGGTACCGAGCGGCTTGGCGCGGCGTGTTGTTTTCTAGCGGCTTGTGGGCACTGGCGCTGGCAGCGGGTGCCACCAACGTAGGCTTTAACTGGGCCGTGACCACGGGCGACGTGATACGCGTGGTATTGCTGTTTTACACCATGCCCGCATGGGCAATACCATTGGCCTGGTGGTTGCTGGGCGAACGTCCCTCCACGGCCGCGCTGCTGCGCTTGGTGCTGGCCTTTATTGGCGTGTGGCTCGTGCTGTGGGAGCCAGGCACTGGCTGGCCAGTGCCCAAAGACTTGGCCGACATATTGGCCTTGGGTTCAGGCTTTTTATTCGCACTGAACAATGTGTTGTTGCGCCGAACCCACCAACACACAGGCGGTGAGCGCGTGTTGGCCATGTTCTTAGGCGGCGTGGTGCTCAATGCATTGGTCGCTGGAGGCGGCTTGGCTTTGGGGCTGCTGGCATTGCCTGAGCCTAACTTCATGGCCTCACCCAACTGGCCACTGGTGGCCGCGGGCTTGTCAGCGTCATTGATTGTGGGCAACTTGGCCTTGCAATTTGGCGCCTCGCGCCTTCGCAGCGCCACCACCTCCATCATCATGCTCAGCGAACTGCTGTTTGCCAGCGTATCGAGCATGGTGCTAGGTGCGGCTGTGTTTCAAACGCGCATTGGCTTGGGCGCAGCCTTTATCGTTGCCGCTGCGGTCATGGCTTCGCTAGAGCGCGCGCCGAATACCGCAGCTAAGCATCACACCAACGCCGCCTGAACAGCATCGTCCAAGACTTCTACCCAGTGACGCACAGGCACATCGGTGCCGCTTTGTAAGTGACTGATGCAGCCCACGTTGGCCGACACAATGGTGGGCGCGCCAAGCTCGCGCAAGTGGCCAAGCTTGCGGTCACGCAACTGCGTTGCCAAACCGGGGTTGAGCACCGAGTAAGTGCCGGCCGAGCCGCAGCACAAGTTGGACTCGTTGTTGGCCACCGCGACTTGAAAGCCCAAAGCCCCCAAGTGCTGCTCCACACCGCCGCGCAATTGCTGACCGTGTTGCAGGGTACAAGGCGGGTGGTAGGCCAGCATGTGCTTGGCCGCCACACCAGGTTTTAGCACCTCACGCAGGGGTTCAACCCAGTCCGGCAACAACTCACTGAGGTCTTTGGTGAGCGAACTGATGCGACGCGCTTTGTCGGCGTAGTGGGCGTCATCTTTGAGCACGTGGCCATAGTCTTTCACCATCACGCCGCAGCCTGATGCGTTCATCACAATGGCCTCTACAGGCTTGGCGCCGTTGGCGGGCTCAATGTACGGCCACCACGCGTCTATGTTGGCGCGCATATGGGCTCGTCCGCCGTCGTGGTCGTTCAGGTGGTACTTCACCGCACCGCAACACCCCGCACTTGGGGCTACCACGGTTTGCACGCCGACCGCATCCAAGACTCTGGCGGTGGCCGTGTTGACGTTGGGCATCATGGCCGGCTGCACGCAACCGGCGAGCATCAGCACTTGGCGTGGGTGTGTGCGTGTTGGCCAGACACCGGCGTTTTGCTTGGCGGGCACCTTGGCCTTGAGAGCAGCAGGCAGCAGGCCACGCACCGACTGGCCCAGCTTCATGGCTGGCGCAAATACCTTAGAAGGCAGACCCTCTTTCAGCGCGGTGCGCACAGCGCGCTCTGCCCAAGGACGGGGCACTTGTGCGTCAACCAGTTTGCGGCCAATGTCCACCAAGTGGCCATACTCCACCCCACTGGGGCAGGTGGTTTCGCAGTTGCGGCAAGTGAGGCAACGGTCTAGGTGCAACTGTGTTTTACGCGTAGGCGTGTGACCCTCCAGCACTTGCTTGATGAGGTAAATTCGCCCGCGTGGCCCGTCTAATTCGTCACCCAGCAATTGGTAGGTGGGGCACGTTGCGGTACAGAAACCGCAGTGCACGCACTTGCGCAATATGGCTTCGGCTTCTTGGCCATCAACTGTGTCTTTGTAGTGGGGGGCTAGTGTGGTTTGCATCGTGTCTTTAACGCTTGTGTCGTGGAGAAAGGTGCTGCATAGGCACCCGTAGTTGCGGCTGAAACTGCAACTGTCGGTAGCTTGTTGTGCACTTACATGCGCCCGGTGGCAAACACACCACTGGGGTCTAGCTGCTGCTGCAGGCGCTCTCCTATTTGCGCCACCACCGTTTGTGCAGCATGGAACACGCCTACGCGCTTGTCAGCGTCGCCGCCAGACTCACTCACCCTGAACAAAGTGGCATGCCCGCCGCCGGCTTGTGCCGCCGCGCGTATGGCTGGCGCTTGGCTGGCAGGTGCCCACAACCAACGCTGCGCACCGTGCCACTCGACCAAGCAGTCATAGGGCAAGTCCAACACAGCGGTGGTTTGCGCCACGCTCACCCGCCATAAACACAGGTCTGGCGACGCTGGTTTAAAGAAACTGTGCGCATGGTCGCGCCAGCTGGCCCACACACCGTCGGCCTGCTCAGTGGCCACTTGCTCACAAGCCACGTTGTGCGCTGCGGCTTCGGCTGACAGACGTGTACACGCCGTATCAACTGCAGCTTTTGCGCCCCGCAAACGCACGTAAAAGACGGCTTGGCCTTGCTCTAACAACCAGGTGCTGGCGTTGAGTGGCAAGGGCTGACCACCCCATTGGTTAACCAGGGTGAGCGCTTGCGCTTGAGGACATTGCAGCCTCAGCGTTGCTTGTGCTGTGGCAATCGGCAACACTTTCAGTGACAACTCTGTGAGCACGCCCAATGTGCCCATAGAGCCCACCATCAACCGGCTTAAGTCGTAGCCAGCGACATTTTTCATGACTTGGCCGCCAAAGCGCAGCGCTTCACCGCCTCCGTCCAGCACCTCTATACCCAATACAAAATCCTTCACCCCGCCCACGCTGGCCCGTGCCGGGCCAGCCAAAGCACTGGCTACCACGCCGCCTACTGTTGTGTCTGGCCCAAATTGCGGCGGGTCGCAGGGCAGGCACTGGTGATTGGCGCTTAACAAATTGTTCAGCTCCCGCAAGCGCATGCCCGCACCAACCGTGATGACCAGCTCGGTAGGCTCGTAAGCCACCACGTGGTCGAGTCCCGCTGTACTTAACACCTCACCCGATAGGCTGTTGCCGTAAAAATCTTTCGTCCCCCCACCGCGCACGCGCACGGCGGTGCCTGCCTTGCGGGCAGCCTGTATGGCCTCGGCCAGCGGAGCAACGCGGCTTCTATGCAGCTGCTCAGGGGTTGGGTCGGTGGCCAATGCCGGCGATGGTGGTGTATGAACTTGCATAGCGTTAATGGTAGCGGTGGGCTTACACCGTTGGGATGAATTTTTAGAACGCTCTGACACCAATTATTTGTTGTCGCCCAGCCCTGCTGACCCTGCATGGACGAAAAAGCGCCGCAACCCAATCAAGAGTTGCGGCGCTTTTGTCCGATGTATCAAGCCCTGCGACCAGGTTGGGCTGGGCCCAAACTGGCCACCACGCATGTTACATGTGGTAAGCCGTCTCGCCGTGAGCCGTCACGTCCAAACCTTCGCGCTCGTCTTCTTCACTGACACGAAGACCAATCACCATGTCGACCAGTTTGAACGCAATGAAGGCAACCACACCCGACCATACGATGGTGATCAGCACGCCTTCGGCCTGGATCATCACCTGGCTGGCGATGTTGAAATCAGCACCAGCGGTACCGCCCAAACTGGGGGCTGCGAACACACCCGTCAGGATGGCACCAACAATGCCGCCTAAGCCGTGAATACCAAACACATCCAACGTGTCATCAGCGCCCATCATGCGCTTGAAGCCCGTCACGCCCCACAAACAAACAAAACCACATGCCAAGCCAATCATGATGGCACCCATAGGGCCAACCGAACCACAAGCGGGCGTGATACCAACCAAGCCTGCAACCAAGCCAGACGCAGCGCCCAACATAGAGGCCTTGCCTTTGGTAATCACTTCACCGATACACCAAGCCAATACAGCGGCAGCTGGGGCCAACAAGGTGTTGATAAAGGCCAAGGTTGCGCCTGAAGTGGCCTCTAAGTTAGAGCCTGCATTGAAACCAAACCAGCCCACCCACAACAACGCGGCACCGACCATGGTCAGTGTCAAGCTGTGAGGCGCCATGGCTTCGCGGCCGTAGCCAATGCGCTTGCCCAGCATATAGGCGCCCACCAAACCAGCGACGCCAGCGTTGATGTGTACCACTGTACCGCCTGCAAAGTCCAATGCACCTTTGTCTAACAAGTAGCCACCAACGCCCCACACCATGTGCGCCACTGGCAGGTAAGCAAATGTGAACCACAGCGCACTGAACAACAACACGGCAGAGAACTTCATGCGCTCAGCAAACGAGCCAACAATCAGCGCGCAAGTGATACCAGCAAACGTTGCTTGGAAAGCCACGAAAATGAATTCGGGGATTTTGACGCCTTCGGTAAACGTGTCTGCCAATGAGTCAGGCGTGATGCCCAGCAAGAACACGCGGCTGAAGTCACCAATAATTAGGCCCTCTGCACCAAACGCCAGTGAGTAGCCGTAAGCGGCCCACAACACCACGATCATGGAAAACACCACCAGCACTTGCATGAGCACTGACAGCATGTTTTTGGTGCGGACCAAGCCGCCATAGAACAATGCCAGACCTGGCACTGTCATCATGATCACCAACAAGGTTGACAGCATCATCCAGCTGACGTCGCCTTTATCAACCGTGGCGGCAACGTCTTGCGCAAAAGCGCTAGCGCTGACGCTCAGTGCAAGCAGCGGCATGGCGAGCCACTTTAGTAACGATGAGGGGAGTGAGAAAGTCATTTGTAATCCTCTTTGAATATCAATGTGTAAAGGTGTGCAACGCTTGCGTTACAGCGCTGATTCGCCTGTTTCGCCAGTGCGAATGCGCACAACTTGCTCGACAGTGGTGACAAAAATCTTGCCATCGCCAATTTTTCCAGTCCGTGCAGCAACTTCAATCGCTTCAATGGCCTGCTCGACCAGCGCGTCTGAAACGGCGGCTTCCAAACGAACTTTGGGGAGAAAGTCCACGACATACTCTGCACCGCGGTACAACTCTGTATGACCTTTTTGACGACCAAAGCCTTTGACCTCAGTCACAGTAATGCCCTGTACGCCAATGGCTGACAAGGCTTCACGCACCTCGTCTAACTTGAAGGGCTTGATAATGGCGGTGATTAACTTCATGGCAAATCCTTTATAAAAAAATTAGATCTGAAATCACCATTGCACGACCCGTGCCAGCCCCCTTAGCCTGTATGTACGGCCTGCGCCATGCACCGCCAGGGTGCATCTTGCACACAAACGTGTCAGCTGTGATGCCCAAAAACAATGCATGCACCGAAAAAGCTCATGACGACAGCACGGGCACTGGGCTCAACTGGCTGTGTCACCGGTGGGCACAACAAGGTGGTCCGCGTGGCCGAAGGACGGGTTGAAGAACAAGACACCCCAGCCCAGATTTTCGGCGCCCCAACAAGTCCACGCCTAACCCAGTTCCTATCCACTTGGCGCGACCGGCGTGCTCTTTTCGGATGCGCCACAGCCCCACAGCGACAGTCCGAACGGCATGCGATACCTATTTTTAGTTAATAAATTTGTAATGTGACTTACAAAGTATTAAATTAATACTGTTGGTGCATACAAGCAGCTGTCATCACAGTCCGCTGACATTCAAACGAGGGAATAGGCATGAGCTTGGCACGTGTTCACACCAGGGCCTTGACAGGGCTGTCGGCCAAGCCGGTCACTGTAGAGGTCGACTTGGCCAATGGCCTGCCGACATTCACGCTGGTGGGTTTGGCCGATACCGAGGTGAAAGAGGCACGTGAGCGGGTGCGCGCCGCCATTGTCAACAGCGGCATGGCGTTTCCCAACAACAAACGCATCACGGTCAGCTTGGCACCCGCGGATCTGCCCAAAGATTCTGGACGCTTTGACTTGCCCATTGCCTTAGGCGTGTTGGCCGCCGCTGGTTTTATTGACCACGCCCAACTCGCCCGCTATGAGTTTGCAGGCGAACTGTCGCTCAGCGGTGAGCTGCGTGCCATTCGTGGCGCTTTGGCCGTGGGCTTGGCGATGCAAAGCTGCACCGACCCAGACCAGCGCATGTTGGTACTGCCGCCCACCAGCGCCGAAGAGGCCGCTTGGGTGCCTGGGCTCACAGTCATTCGCGCTCAACACCTCAGCGACGTGGTGGCCCAGCTGCAGCCCGACACCCAGCGCGCGCAGCAAGGCCTCGCGGCAACAGACGCTGGCTGGTGTGTGGTACAAGCCCAAACACCAGCGCCCCCCACCAATGGCCCCAATATGCGTGACGTGTTTGGCCAGCATGGGGTCAAACGGGCGCTTGAAATTGCCGCTGCTGGCAGGCACAGCGTGCTTATCGTATCACTTTAAGACCCTTTATTCCTTTACTTAGACTTCAGCTATGCGGGACTTCCGTGAGGTCTGCGAAGCCCTTGAAATTGAAGCCCACAGTTTTGTGGCTTATTACCTTGCGGGTAATGTGTGAGGCCCTTGAAATAGATGCCCCCAAATTTGGGGAGATGTCTATCTTGCCGGTAACGGGCAGGCCTTCGAAATAGCCCACCACAGTTTTGTGGCGGGGTATCTGGATGCCAATGGACAAGAGCGCCAGATGTACGTTCTGCCCAAAGACCTGACCACAACCCGTGCTGACACCATCTGGTTTGCTTCCGAGAATTTGGCGTATTACGCCGAATCCTTGGATGGCGTCAGCGATCCCATTGAAGCCCAGCGCATAGCCTCTGACCAGCAAGCCATCCTAGAAAACTCCAATCCAGTTCTTAAGGAAGGCCCTGTGCCTGTATGGAGTGGCTGAGAAATATACTAAAAATCCGAGGGGCTATCACGAGGAATCACCACAGCGGCGCCCCCCCTTGCCACCTCTGGGCTTTTCAAAATGAGCATGGGGGGGGTATGGCTGGTCTTGTGGTGTCCCGCTGGGTTGATCACTGCGCTCAGTTTTGAGCTGAGTTGGGGACTGAGATCCTGCCGTGATGGATGGTCAAGCAGACACAGAAAAGAGATGGTATAGTATTGCCTAACGAGCGTTACTCAATTTAATACCCAAGGCAAACCATGTGCAAGATCGTCTGTTACCTCCGTGTATCCACAGCCCGTCAGGGTTCCTCTGGCCTTGGCCTTGAGGCACAGAAGCTGGCAGTGCAGCAGTTCGCAGCCTCTACTAACTCAGACATCATTGACACCTTCACCGAGATAGAGACAGGCAAGCTGAACGCTCGACCAGAACTCACCGAGGCTCTGCACCTTGCCAAGGTCACAGGAGCCACGCTGGTGATAGCAAAGCTGGACAGGCTCTCACGGAATGCCTCCTTCCTGATGGCCCTTCAAGATGCTGGTGTGAAGTTCGTAGCTGCCGACCTTCCTCAAGCCAACAACCTGACCATTGGCATCATGGCACTGGTGGCACAGCAGGAGGCAGAGGCCATCTCCAAGCGTACTAAGGAGGCTCTCCAAGCTGCCAAGGCACGGGGACAGAAGCTGGGTAACCCTAACGGGGCAGCTGCCCTCCTCAAGGCTGCCAAGGGGAACACAGCGGCAGTCTCAGCCATCAAGCTGAAGGCAGACAACCACGCTATGAACCTCCAGCCAGTGATTCAGGCCCTGAAGGCTCAAGGAATCATCTCACTGGGTGGCATTGCCAAGGCATTGAATGAGCGGGGGATGCTGACTCCCCGTGGTGGTACTTGGCACAAGACCAGTGTCAGTAATCTGATGTCGAGAATGCCTGAACTAGCCTGAATTGACCAGCCGCAAACCCGCGCCAGTAAAGGCTTTCCCCATAGGGACACCTTAGGAGAATTCTACGGGTTCCCACTCAAGCCATCCAATGACATTCAAGCGAGTGTTGTTCGATGGCTTTTTCACGGCTGATCACTATTAACTGTGTTTATTCACAGTCTGTATTTGATTAGCTGTTTCCACCCA
>Ga0335396_10005486_pt1 | contig 13089 bp, 14 predicted proteins | sample FRY02_FD_205743 | JGI IMG/M metagenome (GOLD analysis project Ga0335396, IMG submission 205743) | Freshwater microbial communities from Lake Fryxell liftoff mats and glacier meltwater in Antarctica - FRY-02 (spades assembly) (version 2) | ecosystem: Environmental > Aquatic > Freshwater > Ice >... | reverse complement strand
TTGGCAACTTTCTTTGCAGGCGCGCTTCTGCGTGCTGTATTCTTCCACAATGAGAACTTCCCACATCTTGCGTGCTTCTGCTCTGGCTTGCGTGATTTGCGCATGGTCGACCGCGAATGTCCCTGCACCGTGGTCGGTGCAGGCAACTCCACCAGTTGCTCCGCCAGTTACTCCACCAGCGGCGCCGGCTGACAAGCCTGCGGGAAATGCGGGTGATGCGAAACCTGTGGATGCGAAGGCTGTGGATGCGGCCGGCGATGCGAAGGCCGGCGATGCGAAGAAACCTGCTGCCAAGGCCAGTGGAGCAAAGCCAATCGATCCTCGCAAGCCAGTTGCAAGAGCGAAGAAGGACGAGACCGTCAAAGCCAAATCTGCAAGCGCAACAACGCCTCCGCCAGCGACGACACCGCCACCAGCAACAACGCCCGCCGCCGATGTTTCACCAGAATTGCAGAAGTACGCAAAGATGGCTGCGAGTCCCAAGTTCAAAGATTTCACAAAGTTGGCAGCTGAGCGACAAGCTCTCTTTGTGCGATCGTCGGCCTTGCGGATGGCGATGCGCGGCACCGAACCGACTGCGGCGCAAATCGATGAGCAGGCAAAGATTCAGCGCGACATCGGCAAGATCGGCGACCGCATGGATGAAGTCACTTCTGCCAAGACCTGGACACAAGAAGATTTTGCAACGATGGATTTCATCGTCAATCAGCAGATGCAACTGAATCCGATCAAATGAGAGACGACCGATGACACTGAGTTGCAATATCAATCAGCAAGGGCGCACCCTTCGCATCGTCGCTGGAGCGATGCTTGAGGGTCCAGGATTCGTGCTGCTGGTGCTGCGATTTACTGGCGTTTTAGCGGGAGATTGGCCATGGTTTGTCGGCGGCGCTGCGGTTGCTGGCGGGTTGTTCATGATCATCGAAGGCACACTGGGTTGGTGCGCGATCCGCGCGTTTGGAATCAAGACGCCCATCTGATCGCTACGCTTTGCGCACTGCGACGCCGCACTCAACTCGATGGGCTGTAATCACAATCACTCTCGGCCTTCCGCGCCAAATCGCAATCCACTGCTGAATTCAGACCTGTTGTCGGCAATCGTGTGCGCATCGTTCCTAATCGCTGGTGTCAGCGCAAAACATTTCGGGCTCGATGAATCTGGCGCACGAATATTATTGTGGATCGCATGTGCCGCTGGTGGATGGCATGTGACGATTCGATCACTGCAACAGTTGATTCGAGCGCAACTCGATGTCGACTTGCTGATGTTGGTCGCGGCACTCGGCGCGGGATTTATCAATCAATGGGAAGAGGCCGCGATCTTGCTGTTGCTCTTTTCGCTCGGCCACGGATTGGAAGGTCTTGCCACCGACCGCGCCCGCAATGCGATTCGCGCACTCGGGACGCTGACTCCCAAGATCGCGCGGGTGATCCGCGATGGAAGCGAGCGTGAAATTGCGGTCGAGGCGATTGTCATCGGCGATCTCGTGCGCGTGATGCCCGGCGAGCGAATCGCCGTCGACGGTGACATTCATGAAGGCGAGACCGCGATCGACCAGAGTCCGATCACGGGTGAGAGTGTGCCGGTGCACAAAGTTGTTGGTTCGTCGGTCTTTGCCGGCACGATCAATGGCGACGGATTGATCATGGTGACGACGACCAAGCTCTCGACGCAGACCACGATGGCGCGGATGATTCAGCTCGTCGAAGAAAGTCAAGCGAATCGCGGCAAAACGCAGCGAATGACGGAGAAGTTCACGCGCATTTACACGCCCATTGTTCTGGCGAGTGTGCCGATCATCATCTGGATCATGATGCGCTTCTTCGACGAGACATTTTCGCAAGCGTTTTTGCGCGCGATGGCGGTGCTGGTTGGTGCATCGCCATGTGCGCTGGTCATTTCCACGCCAAGCGCTGTACTCGCTGGCATCGCGCAAGCCGCGCGCAGGGGCGTGCTCATCAAAGGCGGTCTGCACTTGGAATCACTTGGCACCGTGCGGGCGATCGCGTTTGACAAGACTGGCACGGTCACACAAGGTCGCCCCGAAGTCACCGATGTCATCGGATTCGATTCTGCGAGCGAGCGCGATGTCTTGGCGCTTGCACTGGCGCTTGACCAACATTCGTCGCATCCACTTGCGATGGCGATCACTCGACGCGCTCTGCACGACGGCGTCATCGCGAGCGAAATCGAATCGGTCCGCGCCATTCCTGGCCGCGGAGTGGAAGGGATGATCGCCGGCGCGCGTGCGTTGATCGCTGGTCCGCGCGCGTTTGCACGAGATGGCAATCCGCCAATTCCGCCCGCACTTGGCGAGCGCATCGCGGCGCTTGAGCAACAGTCTCGCACCGTCGCGGTCGTTTCACTGGGCAATCGTGTGCTGGGTGCAGTGGCGATGGTCGATCAAGTTCGGCCCGATGTCGCGCGCATTTTCGCGCGCTTGAAATCGCTTGGAATCGCGCGATTAATCATGCTCACTGGTGACAACGCGACCGTTGCGAGAGCCGTTGCCGCGCCACTTGGCATCGACGAAGTGAAGGCCGAGCTGATGCCCGAAAGCAAGATCGCCGAGGTCCGTGCACTGATGAAAGAATGGGGATCAGTCGCGATGGTTGGTGATGGCGTCAACGACGCGCCTGCGCTGGCCACCGCGACCGTCGGCATCGCGATGGGCGCGAGTGGAACGGATGTCGCGCTCGAAGCCGCCGATATTGCATTGATGGCGGATGATCTTTCCAAACTGCCATTTGCGGTGGGCTTGAGTCGCCGTACGCGGCGAACGATCGTGCAGAATGTTGTGATTTCACTCGGCGTCGTTGGAATGTTGGTGCCATTGACCGCGATTGGATTGGTCCCACTCAGCTTGGCGGTTGTGTTGCACGAAGGAAGCACCGTCGTCGTTGCTTTCAATGCCCTAAGACTTTTACGATATCGAGACCCCACATGACCAGCATGATCAGCATGCTCAACATGATCAGCATGCTCAACATGATCAGCATGCTCAACATGCTCAACATGCACCGACTCGTCCTTGCGACCATTCTGCTGTTCGTCCTCTGTCCCTCGACAGTCTCGCATGCAGATGACGCGGCGGACAAAGCCAAACTTGTTGCGACGATCAAGGGTGCGATCGGCGCCGATGCGGTGCGAGCGGATATTGCCGCGCTTTCCAGCGACGAAATGGGCGGACGCTTCTTTCGAAGTCCGTTCGCAGAAAAGGCTGCGAAATGGGTGCAAGTGAGCATGGAGACGATTGGAATTGCGCCGGGCGCGTCGAGTGATTCGTTTCGACAACTGATTGATAAAAATCCAGAGAGTGGCCCCAACATCATCGGTGTGATGACTGGAAGCGGCGATGGATTCATCATCATCAGCGCGCACTATGACCATCTGCGACCACGCCGCACGGGCACCGACAAGATTTTCAACGGCGCCGACGACAATGCATCGGGCATCGCTGGCATGCTTGCGGTTGCGCGCGCCATGAAAGCATGCACGGCGGCTGGCAATGGACCCGCTTGCACAATCATCTTCATCGCATTCAACGGCGAAGAAGCTGGATTGTTGGGATCGCGGGCATATGTGAAATCGCCGACCGTTCCACTCGGCAAAATTCGCGGCGTCTTCAATATGGACATGATCAGTCGAGGTCCACCGCGCCAGATTTTTATTGACGGCGGCGCGGTTGGATTGCCAGTGGTCGACGCACTCAAGGCGGCGAATGAGTCCATTGGGTTGAAACTGCGGCTCGACGAGCATCCGGATTGGCTCGACCGCAGTGATCAAGGTCCATTTCTCGCGCGACGCGTTCCCGCCGTTCTCTTTTCGGTCGAGGATCACGAGGATTATCACCAAGTCAGTGATGAGGTTGGCAAAGTTGATGCAGGTCTTGCGTCGGAGGTCGCGCAGTTGGTTGCGCTTGCGGCGATCAATCTGTCTCGCAGTCCGTTTGTCGAGCGCGAGAATGTGAAACCATCCACGCCGGAACAGCCGCCGATTGGAGCAGAGAAGATTGTTCCAACACCTGCGCCTGCGACACCGGTTGCGCCGACACCGGTTGCGCCGACACCGGTTGCGCCGACACCGGTTGCGCCGAAATCTTGACGACTGCCAATTTCCGCACGCGAGTCGTCAGCACAAGTCATTTCACATATGTCGCGATCATCCGGTCGATGCGCGCGACGGCTTGTTCCACACGCGTTCTGGATAATCGTCCCGTTGTGATTGCATCTGCGAGTGCGTTGATGGCCTCGCGTTGACGATCGATTCGATGGCAGATCAGCAGGCAATCCACACCAGCTGCGATCGCGCGCACCGCCGCATCGCCGATGCCCATGCGATCTGCGATTGCGCCCATTTCTATATCGTCACTGAAGACCACGCCGTCAAATCCAATTTCATCGCGCAAGACACCTTCGATGACCTTGCGACTCATCGTGGCTGGAACACCCGGATCGACCGCTTCGAAAACGACATGAGCCGTCATGATCGATGCGACTCCCGCGCGCGCTGCCGCGATGAATGGCGGAATCTCGGTGGTGCGCAATCGGTTCATCGCATGCGGCAATCGCGGCAGATCAAGATGGCTATCCAAATCCGTATCGCCGTGGCCAGGAAAATGTTTGGCGCACGCCGCCACGCCACCAGCCTGCATCGCTTCGATGAACGCGGCCGCGCACTGCGCCACAACGGCGGGATCGGCGCCGAAGGATCGCGCACCAATCACAGGATTTGCCGGATTGCTGTCGACATCGACAACTGGCGCAAAGTTCACATCGAAATGCGCTGCGCGCAATTCGCGGGCGAAGATTGCGCCGATGCGCGCGGCTTGTGCGGGTCCATCGGCCAGCGCGCCAACTTCACGCATCGACGGCACGATCGTCATTCCATCGCTCAATCGCACAACGCGACCTCCCTCGTGATCGATCGACGCGAAGATCTTCGGATTGCCCATTGCGGCGGATTCGCGCTTGATCGCACGCACGAGATCCCCCGCCGCTGCATGTGTCGTTGCATTGCGCGCGAACAAGATCACTCCGCTCACTCCAGCGCACAACATTTCACGCAGGGAATCATCAACAACCTTGCCAGCAAATCCAACACACAGCAAGCGTGCGGCGAGTTTGCGGTCGAGGTCGGTCGTCATGCTTGTTATGCTTGCCTCGCTTGTCATGCCATGCAAATGTATCGGTGATCGTCCCCACGCACTGCGTCGATTTACCGTATAGATAGGACTGATGGCGCACCACATGACCCGAGCCATTCGAGAACGCAATTACGCGATCTTTGCCGCGGGATTTGTCTGCTCTGGATTTGGGTTGCAAATGTTGACGACGGTCGTGCTCTGGGATCTCTGGGTCAGCACACAGGACGCGCTGGTGCTGGGAATCGCGGGCTTGGCGCGTGCGCTTCCAGTCATCGCACTCGCACTCGTCGCGGGCCACGCATCCGACAAATACAGCCGACAGAAAATCCTCGCTCTCTCGCAATTCGGATTCGTCCTCATCGCCGTGGGTTTCGCCGTGGCGAGTTATTACCAAGTCACACCATGGACTTGGTATCTGCTGCTGATGCTCTCCGGATGCGTGCGCAGTTTCAACGGGCCGAGTCGCAACGCACTCGTGCCATTGTTGGTCAAGCCCGAGAATTTCGAAAACGCAATCGCATGGAATAGCGGCATCTTTCAAGCATGCGCAGTCGTTGGACCAATTCTGGCTGGAACGCTGGTGCAGTGGGGAGTTCACTCGTGGGCAGTTCTGCTGGGAAGCGCCGGGCTGATGCTGATGTCGACGATTCTGTTCCTGCAACTTCGTCCGCGCGAAGAGGCGCGCACGGCCGGTGCGATGACGCTGCGCTCGATGTTTGCTGGCATGAGCCACATCTATAAAGAGCGCACCATCTTGGCCACACTCACGCTCGATCTCTTCGGCGTGCTGCTCGGTGGTGCGACGGCACTCTTGCCGATTTATGCGGACAAGATTCTCGACGGCGGTCCCGCACTGCTTGGATGGCTCAAAGCAGCGCCATTCCTCGGCGCATTCCTCATGGCCGTCTGGCTTGCATCACGACCGAGCATGCAACGCGCCGGCATTGCGCTCTTGCTCTCGGTCGTGACATTCGGCGTGTCGATGATCATCTTCGGATTCTCCACCTGGATCTGGCTCAGTCTCTTGATGCTGTTTGTCTCGGGCGCTGTCGACAACATCAGTGTCGTCATCCGCCACACACTCGTGCAAGTGCGCACTCCCAATCACTTACGTGGCAGAGTGAGCGCGATCAATTCACTCTTCATCGAATGCAGTAATGAACTGGGAGCGTTCGAGAGTGGATTGGTGGCGCGTCTGTTCAGCCCGGTCATCAGTGTCGTTACCGGAGGCATCGGAACGCTTGTAGTTGTCGGCGCAATCGCATGGCTCTTTCCAGAAATCCGCCAACTCACGAGTATGAGTCCGGTGGAGCCAGAGCCGCCGACGGGTTGAGTTGGGACGAGCCGACAACTTGCGAGGAATTCCCGCGCGATCGCAAACGAATTTCAGGACGCCTTAGAAGCGCAGCGAGACTTCAAAATATCCAACTCACTCTTGGCGCTAGCGAGTTCCTTACGCAGGCGATCTACTTCTGAACCTCGCTCGACAGCGGCGTGACTGAGTTCGCCCGCACCGTTCGCGACCGCATGCAAGACACTTGACGACATCGCCGAGACGCGCGCAGGATCAAGATCGATCAAAATATTAAGCAACACGATATTGGTGATATCCGCCTTCGTGGCACTATCGATCACCTCAATCTGCTGGCCCTCGCGAACGATGGTGAAAAGCTGGTTGGCCGTGATGAACGCGCTGCGACTTGTGTCATACAGGCGACGATTTGGATACTTGCGAATGCGGACAGTTTGCTTACTCATAATAAAAGTTCGATTCCTAGTGGGTTCGCCACATCGTGTGCCTAGATCGTGTGCCTAGAGAGCTCGGCACAGCTAGAAAATGTGGATGGAACAGGTGGGGACAGGTCGGATCGCTGTTCTATTCGCATGGAATCGACATCCGTATCCAACCAATCGTGAATTTTTTCGCAATTGCGACTTGGGCGGTCGCCAGATATGCCATCTGGGGTCTAGACGCCGTACGCCTCAAGTGCCTTCTTGCCGTAAATCGTCGCAGGTCCACCATTCATCATGGTGCAGACATCGAGCATCTCATTGATTTCTTGCAAACTCGCGCCAGCGGCCTTGGCGGCCTTGGTGTGATGCGCGATGCAACCTTCGCAGAGACGAGAAATGCCGCACGCGATAGCGATCAGTTCTTTGGTCTTGGTGTCAAGTGCGTTGGAGGCGAGGCTTGCATGATGAAGTTGCTTGAAAGCAGCGGCGGTTTCTGGAGTCATAGTCGTTCCTTGTTGGGCAGTCGTGCGAGTAAAACGAGTCGATGAAGAGCATCGAAACGGTCGAACCAGTCGAATCAATCAGTGTACGCATCTCTCAGCGAACTTGCTGTGGACCGCCCAAAATAATCGCGGCGGGAATCATTGCCTGCGCGACTTTCTTCGCATCGGCTTGACTGTTCGCCGTCACGATGATTTCGCGCGGCGTGCGCACTTGATCTCCGGGCAATTTATATTTGACGACCCACTGCGAATTCGATGACATCATGCTGTCCTTTCGACGATGAACGATGTTGGTCGGTCGATCATAATCGTGACGCCCGGCGCGCCGCGCGAATCATCCAGATCGTTGATGCGATCGACACGCTGCCGAAAAATCCATACAACACTTTCCATCTCAACGAATGCGGGCCGGGCTCGAACGATGCAAGGAATCCATATGCACAGCATGCCGAGAATGCCAAGCTCACTGCCAAGCCCACGATGATGCAGATGATTTTTAGCAACACGCCGCGCATTGAATCACGCGATGCGTCATCGCGCACCGATCCTCCACACCCACGACATTGATGGGATTGACGATTGACCGAGTGCTGCGTACGATTGCCGATCTAGTCTGCGGGGTAGAGCAGCCTGGTAGCTCGTCGGGCTCATAACCCGGAGGTCGTTGGTTCAAATCCAGCCCCCGCTATTTTAGGTGCCACCCCATCTTTATGATGGGCGGCACGAACAGACAAACAAACGCCCTCGCCTCACCGCTGGGGCGTTTGTATTTCACGAAAGCACATTGAGTAACACTCATCACCTTCGCGGCGCGGCGCGGCAACATCGGCGTGAGCGCTGGCATGTACAAAATTCTGGACTGAACCGAATTGTTTTCTGAAGGTGGACCTGAATTGGGACAAGACCAAGGAGACGCATATCGTCACGCTAATCGACGCCATTTCTTTGACTTGTCCAGCTTAAAAATGGTAAAGTAACCGCCATGGTTCGGCTCGAAGATTTAGTGGGTGATGAATGGGCCGAGTGGTATCGACTGACGCCAATACAGCGTTGGCGAGAGAGTGAAAAATTGTGGATCACATATTTAGCACTCGGAGGATCACTTGATCCCGAACCCGATACGCAAAGTCCTTTCTTTGATGCAAAAGCACCGCGTACGAGCGCTGTTGATGGGCGGTCAAGCGTGCGTGTTCTACGGCGCGGCCGAATTTAGTCGCAATACTGATCTTGCAATCGTGGCGGACGCCGCAAACATAAAGCGGTTGCGCTCCGCGCTTACGGAATTACAAGCGCACGCGATCGCTGTTCCTTCTTGCAGCCTTCGATTTCTTCGGCGCGGTCATGCCGTTCATTTTCGCTGTCAACATCCCGAGGCACTTCGAATGCGTGTGGATGTGATGTCTCGCATGCGTGGAGTGGACTCGTTTGAGGTGTTGTGGAAACGAGGAGTTGGCATACTGTTAATATACATGGTACTCGCCCTCAAGGGTGTGACGCTGTTGACTGGCGGCGACCCAGTAAAAACTTCCGCGGCTTCAAGAAAGATCAATTTCCGCAAGGCTGGGTTGTGAAGGACCCCCCGCTTGGTGCGCATCGCATGCCGTACACCAAACCAGCGGCGGTGGTATTGTCGTCCTATGCATTTGCTCCATCGCTCGTTTAATGTGTTCATTGCTTTCGGCGCCGCGCGCACGCTCGCGTTGCTCACCACCACCAGCACGCTCGTGGTGTGCGGTTGCGCGCAGTGGGGAGGCGATGTGCTTATGGACAATCATGTGGCCTTTAATACTTCGGTGGCGCAGGCCATGGACCGGCAGATGTTGTTGAACATCATTCGTCTGTCCATGGATGAGCCAACGCAGTGGCTCACCGTGAGTGTGATCAATGTGAACACCACCGTGAGTCTTGGCGCCAACGGAAGGACGGCCATTCCCAGCGACGGTTTTGTGAGTGGCGAAGCGGGTGGTACGACCAGCTTTTCGTACACGCCCAACATTACTTTCGTGCCGCGCTCGGGCGAACAGTTGGCCAACGAACTTATGTCGCCCATTCCAGTGACCAGCATCGAGCACATGGTCTCGGCCAGTTGGCCCATTAGTTGGGTTCTGTTTCTGACATGCGAGCGCATGCAGGATGTGAGCAGTTTCGATGTCACCCGCGGATTTGGTGTGCGCGCCATGGATCCGCGCTTTGGTCGACTTATGCAATTGTTTGACGAGTTGCAGAAGAAACAACTTGTGTCGCTGAGTCAGGTGCCCATGCCGTTTGTCTGGAACAAGATGCCAATTCCCCCGAGCGATGTGAACATTGACCGCGTGATGGATAGCAAGCGCGATCACGCCATACTGTGGCCGCGGGCCGACGGCGGATTTGACTATGTGTCGGTGGAGAATGTGCCAGTGCTCACGCTTTATCCGCCCTCTGCGAAAAATGAGAATGCCCAAGAGTTGTTGAAAATTCTTCAGCTCGGCCAAGAGCCCGGCAACTTTCGTATGGTGGGTTTGGAGAGCCAGTTGAGCGAGGTAGGTTTAACCGTTCGCACGCGCTCGATGACATCCATGATGCGCATGCTCAGCTTTGGCGTGGATAACACGCCCAACGCGCCGCCACCGCCAGCGGAGGTGGACGATCCATCCGAACTCTGGTCCATACTGATTGCGAACAGCGATGAGAGCACCGATGATCTGTCCACTTATGTCGACGCGGTATTTCGTGTGCGCCGTGGTGAGCGGGCGCCAGCGAATGCGTCGGTCGCTGTGTCGTACCGCGGAGAATGGTTCTGGATTGAATCATCCGATAAAGTATCGCGCCAAATGTTTGCCATGGTGCGCGACATGTTCGACTTGCAGGTGAGCGCTGGCGTGCAGACGCAACCATTGCTCACGGTGCCAGTGGGACGGTAAAGGTGCGTGCGGCGCATTGATTGGGTGGTCTTGTCCTCAATTCAGGTCCACCTTCAGCGCGAGAAAATCTGGTTAACCGGGACCTCGTTGCTCTGGCTTGATTCAGCGAACTCGCCGGGGTATAGCCAGCGCGTCCGCATAGCCCAAGGCGCTGAGTGGACGAACACGATTATAGTCCATCCTCCAATGTGGAAGATGCGCTGCAACGCACTTATCGCCGTACCGAGCGCAAGTAGTCAGGCGAAGTAGCCCATAGCCCAAAGGCGAATAAGAAGGGCGGAGTACGCAGCACACGCTGCCGCACCGAGAAGGAGTAGCACTCCGGGAATCAGAATCCATAGTCCCTCGGGCGATGTACGAAACGCACGCGCCTCGGTGCAGCGAAGCTCGCTGCCACATTCCGGACAAGGCGCGCTGGGCACACCGCGCCCTCGCAAGTCGTATCCACAACCGCCACAAACAAAGGTTGGTCGCTTCACGAGGCAAATGCGAAGCCAGGCGACCCCACTTGTCGCAAGAACGGCTGCGGCGATTCCAAACAATGCCGTAAGCACTTTCAACTCGTAAGGGGCCGACACTTCAAAGAAAATCCAACCGATGAAACAAAACGCGAGCGCACACACAGCAAGCGGCCCCCAGACCATTGGTCGTCTCGCGCACGACCACAGCGTGAGAGTTTCGTGAGATGTGGAATCGGCTTGCATGAAGAGGCACGCTACGGGCAAAGGGGTGGCTGCGTGCGGTGGGAGTGGTCCTGATGTGGGGTATCGGTCACACGATCTTGAAATTGGAAGATCTACGCAGGGGGTTCCGTGTTGGTTTGAGATGTGTCTTGTGTGCGAGTAGAGATTATTTTCGAGGGGTTATTGTCGGAAGCGTTGGCGGTGCGTGGTTCATTGTTGCGGCCAAACAACTGCAAAATTAGCTGCCATTTGCTCCACAGGAGTGCGCACCCTCCTAATGTCAATACCAATGCTAGGCTCCACTTTATTGCGCTTGATCTTGATGACGATGCTTCGAGCCATTTCTTGCCCGCCTCGTTCGATACCTTCACCCCTTCAGCCTGTGCCGTGACAGCGGCGCGAAATTCAGCAGTTGTCATACTCTCAAATCCGCTGAGTCTAGTCGACTCTTTTGTAGACATGTCCACTGCCGCAGAAAAAACTTTGTCTGCTCTATCGGCCTCTAGGAATGCTGAAATGTTAAGAATGAAAAACAATCCACAAAGTGCTGCCACTACCAGCACGGTTTTTTTCCTAGGGAAACGGTTGGTGCGGCGATAAATAGATTCTTTCATCCATGTATTCCACTCCAAAACCGTTTCAGCCAATCGATACTGTTTCCCACACTCTGAACAGGCCCCCGTCTCTCCCGCCATTTTTAAGGAATAGCCACAATTTGTGCAAAGGCATCCATGCAATTCGCCGACTTTCGAATGGAGGCTTCGGAATTTCTTAGAAAAATAGAAGCTGCTGAGAAAAATTAGCCCCATAGGTAGCGTAAAAGAGACCCAACCTCTGGCAATAGGGGAAATATCATCAAAAAATGTCCGGACAAATAACCATACACCGACCCCCAGTATTGCTGGTACGCAACCAATCCACCAATTCCGCAGCACAAGTTGTGGTATTAATGGTGGTTTACTTTTGCTAAATTTTTCAAAATAATTCATTGTTCTGTCTACTCCGGCTTGGTCTTATCCCCAATTCAGATCCACCTTCAGCGCGAGAAAATACTGGTCGCCCAGGACCAGCAGTATAGCGCACATGAGGCTCGTCCGTGCCCGTGACGAAATGCTTCGCGCCACTACTCGTTCAGTCCAAAGCTGCCAGTCACGACCTCGCCTTTGTCGGTTTCGATCTCGACCCACAGTTTACTTCCCGTCGCGATCGGATTTGGGATCTCGGCGTGCGTGTGCCATCGGTTCGGCTCCTTCGGATCCTCAATCTCGGCCTTGGCCTTCACGGAACCCTTGCCGCCTTCCAGACCGATCCAAAAGCGGACCGCGACTGCCTTCGCATCGCCCGCTGCTTCGGGCGCGATCGTCACATCAATCGGCGCATCCTTGCCGGCAACGATCTTGCCTTGGTCGCGCGTTGCGTGCGCGCTGAACGGACCGATCTGGCTCGTGCCGAGCTCAATGACCGGGCCGCCGCTGTGACCGTCAGCATGATCAGCATGGTCGGCATGATCGGCATGACCAGCATGCCCACCTGCGTCAGTCACAGTCCCAACGGCGGGCGACTTCGGAGCCGTGGCGGTCTTGTCCTCGCATGCCACGAGTGCGAAAACGCCGAGAATGAAGGTAGCGGATGTAGCACGGACGATTGATTTGTGATGCATTATGAATCTCCTATTTTGGTTGACTTTGGTTAACAAGGCTCAGCAATTCGCGGCCGCTTCATGGCGGGTAAACCGCAAGCCACCCGGGCAACGCGCCCGAGAAGCGATGGACGATCGATGTTAGAGGTTTCCCTTCGTGCGGTGCACAAGCGCATATCCCGCGGGAACGACGAAGAGGTTAAGAAATGTCGATGTAAGCAGGCCACCAAGCACGACGACCGCGAGCGGTGCGAGCAGCTCGCTTCCCGGCTCGCCCGCGGCGAGCGCGAGAGGTAAGAGACCGAGTGCCGCGCACAGCGCCGTCATCAGGATTGGCACGAGGCGTTCCATCGAGCCCTGCATGATCGCCTCCACGATTGTCTTGCCGTCGACTTCGACAAGATGCTTATAATGATTAACGAGCAGGATGCCGTTGCGGACGGCGATACCAAAGAGAGTGATAAACCCGACGAGGCTCGC
>Ga0335396_10005484_pt1 | contig 13091 bp, 15 predicted proteins | sample FRY02_FD_205743 | JGI IMG/M metagenome (GOLD analysis project Ga0335396, IMG submission 205743) | Freshwater microbial communities from Lake Fryxell liftoff mats and glacier meltwater in Antarctica - FRY-02 (spades assembly) (version 2) | ecosystem: Environmental > Aquatic > Freshwater > Ice >... | reverse complement strand
ATCTCAGAAGAATTCCCAAAGAGAATTTGGATTAACGCCATATTTTTATGCACTAACAAAAAAAGAGACAGAGAAATATGACAGACTTATTTCAATAGCGTTACCACATTTGATTTCTTTAAATAATAAATTTGATGAAACAATAAATCTTGGCTTGATTATCAACAAGCGTGTGAATTATTTGTATTGCATCGAAAGCTCCCAAAGATTACGCTCTGGTAATCCTATGCATGACAAAGATTTTATTCATTCAACTGCACTAGGTAAGGCCTTTCTAAGCGGTATGAATAAAGCTAAGGGTCAGGCGCTTATCGAACGACTAGATTTTCGTAAATTGACACCAAGGACAGTAGATACCCCAGAAGAATTAGAAAAATTGATAGTTGGAATTCAGAAAGCCGGATATGCAATTGATGACCAGGAGAATGAAATTGGGTCACGGTGTGTGGCAGTGCCAATTTTCAACAGTGAGCAAGAACCAATCGCAGCGCTGAGTATTTCAGGTCCTGTCTCAAGGATGGATGCTGAAAAGATTAAAATCATAGGGCGTAGCTTAAAAACTACTGCAAAAGCTATTTCATCCAATCTTTAATTTATTAGTCCGGTTGAACTCTAAGAGGGCTGAAATTTGCAGTTTAATATCTTGCCTGTTCACAACTAAACCGACAGCAGCGCCATTCACTCGGCTCTAGAAAACAGCTAGTCCTAGATCTTTGAGATGTTCATTTGTGTGAATGATTTGCTATATAACTATTAAAATTAATCTAAATAATAATTGTCTAACTTGCCGGCAAAAGGCAATTTCACTTCGAAAAGCATGCCTTGGTATTTTTCTCCGAAAGCAAATTGTGTATCGTGGGAACAATTTGCTGACGTAATATAGAGAGTATTCAAATCTTTTCCACCAAAAGTACAGCAGGTTGTCAGCGAAGTAGGCACTTCGACCGAATTCAGTAATTCACCTTCGGGCGTATAATTTCTAACTTCCCCCTTACCCCAAAAGGCAACCCAGAGATTGCCTAAGGAATCGGTACACATTCCATCTGGCAATCCATTTACATCGCTAGTATCAATGGATGATAATTCATTAAGTATGGTCCCAGTTTTCGGATCAAACTTAAATCGATCTATTCTTCTTGAAAGAGAATCAATATAGAACACCGTTTGTTTATCTGAAGACCAATCAATTCCATTTGAAATAGCTATCTGACTTCTTTGAGTGTTTGTGCTTAAATCTTTCTCAATCCGATTTAATGAGCCTTTTCTAGCCCCTTTGACTTGGTCAGCAAAACCTATCCAAATCTGGCCAAGATGATCAATATTTCCATCATTTGTTCGTGCCTCTTTTGGGTTAATTGCGAGTGGAAATTCTTTCTCGATTCGAAATAATTTATCCAAATATGCCAATCTGTCTCCGAGCGCAACAACATATCCACCAGATTTTCTTTTTCCAATATATGAAACTAATGATGGCAATAAATGTTTTACTATTGAGCGATTGGATGGGTTATATTCTATAACTGTATTCTTGAGAACATCTAGATATATAAGGGTTTGTGTCCTCTCATCCCAAAGAGTCCCTTCTCCTAAATCCGATTGTGATCCCTGAATAGGTCTTGCATGGTAAGTTGCCATGCTTGCCTCCTTTGATTCTTAGGTTTATCTTAATTGTTTAATTAACTCAGGGAAAGAGCACCAAAGTCATGAATGCCTTCAATCTCAAAGTTTTTTTAATGTATCTACATCATAAGGAACTGCGCCCTAGTCGTGTTGCATTTAGGGATGGGGCTGATCCATAAAGTCTTTGGAAATGCTGCACATCCGTACACTCAAGCCTTACTCTCTGCAGTGCCATCCTCTGATTTAGTTTTGAATAAGAACCGGACGCGTGTGATATTGCCATGTGATCCTCCCAGCCCTTTTTCACCTCCATCTGGCTGCTCATTCCGGACAAGATGTCCTGCCGCGATCGATAAATGCGCATTGGAACGCCCTGTCTTGAAATTGATTAATACCGGACAAAAGGTTGCTTGTCATTTAGTTTGATATTCTGAAATTCAATTAGATTTTGTACTAGAGGTTCAAGCGCGCGGAAGGCTCTACCTGAGTTGGTATCTAAATCAACCCAGGTAAGACAATTGAACCTAGTATCCACTTATTTATCTCTAATAATTTTTTCCAACGGAATCTTTTTAGCTGAGAATCCCCCATCAATCGTTAATATTTCTCCAGTGATGAAGCTTGCATCGCTGGAGAGAAGGAATTTTACTCCTGAAGCAATTTCGTCTGGTTCGGCAAAACGCTCCATCGCATGCAATTCAATAATCCTTGAGTCTATAAAACCGTTTTTGGTTGCATTAACCACCATAGGCGTATTGACATAACCAGGCGCGATTGCATTTACTCGAATTCCAAATTCAGCCCATTCCACTGCCAGGGTACGAGTCAATGCATCGATTCCAGCTTTTGATACTGCATAAGGGAGTCTGCGCGGCCAGCCAAAAATGTGGGCAACCGAAGAAAAATTAACAATCGCACCAGATCTCCTGGTGGAAACCAAGTGTCGAGCCACAGCTTGATTCATATAAAAGTGACCATCTAAATGGCAATTAAGAACTTCCCGCCATTGCTCAGGGGTAATCTCAAGACTGGAGTGATTAGTGCTATTGCCAGCACAATTAACCAGACCGGTGACGCTTCTAGCCCACTCAACACTTCGCTTCACTAAATCAGTCGTGCTGGCGGCGGAAGTTACATCAACTTCTAAAAAAAGAAGGCGCTCATTCCCAAATTCAGCTACGAGTGAATCGAAACCTCCGGGATGTATATCTGCTAGAACAATTTTGACATGAGGCCAATCGGTGAGTAATCGATGTGCACTTGCATAACCGATTCCGCTGCCGCCTCCAGTAATTATGATTGCTACATGATCACCAGAAGGATCTAACATTAATCAGCCCAGAGAGTTGCTTCAAACTCTACGCACAGTTCTGGAAGCATCAATCGGCTTGCCTCAATAAACGAACAAGCTGGAAGAATTTTCGAGAATACCTCACCATGGGCTTTTGCAACTGCCGGCCAATCATCGATATTGGTGAAGAAGACTCTAGTCCTGACTGTATTTTCATATGTTACGCCAACTTCAGCAATAGCTTTTTCTACCTCATGCAAAATATATTTCATTTGGCCGTATGCATCATTTGGATGCATAACCTGACCGTCCCTAGTTGTTGAACTTGTACCACTTACTTCTATCAAATTTCCCATTCGAACAACTCTTGAGTAACCAACAATGGATGCCCAAGGGCGATTACCATCAACACGAATAATTTTAGTCATCTCCAAATAGTAACAAAGAAATCTATTTTAATGTGACTCGCGCGGAATGTAACCTACAGTCGAACCATTTAAAAAATCCAGATCTACACCAAATTCGGCCTGCTGCACATGGTCAATGTAGAGACGTTCCCAACCTCGCTCAGGTTTTGCAAAACCGTTGCTAGTTTCTGCTGGCATTTTTCTTGTTGCTAATTCAGCATCAGAAACTTCTAAAGTAATTTTTCGTCCAGCGCAATCAAGCGTAATGATGTCCCCGTCCTGCACCAAGCCCAACGGTCCACCAGCGGCGGCTTCTGGTGAAACATGCAAAATAACGGTGCCATATGCGGTTCCGCTCATTCGACCATCACAAATTCGCACCATGTCGGTAATGCCTCTTGATAATAATTTTGCTGGAAGTGGCATATTAGAAACTTCCGGCATCCCGGGATAACCCTTTGGGCCACATCCGCGCAGAACTAGCACGGAATTCTCATCAACATCTAGATCTGGATCATCGATTCGTGCGTGGAAATCTTCAACATTGTGAAAGACAACAGCCTTCCCACTGTGCTGTAACAGGTGTGGGCTGGCAGCGGCAGGTTTGATTAATGCGCTATTTGGAGCCAGGTTTCCATAGAGAACTGCAATACCAGCATCACTCTGCAGTGGATGAGAAAGGGGAGTGATAACTGTTTCATCGTAATTCACTGAATTTAGAAGTGAATCAACCAACGGCTTACCGGTAACATTAATCACTGTTGGATCTAGAAACTCTTGAAGTTCTTTCATAACTGCACGAAGACCGCCTGCGCGGAATAAATCTTCCATTAAAAACTCTCCGGCAGGCTGTAAATTAACTAGCAGCGGAATATGCGAGCCAAACTCATCAAAGTCTTTTAAATTCAAATCAACACCTAATCGACCCGCAATCGCCAAGAGATGAACAACTGCGTTACTAGATCCACCAACTCCCGCAAGAGTTACGATGGCATTCAAGAAAGACCCACGAACCATAATGTCGCTTGGTTTGAGATTCTCATTAACCATCTCCACAATTCGGCGCCCAGATTCGTGCGACATCTGAAGCAATCGATTATCTGGGGCGGGAGTCCCTGAAATTCCTGGAAGTGTCATCCCAAGGGCTTCAGCCATTGCACCCATAGTTGATGCGGTGCCCATCGTGTTGCAATGGCCTTTGCTCCTAATCATCGCAGATTCAGTTGAATTGAAAGTTTCTTGTGTAATTGTTCCAGCTCGAACTTCTTCGCTCAATCGCCATACATCGGTGCCACAACCAAGCAGCTTTCCTCGGAAAGTTCCATTTAACATTGGACCACCAGAGATGACAATCGCAGGTAGGTTAACTGAAGCAGCCCCCATCAAAAGTGCAGGAATTGTTTTATCGCAACCTCCCAGTAAAACAACGCCATCAATTGGGTTGGCTCGAATCATTTCCTCTGTGGCCATAGCGGCCATATTGCGCCATAACATTGAAGTTGGCTTTACATTAGTTTCGCCCAGGGAAAGCATTGGCAAATTATGTGGAATTCCACCTGCTTCCCAAATTCCATTCTTTACACTTTGAGCAATTTCATTGAGATGGGCATTACATGGAGTTAAATCAGAATAGGTATTCACAATAGCTATCTGTGGTTTTGACCCATCAAATGCTGAATCAGGATTTCCCCTACGCATCCAAGCACGGTGAATATACGAGTCTCTAGAATTTCCACCCATCCAGCTATCGCTTCGCATGATTTTGTTAGCCTATCAAAAGAGAATGCTTACTTAAAGAAAATAATGTGATGAGATTTCGCATTGGGAAATATGGCTGTTTGCACTTTCCAAATTTTTCGTATCGCGGAATAACTGGGCCTAAAAAGGTTTGTTATAGAACTGTTATACGGAAATCACTCCAATTTAACCATTCACTTTGGTATGCTAATTTTCCATAAATCTATCGGTGAAATGAAAAATTCAAAGTCATTTATTACCTTAGCAATAACTACTTCGCTATTAATGGTTTTTAGTACATTATCAAGCACTTCAAGCACTGCTGCTCCAGCTTCGGCTCGTGCAGCGTAGCAACAAACTAGTCGTTGCTACGCTGCAAGGTCCAGGTACTATGGACATTGTTACCCAGAATCAAACTGCGCTTGTCTTATGGATACCAGGAAATGTTTACGAAACATTATTAGTTAATAAGAAAGATGGCACCCAAGTCGGTGGCGTTGCTGAGTCATGGACAGTCAGCAAGAATCAGTTAGTTTACACCTTCAAAATTCGCAATGAGAAGTTCTCCGATGGAACGGCTGTAACAGTTGACGATGTTGTCGGTGGTTTCAAGCGGTCAGCGCAATAAGTTCGCTCAGTTTCTCTACTGGTTTAAGGAATCCTAGCGTCTCGCGTGGGCGATCATTCAAACTCTCTTGAATTTGTCGTAGGTCGGCTCACTTAGTCGTTCGTTCCTTAAAGGCACGGGTGGAATGTCAGGTTCCATCTTGCAAAAGGCAAATCGATTGCTCGTCGGCGAAGCACCGGATCGTGCCCTCGTCTTCCCATATTGTCCTCCTTGGTAGGTGACAATAGCGAAATCAATTAATCCGCCTACACGAAACACAGGTTAGCCCAGCAACAACCTTCTCGGCTGTTATTGATCGGTCAACATATTGCAAAAGGTTTTCCTTGGTGTATTCGTCGACAACATTGAAAAATCTTAGTTGACGTCCATCTGAAGTTTCATCGGTTTGGAAATCGGCTGCCCAAACATGATTGGTTTGCATTGCTTTCAACTTGACTTCACCCTTGCCGCGACGGCGCTTCTTCTTCGATTTATAGGGCACTTTTAGGCCTTCCTCGCGCCAGAGACGCTGTATTTTCTTGCGATTAACCACTGAACCTTGCCTGGTCAAGTACCAATGCGCTTTGCGCCATCCCCATCTCGGAAACTGGGCAGAGAAGACTTGAAGTTTGCTGCGCAACAACTCATCTTTGGTTGGCATGAGTGGGATCCGTCGCCTGCGTTAAACGATTCTGACCAACAACCCTGCAAGCAAATCTTTCTCCAAACCCGCCAAACGCGACTGCAACATTGCTGTTGCAGTCCGCCTGCGCTTGAAGGGTTAGAAGTTTCCCCGTGAAACCTCTTTCAGCATATCGATTTCAAGTTCCTTGTTAGCCACAATTTTCTTCAGTCGACGGTTCTCACTTTCAAGCTCTTTTAACCGTTTAACTTCTGAGATTGTCATCTTTTGGTAATCTGCTTTCCAGCGATGCCAAGTGGACAACCCGATCGATAATTGCTTGGCAACCTGATCAAGACTCATCCCCGAACCAATCAAAGCCTCGCCTTCACGCAACTTTGGCGATGATTTGCTCGGGCGTATATTTTTTGCCTTTCATATTTCCTCCCACCCAATTCTGGGCGATAAGGACTCTCTATGGCAATGGACTCGTTTACTGGACTCTGGTCACTACTACTACCAATGACGGAGTAGATTTCACTTTTTACTCCGATGGCAAAAGAGAGGTTCTAAAGTGAAGTTTCGTAAATTTGGTGATACAGAAATGCTGGTTTCCGAACTTGGTTTTGGTATGTGGCCAATCGGTGGAACTCAAAGAATTGGCGATTACGGAGTTGTCGATTTAGAAGAAGCGAAGCGTGCAATTAAATTAGCTCTTGAATCTGGAATCAATCTTTTTGATTCAGCCCCCGCCTATGGCAATGGGCACGCAGAAGAAGTCCTAGGTGATGCTCTTGAAGGGATCCGCGAAAAAGCAATAATTACAACAAAGTGTGCGGTTTCTTGGAATTATGAAGAAAAAACATGGATTGTTGACAGTTCTCGTTCTTCAATTATTGAATCTGTCGAAAGAAGTCTGGCACGCTTAAAAACAGATTGGATAGACATACTCCTAATCCATGTTCCAGATCCCAAAGCAATACCAGAAGATGTGATGTCTACCTTTGACCACCTTCAGCGGTCAGGTAAGGTTAAATACGTAGGAGTTTCTAATTTTACTATTGAACAAATTCAAAGTTACCAAGCATTTGGTACATTAAACGCGCAGCAAAGTGGTTACAATCTTTTTGATCGTCGAATTGAAAAAGAGATGATCTCGATATGTCGTGAGTTAAAAATAGGATTAATGACTTATGGCGCTCTGTGCCATGGCTTACTTTCTGGAACTTGGACTAAAGAGACCACCTTTAATGAAGACGACTGGAGATCCAAGGGAGATGTATTTGGTCTGCCACTTTTCACTAAAGAGAATTTTAAAAATAATATCGATGTCACTAACGAGTTGAAAAACTTTGCTAAAAAAAGTGGTCACACGCTGGCTCAATTGGCAATAGCTTGGGTTCTGCATAACGCAGATGTTGCGGTAGCCCTTGCTGGAATGTGCTCAACTAGCGAAGTGAGAGAAAATATTGAAGCTATTGATTGGACTCTCACACTTGAAGATTTGACTGAAATTTCGAAAATTATGACTAAGTCCTCTGGAAAAATTGGATCTAATAATTACATCGTAAACTCATAGAAGTCCGTCTCTGGTATCTTTTACCAGACCGACCAGCCGCCATCTACTTTTAGATTTTGTCCGGTCGTATATTTTGCACCTGGAGAAGCAAGGAATACCCCCGCTGCAGCTATGTCGTCTGATCCGCCGAGTCGGCGCATGGGCACCACCGAATAGAATGCATCAAGCATCTCATCAGAACCCATGCCAGAGTCTTTATTCATATCCGAACCAGCAAAACCTCCTGGGCTCAAAGTATTGATGCAGACACCTTTTGGGGCTAGGCGAGGAGCTAAATAATTGGTAATTCCGTGAACTGCATGCTTACTAGCAAAATAAGACGCAACATCCCATTCAATCCCAGGATAAAGCGCAGGATTGCCACCCATTGATCCGTAAACCGAAGAAATATTTATGATTCGACCAAAGCCATTCTCCATCATTTTTGGTGCGAAGATTTGAATTAATCGGAACATTGCATCGACATTGATTTCAAAAACTTTACGCCAATCCTCTAACGAGACTGTCTGCCATGCATGCATAGGCGCAGCGCCAGCGTTATTACATAAAATATCAACACGGCCAGCACCAGATTTAATTTTTTGAATATCGGTCTCCACTGTTATATCAGCAGAAATCACCGTAGATTCTCTGCCAAATTTACTACTAGCAATCCGAGCGGTTTCCTCCAGAGGAGGTTGACGGCGACCGATTAAGATCAAGTCCGCCCCAGCTTCGGCGAAGCCCAAAGCTAGTTGCCTTCCAATACCACTTCCGCCACCAGTTACAAGTGCCCTCAATCCAGAAAGTTCCAAAATTTTAAGACTACTCATTTAAGATACCTTTCGTTAAATATTTTAATTGTTAACACCTGCCATTAATTGAAGTAATTTCAAACGGTCAATATCTCCGACTTTGCCTTGGAAAACAACTTTTCCTAGACGCAAGACAACAACACGGTCGGCAACTTTAAAAATAGTTTCAATGTCGTGACTAATAAAAATAATTCCAGCATTTCGCTGAGCTAATCTGCGAACCAATGCAAGAACATTACTTGTTTGTCTTACACCTAGAGCCGCTGTAGGCTCGTCGAGAATTACCACTCTTACATCTTCTGTTGCTACTCGAGCAATTGCAACCGATTGGCGTTGACCACCAGAAATCAACCCAATTGAAAGATCGTAATCATCTAATTTAATTCCTAATTCCGAAAGTCGCTTTTTGGCAATTTCAAGACCCTTTTTGTCATCCCTGATCGATAATGGTCCCCAATTACGCTTTCTAGGCTCTACACCGAGGATCAAATTGTAGGCAGCTCCTAAATTAGGACAGAGCGCCAAATCTTGATAGGTCGTCTGCATGCCTGCCATTCGCGAATCTAGGGGTGAATTAAATACAACAGTTTTACCATCAATCTTCATCTCCCCGCCATCAGCCTTTAATGCGCCACTGAGAATTTTAATAATAGTGCTTTTCCCAGCTCCATTATCACCTAATAAACAGACGACTTCTCCTGGCATGACTTCAAAAGACACATTTTTAACGGCATCGACATTTCCAAATGATTTACTTAATCCAATCGCTTGGATTGCCGGTATCAATGTACCAACTCGATTTTCCACTTTGCCAATATGGGATTCAGACTCAAGAATCTTAGTATTCATCTGAGCCGAATCATCTTCGTCCTGAAGCATTAATTTTGTAACCCTAACTTTCGTGCGACGTTTGGCTGAAACTTGATCGAATGCCAAGGCCAAAATAAGTACCGCTCCCTGACTTATGCTCTGCCAAAAATCTGGCACACCTGCAAAAATTACCACAGCGTTAAGAACGCCTATTGTTGTAACCCCGATAACGATTCCAAATGGATGCCCGGTGCCGCCACCAAATCCAACGCCACCGAGAATGGCAGCCGTTAGAACATTGAGCGCAAAATTATTTCCCATGGAAGGGCTTGCACTACCGATTCTCGAAGTGGTTAATAACGCAACTAATCCTATAAAAAACCCGTTTAAAACAAACACTGATAGAACAACTTTTTTTGATGAGATTCCCACGAGATTAGCAGCATTTGCATTACCACCTGTTGCATAGAGTCTTAATCCTCCGACAGATTTTAATAATAAATATCCGCCACCGGTAATTATTATAGCGAATATAAAAACAGGAACTGGAAGTACTCCAATCGTGCTTCTACCTATCCAAGAATGAGACTCAGGAAATCCAAAAATAGTTCTAGCATTCGTTATAACATAAGCAAGGCCAGTTAGAACCGTAGCCATACCGATGGTAACAATGAGTGGGTTCACTTTTAGCGCTAGGACTAATCTTCCATTTATAAATCCAAGTAAGGTGCCGAGAATCAACGCAGTTGCAAAACCTATCCAAATATTTTGAGTTCTCACGGTAACAATTCCCGATGAAACTGAAACTAGAGCGTACATTCCTCCAATTGACAAATCAACGTTTCCAGAAATAAGCAATAGTGATGTTCCAAAAGCCGCGATTCCTAGTGCTGTCACATTAAGAAGAATTGTAAAACCATTATCAACTGTAAAAAAATTATCATATGCGAGACTGCTTCCAACAATCATGGCTAGACATACGATGCCAAGTCCAATTCTATTGGTTGGGTCCCAAGCCCGTTCTGGTTGAGTGCCAATGGATTTTATTTTTCCAGCGATCTTGATTCCTATCATTTGGGCCATGCAATCCTTCTCCTCTTTCTATATAAATTTATTATCCTCCGTTAAATCCTAAGTCACCGTCTCTCACGAGTGAAACTCAATTGCAATTGTGTAAGAGCAATCGTCTTCTTTCTTGAGAAACGGCGAACTTAGAATTTAAATAAATCTAGCCTCCTGTGATGATATTGCGAATATATTGATCCTTGGTGTCGAAATTAATTCCGCCCCAAAGTTTTGCAGCCGAGTTTTTCCCATTCTTGTAATCTTCAAATGACTTAGAAGGGTCTGCTGTGGCAACGCGGAAAGCATCTACTACTGCCTTTGAATCTAATTTAGTAGCAGTGACTTGATAAACTTGAGGTACGGACTTACCCTCAAGCCAATCAGCAGTAAATTGTCCATAACCATATGCAATTAGTGGGTCGTTGAAGGCCCAAGTGTCTCTAATGAATGTTCCCTTAGAAACAGCGGCTTGACCAGCAACAGAACCATTCAAGCCTGAGCAATAAATTTTATCCTTGCTGGCTTTTTTGCCTTTTGATTCTAAATATGCAGCCACACCAAGTACGGTGTCATCAGGGCCAATCCAAACATTAATGTCTGGGTTCTTTTGCAGCAAAGTACTGGCAAATTTAAAGCCCTCGTCTTGGTTTATATCTACTAATTCAAGAGACTCAACAAGTTCAATTCCAGCGCCGCCTTCCTTAAGTGCATCTTCAGTTCCCTGACGGCGAGGAATTAATGCTTCGATGCGGTCAAGAGTAAAGTTACAGACCTTGGCTTTTCCACCTAAGTTGGCATTGATCCACTCAACAGCGCCTTTTCCTTGGTCATAACCTAGAGCGTATTGATCGGCCATTGTTTGCGCAGTACAAGGAGGCGTGACGAAGAAGATAACATGAACGCCTTTATCAATTGCCCCTTGAAGAACTACGCCTTGTCCCTTTGCATCATCTGGTTGAACGATTATGCCACCAACACCTTTTTGAAGTGCTTGGCTAATCTGATCCACGCCTTTAATTGGGTCCGTATCCGAAACGACCATTTGATAGTCCAAACCACGTGCCTTACAGGCCTTCTCGACATTATCGCTTATCTGCTTGTAATACTCATTGGCTACTGGAACAAAAAATGCGACACTTTTTGGAAGGTCCGGAGCTGCTCCAGTAGGTCCAGCTGGATCAAAGGCTTGGAACTCCGATAGTTTGCTTCGGTCGTTAGTGCTAGTTGCTGGTGCCGCGGACTTTTTATCGCTTGAGCAAGCTGCAAGAAATGTAGAACCACCAATAGCGGCGACTCCGCTTACTGCAGCCAGCTTGAACAATGTTCTCCGATTAGAGCCGGTCTTCGGCGCCTTGTCGTCAGATTCCATAAAATCTCCTCATTCTCGTTATGTCTTCCCCCCCCAACAGATGTTGAGTTCCCAGACATCTTTCCACAAAAAATCCTAAAAAGAGAGGGTCCGGAGTAATTTTTTATATCTGGTACGCAATGCGGAATCTGAACGGTTCTGACAAAAGCGCTGTACAGGATTAACATTTTGATACCAGAAGATCAAGAAGTAATGATTTATTTTTTCGCCTTTATAAGAAATACGAGTTCCTCCGCGAATGAATTCGCCTCGTGCCCGCCAATCAATGGAAGCGGACGAGGTCTTGAGCCATTTAGTGGAGCTTCGGAAGTTAGCGGGGTCTAGCGGTCTAGTGGTTTTGACCCTTGTTGGTGGACATCTTTTAAGAGAGGATGTTCGTTATGAAAAGTCAGAGAAGGGCGTTTACGCCTGAATTTAAAGATGAGGCTGTGAAGTTGGTGGTTAACACTGCCAGACCGGTTGCCACGGTGGCTAGGGAGCTTGGCATTGTTGAGCAGACTTTAAGTCATTGGGTGAAGGCGCACCGAGATCGTCTTGAAGACGGTGATCGTGGGTTGAGTGAGTCGGAGCGAATTGAACTGCTACGACTGCGTAAAGAAAATAATGAATTAAAATTAGATCGAGCTTTCCTAAAAAAAGCATCGCTCTTCTTCGCCCAGGAAGCATCGGATACGAACGCGAAGCGTTCGAGCTGATGCGGATGGAGAAGAGCAACTTCACGATCACCCGGATGGCAAGGTTGCTTGAAGTTTCACGCTCCGGGTTTTATGCCCATCTCAAACGCTCTTGGGACACCAGGAAATTAAACCAAGTGTGGGTATCAGATATTACCTATTTACGCACGTGGCAAGGATGGCTTTACCTCGCTGTTGTTTTAGATGCCCATTCACGTCGGGTAATCGGTTGGGCCATCGATGAGCATATGCGCGCTGACTTAGTTGAAGATGCGTTAAGAATGGCTATCGCACTTCGCGGTGAGCTACCTAGCAGAGTCATTTTTCACGCCGATCGTGGAACTCAATACGAATCTGGGCAGATCACCAAGTTCGCTGATGCAAATGGACTCGCCAGATCAATGGGATACACCGGGGTCTGTTGGGATAACGCGATGGCTGAATCTTTCTTTGCTACGCTGAAAACTGAGTTCTTCTACCAGCGCATCTGGCCTACCAAGAAGGCTACTGAGATTG
>Ga0335396_10005483_pt1 | contig 13093 bp, 14 predicted proteins | sample FRY02_FD_205743 | JGI IMG/M metagenome (GOLD analysis project Ga0335396, IMG submission 205743) | Freshwater microbial communities from Lake Fryxell liftoff mats and glacier meltwater in Antarctica - FRY-02 (spades assembly) (version 2) | ecosystem: Environmental > Aquatic > Freshwater > Ice >... | reverse complement strand
AGTGAGTTTTCTATGGAAAGTCTTGAAATGTTTATCAAAGAATATTATAAAAAATTAAAGAATGGGGGGACAATTATAATATTCTTTGATATATGGAAAATATCTTTCTTAAAAGATATTATGGAAAAATGCAAATTTAAACAAATTCGTTTTATTGAATGGATAAAAACAAATCCTCAACCATTAAACTCAAATGTAAATTATTTAACAAATTGTCGCGAAATTGCACTTTTGGGGGTAAAAGGTTCAAAACCAACTTTTAATAGCAAATATGATAATGGTATATATATGTATCCTCTACAAGGCGGTAAAAATAGATTTCATCCAACACAAAAAAGTTTAGGATTGTTTGAAGATTTAATAAAAAAACATTCAAATGAAAAAGATACTGTATTGGATACATTTTTGGGCGGAGGAACAACTGCGATAGCGTGTAAAAATACTAATAGATGTTTTAAAGGTTGTGAAATATCAAAAGATTATTTTGATAAGATTATTGAATTAATTTAATTTTATTGGCTCTTACTTTTTGTTTTATTTCTTTTACTATTGGAATGGTATATGATACATAATTATATATTTTTTTGTCAAACTCTACAGGGTCATACCAATATGTATCTGTTTTACAATTTATATCATATATATCATATACTTTTTTTTCCCAAGGAAACACAAATGGATAAACTTTATATCTTTCTATATTTTTAGCAGAATATATTTTATCTATTTTACAAATCTGTCGTTTTTGTAGATTACAATGATTGCATAATGGTTGAAAATCAGAAAGCAATTGTGTTTTTTCACATAAAACTCTTTCGTCATTATATAAGTCATTTTTATGATCACATACTGTTTTCTGTGTTCCACATATAACACAACTTAAACCTCTAATATTTATTCCTATATCTTTACGTATAGGTCTTAATTGTATGTTTAATCTAAAAGAATGAACAAATATACCAATTATACCATTACATTTTTCTGTATTAACATTTAAAAATTTGTTAAGTAAATGTTCGGGTATTATATCATCATCATTCTCACTATATAGTTTTATTGATTTATTAAGGTAAATAGCAGTATAATTAAACATTTTATTTGCAAATCTATCACCTGCCCCATTTCCACCCCAATACAATATAGTTTCTTTTATATCATTAATATGTATTATTTTTGTAAAATTGTTACTAATGCTTATAACCAAGTCTTTTTTATCATTCGCGTTTTTCATTTATACAACGTATTGATTGTATTTGTAATTCTATTATATTAAAATCAATTTTTAGTTTAATATAATAGAATTACTTATATTTTTGAGTACATAATTAATTAATTCTATAACTTTCTAACAATTCTATATATTCTTGAAATAAAAAGATTATACGCTACACTACTCATTTTAATTAATAATATTTTGCAAAACCTTAAGATTATTTTTTGAGTACATAATTAATTATTTCTATAACTTTCTAACAATTCTATATATTCATGAAATAAAAAGATTATGTACTCATTTTAATTAATACTATTATTAATAATAATAAAAATTGATATGCTCTAATTTAAATATTAATATTATAGTATAATGACCACTATGGCTACATCTCGCAATATCAACTCTCGTATGTTTAATAATTATGTTAATAAACATAATAATCCTGATGATATTGTTAAAATTCCTAGAAATGTTAAAAAACATAATGATATTGATACAGAAAAATGTTTGAAGGCACAAAAAACAAAACTTCGTGATAGCAGATATGCTTTGAAGAATAGAAGAACTGTTAATAAGTATTGGAAAGACTTTAATAATGGTTTGTAAAAATAAGTATTGTGTGTGTATGTATGTTTATATTTTTATATTATCATCGAAAAATATAATAATTATATATATATAAATAGCAATACATAAATATATATTATATTTTTTGTTTGTATTTTTAATTTATTAATAATAATAAAAATTGATATGCTCTATATAAAATAATTATATTATAAAATAATGACCACTATGGCTACATCTCGCAATATCAACTCTCGTATGTTTAATAATTATGTTAATAAACATAATAATCCTGATGATATTGTTAAAATTCCTAGAAATGTTAAAAAACATAATGATATTGATACAGAAAAATGTTTGAAGGCACAAAAAACAAAGCTTCGCGATAGCAGATATGCTTTGAAGAATAGAAGAACTGTTAATAAGTATTGGAAAGACTTTAATAATGGTTTGTAAAAATAAGTATTGTATGTGTATGTATGTTTATATTTTTATATTATCGTTAAAAAATATAGTAATTATACAAATATATATATTCCAAAATAAGAATGGTAATACATAAATAAATATCATATTTTTTTGATCATATTTTAAAATTATTAAAATAAATAATATAAATGCCAATAATAAACCTAATAAATTATATTTAATAGATTCGCCATTATCTAATTTAGATGTTAATAAAGGATATAATAAACAATATATTATTATAAAAACAATAATTCTAGATAAAAAACTTTTTTCATATGTTAAATAATGTACATATCCTAAAAGTCCTAATATTATTGTCCATATAATTCCTATAATATAACCTTGTGGTAAATATATATTACGTTTATCATTATTTTTATATAGGTCATTTTTAAAAATATATAAATTGACAATACAAGCAAGAAATATTGGAATTATTATGTGTATTAAATATATATATTTTTCTATTTTCATTATAATATTTACATTTATTTTAAACATTTTTTTGAAGGTATTTCGCTTGGGTTCCAAGATATATATATCATATTTGTATTTGGCTCTTGTAATCTTTGAACATATAGTCCGTTTTTTTTTAAAGATTCTAAAATATATTCTACACAATCTTTCATTTTATAAAGTGGTTTTCCGTATATATAAAATGGTATTTCATAAAATATATTCATACCACCGATAGAAGCACTATTCTTGATTTTTTTATGACAACTTGCTATAATATAATCAAATGTTATAAACTTTACATAATCTTTTTTTTCTTTTAAATTATATAATTCAACCAATGATATTCTTGGTGGCATTTATATATATATATATATTTAAAGTTCTTTAATGTCGCTACTTTGAAAATCGTCAAGTGTAACCATTCTATATTCGTCTTCTTTCACTACGACAACTGGTTCATGTACTTTTTTACTTAATCCAGCCGACATTAAACCAGCAATCATATCTTCGTTAATTGCATAATTAAAATATTTTACATCTCCAATTTTTAAACCTTCCGAACCAATATTACTGGTGTTGAAAAATTCCCCGAGTCTTTCTTCTTTGATGGATTTATTATTTATAAAAGATGGATTAATATAAAATGGTGATTTGTTATTTTTAGATGTAGCCGAATAAATATCTCCGTTATATTTTGTCTCTACTTTACTATTAAAAACTGTATATCCGTTAATAAATATTGAACATTCAGCGCGATTATTAGAAAGAACATTGTTTATTTCAGCAATCTCTTTCATAACAACTGTTACCATATACCATTTGCGATTAAAGTTAATATCGTATACACCAAGCATATTGCTATTTTTTTCATTCCATGATGATGCGTTTGTAAAAAGATTGCATTTATCATATCGTGATCTATGTTGAAATGAATCTACTGAATAAATATTATTGTAATCTACGGCAAGTTTTGATGCATCAAAGTTTATTCTAATGAGAGGATTTTTAGTTACAACAATATCTTGCCCTATGTTCTTTGATGAACAGTTGTAATTTGCATTTTGATTGTAATAAAGCTCTTTTTCTCCTTTGAAAAAAAGTACAATATCTTTCTTTTCTTCATTATTAGTTGCTATTTTTTGCTTATCAACATATAGCCAGAAGTTATAACTATATTCAGCACCACCTTGTTGATTTGTAGAAGCATTTATATTCTTATATTTTAAGTGTGCCGGATTTACTGTATTGTACTTTTGTTCTCCAGATATACCTAAATCTAGTACGCCATTTAAAATATCCGTTTGAATTCTAATATCTTTAAAACCTTTTATCATAGTGTTAAATTCCATTATATATACATTATAAGCAAAATATCCCATTAATAATAAAATTATTAAAGAAATAACAATTTGAGGCAAAGGGTTATAAGCCATTTTATTATTCACCTATCTATTTAAAATATGGAAATAAAAATAATAATTTTTTGTACATTTATTATAAACTATACAACTACTTCAGAAGAATCTAATTTATAGACTGGGCTTCTTAATCCATAAGCAGCAATCCCTAATGCTGCCATTAAACCATTTAATGGACCAGCGTTATATTCTTTAAATATGTCATTGCTATTTAAGTCATGATTGAACATCGTAAATTTACTTAATAATCCCGAAAATCCATTTAAAATCTTACTGTCACCACCAACATGTAAATATCCAGAATGATTTAATACTAATTTGTGTATATTAAATGCTGATCCTTTTTCCACGGGATTATCAGTATAATGTCCGTCTAAATATACTGCTACTGAACCATTGCCTACATCATTTAAAACGAACGCTACATGAACCCATCTTTGTATAGGTATGTAATTTATGGTAAATCCACATACATTACCTCCGCTATTATGAAATTTATCAAAGTTAGTATTATTAAAAGCCGTATCGTATTTATCAAACACGTCAGCTTCGTGTGCAAATCTTACATGAATTTTATTTGATTTAGAATCAAGAATAATATATGGGGATGCATTTTTTATATTTAACGAGTTACTCTTTTCACTACTTACATGTGCTATATGTCTATAGTCACCACTGCCGACATCCATATCAAATATATATATCCAGAAACAATACGAGCGTCTATTTCCATTTCCTCCTTCAAGTGTATTACTAAATGAAAATGATGTTAATTGATTACCTAAAATAGGAACCTCTGTTCCTTGAATTACTATTCGTTTTTGATATAATACGTTATCATATAATATATAATATATAATATAGCAGATTATTACAGATATAATTAATAAAATTATTATTAAATATAATGAACTTGAGTTATCATTCATAGAGTTCATAAAAGCATCCCTTGTATTCGCAACAGAAACATTACTTACAGCACTTGAAACAACTTTTGTACTTTCATTTAAAGCTTGGCTGCCTCTACTCATAACATTGATATTTGAAACTGAATTACCAATATCCGAAACGCTATCAAACATACCGCCGCCGTTATTATTATAGGACCCTATATCTCCCATTTTTATTTAATTATCTAATTAAAGCATATAAATTTTCTATTACATAAATTAATATGATAGTTTGAAATTTGATATAATGGGAAATTACACGAATTATAAGCATATTTTATATTTTTTTTTTGTAAAGATAGATAACTTAATATCTTCGTAAAGTTCCCTATATTTGATACAGAGTTCTTTTTATATTTAAAAAGAGATAGATAAAAAACACACGATGTTAATAAACCTATGCATATTTCCGTATTATTGTTAAAAGTATAATAATCATATAGGCAAATAATTTCTATGAACTTTTTATAAAACTCGTTTTTTTGAGAAAGCGTTATTTTGCGTTTATTTAAATCAGATATAAGGTTTTCGTGAAACTTAAGCGGGATCATCCATATATCTTTACATATTATACGGTGTATTCTCTTTCTATCAAAATTATTATCATATAATATGTTTGTGTCACTATTATCTTCGATAATATCTGAATATATAATTTCGTCTCTCGTTTTACAAGCGTCATCAAATAACTTTTCTAAGTTTCCATTTGACTTATCGTATAATACACTTATAGTTTTGGAAGTATGACCCTTTTTTAAAAGTATATTATTTATATCTTTTTTTAGCGGTATTAGCAAATTATAAATCTTACAAACTTTTTTAATTTCACCGATTTTCTTTATTATATCATTATTTGTAATACATAATATTGGTATATTTTTATATTTTTTATCTATTAATATTTTTAATAATGTTATATTTATAGTTTTATCAGCCATAAACATACAATCAAAATTATCTATAATTATTATTTTGTTTCTAATATTATTTGTAAGAACTTGAATCAACGATGAAGTAGTTGATTTATATATTATATCATTTAATTGATACGAAGAATAGCAATTGCTATTATCTATAGAAATTATCTCACTATTTAAATGCTCGCATATTTTATTAATAGAATAAGTTTTACCTATACACGTAGAACCAGCGATTATAATGCAACTATTTATAGATATTTTATTATTATAATCAAAGTTTTTTAACCATAACAATATATTTATATATATATCATTATTACCACATAGACTTTCTATTATTTCCGTATCTTTTAAATCCATTATGTATATTATATGATAACTGTTTTTATGTATTTATTACCTCTAAGACTAAAACAATAAGATATGCTAATATAGCGAATATTGGTAAAATTAGAAAAAATGGAATAACCGTTGTTTCTTCGTCATTATAGACATCAAACCTTTTTATAGTTCCGTCTTTTGCGAAAATAATATATGGTTGAATTGCAAATACTAAAGAAATGATTAATAAATATATTACAAGTGTTATAACTTTTCGAGAAAGCATTCTTTATCTATTATTTTAATAAGGAAAGAAAAAAATGAATATAATATTAGTATCTTTCGCGATACTTTTAATTATTATATTGTATTTTACTATTATATTTTTAATAACTAACAAGTATGAGAAATATGCGAACAATAGTATTATGATTATAGATAATTCAATGAATGTAAAACAATCTTATGAGGTTAGTTCGGCAAAACTCGTTGAAATAATAGATGATGTTAAGAATACGAATACTATAAATAATAAAATAATAGGTATAGAAAATAAAGATATTGTTCTATATATTGATCCTTACATAAATAAATATGTTTTTAGAAATAATCAAAACACCGATAAATACAAAGATGGTATTTTTGTATGTTTAAGTCCTTTAAAATTAAAAGAAAATGACTGTATATGGGACTTTAGAGATAAGGTTATTGGTTATGTATATTTAAGTGATTATTTATTTATTCAAGCGATGATTAAAGGGTATAGACAAGATATAAAAAATGTAATATTGAAAAAAATACTTCCGGAAGATCTAAAAAAAACCCATAAACAATTTGATTATCTATTCACATATATTGTCATAAATAGTGATTATATGGATTATATCAAAAAATTAAAATATTATATAAATGGACTAAAAGATGTTGATATTAATAGAATTAAAGCGTTTTATCCATTTATAATTGAAAAGTATAATACTACAAAATTTTATTTTAGTAAAATTGAAGATAATAATATTTATGATATTTTTTTGAATGATGATCTAACATTGCTCCCTATTATGAACTATGACATATTGAGAACTGTTGAAAACTTTATTACGAGATTAGATATACCTCACGATTATTATAATAAAGATAAAGACGGAAATAATGTCAAAGGTTATGGGTGTTTCGGCGATAGTAATGTATCAAATAAATATGAATGTGACTCAATATATAAAATAAATGGGCTTCCTAAAAAATATTATAGTGTATGGGATAAAAAATGCCACGCTAACGAAGAATGTCCTTATTATAAAAAAAATACTAAATATGTGAATGCACGAGGTGGTTGTATCAACGGTTTATGTGAGCTACCTGTTGGTGTAAAAAGAATGGGATTTAAAAAATATAAAGATAAGGATTTAAATAGTCCATTGTGTTATGATTGCAAAGATACAACAGACCTTAATTGTTGTTCTACCCCGATAGATTTTGAAACAAATAAAAGATTAAAAAACGATTATGTTTTTGAAAATGATTTTTCAGAAAGAGAAAATAATAATTTAAACACAATAATTTCCTTATTAGATTATAGAAGATTATAAAAATATGATAGGTAATTTTGTTATAAATATATATAATCTAATTTCTATCATAATACTATTTATTATGTTTTTTATTGTTATAAAACGATATTTAGAATTAGAAAAGTTTAATAACGTTGAAGGGTTTGGTATGAATAATACTGGTGGTGTAGTATATGATAACCCAGCTAAATATATAGCATCAAATACACGTATTCAATATGAAAATGAGGGTGTATTACCATGGAATAGACATGTTATTAATTCAAGTATTCCTTATGACGTAAAAGTAAAAAAAGAAGCTGTTAATGTTTATTATTACGAATTTGATAATAAAACATATAATGAAAAATTAAAAGAAATATTTAAAAGCAATTGTGAAGAATTGATAATAGCAGTCGATGGTAATATTTGGAACGACTGGGTAATACCAAAAACAATAAATGATAAAAATACAATTAAAAATTTAATTACAAAATATAATAAAATATACAAGTTTGTTTATGATAAAATTAATAATAGTAGTATTATGGATTTGCCAGGCGAAGATGTTAATCAAAAAATACAAATAGTTCATGATATTATGATTAGATATAAAACACATTCACAATATGACGAAAATTATATGTTTGATATAGACGTTATATTATATAGAGCTGGCAAATTTCAAGGAAAGCATGTTAAAATTATTGCTATTATAAATGGAGACGATATTAATATTCTATTATTGCGAATAATAGGTGTCGTATCAGAAGATAAAATTGTATTACATCCTTATAAAGGCTATGATAATATGAATGTAAATTATTTTAATGAACATGTTCCAATGGTTTATGGTAATATAGAAAATGACAATAATAGTAGTATTGAAAATACGTTTATTATGTCAGACGAATATATGAATGAAGAGGTTGAAAAAATAATGTACAAAAGTCTTTTACGCGAAAACATACCACAAGACGTAGATATAGATAATAACAATTTAATACCCAAACCCGAAGAAATAGTTAAAATAAATAGATGTTTTTTTTAAATTATATTAATTATTTTAGAGGTTCCATAAAAATGAGTATATCAATGCAAAAAAAAATCTAAAAGTAAAAGCCCGTACAATGCTATTTTTGCAAAAGAAATATATAAAGAGTTAAATGTGGGAAAAATACAAAAGTTTTTAAAAAGTAATTTAATTGTTAATAGATATACATTAGATAATAGAGTTTCTTATTTAAATTATATTAAAAATAAATTAATTAATATTTCGTCGAATGATTGTTTGGAAGAAAAAATGTTTGGGACTAATAAAGGATTTACTATAAAAAACATTATAAACTTGGAGAAAATAATTGGAAGCGATGGTTATAATGGTAAAATATATAGAACTTCAATTATTAATTCTTTTGGCTCTTTCCCAATAGCAACAAAGATTATGGAAAATAATACTCAAAATAATTATGAGGTATCATTGATGGATCATATAACCAATGATATTATTATTAATAAGATATCTAAACATTTTCCAATAATGTATAAATCTTGTTTATGTGAGCGAAAAGATTATCCAAAAAAGGAAACATTAATATGTGTTAATGAAATCGCAAATGGTGATTTAACAACCTTATTGAATAATCATATTATTATGAATGATAAAAACATTTTATTTAACATATTATTTCAAACCTTTATTTCTATTGGAACATTTCATAATTATTTAAATCATATTCACAATGATTGATACGGAGGTAACTTTCTATGGAACTATAATAATGAAAAAGGATATTATCATTATATATTCAATAAAAAAGATTATTATCTTAAGGCGTGTGGATATAATATTATGATTTATGACTATGGATATTCTAATATTATTAAATCAAAAAGAAGCATTATCAAATTAAGTTCTGATTATGCAACAAGTGTGCCTGTATTTTTAAACGAAGAAATAGGATTTGATAGTAAAGGTTCGGCAGAACCAACAGAAGATATGATTGAAGAATTAAATAAAATCATGCAATTATTGATGATAAAAAGAAAAGTATTGGCAAGTAAATATGATATGGCGTCATCTTCTCCAAAGTCAAAATCTAATCCTATAAATAATAAAAAAGAATTATTTGAATATATTATTGAAAATATATTTAATGTATATTCACCAACTGATATGTTTATATCAACATATCGCCCTAATAAAGTAATAAATAAATCGCCATTTTACATAGATAAATAAAAAATTATTTTTAATACATAATATATAAACCTAATATATATATATTTATTCAAAAATGTCTATAGTAAAAAGATATGTATCATTGTGCGAAGATGATATAAAGTATTGCATATCTGGATTAATATGTGGTTGCACAGGTTCTTATTATAGCGTTTATTCAAATGAACATATATTTAAAGTTATGCAAGGGGACTTTTCAAAAGATAGATTGAAATTATTACTATATACAAACATAATATCTATGATTGCTATGGCATTAAGAGGTGGGTTTTTTGCATATTCTCAAAAATGTATTAATGATAGAATACGAAAAAAGGTTTTTAATAAAATTATAAATCAAAATATTAAGTTTTACGAAACAGCACAAATTAACACATTACTTGAATATGTTACAAATGATGTTAGAATAGTATCTGATATTATTTCTTTAAATATTAATATAATTTCAAGATCTTATATACATATAATTGCTACATTATGGCTACTTTCAAAAATATCATTAAATTTAACAATATTATCATGTATATTAATACCAATTAACTTTATATTTTCTCATTTTTACGATGAAATATATAAAAAAATTATGATAGGATATGAAAAAACAAATAATGAATTAAATAAATATACATTGGAAACAATATCTCATATTTCACTTATTAAGACTTATGCGACAGAGAAAGAATCTAATAAAAAATATATTAGTCATTGTAATAAAATTATGAATTATAAATGTAAAGAAACATTGTTATATGGTGCTAACTTGTTAATTATTTCTAATATACCAACAATTATAACTATTTCAATAATATTTATAGCAAAATATTTGAATAATATTGATAATATGATGACTTTTATATTGCACAATAAAAGTTTATATGAAAATATTAAATCAATAATTCATTTTAATAGCGAATTTGTAAAATGTCGCGAACCTTATAATAGAATAATTAAAATATTAGATTCTAATTTAAAATACAATGGATATTATATTCCTAAAAATGATATAGTTGGAGATATAACATTTAATAATATTACATTTAAATATTCATCTTCAGATAAACCTATATTAAAAAATTTTAACTTAAAAATAAAAAATGGTGAAAAAATTGCTATAACTGGAAAGTCTGGTTCTGGAAAAAGTACAATTGTTAAATTATTAATAGGTATATTAGAAGTCGATGATGGTAATATTCTAATAGATAATGTTGATATTCAAAATTATGATAATATATGGTTAAAAAAACGCATAGGATATGTTGCACAAGATAGTATATTATTTTCAGATACGATTGCTAATAATATTGCATATGGTCTTGATAATGTCAGCGAAAATGATATTATTAAAGCAGCAAAACAAGCAAATGCTCACGAGTTTATAAATAAATTACCAAATAAATATCAAACAATTATAGAAGGAACAGAATTAAGTTCATTATCTGGAGGACAACGGCAACGAATATCAATAGCAAGAACTTTAATAAGAAAACCGCAAATAATTATATTTGACGAAGCAACATCTGCTTTAGATCCTGAATGCGAAGAATTAGTTCAAAACGCTATTAAAGAATGTTATAGAACGCAAAATAGCACAATGATTATAATCGCACACAAAAAAACAGCAATAAGTATAGCTGATAAAATATATAATTTAGATAATTCTAATATATATATAAAATAGTATGAAGATAGAATTTACTGATAAATTGGAAAATAAGAATGTTATAACTGTATCGTCAAAAAATAAAAACGCAAATATATATATAAATAATATTCTAAACATTATAACGGAATCATCAAATATAAAAAATAAATGCGATATTCTATCACAAAATATTAATGAAGATATAGTTTTTGATTTAAGTACTTTAAAAGGTATATTTATAAATGCATTTATATATAGAATAACACAAGGAATATATTCATTTGACAAATATAAAACAAAAAAAAATATTGAAAAAAATATTATTTTTTATGTTCCTCAAATATCAAATATAAAAAAACAAGAGCTTATTAATATAATAGAATCTTCTAATTTAACACGCGATATAGTAAATGAACCATCAAATATATTTACTCCAGATAGGTTTTCAAAAAATGCTATTAGTATATTTAAAAATAGAAAATATATTGATATTAAAGTTTTTGATGATAAAATGATTAAAAAGTTAGGATTAAATCTCGTATATGCAATAGGTGGTTTTTCTGAAAACAAACCTCGGTTTTTAATAATAGATTATAAGCCACCTAATTATAAAAAAACCATATCTATTGTTGGAAAAGGTGTTACAATAGATACTGGAGGATATTCTGTTAAAGTTTTTAATCATATGAATAATATGCATATGGACAAAGAAGGTGCGTCTATTTGCATTGGATTAGTAGATGCTTTATCAAAATCAAATTGTGATAATAGAATTGTTTGTATATGCCCTCTTGTTGAAAATATAATATCAAATAATTCAACAAAACCAAATGATATAATAACAGCATATAATGGACAAACTGTTGAAATAATTGATGTAGACGCCGAAGGAAGATTAATATTAGCTGATGCTCTCGCATATACATGCAAAATATATAAACCAGATTATATATTAGATTTTGCAACATTAACCGGTTGGTCTGAAAATATTAATTGCCATACGAGTTTTACACATTTTACAACAAATGAGATGTTAGCTAATAGTGTTATAAAATATGGAAATATGTATGCTGAGAGAAGTTATAGAATACCTGCATGGCTCGAATATATGGAATATATAAAGTCTAATGTTGCAGATGTAAAAAATCATGGGTTTGAATGTAAAAATAGCGATGGGTTTATGGCAAGTTTATTCTTAATGAACTTTATACCTCACGAATATAGAAATAAATGGATACATTTTGACATACGATTATCAAGTTATAACAATACTGTAAATGTTGCTGATGGATTTGCAACATTTCTTGCAATTATAAAAAATATATAGAATATATATA
>Ga0335396_10005472_pt1 | contig 13105 bp, 9 predicted proteins | sample FRY02_FD_205743 | JGI IMG/M metagenome (GOLD analysis project Ga0335396, IMG submission 205743) | Freshwater microbial communities from Lake Fryxell liftoff mats and glacier meltwater in Antarctica - FRY-02 (spades assembly) (version 2) | ecosystem: Environmental > Aquatic > Freshwater > Ice >... | reverse complement strand
AAATCATTGGACGCAGGAGCGGATGCCTGCAAAAATCCACCGCCCTGTTACGAGGTCGAAAGACCGAAATCGAACCTCACCCTTGCCACTAAAATCCAAGCAGAACCTCAGACAAACGCTGCAAACGTTCAATCGAGATAGATGAACTCATTTGCATTCAGCACGGCGACACATGCGATTAACAGACCGTCCTGTTCCGCCGCGGATCGTGACTCCAAGAGAGCCTTGATCCGTTGCAACTCGGATACAGCCGGGCGACGACTTAGAGCCAGAAGATAGAGTCGCTCGATCAATGACTCTGCGGAAGCTTCGCCGCTTTGTTGGCATTCATTCAACACGCGGTGCCTCAAGTTCAACGCGGCGTCGTAAGCCAAGTCGCTATTGAGCATCTGCAGCGATTGGATTGCCGTTGTCGAACGATCACGCCGCGCACAACTTGAGCCCGCGTCAGGCCGATCGAAGGCTTCGAAAATCGGATAGCGTAGATTCCTCCGCGCAAACAGATAGACGCTTCGTCGAACATGATCCGATGGATCCATGTTTGCCTTCCATTGACCCTGCAAAATTGTCTTCAGCATCTCCGGCGGAAGAGGCGGCATCACACTGGGGCCGCCATGAAGTTGATTCAATTGTCCACTGACAGATAACAATGCGTCGCGAATCACTTCGCCTTCCAGACGCTGGCGCGGGAACCGTCCATACCATTGATTATCAGGATCAACCATCTCCAGCCGCTGCCAAGCAAGAAGAGTTGGCTCATCCGTGGCCTCGAGACGACTGGCTTGTTGATAAGTTGCCGAGAGCAAAATCGATCGGTGCAAATGCTTCATGCTCCATCCGTTATCGCGTATCTCACACGCAAGCCAATCCAATAATTCCGGATGCGAAGGCCCACTGGCGATCAGGCCCAAGTCACTCGGATTTTCACAAAGGCTTTTGCCAAAGTGATGCTGCCAAATACGATTGGCGATCACGCGTGACGTCAACGTGTTTTCTTTGAGGAAAAGCCACTGCGATAACGCAAGCCTCGGATTGGAGGTATCAAATTTATCGTACGCATCCGTCGAGCAAGCGATGCGAGGTGGCTTTGCAGTCAGACTTGGACCCTCGTTCTGTAACTCACCACGGTAATAAAGCCGGGGCGGGACGGGACTCGATTGCGCCGCGAAACGATCGATCGGTTGGTCACGTTTTAGCTCGGGAACCGCGGATTCAAACACACCTCGCAAACGATAAAAATCAGCTTGGCTGATCGGATCGTACTTGTGATCGTGACACTGGGCACAATGCATTTGCAAACCCAGCAACGCAGCGCCGACAGTCGATGTGATTTCGTTCAACTTGTCGTGTCGCCGCAACTCCTGTTCGTTAAGATCCGGCATGTCCGGCCCCGCAAGGCAAAACATGGTCGCGATGGTATCTTCCTCATCTCCGGTGAGATCGGCCGTCAATTGCAATCCGATAAATTGATCGTAGGGCATGTCGCCGTTGAGCGCATCGATGACCCATTGGCGATACTGCCACGCGTTTGAACGAACCTTGTCATGTTCGAATCCATCGGTCTCCGCAAAGCGTGCCAAGTCAAGCCAATGCTGCGACCATCGTTCTCCATACGCAGGTGAAGCGAGCAGCCGGTCCACTTGTTTTTGGTAAGCAATAAGCGACAAGTCTTGTTCGAACGAGAGTAACTCTTCAGGCGTTGGCGGCAGGCCGATGAGATCGAACGTTAAACGCCGAAGAAGCGTCGACCGGTCTGCGGCCACGGTGGGAGCGAGTTGTTTGCGTTCAAGCTCATGCAGTACAAAATTATCAATCGCGTTCACGGGCCATGACCGCAAACTCACTTCGGGTAACTCCGGACGCACAATCGGTTGATACGACCAGTGGTCACGATCCGATTCGGTGATCGAATCCTCGAGAATCGGTTGGTCTGATACCGGAGTGACTTCAATGGCCACTGCACATCGCGACTCGGCCGACATAAGCACGAGCATAACGATGAAAGCTAATCGTCGACTCATGCCAAGATCTCCCGCACGATTTCGACATCGTCCGTGGGGCCAATCAGACGCTCTTCCAGTCCATTGTGATAGTAGGACAACGCTTCATGATTGATACCAAGCAAATGAAGCAGTGTCGCATGCAAGTTTCGAATGTGCACTGGCTTTTCGACCGCACGCAAGCCGATGGGATCCGTTGCACCGTAAGCCATGCCTCCCTTCACCGCTCCGCCCGCAAGCCACGTGCTATAGCCCCACGGGTTATGGTCGCGACCTTTGCCTGATTCGCTCATCGGCATCCGACCAAACTCTCCGCCCCAAATGACCAGCGTGTCTTCCCACAATCCGCGTTGCTTCAAGTCCTCCAACAAACCTGCAACCGGACGATCGGTCGCCAAACAATGATCCGTGTGGTTGGTCAGCACGTTGCTATGAGCGTCCCAGCCGTGCGTATCGCCGGAATAGACTTGAACAAATCGCACACCGCGTTCGATCATTCGCCGAGCAAGCAAGCACCGTTGTCCGTAGTCGCGAGTTTCCGGCCGATCGATTCCATATTGATTGAATGTGTGCGCCGATTCTTGAGTCAGATCGACGAGATCCGGTGTGGAGGATTGCATCCGGAACGCGAGTTCATACGCCTTAATGCGAGCCGAAAGCTCATCATCTCCTCCGCGAGCGGCGAGGTGTTCGTGATTGAGAAAGTCGATCAGTTCCAAAGCTTCTCGTTGCTGCGTCTTGGAAAAACCCGCCGGCGGTTGCAGGTGCAAAATCGGTTGCGAACCGGAACGCATCGTGATCCCCTGAAAACTGGCCGGCAGAAAACCACTTCCCCACGCTGGCGGCCCGCCTTTCAATCCGCCACCCGGATCCGGCAGCACGACAAAGGCAGGCAAGTTTTCATTTTCACTGCCCAGTCCGTACGCCACCCAACTGCCCACGCTCGGACGTCCCATCAAGATGCTACCTGTGTTCATCTGATACACCGACTGCGGGTGATTCACACTGTCGCCGTGCATGCTTCGAATCACACACAGGTCGTCCGCATGTCGTGAAATTTCAGGAAGAAAATCACTAATTTCAAGCCCCGAATTTCCCCGCGGTCGAAAGGGTTTGATCGGGCCGAGCAACGGATTCTGAGCCACCTTGCGGCGCGTCTTGATGTCGCCGTAACTATCTGGAATCGACTTGCCGGCTAGACGAACTAGCTCTGGCTTCGGGTCAAAGAGATCCACATGACTGGGGCCGCCATGCATGAACAACCAAATGATCCGCTTGACACGAGCACGCGAGGGATCAAACCAAGGACGACCAGGAGAAACAGCGAACGTAGGCTTCGCGAATTCATTCTGCAGCATCGCCGAAACTGCCAATGCACCCAACCCGGCTCCTGAAGAGGCCAAGAATTGTCGTCGATTGGGCACGCAAAAATTGTGCGGCGTCATCGTGGTGAGACAGCAAAGAAAAGGGGGAGGTAGGGAGTGTAGTTCCGAATCCTACCGCGTTTCTTCATTGAACGCAAATTCTGAAGTCGATATCACGAACCACAAGGCGATGCATTTCGAATGATGATTCAAAATGATTGCTCACGAATGGACGCCTCCCTATTCCTATCGCGAAGAGCGGCCCGGTGGAATCGTGAGCAGCTTCGGTTCAGCGGCGGCGCCCGGAAGCGGTGAGCTAATGAACGTTTCACCCACGGCAGCGTCCCAATCACACCTCAACAGCAGATCAAAACCCGGGTTCTGCTCTTTGACTTGGCAAGAACACGGCCCCACCATAAATGACGACGCGGAGCGAATCGTGTCCGCAGCAATCCCTTGTCCCACTAATGCATAAAGCACGCGTCCCCGGCCGAACACGGGAAAGGCGATCGGCTCATCAAAACTTTGAAGATCCGGTTCACTGTTGAGCAGACAATCGACCAAAAACTTTTCCTGCGGATCATCGCGTCGCACCGAAATCACTGAGAAAGATATCCGCAGCTTGATCTTTGCTGTCTCAAGAATCTCCGGTTTGATCTCCAACTCCTCCGGTGATGGCAACGCCAACCATGCCGTGTCCTTTGCAAGCTGCTCTTGAAGCAGTTTCAAAGCGGCCTCATCTTTGGCTCGGTCGCCCGACTCAAGCAACACCCAGACCGCCGAATCTCCATCTGTCAAATGTTTCACCATTTCTTGACGTGCGGGCGAGTTGACGATCTGCTGCACGTTGCTTTCAGAAACCGAGCACGCATGCGCAACCTGATCGAATGAGCCGCGATACGAAGCAGGGTAAAGGGCCACCATCACCGGAGCGTTTCCCACCGCGTATTTCTTCCGCAACGATTTGGCCATGTCATCGTTCGTTTCTGTGACATCGATCAGCCTCAGCATCGGTGAATCAGGGGCTGGCGTTTCCTTGGTCAGCGAGCCGATTGCATTCAAGGAATCGTTGTCCAATTTGCCCGCGAAAAGCACCACGACTTGATACTGATCGGGGCTCCATCTCTCCAACGCGTAGCGAAAGACAGGAACCTGACATGCAAGCACAGTCGTGGTAATCGCGAACGTGAACAACAGACCGATGAACATCGGTCGACGGGGTTGCTGCCGGATTGTTTTCATGATGCTTCAACTGATGGAAAGAAGTGATTGGCGAGTATCAATCCACTCGAATGACTTCGATGGCGGCGAGGTTAGGGTTGGGTTTACCGTCTGGAGTGGCAATATCCACTACCAAGTTCTCCTTGACGGAGACGTTTGCGAACTCTTTGATCAACACGGGAATCTTTCCCTGTTCGTCTTTCCAAGATTGCGACTTGGCCTCATGCTCCGCTCCTTGAAATTTGATTTGCAGCGCATCCACGTCTGCTTCGCTCAACCCGACAAAGAAAAGCTTTACACCGTACTGCGCCGGTTGATCTTCTTTACCCAGCAGCGGAATCTCGAAGTGCTCAAGTCCACGAACGCCCGATGCGAACAACCAAGGCATGTTATTTTCAGCCACGCTGACGGTATCGGGATTGTTGCTGTACCAACTGCCACCGTCTGCAAGTCGTGGTTGAATGTCAAAAACAAACTCAAGGCGTTCGACGGATTTGGGTCGTGGATAGCCAAACCATTCAAGGCCCGAAAGATCTTTCCGGTCGCCCGGTGCACCGAAGTTGATACCGATTCTTTGCACCGGGGTCGTTGCACCGACGGCGCTAAAGATGCCCCATGACTTATTCTCGGTCTTTGGTTCCAAGACGACTGTCGAAGCGATCGAAAATTGACAAACGCAACCCGCACTGGCTTCGGGGATCATGACAAGACCGTTACCAGGAATCGCATTGATCCAACAGCCCAGCCGCTGTCCCGAAAAATGTCGAGTCCCACTGTCGCGATACAAGTCGTAGTAGCCGATAAATCCCGATCGGAAGAACATCATATTTGGAGTCGCGGTGATGATGCCGCAGTGATGACCAGGGCGACTGAAACTCCACGGAGTTTGCTCACCGGTCAGCGGATGGTTACGAGTCTTCGCCTCGCCGGTTCGCAAATCGAACGCCCATGGCTCCGCAAAAATCTGGCCCTCGATCACCGCGGGTCGATTCATATAGTTTGCATTCTTTGACCACAGCTCAGTGCCCGACTTGGCGTCGAGCACAAGCAGCTTTCGATCTGCGAATTCACCAGCCAAAAACTGCTTCCAATAGTGACCGTTCGCATTGGCACCGCACAGCAACAGATGCCCATCCGCATACATCACCGTCAAGTTGCCTCCACCGGCGCTAACGTCGGTGGTATCCGTCACGTTGACTGGTTTTTCCCAAAGTTTCTCTCCTGTGTTTCGATTCAACGCGACCGCCAACCGAACATCGAGCCGCTTCATTTCTTCTTCAGCGCGGATTGCGGCATCGCCAGTCAACTCCTTCAAGTCTCCTTTATCGCGACGATACCAAGCCTGTCGCTCATCGGGAGTCATGGAACTGTCGATGAAGTAGACGCTTTCGGGACCGATGGCGACCGTGGTGTGAAGAATATTGTCACCGCGATAGGTCCAGAGATATTCGCCCGTTTGCGTATCGATTGCAAAGATCGCATCCGTTTGACTTTTTACCGTCAATCCACGACGCCGCATTTTCTCTTCCAATTCACTGCGAATCGTACTGGTGCCGAACAATTGGCCATTCTCATAAGCCACATAAGCCCATGCTCGCTCAATGCCATCTTTTGAAGGCGGTGTTTTAAACTCGGCCACGACCTTGCCCGTCGCAGCATCCAATCCAACACAGGTGTCGCCGACAGCCATGTAAAGCACATCATCGCTGGCGACCAAGTTATGCGTCTCACGATTATTGAAGACACCGGTGCGAATCGCGCCCGGATTTTCATAGTCCCACAAGAACGTACCGTTATAGGCATCGTAGGCCATGATGCGATCGGTTCCTTGAATGAACATTCTACCGTTGGTCGACAACGGCGCGCCGGCGGCCTCATGGCGGTTGATCATCGAACTGGGGCCGGGATCACCATACCACAGCACACCTAAACCATCTCGCACGCGTTGATCGTTGGTGAACGATGTATTCGCGGGATTACCGTATTGATGCGTCCACTGACCAGCACCGGGCAATTTACCTCGTCGGTACATCGACCAGGAATCTTGGCTGATCAACTCGCCTTCGCTGGCATGAAACAAACTTGTCAACCAACCGTCAGCAGCCCCGTTGTTACTGGGCACAGGCTTGAGGATGGCTGAATCAGCGGGCCTACCCAGCATCGCGATACCGCCGCACGGCTTGAGGAATCTTGCCACGCTGGATGCATCGGCCGGAATCTCACCTGTGATTAACTGCGTATCGGAGACAATGAGGTTGGCGAAGTAGTTGGAAAACGGAATCTCGTTTAACGATTGATTGACCACCGTGACGCGTGTTGCGTGCAACCCCGCTCGCTCAAGTGCCTCCCGCGCCGCGGTGGCTTTTTTAAGATCGGGTTCAACCGCGAGTACCATCAACGAACTTTGTTTTGCCAGTTCATATGCCAATCGACCCTGCTCAGCACCAACGACCAAGCAGTAGCCGGTTCGTTGTTCGCTATGGTCCAAAATGTCGCGAGCTGCGGTCTGGTAAAGTTCCGTCAACTCGTCAGCGGCAAAGGCTTCGGTGAACGGTGCAGGCCACTCTTTCACGGACTCGATGGGCGTAAGCGTCGGTACAAAACCATAGACATGACCTTCATCCGTGCTGACGGTGAGCAGTTCTTCGGTCGCGGACAAACCCATCACCTTGCCCTTGACGGCAGCCTCCCACAATTTATTGCCGGTCTTCCGATCCAGAATGATCACGCCGTCCTTGCCACCGGCGATGAGAAGGTTGTCGGTCGCGATCAAGGCACCATCCAAGTTGCTCGGATGCTCCCACAAGACTCCAACCCCCGCATATTCCTTCATCTTCTGTTCGGCTTCAGCCAGTTTCTCAGGGTCTTTCTTGCTTTGGCCAGCACGCAGGAACCATTCCTGCTTTTCCTGGCTGGCGCGAGCATGTTCTTCGCGGTCGACGCAAAATATTTTGGAACCGTCTAGCAAGTAAGCAAATTCACCGGCCAACACCATTTGCCGCCCGCCGATATAAGCCGCGCCGACGTCCCCGGTCTTTTCCTCCATGGCAAGAAAATGATGAGGCCCACCAGCATAGACTTGTCCGTCACCAAGCAATGCTTTTGTACCGCCGACAACACCACCGGCATCGGTGCGCCAAGAGTACTTGCGTTGAAATATGATCTCTCCGGTGGCCTTCGAAAAAGCAACAGGCATCGATCGTCCCGAAGGCACGTAGAGGTACGCATCATTGCAAAGCATGTATCCTTGCGGCGATAGATCATTACGCCCCGCGTCTTCTTGGCTGATCCGATCATTAAGCCAAATGATTTTACCCGTCGTCGCGTTGGCGGCCGCTATGTAAACCGTCTCATGCGGAAAAATACCGGCACCGAAGTAGGCAATGTCGCCATCAATAAGAACGCCCGTTCGTACCGGCCAGCGAGAAATCATCTCACCGCGAGACAAGAGTCGATCATCTTCGGGCGCTACTCGCAGTTGCCATACCACGCGACCATCAGCCGCATTCAAGCAATAAACGCATCCATCATCGGAACCAAAATAGGCGTTGCCATGAGCCAGTGTGGGAGCCAAGCGGATCGGACCCTCGGTGTAGAAACTCCAGATCGTTTGACCCGTGCGTGCATCGACGCAATAAAGGCGATGGTCAACGGTGCTGCCGAAGTAAGCTTTCCCGTCAGCGATCACCACTTGCATCGAGGCGTCAAAATCAACGCGGTGCAGCATCACGTGCCCTTCGATAGGTGTATTGCGTGACCCCGACCATGCTTTCTCGGGCTTGGCCTGCGAGCGATAGACCCAAGACAGTTCCAGCTTAGGTGAAAGAGACGCTTCAATGTATCCCGCGCGATCATTGCCGCTTAGGTAGGTACTCCACTGAGCACCAAACCCCGAACGGATATCAACACCAAGCGTCATCCCAACTAAAATCATCATCGCGCACCAGTGTCGCGGATGACCTGTTGAGTTCAATACAGTTCGAAGATTCATCGCAGCTTTCCCTATCACGGTGACTCGTGTGAGCCCTGAATTTGATCTGGCTCGTTATCGATTTGCACGCCCGCAGTATATCGTCTTCTCGAGCTCAATTCGCGTCAAGTTCCCCAAGTTTTTGCTTGTTCACGCAATCTTCAATGAATCTAAATCTCAACATGAACTTACCATCGGTACGTGACCGCCAAAAAGATTTCACGATACGTGGACGCTGCCGAAGCGTTCCGTTAGGGTGAGAGTTTCCCATGCTGTTCACGGTGCCCTGAACCCACACGAATTCTCATTACGCACGACATGAAGACTATCCGCACGGTCGATGAACTGGAGGACGAACTTAGCCGACCAACCGAGGCTGTGCTGAAAACGTTGCAAAACGTTGATGGTGACATGATCGTCTTGGGCGCAGGCGGAAAAATGGGACCCACCGTCGCTAGAATGCTGCGCCGTGGACTAGACGAAATCGGGCATGGCGATCGACGCGTGACGGCCGTATCGCGATTTTCTTCGCCCGGTTCAATGCTTCCGTTTCAGAAATCGGGTATCGAGACAATCGCGTGCGATCTGCTTGATCAAGCGTCCGTGAATCGATTGCCGCTTACACCGAATCTGTTTTTCATGGCGGGACAAAAGTTTGGTACCAGTGACTCTCCCGAACTCACCTGGGTGATGAACACGTTAGCGCCGGCTTATGTCGCACAGCGGTTTTACCAGTCGAGAATCGTTGCGTTCTCCACGGGCTGCGTTTATCCGTTAGTCGATGCCAACGGACCTGGCGCGAACGAAAACACGCCGCTGGAACCACCGGGCGAATATGCAAATTCATGCGTCGGACGTGAGCGAGTTTTCGAACACTTTGCGAATCGGTTGGGCACTGCATTGTTGCTCTTTCGGCTTTGCTACGCCATTGATCTTCGTTATGGCGTGCTCTGTGATATCGCAACAAAGGTGGCTCAAGGTTTGCCGGTCGATGTGACGATGGGCGGGGCAAATGTGATCTGGCAAGGCGACGCGTGCGCGAGAGCCATTCAATCACTTGAACTCACCAGTCGCCCTCCCATGGCGCTCAACGTCACAGGACTCGAGCAAATTCCGATTCGCTCTTTGGCCGAGCGATTCGGCGAACTCCTGGGGCGTCAGGCAGTGATCACGGGGCGCGAAGGTAAGAAGGTCTGGGCGTGGGACGCGACCCGTTCCTACGAACAGTGGGGGCCTCCCGAAGTTTCGCTCGAACAGATGGCCATCGCCACTGCCGATTGGATACGATTAGGCGGCACGACGCTCGGCAAACCGACGCACTTCGAAGTTACTGATGGACGTTATTAATCTTGATCATTCGCCTTTATCAATCGAGCGACCTGGAAACATTACGACGCATTACCGTCGAAGGCTTTGAGGGAATTGCGATCGATCAAAACGTCGAGATCGCTCTCGGCGAACTTGCCGGTCACGATTGGCGTTGGCGCAAGGCTCGTCATGTGAATGACGATGTCGAATCCAATCCCGCCGGCATCTTCGTCGCGCAGATCGATGACGAAGTGGTCGGTTATATTTCGACGAGGCTTGATCGCGAATCCGGTAAAGGACGCATCCCCAATCTCGCCGTCGACTCGCGGTTTCGCGGCCATGGCGCAGGGCGAGCATTGATCGAACATGCGCTGGATTACCTTCGACTTGAAGGAATGTCTTTCGCCATGATCGAAACGATGGTCAACAATCCCGTCGGGCAACATCTCTATCCGTCATGCGGTTTCGTCGAAGCGGGCCGACAAATTCATTTTGCGAAGAAACTCTGATGTTTGATATTCGCGAATCGCTTCGACGGGGATGCGTGATCCCAGCGCATCCGCTTGCCTTGACGGTGGGACGTCGACTGGACGAACGCCGCCAGCGAGCGCTGACTCGATACTACATAGCATCCGGCGTCGGCGGATTGGCGGTAGGTGTGCACACGACCCAGTTCGCCATACGTGACGCCAGCGTTGGACTTTTCAAGCCCGTGTTGCAATTGGCAGGCGAGGAAATGGACCGCGCCTCGCGATCGCTCATTCGCATCGCGGGCATTTGTGGGACGACGAAGCAAGCGACGGACGAAGCCGATTTGATAACGGGACTGGGTTATCACGCCGGCCTGCTAAGTCTCGGTGCGATGCGGGATGCAGACGATGATGCGTTGATCATGCATTGCCGCGCGGTGGCGGACGTGATGCCGATCATCGGTTTCTATCTCCAGCCAAGCGTGGGCGGGCGGATTCTTTCGTATTCGTTCTGGCGCCGTTTTGCGGAAATCGAAAACATTGTTGCTATCAAGATCGCACCATTCAACCGCTACCAAACTTTGGATGTGGTGCGAGCCGTGCTCGACGCAGGACGAAACGACATCGCACTCTTCACAGGCAATGATGACAACATCGTCGCCGATTTGATGACGCCGTTTCGGTTCGGCAATTGCGAACACCGCATCGTCGGTGGCTTGCTAGGTCACTGGTCTGTTTGGACGCGGCGAGCGGTTGAGTTATTCGAGCAATGTCGAAATGTGTCCGCTTCTTCGGATCTGCTTCGACTTGGTGTCGAAGTCACCGATTGCAACGCCGCATTCTTTGATGCCGCCAATGGCTTTCGCGGCTGCATCGCTGGTCTGCACGAGGTTTTGCGTCGCCAGGGATTGCTCGAAGGCATTTGGTGCCTGGATGAACGCGAAACGCTAAGTCCTGGACAACTTGCCGAGATCAATCGAGTCTACGCCGCTTATCCGCATCTCCATGACGATGCCTTCGTCGCGGCTCACCGAGACGAATGGCTGCGTTGATGAATAACTCAGGGAGCACAAACACCGTCACTTACGATGTTGGAAAAGCATTACCAAGGAGAGAGTAATGCTTCCGAAATGACGGCGATGTTCGTTCGCGATCGACGCTTTGCGTTTAAGGCGAATGCTAAGTTAACTTCCACGGGGCGCGAGGTTCCCGGCTGGACATCTTCGCAGTCTGGTCATCGTTGATGATCCGCTGCGCGACGGCATCCCACTGGACCTTCTTGCCAGTGCGCAATGCAATGTTGCCCAGGTGACAAGCGGTTGCTGTTCGATGGCCGATCTCGATATCGCAAATTGGTCGCTGACGACTCGCGATGCAGTTCAAAAAATCCTGGTGATGATTCGTGCTTCGATAGAGTTCGACCAAACCTTCATCGCCACCCTCTTTTTGCGCGTCGATCACGATGGAGTCCGGCATGGAGGTAATCTTGCCACGATTGACCAAGATCTCTCCCTCGGTGCCGATGAAACGAGTGCCACTTGCGAATTCGTTCTGTTGCTGGCCCACGATCATCTTCACGTCGCCGGGATAGGTGTACGTCAAGCGGCATTCGAGCGATACGTCGACCCAACCTTCAGGATGGAATTTTCCGGTTCCTTCCACGCTAAGAGGACCGGACTCGTCCATCCCCAAACCCCAGTGCGCGATGTCGATGTGATGCGCACCAAAGTTGGTCATTTGACCGCCCGAGTAATCCCAGAAAAATCGAAAGTTGTAATGCACGCGATCGACGTTGTACGGTCGCATCGGTGCTGGCCCGATCCAGAAGTCATAGTCGAGCGTCGAGGGTGGCTGGGAGTTCGCGACCGGTGACTTATCACGATACGGATGGTTGCTCGCCGGGATGCCAACTTGCACTTCGGTAACCTTGCCGATCTTCCCGGAACGAACCAAACGACACGCCAGCAAGAACTCTTTCGAAGAACGTTGCTGCGATCCCGTTTGAACCACTCGCTGGTTATCCCTCGCAGCCTTGACCATCGCCTGGCCCTCATCGATCGTCAACGACAATGGCTTTTCACAGTACACGTCTTTGCCCGCTTGGCAGGCCATGATGGTTGGAATGGCGTGCCAATGGTCAGGCGTCGTGATCACCACCGCGTCGATATCTTTGCGATCGAGAATACGGCGAAAATCGGTTTCCAGTTCCAGCTTGCGACCTTTGTCTTTTCCAAATTTCGTCGCCGCCTTCTCCAGCATCGTTTGATCGACATCACAAATCACCGCGGCATTCTCCGCGAATCGCATCAAGTTACCCGTCCCCTGATTGCCAACACCGATGTGGGCCGTAATAACGCGATCATTCGCTCCGAATGCACGAGCGGGAATGAATAAAGGCGCGGTGGCTGCGGCGGTTGCAGCCAAGAACTGGCGACGTTTCATGGTGGGATTCCAACGGGGTATAAAAGGAAGGACGCGGGCTCGCTTTTGACAAATATACACCGAACCGACACGCGGCATTGGTCATCGCGATCCCGCTCGTAACATGTAAATACCAGCGAGGCGATGATTATTTCACTGGCGCTTTCAATTTTTCGAGCAGATAGTCCTGCACGGTCGCGTATTTGGCATTGGACGCCTCAGGATAGTACAGTTCACACGGCACACCCGAGGCGATGCAATGCTCTTGCAACTTCACCCCGAAGTTAGCGGTGTGAGTCGGGTCCTTTTGCTCCTGGCCCAGTGCCGGTGGTGCGGTGTAGTAAAGGTAAA
>Ga0335396_10005470_pt1 | contig 13106 bp, 10 predicted proteins | sample FRY02_FD_205743 | JGI IMG/M metagenome (GOLD analysis project Ga0335396, IMG submission 205743) | Freshwater microbial communities from Lake Fryxell liftoff mats and glacier meltwater in Antarctica - FRY-02 (spades assembly) (version 2) | ecosystem: Environmental > Aquatic > Freshwater > Ice >... | reverse complement strand
GAACGAAATTCACGAATGGGAAAAGACGGTAGGGCGAACCGTCCCGGTGAGCCGGTTGGGAGGCCTCGCCCTACCCGGAGTCTGGCGGAGCATTGGATTCGTCCCATTCGTTTCATTCGTTTCATTCTTGGTTCAACCTCATCTTAAAGAAATTCGCAGGGACGGGCTATTTACTCGGCTGTAAATTATTAAATTCCCATATTTTGAGGTTGGAAAGATTAGATTAAAAATACTGGACCTGATTATTAACCTGCCCTCTCGAACCTTCGGCGAACCTTCGGCTCGTTGCTTGCCGCGAGCTAGCGAGCCGTCACCACTGCCGAAGGGAATCTCGCAAAGAGTGCGCTGAAGGTGCACTCAATTTTTTCTGCGATTGCATGGGCTTTGGGAATGGGAGCGAAGCGGACATAGCGTGCCGTCAGGTAGCCCGAAGGGTGGAGCGACAGCGACATCAACGAATTGTCGCGCTGCCGCTTCTGCCCGACCCGCCCTTCGACATCGAAAAACGTCGAGGGATCGGACGCGTTTTGGACGGAGGCGAGTCGAGTGCAGCGAGACAGACTACCGGAGGCAGCCCGAAGGGCGAGAGAAGCGAAGTCAACCCGGAGCCCGCAGGGGAGCCCGCCGTGCGGGGCGGGCGAATCAAACGATGGAGCCCATCGAGGTGCCGCCACAGGCTGTCTGGCGGGACGACTTCGAGGAGTTTTCGCCGGATCGATGGGCGGACGCGGAGCCCATTTGGGACTGCCACGGCGCGATACCGAAACAACTAAGCGAAGCCTGACCGCAGAGGGCGCCGAAGGCGGCAAAACCGATCGGACTCACAATTTTGGCGACGGACGCCGCCTCGTCCTCGATGCGCCCGATCCGTTTCCTGAGGAAGAGGGGCGGTGTCGGCAGCGCATCGTTTTCAGGTATTCGTCGCGGGTGTTTCGGCTCATGGTTCTTTCCATGCGGCACGGTGTCCTCGGTTATGAGGCAATGGGCCTCAAACGCCTTCTTTCAAATTCCTTCTTCGGTGTCTTTATTCATGAGTCAACGCGGAGGGTAAGGGAAGGGGAAAATGGGCTTGGGTCGTGGCCGGAGTCGTGGTAGGCTCTCGAAGTCCATGGGAGTTGAAAAGCTACAGTTTTATTCCGTCGTCGAATACCTCGCGTCGGAGATGTCGAGTGAGGTTCGCCATGAATACTTGGGTGGCGTGATCCATGCGATGAGCGGGGCTTCGCGCAGGCACAATGAAGTGGCGCTCGGGATCTACACTCGTTTGAAGGCGAAGATCAAAGGTGGGCCTTGTTCGGTTTATGCCGAAGCGGTCAAACTCCACATCAGGACCTCCCTTTCTGAGTTTTTCTACTACCCCGACGTGATGGTCGGCTGTGATCCGAAGGACAATCACGAATACTACCTGGAGCGACCGGTGATCCTCTTCGAAGTCCTCTCTCCCTCGACCGAGTCCATCGACCGTCGTGAAAAGTTGCTCGCCTACCAGGCGATTACCTCCTTGGAACACTATGTGATCGTGGCTCAAGAGGAACGACGCATCGAATGGCTGCGCCGCCAGGAGAACTCGTGGTCTGTCACGGTGCTAACCGATCCGGCTGACCGGCTTGAATTTCCAGGGCAAGGCGCGTCGCTGACCCTTGCGGAGATCTACGAGGGGATCGTGTTCGAGTGCGAGTGAGTGGTTGAACATCCGGCTGGTGGCGACGTGGACGTCACCACTACGGCGCGCTAATTCGCAGAGACAAATTCGCAGGGACAGGTCATTCATTTGGCTGCAAATTATTAAAATCCCATATTTTTCAGGTTGGAAAGATTAAATTGAAAATACTGGGCCTGATTATTAACCTGTCCCCGCGAACCGTCCCCGCGAACCCCACCTGTTCCCGCGACGCCGAAGCCCTGAAGGGCGAGGGGCGCAGGCGGGCAGCTCGAGTCAACTTGGCTACACGGCCTATTCCGACCTGCCCGGGACCACCGTGAGCAAGTCCGGCGCGAGAATAATTTGCGAAAAGCGCTAGATGCATTAACTTCAATGTATGAAGACCATCACCGTGAATGTATCTGAGCCCGTTTACGACGAATTTCGATCCTACGCCGCGAAGGTCGATCGCAAGACCTCAGAGTTGATTCGTGAGGCGATGGAGGAATATCGGCAGCAACACATGAATCGCCGGACGAGCTTGCGGGATCGACGACCGACGAGCGTTGGCGGAGCGATCGAGCCCATCACGACTGAGGATGATATCCTTGGCGAAATGCTTGATGGACAATCCGGAGTATGACCTACGGCCTCGATACTGATTTTCTCGTGGCTTGCGAGATTGTAGATCATCCCTTCCACCAATCAGCGGATGCGCTTCTGCAAAAGCTGCTGGCGGACGAACATGATTTTGCGCTCGCTCCGCAAACACTGGCTGAGTTCATCCACATAGTGACCGATCCGCAGAGAATGCCAGTGCCTCTCGTCGCAACCGATGCGATCTCCCGAGCGGAGCAGTGGTGGCATGCCGCTGAAGTGGTGCGCGTCTTTCCCGATGGCAACTCCGTTTCTGATTTCTTCGCCTGGCTCCGCCACTATCAACTGGGACGAAAACGCCTCCTCGATACCTTGCTCGCCGCTTCGTTTCGAAACGCAAAGGTGACGAAAATCATCACGAACAATGCGAAGGACTACAAGGTGTTGGGGGCTTTTGAGATTGTGACTTTTAGATGATTGGGAGAGACAGGGACAATCCGGTGGCCAACGAATCGGCAGCGGCAAAATCCGCTTATTTCCGTGCCATTCGCCTCAGCCCCGCCGCTCACTCCATTCCCAGAATCGCCGCGAGCGAGGCCTTAAATCCGGCAGACTTCTTCAGGATGTCCGGCTGTGTCTGCATGTCGGTGGGCAGCTTCTCGATGAGGGTGACGGCCTGCTCGAGGTAAAAAGTCGCGAGAGCGCGCGAGGTCGCATTGGTGAGATCGAGACTCTGTGCTGCGTAGCCGTAGGCCTCGGCGAGGGCGACCTTGCCCTCGGCGTCGTAGGGTCGCAGGCGGGTCGCCTCTTCGCGGATCTTGATCTCTTCGCGGAAGAGGACGAGGGCGGCCTCGGGCTGTTTCTGATCGAGCTGGATCTGACCGAGAGCGCGCAGCCCGGTGAGGTGGGCGAGGGAGGCCTCTGCGGCGAGGCTGGGCGGAGCGCTCGAGAGCGACTTGGCGAGGACCATGAGATCCTGATAGGTCGTGGAGGCGGCCGCAATCTCGCCAGAGGTGTATTCGATCCCGCCGAGGAGGAGGAGCACCTTGACCGCCTCGAGGGCGTAGCCGGGCACGTCAGAGGGGGCGCCGTCCTCGATGCGGCGGTTCACGATGCTGAGGATCTCGTTGAGCGTGGCGAGAGCCGACTTGGTGTCTCGTCCGAGCGAGTGGACCCGGCTCAGGGCCTTGTAGTTGGTGGCGAGTTCTTTGATCTGGGCGAGGGAGAAGACACCGCCGTCCCCGCTCACCTGGCTGCGCCATTCGAGGGCGGCGGAGTAGGCTGTCGCGGCATTTTTGTAATCACTCTGCAGCTCGTGGATCTTGCCGATCTCCATCAGGTCGCGCGAAGCGAGCAGGGCGAGATCGTCGGGTGAGTTCGGGTCCTCGGCCAGCTCCGAGCGGATTTCGTAGGCGCTCGTGAAGTCCTTCAGCGCCTCGCCGAGATCGCCCTGGTCGAGTGCCTGTCGGGCGCGCAGACCGGCCGTCTGGGCGGAAAAACGCAGGATGCGCGTCGAGGTGAGCCTGTCCTTTGAGCGGTTGTCGAGGAAGGTCTGGGCGTTCTCCGAGACGATGGAGTAGAGTCGATCCGCCCCCGCCCCCGAGATATCCCCCTTGTTCAGTTCGCTCACGAAGAGCAGCATCAGATCGACGGCGGCACCGGCGCTTTTTTCGGACTCGACCGAGGCGAGCATCGCGGCATCGGTCGCCTGCTTTGCCTTGCGCGCCTGGATGAAGGCGAAGCCCGAGGCCCATAGCGCCACGACGAGCAGGATCGCAAAAATCGTGTTGAGGCGTCGCGCCCTTTTCACCACGGCCTGCTGGTCGAGCTGCTCGATGCGGCCCCAGACCTCGCGCATGTCGGCGGGTCGTTCGCGCGGGTCGAGGCTGAGGCACTGCTCGATGAGGAGCTTGCGGTCGCTCGGGATGTAGAAGCCCGAAGCCCAGGTGATGTCCTCGACCGCTTCGATCAGCGTTGCGAGTTGGCCGCCGGTGACGATATTTTCACCTTGCGGTTGATCGCCCTCGATCGTCGCTTCGACGAGAGTGGAGTCGGGGTCAAAGCTGCGGCGCTCGGCATTGGCGAGACCCTGGAGCCGCGGCAGATCACCGGTGAGGAGCTTGTAGGCGACCACGCCGAAACTGTAGACATCCCAGCGGAAGCCCTTGCCATCGGCCGAGTCGCGCGGGTTGCGGAGCTGCTCGGGGCTCGCGTAGAGGGGCGTCCCGACAGGGTGGAGTCCCTCTGCCGACTGACCGCGGCTCTGCCCGAAGTCACAGATCTTGATGTGAAAAGGCACCTCGTCAGTGAGGAGGATGTTCGACGGCTTGATGTCGCAGTGGATGATCTGGTTGCGGTGCAGATAGGAGACCGCGTCGGCGATGTCGCGGATGAGACGCCATCCCTCGCGGTGATCGACATGACCGCAGAGACGCTCGAGGGTGCGGGTTTCCCAGAACCCGTCGAGGTTCTGATAGGCATGGAGCCCCATCGCGTAGTAAGGCGGGTCATTGAGGAGGTCGAAGTCGTGCAGGGTCACGATGCCCTGGTGCTCGGTCACCTGGGAGAGCTTCTCGAGCTCGCGCGCCATCGTCGCGAGATCGACCGCACCGGGGCGGAAGATCTTGAGCGCTCGCTCCGAGATCCCGCGATAGGTCGCACGGAAGACCTGACCGTACGCGCCCTCCCCCAGCGCGGGCTGGTGGATCACATAGTCCTTGATCCTGATGGAATCTTCTTCTTGCACTTGAGAGAGGCTAAAATGGCAGAAGCCGGGGTCGCCAAACAGTTAAATCTACTTCGTGAGACTCTGGATCTCGCCCGCCCATCTCGGCGGTGGCGGTGTCTTGCGGAACCAGAGGGCCTTGCCCCGCAGCCAGATCGCGGCGGGATCGTCCTCGGTCAGGGCATCCAGCAGATCGACGGCATCGTCCCACTGCTCGTGGTTGAAATGGTTCAAAGCGCGCTCGTAGGTCCGGGCATCGTCATCCGTCACGCCCGAGCCGCCCATCTCGCGCGGCAGCACGAGCTCGTGGATGGGATAGCTTTCCTCGAACCCTGCCGGCCGGATGAGGCAGAGCTGTCGGAAGCGGCGCCCGGGGATATCCTTGATACGGCGGTAGGTCTCGTCCGAGATCAACACGGGGATGCGGAACTCTTTCGCGATGCGCTCGAGCCGGGCCCCGAGATTCGCGACGCTGCCGAAGACGCTGATGTGCCACTGCTGGGTCGGCCCCGTTTTCCCCACCGCGATGCGGCCCGTGCTGATGCCGATGCGGACGGCCGCCATGTGTCTATCCTGCTGCTCTTCGTAGATGACCCGGTCCGCGAGCCGCCGGATGATCGCCTCGGCCGCCTCGACCGCGGCGAGTGCGTGGTCTTTGCCTTGATCGCCGACGTTCGGCCAGCCCCAGAGACCGAGAGCCCCGTCGCCCGCGAAATCGGTCACGACGCCGCTACTTTCAAAAACCTCTTCGGTGATCAGCCCCACTACTTTCTGGTTCTCATCGAGTCGGTCGAGGATTTCCTCGTCGCTCTTCGCCAGCTCGAGCAGTCGTGAGTGACCGCGGCGGTCCGCGAACATCACCGTGCAATCGACCATCGCCGGCTCGAGCTCGGACTGGTCGCGGATACGCAGGACCTTGCGGAGGCCGGGAGAAAAATAGGCCGACATCTGGTCCTGCATCTTCTGGTCGGCCCGCGCCGAGAGCAGGCTCGCGACTAGCGAACTGATGAGCCGCAGGAAGGGGACAAAGGCCGCCGCCGCCGTCTCCGAAGCCTGGCGCGTCTCCACGTAGAGGAAGACCGGACGCCGCATCGCGTCGCGATAGATCACGGCCGACTCGTCGAGCCGGGCCACGGGGATGATCGCGACCCAGTCGATCCGGGCGCCGAGGCTGTCGGCGGCGAAGACGCGGTTGTTGTCCTTCGACGCCCAGATGCGGATGTCGGCGGGGTTCGGTTCTACGAGATTGACCCGGCTGATGAGCGTGCGGCTCGGGCGGAAGTCGGCGCGGGCGAGGGGATCGGGATTGAGGACCTCGAAATCGACGCCATCCTCCGTCTTTTCCACCGCGATGAAGACCGCCGTGACTCCTTTTTGCCCCGGGAGCGCATTTTCGAGAAAGACGGCGGCACGGGAAAAGAGATCGACCTCATCGGTCCAGCCGCTCAGTACCTGCTGCGGCAGTTCGCGTTGGAGGAGCTTGAGCTGGAGCCGCAGGCTGTACTCGTCGAGTTGCTCCACCTCGTCGTAGTCCTGCCGCGTCACGGGAGCGTCTTCGAACGACTCCTTCTCTTTCTCCAGTTCCGTGTGGTAGCGCTCGATCTCCGCGTCGAGATCCCCCAGAGACTTCAGCCAGTAGATTGCGGTCGTGCCGCGGGCGCCGAGGACGACCGATCCTCCCAGCTTCAACTCGATCGGCTCGATGAGTGCGTGGCGCTCGCGCGGTGCGACATTCGAGTGCAGCGCATTCGGGATGCCGCGCCCCGTGAGGGCCGGGAGTCGGCGAATCGTGAGCAGGTCGCCCTCGGCCCGCACCGCTTCGCAATGGTTGCGGCTCACGAGCCGGTCACTCCACGTGATCCGCAGGATGTCGACCGCTTCCTCGGGCAGACTCTCGGGCTTTCTCCCGATGCGGAGCGGACGCCCCACGACGGCCTGTGCGACCGCCATCTCCCGCGAGTTCTCCAGATTGACCGCCACCAGATACATCGATTTAGTTGGCGGGAAAGGGGAGTGGGTTCAGATCTGCGGCGCGTAGGAATTCACCTGAATCCCCGCCGGTCACGGGGAAGCGGCGGACGGGGCCATGTTCGTGTAAAATCGCGTGCATTTGTGGTCCTGATTTCAGGCTTCGAGATCGCCGATCCCGGCCTGTGACACCCTCGCACCGTCAAAAGCCGCCCGGATGACCGGCTCGATCGCGCGCGCGGCCGCTTCGACCGTGACCGCACGCCGGGATTCTGTGGAAAGGGAAGTCATCGTGACATCAGAGAGCCCGCAGGGCGTGATCGCCTCGTAGCCGGAGAGGTCGCTCGAGACATTCAGTCCGAAACCGTGCATCGAAACCCACTTGCGAACGCCCACCCCGATGGAGGCCAGCTTACGGTTCCCGACCCAAACGCCCGTGAGGCCCTCCCTGCGAGACGCATCAATACCAAATCCGGCGGCGAAATCAATGAGTAAGGACTCGATCTGCCGCAGGTAGACGTGGAGATCCCGTCCGTATTGGTTCAGGTCAAAAATAAAATAGCCGACGAGCTGCCCCGGCCCGTGAAAGGTCGCCTGGCCCCCCCGATTTGTCTCGAAGACCGGGTAGGGGAGATCGTCGGGATCCCGCAGGCTGGAGCGGTCGCGGGTGCGGCCTATCGTATAGACCGGCTCGTGCTCGAGCAGCAGCACGGTGTCGCCGATCTCGCCGCGATGGCGCTGCTCCACAAGCTCGTTTTGCAGGGCGAGCCCCTCAGCATAGGAGATCGTCCCCAGGCGGCGAAAGTTCATCATCGGCGCAGCATACACCCGCGCAGGGCGGTTCGTCGACCCCGTTTCCTTTGACGCAGACTCTTCTGATTGGCGCACAACGGCCTGCCGTTCGAAGCTTCAGCGAAGAGGGGAGGAACATTGGCAAGTTCCGGCGGGGAGATCCGCCGTAGTGGTGACCTCCAGGTCGCCCCCGGCAAAGAGCAGGAGTGACGGCTTCGGCCGTTTTGTTCTCGAGCACTCTCCCTGTGGACCTATTTTCCCTCAGCCGCCCATTGCTTCATCAGGGCGATGTTTTTCGCTACTTCGGGATTGGGGCGGCGGAGGTATTCGGCCATGTCGCTGTCGTAATCGGCGGGCGATTCGGGAGCCGGATCGCGGGTGCGGATGAGGATCTCGTCGAGGGCCGCGCGCATTGACGCGAGCGTTGCGGCGTGGGCGGGATCATTGGCGAGATTGCGGATCTGATGAGGATCCTCCATGTAGTCGTAGAGCTCCTCGACGGGACGGGGGACGTCGAAAAGTAGTGATTCCGTCAGCGTCGGCAGAGTCGCGGTTTCGTGGAGACGTCGCAGGGCGATGACGATGTCTTTGTTGTCCTTGTAGGCATTGGGCTGCAAGTGCGGCCGGGCGGGGTGATAGTTCCGAATGTAAAGAAAACGCTCGTTTCGGAGGCTGCGGATCTTTTCGGTGGTTTCGTCGCATCGGTCCCGCGCGGCGAAGACGTGGCTACGAGGTTCGTAGTCGGCGGCAAAAAGATCGCGTCCCTGGAGCGCGGTCGGCAGGGGCAGTCCGGCGGCGGCGAGGGACACCGGGACCATGTCGATGTGCTCGACGAGATCGTCGCGGACCACTCCTTTCGCGATTCCGGGGCCGGAGACGATGAAAGGGATGTGAGTCCCCTCGTCAGTGAGGAACTGCTTGCCGCGGGCGTGGCTGATCCCGTGATCGGTCATGAAAATGAGGAGCGTGTTCCCGAGGAGATTTTCCTCACGGAGGCGTGCGAGGACGAGTCCGACATGGTGATCGGTCAGGCGCACGGTATCGAGATAGTCGGCCCAGTCCTGCAGCAGGACTGGATCCCGCGGGTAGTAGGGCGGCAGCTCCACCGCGTCCGGTGAGGTCAGGCTGCCGAGAGTGGCGATGACCTGATTTCGGAACTTTCCCCGCTCCGCGATCGGCCCTTCCCGCAGCTTTCCGCCGTGCAACTGCACTTGCATGAAGAATGGCTGATCCCGCGCTCTCCCGGCCCAGTCATGGCTGTCATAGATCGCCGGATCCCATTCGAAGTTGTAGTCGGTCTTGCCGAGGCGGCGTTTCGGCGGGGCCTTTTCGGGGAAATCGAGCCCACGATGGTCTTTGCCGGCGAGACCGCTGCCGATGCAGGTGTAGTAGCCAGCCTGCTGCAGGATAGCAGGCAAAGGCTCGACCCCGTCGGGGAGGAGGATCTTTTTCTCCCCCCGACCGCTGCGATGATGATGGGCGCCGATCGTCGTCTGATACATCCCCGTGATGAGTCCGGAGCGGCAGGAGGAACACACCGGAGCGGTCACATAGGCGCGGGTGAAGCGGGTTCCTTCAGCGGCGAGGCGGTCGAGGTTCGGGGTCTCGATCAGCTTTTCCCCATAAGAAGAGAGGTGAGCCGACATGTCATCGACGACGAACCAGAGCACGTTGGGGCGTGGCGACTCTACTGCCGCCACCGGAAGAGCGGAAAAGACGAGAAGGGATAAGGCCAGTCGGGTGGTTAAAGAAAAGCGCATAGGCTTGATCGTAGCGATCCCCGCGCGGTTGTCGAGGCATTGCCGAGCGAAAGAGGCTCGGCTGAGAGTTTCGTCTTAGCAGGACCAGCGCCCGAAGGTCTCACGACCTCCGCTACGCTCTGATTTCACTCGTGACCCGTCAACCAGTCAACCAGTGACTTCCTTCACCAGCTTCTCCAGCCTCTTTGTGTAATCGACCCAGACAGCGCGGGCTTCTCCGGTGTCGTCGACATCCTGCCCGGTGTGGATGGCGGCTTTGATGTGGGGTTCGATCGAGAGCCAGCCGTCATAGCCGGTGCGTTGGAGGTCTTCGAGGATACGCCGCTGGACCGGGTCCTCGTCGACGTGGCAGGTGATCCAATCTCCACCGTCCGGATTGGGTTTGGCGCTCTTGATGTGGACGTGGACGATCTCGTCGCGGCACTTCTGGTAGTAGTCCCAGGTCGCCTCGTTGCTATTGTGGTGGAGGCTGTTGTTGCCGGTGTCGATGATGAGCTTGAAGGCGGGACTGTTCACCGCAGCCGCGAGTTCGAGGTAACCCTCGGGACTTTCCCCGTAGCCGCTGCAGTTCTCGTGGGCGAGGATGACACCCTCGGCCTCGGCGATGGGGGCGAGTTCGCGGAGGCGGCGCACGACCTCGGCTTTCCAGTCTTCGCGGGAGAGCGGTGCGTCCTTGTCATTCGGCCAGGACATGATGCGGAGGAATTTCGCCCCGACTTCGCGCATCCGGGGCGCGACGCGGCGCAGTTCGTCGAGGTCTTTTTGAAAATCAGAAGTCACCGCTCGGGCCCAGTTGCCGATTTGACCGCCGAAGCCGACGATGGTGATGCCGTGGGCGGCGAGGGTCTCTTTCACCGCAGTCCATTCCTCGTCGGTGTGGTCGCAGATGTTTTTGCCTCCGACGAGGCGCAGCTCGATCGCGCTCCAGCCGGCTTCTTCGAGGGTGGCGATCTGACCGGCGAGTGATTTTTCAGCTTCGTCTGCGAATCCGGTGAATTGAAAGGGCATGTCGTGGCGGGATGTAGAGGGTGAATGAGATGGTAAGAGATCCAAACGTGGATCATACACAGGATCTCACTTCGTGCAAAACCTCGATAGCGCAATTGAGTGAGTGTTTCTGACGTCGTATCGGCTTTCTGTAGTGATGACTTCCCGGTCGCCACCCCTCCGTCACCCGATGATGCCCGATCAGTGAAAGAATTTCCGATGGATAGAGCCGGAGTAATTCCCTGGCAGTCTGTCGGACTTAGAGCGTCTGAGCGACGGAATTGGGGTTCGAGTCAGAATTTTCATAAGTTTGAGGAGTTTTTGTGAACACAAATGACGAAAACGAGGGGGAATTCGAGCCGAATCCCCGATTTCCGCAGCCGGGCGGGATAAGTCGGATAGGCTGCTAGAATGCTCCTCCCGACTTTCTTTTCCCCAGCAACATGAAACGCCGTCATTTCCTTTCCACCGCCTCCGCTCTCACCGCCGGTCTAACTCTGCCCGGCCGTGGCTACGCGCAGGAGGCAACCGATTCCGTGGATCTTTCAAAATACAGCGAGGCGTTCGTCCCGGCTCGGGTGATCACGAAGGGCCCTGCCTTTCACTGGTTCGGTTATTATGACAAACTTCAGTTCGATCCCTCGAATCGATTTGTCCTGAGCAATCAGGTCAGCTTCGAGCATCGCACTCCGACAGCGGACGATCAAATCAAGGTCGGCATGGTCGATCTCGAAGACGGGGACCGCTGGACCGAGCTCGGCAAGAGCGACGCCTGGGGCTGGCAGCAGGGTTGCATGCTGCAATGGCGACCCGGCTCTAAAAATGAGGTGGTCTGGAATGATCGCGAAAAGGATCAGTTCGTCTGTCGTATCAAGAACATCGAAACGGGCGAGATGAAAACGATCCCGCGTGCGGTCTATGCGCTCAGCCCCGACGGCAAGTGGGGAGTGGCGGTTGACTTTGCCCGTCTCCAGGCGCTGCGTCCCGGCTACGGTTACCAGGGAGTTGCCGATCCGTATCGCACTGAAAAGGCACCCGAAAAGTCGGGGATCTGGCGGGTGAGCATGGAGACGGGCGAGTCCGAGCTCATCTTCAGTCTTGCCGACGCGGTGGCGATTCCTTTCCAGGGCGGCTCTCTCGCCGATCAGTGGAACTGGTTCAATCACCTCCTCATCGCGCCCGATTCGAAGCGCTTTACCTTCCTTCACCGCTGGCGGTCGAAGGGCCCCGACGATGCGGAGTTCGCGGTGAACAACGGTTTCATCACCCGCATGTTCACAATGAACTTTGACGGCAGCGATCCCTATATTATTGATCCGTCAGGCTATACTTCGCATTTTATCTGGCGCGACGCGGGGCACATCACCGCCTGGACGCGACCCGAGGGCAAGCCCGACGCCTTTTACCTGCTCAAAGACAAAACGCAGGAGGTCGCGGTCGTTGGGGAGGGGATCATGCCGAAGAACGGGCACAACACCTACCTCACCGTCGGCAGCGGACAGGAGTGGATCCTCAACGACACCTACCCGACCGGCGTGCGCCGCCACCAGACGCCCTATCTTTATCACGAGCCGACCAGGGTGCGGCACGATCTCGCGAATTTCCATCTCCCGAAAGAGTATGCCGGCGAATGGCGTTGCGACACCCATCCTCGCTCGAGCAATGACGGTCGACTCGTCACCGTCGATTCCCCACACGCAGGCACCGGCCGCCAAGTCTGGCTGCTCGATGTCTCGAAGATCGTCGCGTGAAAACAAGGAGGGTGGACACTCCTGTCCACCTCATTCCGATCCCCTCACTCCTTCCCGCTCAGTAAATCCTTCAACAGGATGTTATCGAGATCAGGATAGCGGACATCCTCGATGAGCCAGACTTTGTCCTTTCCCTGAATGAAGCGGAAAGAGACCATCCGCTCGGCTCCGGAGTCCTTGAAGGTGACCTGCACGACCGCTTCGTCATCGGGGCCAAACTTTTTGTCGCCGCCCAGACCCGTTTCGCCGATCACGAAGTCAGTGATCTGGGGGTCCTGTGAGCCAAAGAGCGGATCGAAGTCGAGACGTCCGAGATCGCCCTTGGCCTCGACGACATCTTTGACGAGCAGGTCGCCGAGTTCTCTGGTGAAAAAGGGATCGAGACGCTTCCGGTCTTCGCTTTGGAAAAAGGGACTCTTCTCCGATGCGTGCGCCGCGTAGAGCTCTTTCACGATGAGATGCGGGGCGGGCGGTTCGGCGGCAGAGGCGATGGTCGTCAGCAGAGAGAGGGCGGAGAGGAGGACGGATGATTTCATAGAGAGTGCGGGAGGGTAGCCGACAGACATCCGATAACAAGCGGGGAGGGAGGGAGGAATTCTTTGCCGGGCACCCGATAGACCTCGCCTATTCGGGTTTCACGGCGTTGATCTGCGCTCCTTACTCACCCTCCCTCCTGATGAAAAAATCCATCTTTTGTGCCGCCCTTTTTGCCGCCTTCACGCCGCTCGCCGGTTCCGCCGGGACGATCCCTCTGCCGGCAGAGGAATCTGTGGCCCTCGTCACCATCCCCGATGACTGGTCACCCGAAGATTCAGAAGAGGGCGTCCTCGCCCAGTCGCCCGATGGCGCTACGATGATCTACTTCGAGATCGCCGGAACGACGG
>Ga0335396_10005466_pt1 | contig 13116 bp, 8 predicted proteins | sample FRY02_FD_205743 | JGI IMG/M metagenome (GOLD analysis project Ga0335396, IMG submission 205743) | Freshwater microbial communities from Lake Fryxell liftoff mats and glacier meltwater in Antarctica - FRY-02 (spades assembly) (version 2) | ecosystem: Environmental > Aquatic > Freshwater > Ice >... | reverse complement strand
GTTCCTACTGCACCTGATCTTCCTCGACCCTCCATAGCTTTATCTTGCTCTGCTGGAGTCAAAGCCCTATCATCCGTTCCTACTGCACCTGATCTTCCTCGACCCTCCATAGCTTTATCCACTCGACCTCTCCTGTTTCCTCCTATGGTAGCAGCAACAGCATCTATCTCAGTCTCTGTTATAATATCTGCTCCATCCACTCGACCTCTCTTGTTTTCTCCTCTGGTAGCAGCAATAGCATCTATTTCAGTCTCTGTTATAATATCTGCTCCATCCACTCGACCTCTCCTGTTTCCTCCTCTAGTAGCAGCAATAGCATCTATCTCTGTTTCCGTTATAATATCCTCACTACTATGAGAAATGGCCCCAGATCTTTTTCTTGTTCCAGCTGGGCTTCCACCGCTAGCAGAAAAAGAATCTTCAGCGTCTTCCCCGCCATCTGCTACTACTTTGTCTTCACCATCACTGTCACCATCTGCTGCCCCTTTGTCTTCAGCGTCACCACCACCAGCGGACAATTTATCTCCAGCTCCCTTCATCTGTTGAGCTGCAGAAAGCACCTTCATACCAGTTTTATAGAGAGTTTGCGGGTTAATTGTAACACTACTAAGCGATACGCCCTGCGTCATATCCGCTGCAAATTCAGATAATTGAGCGCTAAAATGATACATTAAGTATAAAGAAAAACATGCCGTTATAAGAGCAAGAACAATATCCCTAATCTTTTCAAACGCCACTTTAGGTGATATGAAAAACATAGCTGGTGCGTATGTTACAGATGCTAAAAAAGCGAATTGCGCTATATATTCTTCAGTTTTGGTTTTAGGATGGACCATATCTTTGACGGCACTTTTACTATAATCATATGCCGCCTGAATCGGGTTATTTAGCATATAACCAAGACTATTTTTACATTTCTTCGCATCATCCTTTTGATAAGACTTCTCCCACTCATTATCAATGTGGAAAATTTTAACTTTTCTATTATTATCTGATCCAAAAATATTAGGAGCACCTGCAGCAGCAAGACCTGTTATAGCACTATTAACTTCTATTGATTTATATTTACAAGTACCATAAAATCCAACATCATAGACTGAAAACATTGTTATCATAAACACAACTACAACCATAGGCTGCAATAGGAATGAGATCATGAGTTTTACCCAAGATTCAAAATAACCCTTAGTGTACTGAAATAACATCATAGGAACAAAAAGAGGCGCAAGGATCCCTAATATTACAATTGAAATCATACAAATAACTGTAGAATTTACCAAGTAAGCTGCTACTGAAATCACAAGCAAAGGATACATAAGAGCAAGATTTACAAGTGTCATATTGCCACTATAAAGCGCTGGAACCAACAAATAGAAATATGGAGGGGGAGAAAAACTAAAAAAATCAAAATTTACAAAATCATGACTTCTTGCCTGATTTTCAACTAAAACCGTAGCAACAACATCTAAACCAAGATAGTGACTTACCCGACAATCTAAAGCATCCCATAGAGCTAAATGAGCAAGCTCTGGAGAATAGTCACTCGCGTTAAATTTACATAACTCTGATGGAGAAGCATCCATAATCCAACTAGCCAATTGGCTAATCCCACCTAACAGAAAAGGAAAAACCCATTCTATCATTCCATCCAATCTACCATAATCTGAATTATCATTTGGGTTTATATTAAGCCCTATAGAAAAATAAGTTACAAAAACTATTTTAAGTACAAAAGTAGTAAACTCACCTTTTTCCGGAACTTTACCAGTTAAAATTATTTTAAAGCCAAATATGATAACATATATGGTTAAAAAAGCTACAACCGCTTTATGCATATTTCGTTGAAAGATAAAAAACGAACTTGACTCCGCTTTTGCTGAACCTATTATCAATTTTTTATCTCGAAAACTACATGAATCCTTACTAACCAACAGTCGTACAGCCGCTTCCCTTATACATTCTATCAATGGAGCAGTTATAACTATACCAGTCTTTGAGTTATTAAAAGCTCGTTGATAACAACCACCTGGGTTATTACACTTTGTCATTAACATCTGATCGTTTGAAAGCGTTGTATCATCAGCCTCTTCAAGATCCATAAAACTTGAATACATTGATTTAGGGAATGGCTCTTTAATATATTTACACCCAACTGGCGTAAGTCCGCCCATTATATTATAGGTTGACACGCATAATCGATCATTTTCTTTGGTTATTTCCCATGGGATAGGGAAAGGCAGGTCATACAATATACCGTGGTCTCCTGCAGCCTGATTATAATATACACTATGATAATCAATTCTATCTTTATTCAAAGCCTCTTTGATATCATCCCAAGGATTTTGTCCTGTGACCAAACCTTTGAGTATCGCAATAGATGCTTTTGCTACAGCTTTAGCATTAGCTATTAATAATTTGGCATTATTACATAAAGCAAAACTGAGGACTTCGTTATTTGGTTGGGCTTTAGTATTTGCATTTATTCTATTTTTTCTAGCGCATGTACCACCAGGAAATTTTACGTCTTGCAATGTCTCCTCTAAATCAGAACTGTAGAATATACTATCGTCATTTATTTTAAGACGTAACATTGTATCTGCATAAAGTAGTGGCGAAATAATGTTGGCAACTACTAAAGTAGCAAATGGTGCTGGCACACATGTATGCGAAAATTCTGAATGCAATAAATCACCAACGCCCTCTGTTTCACAAGTAAGGCTGCTAAGTTTATCAACGATAGTTTCTAAGGTAGTTTTGTTAGCAGCATATATAGTTTGTATTAAGTTAAAGCTTAAAACATAGATTAATATTAAACTACTTAATAGACGCCTCCATTTCAAATACATGTCAGAGTTCTTTTACTCCTTCATAAAATAAAGGTAACCATTTTTCAGGATCTTCCCCTGTAGTTGCCCTGATTTTGTCAAGTATATCTAATGTAGTGATTCTACTAGCTAACACGTTTATTATATTATCCATACCTTTTAGATTAACTTTGGCTACTACAGCACTTACCCCTTGTTTTACTAGAAAATAACGTGACGATGGATCAGTTGTCTTAATCAAAGTATATTCACGCTGACTAAGCATAAATGCGCTACGATAGACATCTGTGGCTTTTAAATTAGGCAAGAAAATCTGAGTTGCGGTCTGTTGTATAAGCGTGTCACTAATTTTACTTTTAGCTGCATCCTCAACGCTTTGAGTAGCAAAAATTACGAATGTATTTAGTTTTCTTAGCACCTTTAACCAATCTTTGATGATTGGAGCAAATACTGCATTATCAATTAGAGCCCATGCTTCATCCAAAACAATCATAGTTTGCGAACCATCTAGAGATATATTAATTCGATGAAAAACATATAATAATACAGGTGGCAAGCTAACGCGATCTTTTAATAATTCAGCCATTTCAAAGCCAAATACCCTAGCCTTATGTAAGTCTATATCATCTTCATCATTATCAAATATTTTAGCATACGACCCCTTTCCGTGCCACATGGCAATTCTACCTGCTAACGTTCCTGGACCATCTATACCTAAAAATGCTACAACATTACTTAATTTTCTGTCCTTCCTTTCTAACCTGAAATTTCCATCTATTACTTGAGTTAGAAGCTTTATATCCTCAGCAGACAATGTTTCTCCATTTGATGTGACCAATAGCTTTAGCCATTCAAGTATAAAAGTTCTATTTGTACCATTATCTGGCATTTGTAGCGGGTTAAAATTACATCTTTTACCTGGATCAATCTTAGTATATATTCCACCAAGAGCCCTAATAAATATTTCAGCACCACGATCTTTATCAAAAAAGAACATTCTAGGTCTAAATTTCTGCGCTTGAGCACATAAAAAATTCATTAAAACAGTTTTACCTGCTCCAGTCGGCCCAATTATCAATGTATGACCTACATCCCTAACATGAAAATTAAAATAGAAAGGCGTGCCAGATGTTGTATCCAAGACAGTAACATGATCGCCCCAATGATTTCCATAAATTTTACCCAAAGGATAATTATGCATGGACGCAAAACCAGACATATTTAGGGTATTTATAGTAGATTTACGAACTATGTAATCAAGATTGCCAGGAAGTTGCCCCCAATAAGCGGATTCCATGTTAGCTTTCTCCCTCACAGGCTGCATACCACAGTTGGATAGTTCTACTGATGCCATTGATAAAACATTCTCTAAAGACTTTAAATCATCATCAATACATAGAATAGAAAAATGATGCTCTCCAAACCCTATATCTCCACTCATTGCCATATCAAGTGCATTTGATATTTCAGCGATTTGCGACACCGCCTTATCCTGAGCTTGGATCATCCTATTTTGCTGTAACTGCATTTTACTAATTGCAACTGTTCTATTTGCAAAAACAAAGCTTTGTGTCATTACATATTCAAAAGGCATTTGCAGGAAACCATCAAATATACCAGCTGAAGTACTAGGACCATATTCTTGTATGCTAATTATACCAGCATATTTTCTTCCGCGTGGCCCCCTTGCTTCAATGGATTTTGACCCAAAAAACAACCTGTTATTCCCAATATATTGATCAATAGTATTACGTGGAACCATCATTTCCATTGATTGCCCACAATTAACAATTGCGCCCAAAAACTCCATAAGTTCACAATAATAACCATTTGGCGTTTTTTCTACACCGAGTAATATTGCGTCATAATCCCTAAAAGTATTAAGTACACGAGTGGACATTTCCTGAAGATTTTCTTTCATCTCCCGCATGTCACTTTCCCAAACGGATTTATTAGATTTTTGCTTTAATTTTTTGAAAAAATACTCAACAATAGCAGCCCCTGCTTTATCAGGCTTATATAGAATGCTTATATATAGTTCATTAAAAAATGACTCAGAACTCGCATATTTTTTTCGCCACTCATTTGACAAATAAGTGACAAAGTCATTTGGTACTTTTATAGTTGGATCAAAACTATATTCTCTTTTTTGTGAAACTACTGGCTTTCTTCTCCTAACAGTATGAAAATATATGCTTATATTTCCAGATGCCATGGTTTTTAACAATGAATTTCTAATATTCTTACGAATATCCAAATCTTCATCATCTGCGGTTTCGAAAGAAAAACCTCCGACTTTAACCACCTGAAGCAATTCATTTTGTTTAGTTAAAATGGTGTTACTATCCCAATGACATTTATATGGAATAAAATGAGATATATTCTTTTCACTTCTAGACTTACCTTCTTTTGCCGCGCGAGTTTTGAATAATTTCATCATTTAAATATTATATGAATTAGCGCCATAAAAAGACCTATTTGTACATTGATTGCATTTTGCAGCTTTATTTAAATATATTTGCATAAATCTTGGTTCTTTAAAACATAATATGTAACCTATTAAATGCATAACAGCTGCAATAAATATAATATATATGCCACTCGTTTGAATAAATGCGACAGCAGATATTATCATGTTTAGCATTCCGTACTGGATACTTACCCCAAATATCATTGTAGGTCTTGTTAGCCCTACAAATAATGGATCTGATATTAATTTTCCTGACATAAATTATTCCTTGTTATTTTATTGCTTTCATAGATAGTAATTTAAAAGGGTACCATAAATCAAATTTATAATATATTTTTAATAAAGGTTTTTGTTTACTGATACATATCAACATCAAAAGCTGATCTTATGACACGCAAGGTAAGAAGTATAAAATAATTTCCAAGTAAATTCTAGTATGTTTATTTGGCTTTTTAGTTTTGTACGATAGAGAGTCTGTAATCTGATGTTATCTTTATCAAATATGTTTACGAAGTTATAGAACTTATCAAAGAATCTTTTAAAGCTAGTGCATTTTTATTATATTTATCAATAAAGCTTGGTAACGCCAACTTTATAATATTAATATTTTGCCTGATATTCTCCACTGCGTTAAATATGACAAATGGACAATCAACACGATTAACCGTTAGCATTTTTTTTAAAAATTCATCATCATCATATACACCAGATGTAGGACCAACTAAACACGGCACTCCTAAACTGAGGCTTTCAAGAGCAATCATCGGAGAACATTCACTATTAGTTACGTATAAAGTTAAATCAGTATCGCCCATTAAACCCATTAATTCTTCATGAGGCAAGTTTTCACTAAATGTTTTAAGTTCGACTTCTTGCATAATCCAAGAATCATATTTATTAAACTGAAAATTAGTATAACAAGTAGTGTTTTTCTTTAACATACCGAGCGCTATAAATTGCGGATAAAGATTTTTAATCCATATTCTTGATGCGCTCCAAAGTCCAATCCGAAATTCCCTTGTTCCACCAAAAGTAATAATTTTTTGCGGTTGATTTGGTATAAAATTTTGCAATAGATAAGATTGTACATTATGCACTAACAACACTTTTTCCAAATCTTTTTTTAGCGTTATAATAGCTTTAATTTTATTTTGCTTATAGAAATTTAACCATCTATTGAATGCCTCACTATGATTAGGCTCAACCCATTGAGCAGGAGAACCGTGCCACAAGAAATAAATATCAATGTTGTTATCAGCTTTGATTTCATATAGCTTTTCAACTAACTGGACTTGAACAAGACCCCCTCCAGACATTATTAACTTTTTAACTTTAAACTCAATCAAAGACTTTGCCATTTTAGTAATAATCTTATCTGGTAAACCCACATATTCCGTTAATATGGATGATGGCAATGGAAGCACTTTATTGAATAAATGTGTTGTTGAGTTGGCAACCCCTGGAAAAAGAGTCGCATATACTACGTAAATATCATTATCTTTTTGCTTCTGCTCATTATTCAACAGACTATATTTTATTAAAGATTCATTGAAACTACCGGAGTTTTGTTGTAAAGTGATGTGTTTAAAGATTGGTCTAATGATAATCTTAAAGAAAGAATATTTTAATAAATATTTTGCAGTTTTTTTAACAAATTTATTAGCAATAGTTTGTTGTAATATCGCTTTGACATCAAAGAATTTTCTCTGCTTTTTAATTATATTAAAAGTTTTTAGAATTTTCACCTTTTCAGCTAACCTATTTTTTTTAGAAAGATGCTTTATTGAATCTTCTATTAAAGAAATCCACAAATTTTGAAAATGTGATTTATTACAGAAAATAGTTTGATAAGCTGCAAAATTTTGTTTTTTTATTTCTGTTAATAACTCTCTATTATTGTTTAACTTCTTTATTGCTTCAACAAATTCTTTTGCATCACCTTTAACTATAAATTCTTGTTGAATTTGGGGCAATATTTCTGGAACAATACCAACATCAGTACTTATAATTGCGCAAGCCATAGCCATAGCCTCAATGGCTGGCAGTGGCGTACCTTCAATCTTTGATGCGATCAATAATATATCAGTTTTTTTTAAGATTTCCAAAACTTTCTGTTTAGAAATTTTTTGTTTAGCAGCATCAATTATATATTCTTCAATATTAATGCATTCAGATTTAATTTGGTCGAGCGTTGGCTCTATTATTGTTTTATACCCCTTAGCATCGTAATTCTCCTTAAATCGCCATTCACCCCATTTACTGTTACCTACCCAAGTAACTACTAATTTATCATTATTTGAAGTAAAATTAGGCTCTTGTTCTTCTATTAATATATTATCATATATTACATTCGAAGGCTTTGGGTAGTGTGTTATATTGTAGTAAATATCATATAGTTTCTTTGAAACTGGGTAATAATTATCCACAAATTGAAATATCATTAATTTATCTAATATTTCATTATTATCCCCTATAAATAAGTGATCAGGTACACTGGTGGTAGTGCCTGCATTTAAAAATTTTGCTAATTTAGGATCGTTTTTATCCAAACGTCTTCTTGCTAATACTTCTAGTAATTCAGTTAAATAGCCTCGGTAAAAGAAATGGATACAATCTACTTTTGGATAACTATTTAGACATCCTAAGAATTCCTCATGATTTTTTAAATTAGCTGTGTAAACTATGTAACAATCATACTTATCCTTAAGTAAAGTTAATATATATTGGGCAATATTATCAAAAGCCCAACCTTTAACATCAGCGACTAAAATTATTGTTTTTTTATCTCTCACTTTAATAACTAACTTTAATAACTAACTTTTTTGCTAAATATCATAAAAATCAATATCCTGACAAAATAAAAGGCTAAATAATAATTTTAGTCATTTCTATAATTATAAGGATAATCAGTCTATCATTAATATATTAGGCTAATATGCCATTAAAAAAAGTGTGTCAAGGAAAATTAGATACACATGGAATAGTATCTATGATATATAGATAGCATTAATTAAAAATTAGTATATATGTTTTCTTTTTTTTCATCTAAAATTGTTTCGATTATAAAATCTTGTCTTATTTGTATAAAACAGAACCGATTAATGCATAAAGAAACAACAATGAAACCTTGTTATTCTTCATTTGGAGAAGATATTATTTTGGACCATATATTTAAAAATAAAAAAAATGGATTTTATGTTGATATAGGATGTTATCATCCAGAATGGTTTTCTAATACTAAAAAGCTTTTTGATAATGGTTGGGCCGGTATAAATATTGATCCAAACATAGATACAATAAATTTGTTTAATGAGTACAGACCTAATGATATTAACTTAGGTTTAGCAGTATCAGATTTAAATGGCCATGGTGAATATTACAAATTCCTTGCAATAGATATTGCAGGCGGTGGATCAGGTAACAGTCTAAATATCGATAGAAAAAGTGAATATGCAAAGCAAGGCCTCAGTTCATCAACAATAAATGTTACAATTCGTACATTAGCTGACATATTAAATGAATACACTAATGGCCGGAAAATTGATTTTCTGAATATAGATGTAGAGGGTCTAGATTTACAAGTTTTAAAATCGAATGACTGGAATAATTATCGTCCACAAATAATTGCAGTGGAAATATGGGAAAATACTGTAAATTATGATTCATTACCTTCAAACGAAACTTATAAATTTCTTCGTGAACAAAATTATGTAGCTTTCTCCAACACTATTCACACTTGGTTTTTTCGTGATGCAAATAAAATTTAATTCGAAAAACTTAGCTATTGATTGGATACCTAGGATTAATCATGAATAATAACAAATACTATTATGAAATAGACATATTAAGGGGCATAGCATGTTTATTAGTCTTTTTCTATCACTTCCCAATATATAGAGTTTTAGGATCAGATGCTTTAAATCTCTGCTCTGGTTTGGCTGGTGTGTATGCATTTTTTATTATTAGTGGTTTTATTATTACAAAAACATTTGGCCAACAATTAATTAAAATTGATAACTTTGATCTTGATAATTGGTATAATGCATTTATACAAAATCGTGAGCAGATATTTTTATTTTGGTATCGTAGATTTTTAAGACTTTTTCCAGCTATGTTTTTGTTGTTTTGCTGTGCTTTTATATTAACATTAAAATTTGGCATAGAAAATAATGAAATATTGAAAGCTATTGTAACATTCTTTAGATTTATTTTAACTCTTATGTTACTTGGTGATCCTTTTGAGAATTCCATTGCTTCTGGGATCAATCATTTCGTTGAAAGAAGTATAGGTGTCACTTGGTCACTAACTTATGAGATCTTATTTTATTTGATCTTTCCATGTATTATAATCTTTAAAAATTTCTTAAGAATTTTACTTGCATTTTTAGCTATTAGTTTTATTACAAGATATCAACATTTACTATGTTACAGCGCTTTTAGTATAGGGGTATTATTAGGTGTCTATCATGATAGGATCAAAATAAATATGTTGTTACTTAATGTTTTGACTATTGCAAATTTGTGTGCATTAATCATTGGTGATGCTAATGGAGGATACCAGCATAGATACCTATTTTCATCAGCATTCCTAATATATGTCGCAGCAATGCAAAAAAATATCTTAAATTTTCCAGTGATAGGTGCAGTATTAAATTTTATCGGTATAAGGTCATATTTTATATATTTGATGCATAACATAATTAATATTATAATAACGACAATCTTCTCAGTAGAACACTTCGCATGCTTATACAACTACATTCCAAAATTAAAAATATTAGTACTTAAAGATAGTCTAACAATTATTCACATCAAACATATTTTAATTTTAATAGTAACTATCTTATTAGCAGATTTATTTTATAGATTTGTAGAACGACCTTTCATCGAGAAAAATAGACATAGGGCTTCATTTAATTAATAATATTACTATACAATTAACTACAAAGATATTTTACTATGAAAACACCATTTACTATTAAAAATTTTATTACCCTTGTATTTATTGGGTTAATAATACTTATCTCTTTCTATATATACCAAAAATCTAAAGGGGCTTCTGACACAAATATTTTCTCAAGAATTTATAAAAATGATAAATGGACAAAAGGTTCTGGTCCTGGTTCAACTATAGAGAATACAGTTGAATATAGGAAATTATTACAAGATTATTTCAATGATCATCGTTTCAGAACTATTATAGATCTAGGTTGTGGTGATTTTCAGTTTATGAAATTAATAAATATTCCAAGCAATAAAACTTATAAAGGAATTGATGTAGTACATGAAGTCATAGAAGAGGATAAAAAGCTTTATGGTAAGGAAAATGTACAATTTTATTTCATCAATGATCTTTATGATATAAAGCAAGGAGACAAACTATTCAGAGGTGATTTATTAATTATAAAAGATGTCTTAATGCATTTGCCAAATGCAAAAGTACAGTATTTTATAGATAAAATTTTACCTAACTTTAAATATGCTTTAATTACAGATACTGTAATACCGAATGATAACATGAACAAAGATATATTAACTGGACAATGGAGACCAGTAGATATCACCGCCCCACCCTTTAATCTAGAAAATGTTGTAACAATTATGGACTACGAAAAAGCTACAAACCGTGAAAAATATTGGTGGAAGAAAAGGGTGTATTTTTATACAAACCCAAGATTATAAAAACATAGATTTGGGCTTTTTATTATACTTTCTATACATTAAAAATAAAACTCGACCATTTTTTTTGCAATAATTTGTGCATCATATTTATTTAATATATCCTGACGTATCATTTTACCTAAGTGAATCCTAAGTTCATTGTCTTTTACTAACAATTCCATAGCACTTGCCAAACTTTCAGCGTCTTTCACTTTAACTAGCAAACCATTCATTTTATCTTGTACCAATTCCCTTCCGCCCGGTGCATCAGTAGTAATAACCGCTCTGCCATACAAACCAGCTTCCAAAAGGCTACGGCTTAGTCCTTCACGATATGATGGTAACACGGCAACATGTGCTTTTTGCCATATTTTCTTTATGTTTTGTTGATAACCAAGATATTTGATATGACCTTGAATTTGATAATTTTCTAATATAGATAATTCTATTGATTGCTTATTATCTTTATCAGGTTCACCAACCAACCAAAATTCAGCATTAATATTTTTTTGTTTTAATATTTTTGCTGCTTCTATGAATTCATATATACCTTTATCAACAATCATTCTAGCAACTAAGGCAAAAACTATTTTCCCAGATGGCTCTGGAAGGGATGAAGAGCCAGTCGTTTCTATACCAACCGAACATTGTTTTATTATTGATTTTTTGGGAGCTATCTTAAGCTTTGTAAGTAATATCAAATCATCGTCATTTTGGACAATAAAAAGCATATTTTTGCACAAGACAATCATAGATATAATTTTAGTAATGATAGCTCTAACAAACTTTAGTAAAAAAACATCAGCGTTAAAAACTAAACCCAAACCTAGAAAAGTATTAACGACTTTGGGTATTCTACATAAGAAACCACTGATAATTCCATAGAAAATTGGCTTCATGGTAAAATTATGTAATATATCCGGTTTTTCTTTCGTCAATATTGGAATTAACTTAGATAATAGGATCAAATCAACAAAAGGATTAAAACTACTACGTTTTATTGTAATTGGAATAACCTGCAAACCATGTCGTTCTATTTTATCTTTAAATTTATCTACATTAGTAAGTATTTTAACTTCATACCCTAATCTCTTAGCTTCTAAAGCAATTGGAAGAAGATGAGCATAAAAATGCCAATCGGTATTTGTAAAAATTATAATTTTTTTCATTTATTCTTCTTTATAATGGGTGTTATATAGTGTAGTTATTTATTTTAAATACAATTAAAGTCATCACTAGTTTATGTCAAGATATTTGGTTACAGGAGGAGCAGGGTTTATAGGATCTCATTTAGTTGATTATCTCCTTTTGGAAGGTCACTCGGTTACTATAATTGATGATTTATCTTCTGGTAAGATAGAAAATGTGTCAAAAAAATGTAAATTAATTGTTGGCAATATTAATGATATAGATTTATTAAACAAAACTTTCAAAAATATTGATTTTTGCTACCATCTTGCTGCAATCCCATCTGTACAAAAGTCTGTTGATAATTGGGTAGAATGCCATAAGGCAAATTTAACTGGAACTATTAATATTTTTCTTCAATGTTCTAAGCAAAATATCCCTGTTATATACGCATCTTCTGCAGCAATATATGGTGATTCAGAAATATTCCCTTTGTCAGAAGAAAATATGCCAAAGCTTTTATCTCCCTATGGAGCCGATAAATATTCTTGTGAACTTCAAGCTCATGTTTTTGCTCATGTACACGGACTGAAGAGCGTGGGATTAAGATTTTTTAATGTTTATGGATCAAGGCAAGACCCTAATTCTCCATATTCGGGCGTGATTTCAATCTTTATTGATAATATAAAAAATAATAAACCATTAAATGTTTTTGGAGATGGATCGCAAGAACGAGATTTTATTTATATTGACGATGTTGTTAAAGCTCTTGTTCTAGCTAGAGATAATATAGTTAATAAATCTCAAATATATAATGTATGTACTGGATATGGCGTAACAATTAATAGTTTGATAAAAACTTTGTTTGAAGTATTCGATAAAGAAGTACCAGTAAATTACTTAAACAGGCGCGATGGAGATATTCATAAATCTATCGGTAATAATCAAAAAGCTATAAGCGAAATAGGGTTTAAATCTTTAACACCATTAAAAGATGGGCTAAATAGTATAGTGGCTCCATTTGTCTAGACA
>Ga0335396_10005463_pt1 | contig 13120 bp, 9 predicted proteins | sample FRY02_FD_205743 | JGI IMG/M metagenome (GOLD analysis project Ga0335396, IMG submission 205743) | Freshwater microbial communities from Lake Fryxell liftoff mats and glacier meltwater in Antarctica - FRY-02 (spades assembly) (version 2) | ecosystem: Environmental > Aquatic > Freshwater > Ice >... | reverse complement strand
CTCAATCATTTGCCCTGAATGGCTAGAATGAGATGCCGGATCAGGAAAGTAATGGATCTGATAATATGGCTTCCCTAAAATCCCAACCAATTTAAGTTCCTTAATGGAGTCGAAATCTCCATTTTCTTTTAGCTGCTTAAGAACTTCAGAGGGAGAGATAAGTTCTGAATTAACCGGTATCAAAGCCGAAGGTTTCATATTGAGTTCACCATGAATCTCATCCATATTGCTCCAACTGAAATAAATTCCCCCAATGGTCCAAAACAAAAATTGAACCCCAAGGATTACCCCCAGATAACGATGTATCTTCCTGATTTTATAATGAAAACTTTTTGCCATTGATTTATTTTTAGGGAAAATAAACCAATTATCTGAATATCTGGATAATATCCTGAATAATAAAGCGAGTCTAGGAGATTTAATGAACTATTTCACTGACTTTAAACAGCTCCGGCTTTGATCGCGCTTTCAGGCAATTTATAAAGTTCCGTTCCGGCAATGATATTACTGTCATTATCCAATCGCTCCACAGGTCTGGACTCAATCCAGTCATAATGAAAGTTCTCACCTTATTTGATTCTGACGGCAGTGATATAATTTAATGCTGTCGATAGACATTCCAGTTCCATTACTGTCTGGTTAAAATTGTGTTTCCTGATAAAACATGCTTGTACTCCTTTGAGGGAATGATTCTGTCCAATTCTCAAAAAGCAAGCCCCAGCATAAAATATCATTACTTTGACCCCGAAGGTGGTCACATGTTTATAGTAAATTCCGTGTAACATTTTTCCCGACCCCGAAGGTGGTCGTATGTATTCAAAGTTCCCACATACGACCGCCTTCGGGGTCGATTTTTCAGCGAAATCTGATCCTCTATAAATATACGACCGCCTTCGGGGTCGAAATATAAAATCTATATCGGACACTATTCTTCCAATTCCCTCTATTTTCGAATGAAAACATGATTCTCACAAAGAATGTCCTGAATTCTGAACCATTGCTTTAAATCTTAGCGATTGTGTTATCACTGATTTCGGTTGGTTACGGAAAAGTATAAGCATCGAATAGACCCTTAAGCTTTGAACATTTTCATTTAGGATACTAATTTTTCAGCATCATTTCTGCCAGTCGATCATCTCGATTATAAATATCCTTGCGGAAATTGATTTTTCCATCTCTATCGACAAATGCGGTGAAATAAACGATGAATACCGGTACTCTTTCATTTAGGGTGATGCTTCGCTCTCTTCCGGCATCCATGGCCGCATTGATTTTTTCATCGGTCCAGGAAGAATCATTTCTAAGAAGGAATTGTGCGAGTTTAAATGGCTCCTGGATGCGCATACAACCATGGCTAAATGCCCTGCTGGTTTCATTGAACAAGGATTTGGCTGGTGTATCATGCAGATACATATTATAACTGTTCGGGAAGAGAAATTTAACCAGACCCAGAGAATTGTTCGGCCCCGGTTTCTGCCTTATCTCTGGAATCCCATCCCGGTAACCTGTTATCTCCATGTCATGCTTTTCTAAATAATTACCGTCGCGTCGCATATCCTTAAGTACTTCATTGATGACGATGCTTTTTGGAACATTCCAATAAGGGCTAAAAACGATATATTTAAGTTCTCCACTGAAGATCGCTGTTTTATGCACTGGTTTACCTACCACAATATTGCAGCTCCATAATAATTTATCACCACTATTGACATGTAATTTAAACTCTGGAATATTTACAACCAGATAATAACTATTAAGACTGACCGGTACCCAACGGCTTCTTTCCATATTGATTATCAATTGTTTAATTCTTTGTTTAAAAGGAACATTCATTTCTACAATGGTGGTCTTTCCAATTATTCCATCTTCCTTCAGGCCGTGTCTGAGCTGGAAACTCATCACAGCCTTTTCGAGATCTGTATCATATTTACCTTCAGCATTATTCATTTTAAGGTCGCCAAGATCGTTGAGCCTTTGCTTAACCTGTACAATAACATCAGAACTATCCCCCGGTTTTAATGACTTTTTTATTGACTTGATTTCGAACCACTTCCCTTTCTCATCAAGTTCACTATAATTCTGCAGGAATTTTTTCAATAAGCCATACTGCCTATTTACAGGTCTTTCAATATCCTTTATTTCCTCAGGAGCAGTCTTCAGAATACTTTCAAGAAACTCTTCGTATGAAACTCTTTTTCGGGGAACATTCCAATCCAACTTTTTGGAAACATTTGCATCCATCCCCTCCCAAACTATATCCGCAAAGGCGAAATACTGAGCAGTGAGCATTAGTTCCAATTTCAACATGGTAGCATCGGATAAGTTCTCCAAATTGCCCTCATAAATCAATGAATCAAGTGCTTGCGCATAAGCAAGTTCCTTATTTACAACATCATATTTAAGGTTCCTCACCCTATCATTCAGGTTAGAAGTATGTTCGATCAGACCCTCTTTATCAAACCAGGCAAAGGCCATATTTCTGCGGCTGTAAAAAGTATTGATGTTCTTTTCGTACTTTTTCAACTTGGGAAATTGATTTAAAAAAATACCAATCTCTAGGCTGTCGAATTTGGATTTCGTTTGTGAACTGAAATTACCGGCAATACTCTTATTCGATTCATTCATGTCCCGATTCCTTAAAGAATCTGCAATATGCTTTGCAGTATTCTTCCTGTCTTGGCCGCATCCCTGAAAAGGGAGAAGTGAAATCATTATATATAAAAATAGGTATGACGGGATATTAAAATTCATCTTTTATGAGCTATTTGTAAAAATTCAATGGAAATTTCTAGAGCACGCCGATAATAACCTACTTATGGGATACTGAAGATAGCATTAGAGGCTTGACCCCGATTACAAAGTTAATGGTTATATCATCGCTGGTACTTAAGGTTCCCATTAGCGATTTTTTGGGTACCACTTGGTATGTGCTGAGTTTCAACTTATGGGTTCCGGCAAATGTTAAGGTGCCATCCTTTATCACTGTTGCAATGAGATCCATTTTAATTGCCTGAGTCACTCCGGCAATTGTAAGATTTCCACTGGCCTTCACCAGATACTGATCCTTATCGTCCCAAGGATGAATTTCGGATTTGACATATTTGAAATATATCTTATCAAATGGATATGATTTTAGGGTTCTGTGAGCAATTCGATCCATATAGGTATTTGGACTGCTTAATTTTTTCACTGGAACAGTGAAACTTAAACTATTGATCGCTTTTAATTGCCGGTTCTGAAGTGTGATCAGAGCCTTGCATTCCACACTATCCGTTTTCATTTTCCAGTTATAATTATTTGTATAACCACTTACCTCAATTTCACCTGAATGATAAACAAAGGTTTGCTGTTGTCCGAAAACAAACAAGTTTGTGAACAAAAACAATATGCTAAAAAAGAGTTTTCTTAACCTATACTCGCATAATTTAATATTTGCCATTATTTCTATTATTTTAGATTTAACAATGTTTAAAATACCGATAACCAACTATATACTTAAGCAATTCAGAACCTGAATCTAGATTCAAATAGCCAACCGAAAGGCCGGATCCTTTCATCTGGTTTCAACCCATATCTTTTAATACTGTTTTCTTTAATTAATTCAACCGCTTCTTCAATGGAATCGGTCACTAGGAAGAGTTCCATATCTGAATCTGATATCGTTCCCATCTCCTTCATCATATGATTGTGCTCAATTAGTTTCTGATGAAAATCCTTACAAAAAATGATCACCGGAAAATTTCTGATCTTTTTTGTTTGAATTAGTGTAATTGCTTCAAAATACTCATCTAGTGTTCCAAATCCGCCGGGCATCACTACAAAGGCAAAAGAATATTTAACAAGTATCACTTTGCGGACAAAGAAATGTTTTATTTCAACCCATTTATCACAATAAGGATTGACACCCTGTTCTTTTGGGAGCTGAATATTACAGCCGACTGAACGTCCGCCCACATCTTTGGCTCCACGGTTTGCAGCTTCCATTATTCCGGGACCACCCCCTGTCATTATTGTAAATCCTAACTTTGCAAATTGCGCAGAAGCTTTTCTAGTAAGTTTATAAAATTCGTGATCTTCTTTAAACCTTGCGGAACCAAAAAAAGTGATACAAGGTCCGATAAAATGAAGTGCCCTGAATCCTTTAATAAACTGAGCGAAAATATCAAGTGCAAACAACAATTCTTTTCTTCGTGATTGGGGCCCTGCAAGGAATTTAATTTCGGACTTCGTCATACTAAGCTTTAAATGTTTTTAATTTTTTTGAAATTTTCAGGTTTTGCCTGTAGCAAAAACAGGTCCTGACTGATATTATCCTTTGCCCATTCCATACTCATCGGACTTTGGTAATAATTCTCAAGTATCATGCCCCAATCTGCAATAGTAAGTATTTCCTGATCATTAAGAATATATTTGCCACGCAGTTCAGGGCTTGTCTCCACTTGTATCAGGTTCATTTTTTCTCCTGTACCTTTATAAATCATTTTGTAGCTCTTCTTACCCAATTTCTTCTGAATGATCGAATTAACACTCTGGTGAAGATTTGGTTTGTAAACAATAAACTCATCCTGAATTAGCTGCTGCGCATCATTTTTTAGTCCGATTCCCCAAACTCCAGACACGTGTATAACATCCGCAAAACCGCTCTGAGGATCAGACGTAAAAGCATAACCTGAACAAGCTTGGTCTGCTGTGATCATTTGCTGAACACCAACTGAAATCATTCTTCCCTGCCGATCAGTATCTTCGATTAGAGCCTGATCCGAGTAAAGCGAGGCAAAACATTTTTTGACAGAAATCATCAGTTCCTTTTCTCCTTTTACGTTCAGAAAAGTATCATATTTATCTTTTGTGTTGATTGAAAGGGGGGCATTCTCAATGGCACTGCTTCTTACTGCCACTGCAAGGTCAATATCGGTTAAGAGTTCATTGTATGCAACCAATATTCTATCATAGAGATCGCCCGGGATTCTTGCACCCAAAATCAAATCTCTTGCCTGCTTTCCAACCTCTGAAATACTTTTAGGATTCGATTTATCGATCTGAGTAACCAACTGATCATGTACGTCATCAAGCTTATTGTATGCTATAAAATGACGGAAGGCTGTTGCGGTAATGACAAAACCATCAGGTACCCTTACATTTCCAAGCGCTTTTTGTGTAAACACCTCACCCAGAAAAGCATTTTTTGTCCCTACCTCACTTGCATCTGCAATTGTGATAGTTTTAAGTCTGAGTATATAATCCTTCATAATCTAAAATTATTTTGCTTAAGTACTAGGCTTCATTGAGGGAATCTAAATAAACTTCCAAAACCGAAATCTCATATTACGAAAATGCAAGGTTTGCAGCATCCCATTAATGATAGCAGTTATCAATTATAATGATCTTAGTCATACTCTGTACAGAATAATAATTCAACTTTTACATAGTAAACAAAAAGATAAAGCCTTATCCAAGAACCCAATTTGCTGAAGTTTGCGACCAAATTCAGTAAGTAATAATTAATTAAAATGGCTGAACCACAAAACTTCAGAGATCATATTCCATCTATTACCGATACAGGCAATAAACGGAAGTGGATGTATCCTCAGATTATAAAAGGTAAACTTTACCATTATCGTGCCATGGTAAGTTATTTCCTTTTTACACTTCTATTCTGTTCCCCATTTATTAAAATAAATGGGGAACAGATGATCCTATTAAACGTGATGGAACGGAAATTCGTTTTTTTTGGAATAATTTTCTGGCCTCAGGATTTCTATCTCTTTGTTCTGGCGTTACTAACCTTTATGGTTTTTATTGGCATGTTTATTGCAATCTTTGGCCGTGTATGGTGTGGCTGGGCATGTCCACAAACCATATTCATGGAGATGGTTTTCCGGAAAATAGAAAATTGGATCGAGGGAGATTGGATCCATCAGCAAAAATTGAATTAAGCACCTCTAAGTTTTGAGAAAATTGCAAAAAAGACTATTAAGCACACTATATTCATTCTCACCTCCTTTTTGATTTCGAATATTTTTCTGGCATATATTATAGGCTCTGATGAATTGATTAAAATCATGTCAGAACCTCTTGGCCAGCATCTGAGTGGATTTATCTCCATCCTCATTTTTACTACGGTTTTTTATATCGTCTTTTCATATTTAAGAGAGCTAGTTTGTACAGTAATATGTCCATACGGTCGCTTGCAGGGAGTTTTACTCGACAATCAGAGTATTATTGTAGCTTACGATTATGAACGAGGCGAGCCTAGAGGTAAAATACTTAAAAACTCAGAACAAGAACATTTGGGTGATTGTATTGATTATAAAGTTTGTGTCCATGTTTGTCCAACGGGAATAGATATTCGGAATGGCACACAGCTCGAATGCATTAATTGTACCGCTTGCATTGATGCCTACGACATGGTGATGGAAAAAATAAATCGCCCAAGCCGACTAATAGGCTTTATGTCTGAGGATCAGATTAAAACCAAATCTCCATTCAAACTTAGCCGAAAAGTATACGCCTATTCTGTGGTATTACTAGTTCTATTCTCAGTACTGAGTTTCATGCTCATCAGTAGAAGTAATATCCAAACTACTATACTGCGTGCGGGTGGAACACTTTATCAATTGAGGGATAACGGAACCGTAAGTACTTTATATAATGCTGAACTGGTCAACAAGACCACAAAATTGGTTAAGTTTGAGATAATACCTACGGATCAGGATACGAAGATCCAGTTTGTCAGGAAAGAGGCTGAGATCAATAAAGGAAGTAGTGTAAAGCTTACCTTTTTCGTAATAAGGCCTCAAAAAAGTGTTGATAAATACAAATCGGAGATCAAAATAGAAATATGGTCTGAAGGCAAACTGATTGAAAAGATCAAAACAAATTTTATAGCACCACCTAACGATTAATCATGAATTGGGGAACAAAACTTATAATTGGAACGGCTTTATTGATGTCCTTCATTATAACGCTAGCCGTTTTGATGATCAGAAATGATTCTGATGACTTTGTCGATGCAAATTACTATGAAAAGGGAATTGAATACGACAAAGATTATGAACGAAAAAATCAGTTAATTGAGGACAAGGCGGAGCCTAAGATTAGTCCGCGCTCATCGATTGTAATGATCCCATCAATCGCATTTTCAATAATAGCATATAATAATGCGCCCTTATCCGTCATTTAGTTAAAATACTCTTTTGAATATAAAATGAATGTTTACTCCTGAATTAATGTATAAAATTCAAAAGATGGATCCCCGAATTATGAAAGATTCATGATCTAAATTTATTGTAAGACTAATTCAAAGCCAGATAAATCAATGCAGCAAGACCAGCCCCGATCATTGGTCCTAATACCGGTATCCAGGAATACGACCAATCGCAGTTTCCTTTACCCGCTATCGGAAGTATAGCATACATAATTCGCGGACCAAGATCGCGAACCGGGTTAATGGCATATCCGGTAGTACCTCCCAGCGAAAGGCCTATAGCCCAAACCAGAAACATTACCGGAATTGCTCCCAGTGAACCCAGTCCGAGAGGTGTTTTGGTATCGACTATTTCTGCAGTTGTAAAATGGAAAATCACAAATAACAGTACAAATGACCCAATAATTTCACTTGTTAGATTAGAAAAGGTGTTTCTTATGGCAGGCCCTGTACAAAATGCCGCAAGTTTTAACCCTTTATCCTCAGTTGCGGCAAAATGATCCTTATATTTTAGCCAAACCAGTGTCGAACCAAGCATTGCTCCAAGCATCTGAGCGAGCATATAAACCGGAACCTGTTCCCATTCAAACTTCCCGGATAATGCCAATGCGAATGTAACTGCAGGATTAAGATGAGCTCCGCTATACGGGGCAGACACAACCACACCAACAAAAACTGCAAGTGCCCAGGCTGTAGTAATCACTATCCAACCTCCACCATTTCCTTTGGTTCCGGTCAAAACAACGTTGGCAACTACTCCATTACCTAGTAAGATCAATAATGCTGTTCCTAAAAACTCGGCTGTAAAAGGTGTCATATCTGAAATTTTTATTTTAAAGGTTAACATTAGCTTTTGCGGCTTTTACAGCCCGGTTCCATCCATTAACAAGTTCATCATAATTTTCCAAATCCTCCGGTTCGAAATTTCTTTCTACCTGCCATTGTTCTGCAATTTCTTCAACACTTCCCCAAAAACCTGTTGCAAGCCCAGCAAGATAGGCTGCACCGAGAGCGGTCACCTCCGTAACCTTTGGCCTGATGACCTTACATTTCATTATATCAGCCTGAAACTGCATCAATAAATTATTAGCTGTTGCACCTCCATCCACTCGCAATTCACTAATAGGAGTGCCGGCATCGGCTTCCATTGCCTTCAGCACATCCATTGTTTGAAAAGCAATACTCTCAAGGGCAGCACGTGCAAAATGCCCTGAATTAGTCCCGCGTGTTATCCCTGTAATAGTTCCTCTGGCATGCTGATCCCAATGAGGAGCACCCAATCCGGCAAAGGCCGGAACCATATAAACACCACCAGTATCATCCACTTTTGCAGCCAGTTCTTCAACCTCCCCAGATGTTTTAATCAGACCCAGCTCATCTCTCAGCCATTGCACCACTGCTCCACCAATAAAAATTCCCCCTTCCAAGGCATAGGTCACTTCTCCGTTTATCTTCCAGGCGATGGTGGTCAAAAGATTATTTGAAGATAATCTTGACCTTTTGCCAATATTCATCAGCATAAAACAACCAGTTCCATAGGTGTTTTTTACCATTCCAACTTTTGTACACATCTGCCCAAAAAGTGCTGCCTGTTGGTCACCGGCTATTCCGGCAATCGGAATTTTGGAAGCAAGAATATCACCTGCAGTTTCGCAGTATATCTCACTTGAAGATTTGATCTCAGGCAGCATGGAGGCAGGAATATCAAATATTCCGAGTAATTCCCTATCCCATTCAAGGGTATTTATGTCAAAGAACATGGTACGGGAAGCATTACTCATATCAGTGACATGACATTTTCCTCCTGATAATTTCCAGATCAACCAGCTATCTACAGTTCCAAAAAGGAGTTTCCCCTGCGTAGCCTTTTCCCTTGCTCCCTTTACATTTTCAAGGATCCACCTGACTTTTGTTGCAGAAAAATATGAATCCAATATCAGACCGGTCTTTTTCTGTATCTGTTCTCCATGCTCCTTCCGGATTGAATCACAATAATCTGAAGTGCGGCGATCCTGCCATACAATGGCATTATATACAGGAATTCCGGTTTCTTTATCCCAGACAACTGTTGTTTCTCTTTGGTTCGCAATTCCAATTGCATGAATATCTCTGGGACTTAAACCGGCTTTAACCATAGCCTCAGTGGCCACGGATACTTGAGTTGACCAGATCTCAATCGGATCATGCTCCACCCATCCAGGTTTAGGATAAATCTGCTCAAATTCCTTTTGTGAAACAGAAACGATACTTCCTTTACGATTAAATAAAATGGCCCTAGAACTTGTTGTACCTTGATCGAGTGCTAAAATATAATCTGGCATATTGATATTAATTTATTCAGCCGTATGTAGATGGCATTACTAAATATGAGAAAAATATGTAATATTGACGATAATATTAAAACTTTTGGAGGCTTTATAGCTTCTGAAAATATACCATCCCGCACATGCGGGATTAAAACCAGATAAATGATAAAAGAGCTTTTTATACAACAATATATCACAGCTTAGACATGAATATAGGAATCATAGGACTGGGTGACATGGGCTGTGTCTACGCTAAGGCTTTTGCTAAAGCAGGATACAGGGTTTACGGATGCGATCTGCCTCATCGCAGAGAAAGTCTGGAAACTGAGCTAAGTCCCTTTGGAATTGAAATAATGGATGATGGCAAAGCCGTTTCCCGGATTTCAGACGTAATCATTTATTCTGTCGAGGCTGAACGAATTGCAGAAGTTCTGAGTTTATATGGTTCATATACCAAATACGGAGCAATTGTAGCGGGCCAAACCTCAGTTAAACATCCTGAAATAGAAGCTTTTGAAAAATATCTCCCAAAAGATGCCCATATTATAACATGCCATTCCTTGCATGGTCCCGGATTTGATCCAAAGGGCCAAAAAATGATTATCATCCCTCACAGAACTACGAAAGAAGCCTATCAACGCATGACAGATCTACTGTCGACACTTGGTTCTGTTCTGGTAGAAATAGCCGATTATCATGAACATGATAAAATTGTAGCCGATACACAAGCGGTGACCCATATGGGTTTTGAAAGTATGGGAACTGCATGGAAAGAAGCAGGTTTCTTCCCATGGGAAAACGCATCATACCTAGGAGGTATAGACAATGTAAAGATTCTAATTACATTAAGAATTTTTAGTTATAAAGCACATATTTATGGCGGCCTTGCGATTTTAAACCCTTATGCAAGGCATCAGATTAAACGATACGCCATCTCAGAGTCAGAGTTATTTAAACTGATGATTAAAGAGGAGGAAGCCGCTTTTCGTAAACGACTTTATCAGGCTAGAGACTTTATCTTTGGTCAGGATCATAAGCCATTGATGTTGGATGAAAAAATAATGCAGGAATTCTCCTTATCTGCAGGATCAGAGAGCAGGAAGCCAAACTCACATCTTAGCTTATTAAGTATGGTGGATGCATGGCATCATCTGGGTATCAACCCATACGATAATCTGATCTGCCAAACTCCCCCTTTCAGGTTAAGATTGGGCATTGCTGAGTACTTGTTTAAGAATGAGGAATTGCTGGAAGAGTCGATCAATGCCGCTTTATTTGATAAAACAATACGTGGCGATGATCTGGAATTCCATTCAGCGGTCAGAGAGTGGTCTTCAATCATAGGCTATGGTGATATGGAAGGGTACAAACAACATTTTGAAGAAGTTAAAACATTCTTTGCCGGAAGACTTGACCAAGGTAGAGCGCAAAGTGCCGAAATGATTAGAAAACTCGATTTGGAATAAAGTCGGTACTACATAATTATATCTTATGATAGAGTTTATAATGCTTTTTTGAAGTGTGTTAAGGTTTCTATCGTTTGAAAACCTGATGGTTTGTCTTTTTTAATGGAAATCCCGCTCGCCGCTCATACTACACAGGGAATTAAGCACTTAAGCACAAGCCAGTACCCGCTTCAATTGGGTTTAAGCCCCTCAGAAAGTATATTCAACCTGATTTATCCCACAAGAGTTTCGAACTTAGCTTATCTTAATATCGTTACTGCCCCTGAAATAACTTTCCGACCTTTTGTTTTTGGATCAATAATATAGTAATAGGTACCTGCCGGTAAATCTATTCCATTAAATTGTCCGCTCCATGGGTTAGAATAACCTTTATTGCTTTGATAAACTACACCCCCATACCTGCTGAACACTTTAACGGTGGCATTAGCATAACTTTCGAGGTATTTGACATTCCAAAGATCATTCACTCCATCATTATTAGGGCTGAAAGCATTCGGCACTTCTGGCTGTTTCAATACCTTAATGAAAATATTATCCATAGAAACACAAGACTGATCGGAAGTAACGGTTAGTGTATAGGTTACATCATCAACAGGGCTTGCCACTGGATCAGGAATATCATCCCGGCTTAGACCGCGTAAAGGGAACCATTTATAGGTCAAATTACTACCGCTTGCCAATGCATTCAGTTTAATCTCACCGCCTTCGAGAATTATTGTGTCTCTACCGGCATTCAGCAAAGGAGTTGGCATCACTGTAATTGTCTGAGAAATTAATTCAGAACAGCCATTGCTCGCTGAAAATGCAAATTGCAGGGTATGTGTACCAACCCCGGCCAGCGAAGGATTGAATAACCCCGTTGATGATACTCCAGGGCCGGAATATGTCCCAATCCCTGTTAGCCCTGACAATTCACTTGCCTGAGTAATACGGAAAGGAGCAAGCTCCTGACAAACATTAGCCAGTGAAGTAAAGCTTACTGAAGGAGCCGCAAGTAGGGTTATTGTTTGAATTTCTTCATCAAGACAGCTTCCACCTGAGTAAGCTAGCATTCTAACTCTGATTTGCTTTGTTAATGGAGAATTGAAAATAGGATAGGAAAAACGATATTCCTTGCTAGGAATAGGGTTCTCATCGACAATCTTATTCGAAGGTGCATTATCAAAATCAAAATACCATTCCACCTTACCCACATTTCCAAAATCAACAGTAGAAGTATTACGAAATACTACTTCTTTATTACTGCAAAGACCTAAAGGATTTAGAACTTCAAAACCTGCTGTTGGGGTAGCTCCATTCACAGTGAATGATTTTACTACCGCATTTACACATCCTGCTTTTGAGGTAACAGTCAGACTAACCTGATAAATTCCAGCCACGGCGTATCTGTGGGTCGGATTTTTTAATGTAGAGGTATTCGTGCCTGAAGCAGCTTGAGCATTCCCGAAATTCCAAAGGTAAGTAAGTGCTGAGCCGTCTGATATTGTTGTAGAATCTGTAAACTGGGCAAAGGAATCTTTGATACAAACTTCGGGAACTCCGAATTTGACAACAGGCAATGGATTAATTAGTATTGATTTTTCAAACACAAGGCTCTCGCAGCCATTTTCTGTTAGCACCCTTAATTTAACAAGATATGTTCCACTAAGCTTAAAGGTATGAGTAAAAGGAGCAGCCGAATCCTTTTCTTCAATTGCACTCTGATCACCAAAATCCCATCTCCATTTAATGATCTTACCTTGAGAAGAAACGGACTGATCGCTGAAAGTCAATATCTTGTTTTCGCAAGCAGGTGAACCTGCAGTAAAATTGGAAACAGGTAGGTTATACACCGTAATATCCTGACTGATAACATTAGATTCACATCCTGTTTCACCTTCAACCAAAAGCTTAACTGTGTATACCCCACCTTTAAGAAAAGTATGAACAGGATGTTGTACATCAGAAAACTTCCCATCCCCGAAATCCCATAACCATTTTACTATCTTTTTCCCGTTCGAAGAACTTGTATCCCTAAAGGCGGTAGGAACATTCACACAAGTGCTTTTTAGTGCTGCCATAACTGCACCAGGTGGACTAATTGCTGAGAATTGCAACTCAATTACCTCAGTACTTCCACATCCGTCGGTCGAAGTTTTATC
>Ga0335396_10005459_pt1 | contig 13126 bp, 10 predicted proteins | sample FRY02_FD_205743 | JGI IMG/M metagenome (GOLD analysis project Ga0335396, IMG submission 205743) | Freshwater microbial communities from Lake Fryxell liftoff mats and glacier meltwater in Antarctica - FRY-02 (spades assembly) (version 2) | ecosystem: Environmental > Aquatic > Freshwater > Ice >... | reverse complement strand
GAAGGTTCTGGTGGTGGGGGCGGGTGGTCTGGGGTCGCCCGCGCTGCTGTATATGGCGGCAGCGGGGGTTGGGTGCATCGGGGTCGTGGACGACGATGTGGTTGAGGGGTCCAACCTGCAACGCCAGATTATCCATACAGACCAGAGGATTGGAATGGACAAGGTTCAGTCTGCCACCTTGGCGATGAAGGCGCTGAACCCGTTTATCGAGGTGCGGGCCTACAAACGACGGTTGGAGGACGGTATCGCTGCGGGCCTGATTGCCGAATACGATCTGGTGCTGGACGGGACGGACAATTTCGACACGCGGTATCTGGTGAACCGGGTCTGTGTGGCGGCGGGCAAGCCGTTGATTTCAGCGGCGATCACGCAGTGGGAGGGGCAGGTTTCGATCTACGATCCGGCCCGTGGAAGCCCTTGTTACGAGTGTGTTTTCCCGGTCCGACCTGCGGCTGGACTGGTGCCGAGTTGTGCGGAGGCCGGGGTGGCAGCCCCGCTGCCCGGCATCATCGGCGCGCTGATGGCGATGGAGGCGGTCAAGCACATCACAGGGGCGGGGCAGACGCTGGCGGGGCGTTTGATGATCCATGATGCGCTGTATTCAGAGGTGCGGGTGATCGGGGTCAAGAAGCGGGCGGATTGCGCGGTTTGTGGGGTAACCCATTGAGGACGCCGGGTTAACTGGCGGGGTTCAGGGCGAAAGGTGGTGTCACCGTCTGTGCACCCCCTTGTGCACCCCCTGTGCAGACCGCGTGTCTGGCTTTCTTGTGTTAACCATATTGGGCGAATCGGGGTCGGCCAGGGGTTTTTGTCGATCTGCGCGGATCGAGTCGATCATTCGTTTCCGGGGGTGTGCCAAGGGCGACGCTGCGCTGCGGCGTGACGCGATGGGGCTTTCCTGACCTATGCTGATTTTGGGGACGTTTCGACGCCGAGGGCGAAGAACAGCAGTCTGCCCGCGGCAGGCCTTGGCGAAGGCGAAGATACTGGATCATGACGTTTGGTCAGGTTTGTTTCCCCAGAATACCGCGTAAAAAGGAAATGTCGGTTTTCGTCAACCAGTGATATGGTGCCGCATCTGTGGGGGGTTAAGACATGAGGGTGCGGTTTGGTCGTGCAATCGGATTTGGCCTGGTTGGGCTATTGGTGGTGCCGGTGGTGGTAATGTTTGGGGTTCTGGGTTTGGCGCATCTTCTGGATCCCTCTTGCGGCACACCGGGCGATTCTGGCGGTTGCGAGATGGGCGCGTTCTCGATCGGCCTTGTCTCGGCAATCCCGGCGATGGTCGCCGGGGTTGTGATCTCTGTTTTATTGGATTGGCGGGCAGCGAAAGCATGACGTGAGTGCTGCTGCGCGCGCTGTTCCTTGTTGCGCTGCTGTCATGCCGCGTGATTTTCAGCCAATTGCGGATCGGCAGCCGCGACTGGGCGCTCTGGCGGGCACCTGCGGCAGGCAGGCAGATGCCGCACGTCGGATTGCGGCCAAAGATATCCGGGCACGAGTTGGCCAGCCAGCCGATTATGAAAAATGCCGGAATTGCATGACCAAGTAGGGCCGTAAACAGGTCGTGTCCACGCCGAAGCCCTGGCGCCGGACCGCACGGGTTTGCGAAACGAATGGCCGAGTGCAGAGATCAATCTGTCGCTGTCACAAGCGAGCGAAACCCGTCGCGGCGGGGACCAACGACGAGGTTGGGCCAGATATCGCACCTGTTTTGGTCAACTTCGGTTACGTCCCGCCAAACAGACAGGTTTTTGATTTATGCCCTTTGCCGTCAGTCTGTGACGATCCCGATGCGCAGAGCGGCAAACCCCGGCCTGTGGTGGTATGATGGGGTTTACTTCACCTGACTTGCCTTGAGGTGGGTTGCGAGGGCATAGTTGGGTCTCATCGTTTACCCGGAGTGATCGCCATGAAACTGACCGCTGCCCTGGGCCTGCTGGCCCTTTCCTTTGCCGCCCCCGCTGTAGCACAGGTGCCCGATCTTGCAGGACGCGAGATTGTCGTGGTGACCGAGAACGCCTATCCGCCGTTGCAGTTTCTGGACAGCGCGGGCACGGCGATCGGGTGGGAATACGATGCGATGGCCGAGATCGCCAAGCGGCTGAACGCAACGGTCAGCTATCAGAACATCAGTTGGGATGCGATGATCCCGGCGGTCAGCGAGGCGCAGTTCGACATGGGAATGACCGGCATCACGATTCGCGATGACCGCAAGGGCCAGGTCGATTTTTCCGACAGCTACATGACGTCCGAAATGGTGATGATGGTGCGCGGCGACGAGATGCGGTTCGCCGACAAGGCGTCGTTCGCGGCGGACCCGGATTTGCTGATGGCGGCCCAGCCGGGCACGACGCCGTTTTATGTGGGTGTTTACGACGTGTTGGACGGGGACGAGGCCAACCCGCGGATCAAGCTGTTCGAGACGTTCGGCGCGACCGTCGAGGCGCTGAAGGCGGGCGATGTTGACCTTGTGTTGACCGATGGGACGGCGGGGGCGGGGTATGTCGATGCCAGCGCCGGGGGTTTGAAGATCATCGGCGAAAAGCTGGGGACCGAGGATTTCGGGTTCATCTTTCCCAAAGGGTCCGATCTGGTTGCGCCGATGAACGCGGCGATTGCCAGCATGATGGCTGACGGCACAATCGACGCGCTGAACAAGACGTGGTTCCTTGACTACAAACTGGGTCAATAAGCGCGGTCTGTAAGGCCCGGCCGTGAAGGCATCCTACGACCGTGAGTTTCCCTGGTGGCTGATCCTGCTGGTCGGGGTCGGCCTTTGGCTGTTCTGGCGGGTCTGGTCGGACCCGCTGTACGCGCAGGTGCTGGCAACGCTGTCGAAGGGCATCTGGACGACGATCTGGGTGACGGTGGTGGCCTATGCCGGGGCCTGTGCCATCGGGCTGGCTTTGGCGGTTGCGGGGCTGTTGCGGTTTGTGGTGCTGCGGCAGGTGGCGCGGCTTTATGTCGAGGTGATGCGGGGCATCCCGATCATCGTGCTGCTTTTGTATGTGGCGTTCGTGCTGGCTCCGGCGCTGGTGATTGCGGTGAACTGGGTGGGCGGACATCTGGGGTTGGAGCCTTGGCGGACGCGGGATTTTCCGTTGATCGCGCGGGCGGTGGTCGCGCTGATGCTGGCCTATTCGGCGTTTCTGGCCGAGGTGTTCCGGGCCGGTCTGCTGTCGGTGCCGAAGGGCCAGATCGAGGCTGCGGATGCGCTGGGCCTGACTGGGTGGCAACGGTTCCGGCTGGTGGTCATGCCGCAGGCGTTCCGGGTTATTCTGCCGCCCTTGGGCAATGACTTCGTGGCGATGGTGAAAGATTCCTCGCTGGTGTCGGTCTTGGGGGTCGCGGATATCACCCAGTTGGGCAAAGTGCTCGCGGCGGGCAATTTTCGCTATTTCGAGACGTATAACGTGGTGGCGCTGGTTTATCTGACGATGACGATAGGACTGTCCTTGCTGTTGCGGCGGCTGGAGCGGCGGTTGCGCGATACGGAACGCTAGACGGACAGACGGCCTGCACTACTTGTGGTTTTCATATCTGGGAGGATACCATGAAACGTCTTGCATTGCTGATTGCCTTCTGCGCGGCCCCGGTCTTTGCGCAAACTCCGTCGCCCGAAGGGGCGGCGGTTTACATCATCGCCCCAGAAAATGGCGCGACCGTAACCGGGCCGGTCACGGTGCGGTTCGGGCTGACGGGCATGGGCGTGGCCCCCGCCGAGATCGAGGTGGAAAACACAGGGCACCACCATCTGCTGATCGACCGTGGCCCGTTCGGGGAGGGCGACGAGGCGAGCTATGCGATTCCCGCCGACGACAATCACAAGCATTTCGGCAAGGGCCAGACCGAGGTGACGGTCGATCTGCCGCCGGGCACCCACACGCTGCAACTGGTGATGGGCGATCACGGACATGTGCCGCATGTGCCGCCCGTGATGTCCGGTGTGGTGACGATTACCGTCAACTAGGGCTGGCGAAGGTCGGGCGGGCCACTTAGGTTTCGTACAAACCTCAGGAGGCCCGCCATGACCAACCCGCTTTTGACCCCGTGGGACACGCCGTTCGGCCTGCCACCCTTTGCCGCGATCACGGATGCCGATTTCGGCCAGGCGTTCGATGCGGCACTGACCGAGGCGCGCGCGAACATCGTGGCGATTGCAGCCGACCCGGCCCCAGCCGATTTTGCCAACACCATTGCGGCCATGGAACTGGCGGAAGGCACGCTGGACCGCGTGGCTGGGGTGTTTTACAACCTTTCAGGGGCCGACAGCACCGACGCGCGCGAGGCGTTGCAGCGCGATCTGGCCCCCAGGATGAGCGCCTTTGCGTCCGAGGTCACCAACAACAAGGCGCTGTTCGCGCGGGTGGAGGCGGTCTGGGAGGCGCGTGACGGGCTGCGGGGCGAAGAGTTGCGGGTGCTGACGCTGTACCGGCAGATGTTCGTGCGGGCCGGTGCGCTGCTTGAGGGGGCAGAGGCCGCGCGGTTGACGGCCGTCAAGGCGCGGCTGGCGGTGCTGGGCACCGCGTTCAGCCAGAACCTGCTGGCGGATGAACGCGAATGGTTCATGGACCTTGCCGAGGCCGATCTGGCGGGCTTGCCCGATTTCGTCGTGGCTTCGGCGCGCGCGGCGGGCACGGAAAAGGGACGCGGGCCGGTGGTGACGCTGAACCGGTCGCTGATCGTGCCGTTCTTGCAGTTCTCGCCGCGCCGGGCGTTGCGCCAGCGTGCCTATGAGGCATGGGGGTTGCGGGGCGCGAACGGCAATGCGGCGGACAACCGGGGTGTGGCGGCAGAAACTCTGGCGTTGCGGGCGGAACGGGCGGCGCTGCTGGGGTATGCCAGCTTTGCCGATTACAAACTGGAACCCGAAATGGCCAAGACGCCGGACGCGGTGCGCGGGTTGCTGATGCGGGTGTGGGAGCCTGCACGGGCCAAGGCGCTGGAGGATGCAGGCGTTCTGGAGGCGATGCTGCACGCCGACGGGACCCCGGGGCCGCTGGAGCCTTGGGACTGGCGCTATTATTCGGAAAAGCGGCGGTTGGCGGAGCATGATCTGGATGAGGCAGTGCTGAAGCCGTATCTGAGCCTCGATGCAATGCTGGCGGCCCAGTTCGACTGCGCCAACCGGCTGTTCGGGCTGGAGTTTCGCGCGTTGGACGTGGCCCTTTATCACCCTGACGCGCGGGCTTGGGAGGTCACCCGGAACGGCGCGCATGTGGCGGTGTTCATCGGGGATTATTTCGCGCGCGGATCGAAACGCTCGGGTGCGTGGTGTTCGGCGATGCGCAGTCAGCGAAAACTCGGTGGGGATCAGCGGCCAATCGTGGTCAACGTGTGCAATTTTGCCAAGGGCGATCCGGCGCTGCTGTCTTACGACGATGCGCGCACGCTGTTTCACGAGTTTGGCCATGCGCTGCACCAGATGCTGTCGGATGTGACGTACGGATTCATCTCTGGCACATCCGTTGCGCGGGATTTCGTCGAACTGCCCAGCCAGCTTTACGAACATTGGCTGGAAGTGCCCGAAGTGCTGGAAAAGCATGCGAGGCACCACGCGACAGGCGCGCCGATGCCCGCCGACATGCTCAAACGCCTGCTGGACGCGGGGACGTATGACCAAGGTTTTGCCACGGTCGAATTCGTGTCGTCGCCGCTGGTCGATCTTGCGTTTCACGAAAGCGCGCCCCCTGCCGACCCGATGCAGAAACAGGCCGAAGTTCTGGAGTCCCTCGGTATGCCGCATGCGATCCGGATGCGCCACGCCACGCCGCATTTCGCGCATATCTTTACCGGCGATGGCTATTCCAGCGGGTATTACAGCTACATGTGGTCTGAAGTGATGGACGCCGACGCCTTTGCGGCTTTCGAGGAGGCCGGCGATCCGTTTGACCCGGCAACGGCGGCGCTGTTGGAAAAACATATCCTGTCGGCGGGCGGATCAGAACCGGCAGAGGTGCTTTACACCCGGTTCCGGGGTCGGATGCCGGGGGTCGAGCCTTTACTGAAAGGCCGGGGTTTGCTGGACGTGGCGTAAGGCGGGGGGCCAGCCCCCCAAGAGGCTGCGCCTCTCTCCCCCCGGGATATTTGAGAACAGATGAAGCGCGAACCATTTCATCTGTTCAAAAATATCCCCGCCGGAGGCACCGGAGACCAGCGGCCATTTGGCCGCGCATGCGACCTGAAAGTATGCGGCGACAGCCGCCCTGTTTGAGGGCCGCGGGTCAGCGCAGGTGGCTGGGCGGGTGGCCAAACCGGGTGCGGAAGGCGCGCGACAGGGTGCTGGGGGATGAAAATCCGGTGCGCAGAGCCACTTCGGCAAGTGGGTGGCGGGTGTCGGTGATCATCCGGCGCGCGGCGGCGAGGCGCATCGACAGGACATAGGCGGCGGGGGTGAGGCCCAGCGTATCGACAAAGATCTGTTCGAGGCGGCGCGGGGACAGGCCGAGGGCCGTGGCGGTTTTCGCTGTGGTTTCGGGTGTGTCGAGCAGGCTTTCCATGCGGGCGATGGCTGTGGCTACGCGGGGATCCAGGCGGGGGTCGAGGTGCGAGTCGAGGTGCGGGTCGGGGTTGGCGGCGCTGGTCTGCGGTTCAGAGCCGTCGCGGGCGGTCGTCAGGAAGCTGGCGGCGGTTTGCAGGGCGGGGGCTGCCCCGTGGCGGGTGCGGATCAGGTGCAGCATCAGGTCGGCGGCGGGGGCGGCCCCGGCGGCGGTGAACCTGCAGCGGTCGATCACATAGCGGTCGGGGGCCACATCGACGGACGGGTAGGCGGTGGCGAAATCCTCCAGATCTTCCCAATGCACGGTGGCGCGATGGCCGCTCAGCAACCCGGCCCGTGCCAGCACCCAAGAGCCCGCGTCGATCCCGCCGATTGCGGCAAAGCGGGGGGCGGTGCGCGACAGGTCGCGGATCAGCGGGACGGTGGCTACTTCGGACTGCCGGAAGCCTGCGATGACGATCAAGGCATCGGCACCTTCGGCTGCCGCCAGCGTGCCGTTGGACGGCAGTTCGATCCCGCAGGTCAGCGGCACGGCGCGGCCATCGGGGGACACCACGCGCCAGCGGAACGCGTCGCGTCCAAGGTGGCGGTTGGCGGCGCGCAGCGGGTCGAGGGTGCTTGCGACAGCAAGGATCGACGACTGTGGCAGGACCATCAGGGCCAGCGTGAGCGGGGATGTCGATGGGCTGAAAATTGTTGCGTGATTTGCCATGAATATTGCGTAAATCGTCAAGCGCGCGTTGGCAAGCGGTGTAGGGTGCGTTTGTAATTTGGAGGATGCCGTATGCCGTTGGCCATGAACCGCGAGGTTTTCATCACCTGTGCCGTGACCGGATCGGGGGGGTCGCAGGACCGATCGTCCCATGTTCCGCGCTCGCCCGCCCAGATCGCCGACAGCGCCATCGCGGCGGCAAAGGCCGGGGCGGCGGTGGTGCATTGTCATGTCCGCGACCCCGAAACCGGCAAGCCTTCCCGCGATCTGGCCTTGTACCGCGAAGTGACCGACCGGGTGCGCGACAGTGCGACCGATGTGGTGCTGAACCTGACTGCCGGGATGGGCGGCGATCTGTTGTTCGACGGCACCGAGACGATGGGGCGGATGGGCGCGCGGTCCGACATGGCAGGGGCGGCCGAGCGGGTGGCGCACATAGTAGCCTGCAGGCCAGAAATTTGCACGCTCGATTGCGGCACGTTGAACTTCAACGAGGCCGATTACGTGATGGTCAACACCCCAGGCATGTTGCGCGACATGGGCACGCGGATGCGCGACAGCGGCACGCGGATCGAGATCGAGGCGTTCGACACAGGGCATCTGTGGTTTGCCAAGGAGTTGGTGCGCGAAGGCGTGATCCCGTCACCTACGCTGGTCCAGTTGTGCATGGGGGTGCCGTGGGGCGCGCCGGATGATCTGAACACCTTCATGGCGATGGTGAACAATGTGCCTGCCGATTGGCATTGGAGTGCGTTTTCCATCGGGCGAAACCAGATGCCCTATGTGGCGGCGGCGGTTCTGGCGGGCGGCAATGTGCGCGTGGGGCTGGAGGACAACCTGTGGCTGGACAAGGGGGTGCTTGCCACCAACGCGCAACTGGTCGAGCGGGCGGTGAGCATCATCAGCAATCTGGGCGCGCGGGTGATCACCCCGGCCGAGGTGCGGGCGAAGTTGAAGCTTGAAAAGCGCAGCCCGGTTTGATCCATCTGGTCGCCATGGCGGGCCTGATCTGCGTGATGGTGGTGCCACGCGGCCTTTCCGGCTGGCGCGGGTTGGCGGGGCTGGCTGTTGCATCGGCGCTTGTGGCGGCTTTGGGTTGGTTTGGCTGGGCCGCAGGGCTGCCCAAGGCGACCGACCGGGCGTTGGTGCTGCTGGTGGCGATGCCGGTGTTGGGGGCGCTTGCCATCGGTCTTATCGTGCGGGCGATGGTGGTGGCACGGGGCTGGCCCGCCGGGCCTGATGCGGTGTTGACGGCGGGAGGGGCGATCATTCTGGTCGTCAGCTATCTGCGGTTGTTTGATCTGATCTGAGGGAATGGGCATGGCACGCAAGGCGGCGATCATTGGTGGCGGGGTTATCGGCGGCGGTTGGGCCGCGCGATTCTTGTTGAACGGCTGGGACGTCGCGGTGTTCGACCCCGACCCCGAGACCGAGCGCAAGATCAGCGAAGTGATGCGCAATGCGCGTGCCGCGCTGCCTGCGCTGTCGGATGTGCCGATGCCTGCGGAAGGTGTTTTGTCCTTTGCCGCGTCGATCACCGAATGTGTTGACGGGGCCGAGTATATTCAGGAGTCGGTCAGTGAACGTCTGGGCCTGAAGCACCGGGTGTTTGCGCAGATTCAGCAGTCCAGTCACGGGGTGCCGATCGGGTCATCGACCAGTGGTTTCAAGCCATCCGAGTTGCAGGAAGGGGCCGCAGATCCATCGGTGATCTTTGTAGCCCACCCGTTCAACCCGGTTTACTTGCTGCCCTTGGCCGAGATCGTGCCGTCGGTGAAAACCGACCCCGCCCTGATCGAACGCGTCAAGGAAACCCTGCGAGAATTGGGCATGTTCCCGCTGCACGTCCGCAAGGAAATCGACGCCCACATCGCGGACCGATTCCTTGAGGCGGTCTGGCGCGAGGCGTTGTGGCTGGTCAAGGACGGCATCGCCACCACCGAGGAAATCGACGAGGCAATCCGCATGGGGTTTGGCCTGCGCTGGGGCCAGATGGGGCTGTTCGAGACCTACCGCGTGGCGGGCGGCGAGGCGGGGATGAAACATTTCATGGCGCAGTTCGGGCCCTGCCTGACCTCGCCCTGGACCAAGCTGATGGACGTGCCCGAATTCAACGACGAATTGGTGGACCTGATCGCAGGCCAGTCGGATGCGCAATCCGGCCACCATTCGATCCGCGAGTTGGAGCGGATACGCGACAGCAACCTGATCGGGTTCCTGCGGGCGTTGAAGGACCGCAACTGGGGGGCGGGCAAGGTTCTGCTGGAGCATGACGCGCGGCGGCGCACCGAGATTCACGCGACCCCGCAAGGTGCGCCGATGGTGATGGCGCGGATGCAGGTGCTGCCGGGCTGGATCGACTACAACGGGCACATGACCGAAAGCCGCTATCTGTTCGCAGGCTCGGAAACCTGCGACGCGTTTTTGCGGCTGATCGGGTCGGACATGGAGTATGTCAAGGGCGGGCACAGCTATTACACCGCCGAGTCCCATGTGATGCACAAGGGCGAGGCCAAGCTGGGCGACGCTCTGGTGGGGACGTTGCAAGTTCTGGAGGCGGATGAAAAGCGCCTGCACCTGTGGATGTCGATCGAACGCGACGGCGAGGTGGTGGCAAGCGTGGAACAGATGCTGCTGCATGTTGACATGGGGTTGGGCAAGGCGGTGGCTGCCCCGTCGGCGATCCTTGACCGTCTGATGCCGATTGCCGAGGCGCACAAGGCGCTGCCCCGGCCTGCGGCAGCGGGGCGGTTCGTGGGGCAGCGCAAGTGAAGCGCGCGTTCATTACCGCAGGGGCGGCTGGCATCGGGCTGGCGATGGCGCACGGGTTTGCGGCGGCGGGTTACCGCGTTTGGGTCACCGATGTCGATGCGGCGGCCGTGGCTGCGCTGCCGGACGGCCTGTGGGGCACGGTGGTGGATGTGACGGACGAGCCCGCAATGGCGGCGCTGTTGTCGCAGGTCGGGGCCGAATGGGGTGGGCTGGACGTGGTCTGCTGCAATGCCGGGATCAAGGGGCCTACCGCACCCGTCGCCGAGATGCCGCTGGAGGGGTGGCGGGCCTGTCTGGCGGTGAACCTTGACGGCGCGTTCCTGACGGCGAAACATGCCATCCCGCTGTTGGGGCGGGGGGCCACGATGCTGTTCACCTCGTCAACCGCCGGGATTTACGGCTTTCCCTACCGCAGCCCCTATGCGGCGGCGAAATGGGCGGTGATCGGGCTGATGAAAACCCTCGCGATGGAGTTGGGGCAGCAAGGCATTCGGGTCAACGCGATCCTGCCGGGGTCGGTCAATGGCCCGCGCATCGACCGGGTCTTTGCCGACGAGGCGGCAGCCAAGGGCATGACCCCGGACGCCATGCGCAAGGGCTATGAAGATGGCACGGCACTGCGGAGCCTCGTCGACGCCGCCGACATCGCCAACATGGCGGTATTTCTGGCGTCTGACGGGGCGCGGCTGGTCTCTGGCCAGGCAATTACCGTTGACGGCTTTACGATCAACCCCGATCCACAGGTGTGACAATGAATTTCGGCCTTTCCGCAGAACAGCAGATGATCGTCGATGCCACCCGCGCCTTTGTCGAGGCGGAGTTGTATCCCCACGAGACAGAGGTGGAACGCACCGGCATCCTGCGCCCCGAGTTGCGCGAAGAGATTGCCGCGAAGGCCCGCGCGGCGGGGCTTTACGCCGCCAACATGCCCGAGGACGTGGGGGGCGCGGGGCTCGATACCCTGACGTGGCTGCTTTATGAAAAGGAGCTTGGCAAGGCCAATTATGCCCTGCACTGGACCTGTGTCAGCCGCCCGTCGAACATTCTGCTGGCCTGCACACCCGAACAGCGCGAGAGGTATCTCTTTCCCTGCATCCGGGGCGAGCGGCATGATGCCCATGCGATGACCGAACCGGGGGCAGGGTCGGACCTGCGGGGCATGAAATCGACAGCGCGCAAGGACGGCGACGACTGGGTGCTGAACGGCACCAAGCATTTCATCAGCCACGCCGATGTCGCAGATTTTGCCATCGTCTGGATGGCAAGCGGCGAGGAAGACACACCACGCGGCCTCAAAAAGCTGATCACCGCGTTTCTGGTGGACAAGGGCACGCCCGGCTTCACCGTGCGCGACGGCTACCGCAACGTATCGCACCGCGGCTACAACAACATGATCCTAGAGTTCGACGACTGCCGCCTGCCCGCCTCGCAAATTCTGGGAGAGGCGCACAAAGGCTTTGAAGTGGCGGGGAAATGGTTGGGTGCCACGCGGTTGCAGGTTGCCTCGACCTGTCTTGGCCGCGCGGAACGGGCGCTGGGCCATGCGGTCAGCTATGCCGCAGAACGCCGCCAGTTCGGCCAGCAGATCGGCAAGTTTCAGGGGATTTCGTTCAAGCTGGCCGACATGGCGATGGAGTTGAAAGCGGCCGAGTTGTTGACCCGCGAGGCGGCGTGGAAATATGATCAGGGCACGGTGACTGAAGGCGACATGGCGATGGCCAAGCTGAAAGCCAGCGAAGTGCTGGCGATGATCGCTGACGAGGCCATGCAGATTCATGGCGGCATGGGATTGATGGACGACCTGCCACTGGAACGCATCTGGCGCGATGCGAGGGTCGAGCGGATCTGGGAGGGCACGTCCGAAATTCAGCGCCACATCATCAGCCGTGAATTGCTGAGGCCGTTTGGTGGGTGATCTGTCGCAAGGAAGGGGGGCTGTCTGCCCCCCTCGGTGCGTGCCGCACCTCACCCCCCGAGGATATTTTTGAACAGATGAAGTAAGCAAATGTTAACCCAGACTCACCATTCTGGACCGACCGAACAGGGGGGGACCCCGATGACGGTAACAGGTGAAGCGTCCCTTTCCCGATGGCTCGGGGGAGGGCGTCTCTGTTTGTTTTTTCTGTTCTCTGCTTCATCTGTTCAAAAATATCCCACGGGGGTCCGGGGGTGTGAAACCCCCGGCTTTCGCCACAAAAGCAAGGTTTCGCCATGACATCCCTCGACCGCCTGCTGCGCCCGCGCCACATTGCCGTTCTGGGGGCAGGCTGGGCGCAGAATGTCATTGAGCAGACCGCGAAGATGGGGTTCGCGGGGCCAGTCTGGCCGGTCCATCCGACGCGAGCCGAGATCGGCGGTTTGCGGGCCTACCCGACGCTTGCCGATCTGCCAGAGCCGCCGGATGCCACCTTCATCGGGGTCAACCGCTTTGCCACCGTCGACCTGGTGGCAGAGCTTTCGGCGATGGGGGCCGGGGGCGCGATCTGCTTTGCTTCTGGCTGGGCCGAAGCAGGGGAGCCTGGGTTGCAGGCACGGCTGGTAGCGGCGGCGGGCGACATGCCGATCCTGGGGCCCAATTGCTATGGTTTGATCAACTATCTGGACGGGGCGCTCTTGTGGCCGGATCAGCATGGCGGGGTGCGGGTGGATCGCGGTGTGGCGTTGCTGTCGCAATCTTCGAACATCGTGATCAATCTCAGCATGCAGGCCCGCGCGCTGCCTGTGGCCTATGTGGCTTGTCTGGGCAATGGCGCCGTGGTGGGGCTGGCAAACTTGGCCGGGGCGTTGTTGGCAGATGACCGGGTGACGGCGCTGGGGCTTTATGTCGAGGGGATCGACGATGCGCCCGCCTTTGCCGCCTTGGCGCAGGCGGCGCGGGCGGCCGGAAAGGGGATCGTCTGCATCAAGTCGGGCAAGACCGAACTGAGCCGCACGGCGGCGGCGTCGCATACAGCGTCGCTGGCGGGCTGCGGGGCGGCGTCGAGTGCGTTTCTGCGCCAGATCGGGGTGGCGGAGGTTGCGAGCCCCGCCGAGTTGGTCGAGGCATTGAAGATCCTGCATGTGCATGGGCCCGGGTTGGGGCGGCGGATCTGTTCGCTGTCCTGCTCGGGCGGCGAGGCGGGATTGGTGGCGGATCTGGC
>Ga0335396_10005447_pt1 | contig 13144 bp, 10 predicted proteins | sample FRY02_FD_205743 | JGI IMG/M metagenome (GOLD analysis project Ga0335396, IMG submission 205743) | Freshwater microbial communities from Lake Fryxell liftoff mats and glacier meltwater in Antarctica - FRY-02 (spades assembly) (version 2) | ecosystem: Environmental > Aquatic > Freshwater > Ice >... | reverse complement strand
ACAATTATTAATGGATATACTCCTGCTCAACGCTTCTTTATTTCTTATGCACAGCTTTGGAAAATTAACTACACAGAGGAAGAGATGAAACATAGAATTGCAAACGATCCACATTCTCCAGGAATGTATCGTGTGAATGGGCCGTTAATGAATTGTCCAGAATTCTTCAATGCTTTCAATGTAATTGAAGGTGATAGCATGAGAAATCCGGCTAATAAAATTGCAAAAATTTGGTAATCAGAAAAGGACTTGAATAAGTCCTTTTCTATTTTAAAATCCTTTTTATTAATGAAAAACAGTTCAATAACTTTAATTTTCGTTCTCTTTTCTACTTTCTTTTTTAGTCAAGACTCCATTGTAGTTAAGGAGAAAAATAAAGGCTCAAGGTATTTTAATTCTACTTATGGTTTAACATACAGTTCCTATAGAGACGAAGCTACATCTCCCCTTTTTTACAACGGAACAGGGTTAGCTTTTGGAGTAGGTTTGTCAAAATTTAAATCACAATATGAAAGCCAACTAGATCTAAACCTTAATATTTCTGCAAACCTTTCTAAAACTCCAGAAAACCAACTTTACCCAAGTAAAAAAATAGCTTATTTTATTAATATGGCTTTACATTATCATCATCTAAGAATGATTTCTAGCTTATCAAAAGATAAAAGAACGGTTTTAATCGGAGGAACATCGACTACGAATTTCAATTCTAGAATCAATCCAAGTCTTCAAAATGCTACAGCAGGAATCGAATTCTTACACAACTTCATGATTACAGGAAAGGTTAATTTTGATATTTCAAGACTAGAAGAGCGTAACTTAAAACTTTGGTTTTTTAAAAAGCACTTGAAACCAAAGCAGCGAACATTAAATGCAATTGTTAACATTGGACTTCTAAATTTTAATTACCGTCCAAATTATGCTTATTTATCAGATGCTGATATTAATGGATCTGAAACAAATTGGGTCAACTACTATCTAAATGGCTACCAATTAAAAATGAATGGATGGGCTTTGAGTTCAAGTATCGAATACATACGCTATAAAGAAAACAAAAACGCACTAAAATGGTCTTATAACTGGTCAGCTTATTCTGCTCCAGGAAATTATGAAACTTTTCAAATGGCAATGCATCAAGTTAAATTTACAATCATGTTTAAACGTTAAAAGATGAAAAAAGTTTTTTACCTTATTGCTATAGTAATATCATTAAGTGCCTGCGAAAAAGCGCTATTTAAAAAAGACAAAGCGTCTAATAATGCTCGAACAAATTTTGAATACTTATGGAATGAAGTCGATAAAAAGTATAGTTATTTCGAATTAAAAAATGTTAACTGGGATTCCATTAAAACCGTCTATGGTGCTCAAATATCAGAAAGCACAAGTGAATATCAATTGTTTGAAATTCTTGCTAATATGATGAATGAATTGAAAGATGATCATACAAATCTAATTTCCCCTTTCAACATTTCAAGATATGATGTAGCACTTAATAGCGATGCGAATTTCAGATTAAGAACGATTGAAGAGTTTTACATTCCAAATGCTCAAATTTCAGGATCTTTTTTACATGACTTTTTAGAAGACGAAGAAATTGGGTACATTCGTTACAGCTCATTTATGAATTCAGTTTCTAGCAACAGCCTTGATTATATTTTAAGTCGTTACAAAAATACAAAAGGCCTAATTCTCGACCTAAGAGAAAACGGTGGAGGTAGTATTATTAATGTTCCTGCCTTACTTGAACGTTTTGCTCCAGAAAGAAAACTAGTGGGTTATTTTAAAACGCGTAATGGAGAAAACCATACAGATTTTTCAGAAAATTCCGATTTTTATATTGGATCCCATGACGGCATAAAATATACGAAACCTGTTATGGTTTTAATTGACAGAGGTTCTTATAGCGCAACAACTATGTTTGCTTTGGCAACTAAAGCATTTGCTAACATAACGTTAATTGGAGATTCAACAGGTGGCGGTGGTGGCTTACCAAACGGTGGACAATTACCTAATGGATGGATATATAGATTTAGCATTAGTCAACTTTTAGATTTGAATGGAAATAATTTTGCTGAAAAAGGTGTCTCTGCTGATATTAATGTTTCATTTGAATGGACAGATTTAACCAAAGATGAAATTATTGAAAGAGCAATTATTGAAATTATGAATTAAAAAACATTGATTTTATAACTTGTGAAACATTCTTTGAATTCACATTTGAATAAATAATACAAAAAAAATAAAAATGAAATTATTAAAACAATTAACTGAAATAAGAGGTGCTTCTGGTGATGAAGGTACTATTAAAGACTTTTTAGTGCAATACATTCAAGAGAACTGTAAGAATTGGACTACTCAACCTACCATTTATGAAGGGAATGAATTTCAAGATACATTAATTCTAGTATTCGGAGAACCTAAAACGGCTATTTACGCACATACAGATACAATTGGGTTTACAGTTGGATATCAAAATAATTTAATTAAAATTGGTGGTCCTAGACTAGAAGAAGGCATAGAACTTGTTGGGAGCGATAGTGAAGGTGAAATTGAAACTGAATTGTTAATCATCGAAGAGCTTGATGGTCACAAAGATATTCAATGTGTTTTTGAACGAGAAATAGACAGAGGAACTAATTTAACATTTAAACCAAATTTCAGAGAAACGGATGATTTTATCCAATCTCCTTATATGGATAATAGATTAGGCGTTTGGAATGCTTTAAAAGTTGCTGAGACATTAGAAAATGGGGCAATCGTTTTCTCAACTTATGAAGAACATGGAGGTAATTCGGTAGGATTTACTGGTCGTTTTCTTTTTGAAAAATATGGTATTCGCCAAGCTCTTATTTCTGACATCACGTGGGTTACTGATGGAGTTCCTCATGGAAAAGGAGTTGCAATATCAATGAGAGATAGTAGTATTCCTAGAAGAAGTTATCTGAATAGAATCATTGAATTAGCGAAAAAATCAGGTATCGATTATCAATTAGAAGTAGAATCATCAGGAGGTAGTGACGGAAGTATGCTTCAAAAATCAGACTTACCTATAGACTGGTGCTTTATTGGTGCTGCTGAAGATAATGTACATACCCCAGAAGAAAAAGTTGCTAAATACGACATTATGTGTATGGTGGAGCTATATAAGTATTTAATGATACATTTATAAAAATGCAAGAGCGAACAACACCTTGTCAATTATATAAATATAACGACCAAAGTTATTTATTAACTAAAAATACTACAGCATATTTTGCAGAAGAATTTGTTTCTACTGAAATTGAAGACAAAAAAGTAGTATGGTTAAATTTTCATGCAATTGATGATCGAGAGAACATTGAAAAACTATGCAAATCGCTTTCCATTGATAATTCATCAATAGAAGATATTTATGAAAAGGATAATCGTCCTAAAATAGAAGAGTATGAAAACTATTTATATTTTTCAATTCGATCTGCACTCCCAAATACTTTAGCAACATTTAATCTTGAGCAGGAACAAATCTCCTTTTTTCTTGGTGATAACTACTTAATTTCTTTTCAAGAAAAAAGCTCTGATCATTTTACAACAGTAAGAGATCGAATAGAAAAAAGCAAAGGAAAGATAAGGACTAAAGGACCTGATTTCTTGTTATACAGAATGTTAGAGTCTATTATCGACAATTACTTTGAAGTAATAGAAGAGATTTCACTTAGAGTCAATGAATTAGAAAACAATTGCTTAAAAAATGCAGATAATAACACCCTACAATTAGTTGAGAAAGAAAAAAGAAAATTACTTGAATTAAAAAAAATTGTCAACCCTTTAAAAGATGCTACATCTCAATTACAAAAATCAAAATCAAAGCTAATTAGTAAAGAGAATCATTATGTTTATTCTGATTTACTTGAAGGATGTTTAAGCGTTCTTGATGAAATAGAAAGTAATAAACAACATTTGGAAGGAATAAGTAATTTATATTTTGCAATGCAAGGGCAAAGAATGAATGAAATAATGAAAATGCTGACTATCATTTCTTCAATATTCATCCCATTAACCTTTATCGCAGGGATATATGGTATGAATTTCAAAAACATGCCCGAACTAAACACAAACAATGGCTACTTCTTTACGTTAGGATTAATGTTACTGATATCCACACTCTTAATAGTCTACTTCAAAAAGAAAGGATGGTTTAAATAAGCTAGTTTTTAATAATATACAATCGAATTTATTAAATAAATATTAATATTTCTCGTAGATGCGTTATTAATCTACTATTTATTAAAAAAAATAAATTAGATTTCCATACCTTTGTTATCGAATTAAAATTTTTATATAAAAATGAGTACAGCATTAGGAAATCATATACTAGTTGAGTTTATGAATTGTGAACCGCATATCATGAATGATGTAGCGGCAATTGAAAGAGACATGGTTGCAGCAGCACAAAAAGCTGGAGCTACAGTTATCAATTCAACATTCCATCATTTCTCACCTTATGGAGTTTCTGGTGTTGTTGTAATTCAAGAAAGTCATTTAGCTATTCATACATGGCCTGAATATGGTTATGCAGCAGTTGATCTTTTTACTTGTGGAGAAATGGATGCCTGGATTTCTTTTGATTTTTTAAAAGAAGCTTTTCAAGCAAAATCATACTCAGCAATCGAAATGAAAAGAGGTTCTGTTAATCTATTGAATAGAAACGATTTTGACATGAGTTCGATGCGTCAAAAAGCAAGCGAATGGGCAAATCCAGACATGTACACAAGAAACGTTTGGTTTACGGACAAAGATGATGACCAAGCACTTTCTTTGCGTTTTACAGGTGAAGTATTTTACGATGTACAGTCTCCTTTTCAAAGGGTACGTATCATTGAATCATATAAATACGGAAAAATGCTTGCACTAGATGATATGGTTATGACAACTATTGAAGATGAGTTTCATTACCATGAAATGATTTCTCACCCTGCAATGTTTACACATGGAAATGCTAAAAACATTTTAGTAATTGGTGGTGGTGACGGAGGAACAATAAGAGAAATCTTACGTCATGAAGGAGTTGAAAAGGTTACTATGGTTGAAATTGATGGCGAAGTAATTAAAGCTTGTAAAGAATTTTTACCAGAAATCGCTGCTGAATTCAATAATCCAAAACTAGAATTATTAGTTGCTGACGGAATTGAATTCATTAAAAATGCTACTGCTGAATCTTACGATGTAATCATAGTAGACGGATCTGATCCTGTTGGTCCAGCTGAAGGTTTGTTTTCGGTTGAATTTTACCAAAATTGCTACAATGCTTTAAAGAAAGATGGAATTATGCTTGCACAAGGTGAATCTCCAAAATTCAATGAAAAAGTATTTGCTGAATTAAATCATACATTACAAGATATTTTCGGAATAGACAAAGCTCCAGTTTCGTTGTTCTTTGTTCCTACTTACCCTACTGGTATGTGGAGTTTCCAATATGGGATAAAAGGAGATTTAAATCCAAAAACAATTTCGAACGATTCTGAAATTGACACATTTGTAGAAAATAAAAAACTACGTTATTACAATGCAGAAGTTCATAGAGGAAGTTTTGCTACCCCTAATTTTGTTAAAAACATATTAAAGAAAGAAACATGGCAAGCTTCGACCCAAATGGCGTAGGAATTGCTAACGGAAATCTATTTGGTTTTCCTGTTTCCGAAGAAGAAGCTAATATTATCATTATACCTATTCCATGGGATGCTACTGCATCCTATGGGAAAGGTACTAGTGATGGACCAAAAGTAATTCTTGAAGCATCTACTCAGTTAGATTTTTACCACCCGAAATTAAATAACGCTTGGCAAACAAAAGTGTACCTAGCTCCTATCTCTAAAGAATGGGCTGAGATTAACACCAAACTTTGTATAGACGCTATTGAATATATTTCCTTCCTAGAAGACGGAGGACAACTCTCTGAGAATGAAAACTTTCAAAAAGTAGTTTCTACGATTAACGAAGCTCAAAACGCTTTGAAAGAAAACCTTAAAGAACGTTCTTTAGAATTAATTAAAAAAGGTAATATTGTTGGTGTATTAGGAGGAGAACACAGTGTTCCTTTAGGATTGTTCGAAGCTCTAAATGAACATTATTCATCTTTTGGAATCTTACAAATCGACGCTCATGCTGATTTGAGAGATGCTTACGAAGGATTTGAGCAAAGTCACGCAAGTATTATGTTCAACGCTTTGAAAAACTGTAAAAATCTAAATAAATTAGTTCAAGTAGGCATAAGAGACGTTGCTCAATCTGAAATTGATTTAATTGAAAACAGTAAAGGTAGAGTCTCAACTTTTTTCGATTGGGATTTAAAAAATGAACAATACGAAGGAGTAACATGGAAGACTCAAGTAGATAAAATCATAAATGAGCTACCTGATAATGTTTATATTTCTTTTGATATTGATGGACTTTCTCCTGAATTGTGCCCTAACACAGGAACTCCTGTTGTAGGAGGGTTTAAATTAGAAGAAATAAATTACTTGTTTTTCAGGTTGGCGGAAACAAATAAAAAAATAATCGGTTTTGATTTAAATGAAGTAGCACCTGGATCTGATGGAGATTGGGACGCTAATGTTGGCTCAAGAGCATTATGGAATTTAATTTGTGCGGTTGAAAAAAACAGAAAAAATCAATAATTTAGAATAAAAAACAAAAGCTATTAAACAAAAAAGGTTGTCAATTGACGAGGCCGCTGAAAAAGTGACAAATTTATAATTATTCAAACAAAAGCGATTAGGTTAAAGCAATTTTTCTTAATCGCTTTTTTACTTTTGATCTTTTGTAATTTGATTTCTAGAATTTAGAAAATAGTTTCCTGGTCATTAAAACACTTTTTAGAGCACTACCGTTAAATTTTGGTTTACCTTTATTAATTAGTCAATTTCAGTATTCTTTTAAGATTTACTGTAAAAATTGTCATTGCCCTTGCATTTCCATGTTTTCAATTCCATAAGAGATAGCACGATCATAACCGTGTACATTTTTTAACTCACTATTTTTTTACACACTTTTTTGAACACTACCAAGGAGTTTATCAGTAGACCCTACTTAAAGATACGAGAAAAGGGGTGAAAAACTTAAGTTTTTCACCCCTTTTAATTAACATTCAAGTCTTAATTGACTTTTTCAGTGGCCTCCAATTGACAACCTTTTTTTAATAGACTATATATAATGGATTAAACCAACATTGTTGCTGGATTCTCCAAAAACGCTTTAAATGTATTCAAAAATCCAGCTCCAGAAGCACCATCAACCACCCTGTGATCACAAGACAATGTTACATTCATAACATTACCTGGTACAACTTGACCATTTTTAATTACTGGTATTGCTTTAATACCTCCAATAGCTAAAATACAACTATCAGGCGTATTTACAATTGCAGTAAACGATTCTATTCCAAACATTCCTAAATTAGAAATAGTAAAAGTATTTCCTTCCCAATCAGAAGGTTGTAATTTCTTATCTTTTGCTTTTTGAGCATAATCTTTTACTTCAGCACCAATTTGGTTTAAAGATTTAGAGTCTGCAAAACGAACAACAGGAACTAATAACCCCTCATCTACAGCAACAGCAACACCAATATGAACGTGTTCGTTTCTTCTAATAAAGTCACCTCTCCAAGAACTATTGATAACTGGGTGTTGTTTTAATGAAAGTGCTACAGCTTTTACAACCATGTCATTAAAAGATATCTTTGACTTTCCAGTTGAATTCAATTGCGTACGAATGTTTATTGCATTATCCATATCAATATCCATCGTAAGATAAAAATGAGGTGCAGTAAACTTACTTTCAGCTAATCTACGAGCAATCGTTTTTCTCATTTGAGAAACTGTCTCATCTTTAAAAGATTCAACTCCTGGTATTGAAGCAAAATTCCCTCCACCATTTGAAGGAGAATAAGGTACATAATGATCAATATCCCTCTTAACAATTCTTCCACCTTCACCAGTACCTGCAACAGATCTTAAATCAACACCTCTTTCTTCTGCTATTTTTTTAGCTAAAGGAGACGCGTGAATTCTTCCATCTTCTGAAGTATAAACAGGAGTAACAACTGAAGCAGCAATAGGCTTAGCAACTTCTTTTTTTGTTTCTATAACTGGAGCAGGAGCAGCAGCTTTTTCCTCTTTTTCCTCTACAGGAGCATTACCTTGATCAGCTAAAATTTTAGAAACATCCTCACCTTTTTCGCCTATAATCGCCAACAAAGTATTAACAGGAACTGCTTTACCTTGTTCTACGCCAATATGCAATAAAACACCGTCATAGAATGATTCGAATTCCATAGTCGCCTTATCGGTTTCTATTTCAGCCAAAACTTCACCTGAGACTACTGAATCTCCTACTTTTTTAAACCAACCAGCAACAACACCTTCAACCATTGTGTCGCTCAATTGCGGCATATAAACTATCTCTGCCATAATATTCTTCTATTAATATTCTTTAATAAATGGATAATCTTCTTGCATATAAACATCTTTATACAATTCTGAACCTTCTGGATATGGCGAGTTTTCAGCAAATTCAATAGACTCATCTACTTCATTTTTAACCCAATCAGAAATCCCATCTACTTCTTTCGTAGATAACCATTTATTTTCTGTAATAACATTCAAACAATGTTGAATTGGATCAACCGCAAGCCACTCCGCAACCTCTTCTTTGGTTCTGTATTTTTGTGGATCAGACATTGAATGTCCTTTATATCTATATGTTCTAATATCTAACAACGTTGGACCGTCACCTCTTCTAGCTCTTTCACATGCCTCGGCAATTGCTTCATGTACAGCTTCCGGGGACATCCCATTAACAGATTTCGAAGGCATTTCATAAGACAAACCAATCTTAGACAAATCTTCAACATTAGTTGTTCTTGCAACAGAAGTACCCATCGCATAACCGTTGTTTTCGATTATGAAAATTACTGGTAATTTCCAAATCATTGCTAAATTGAAGGTCTCATGTAAAGCTCCTTGACGCACAGCTCCATCACCCATAGAAACAAAAGCAACATTTTCTGTTCCTTTATATTTCTCAGCAAAAGCAACACCAGCACCCATAGCAATTTGAGCACCAACAATTCCGTGCCCTCCCATGAAGTTCTTTTCTTTATCAAAAAAGTGCATAGAACCACCTTTACCTTTTGAACAACCTGTTGATCTACCGTATAATTCAGCCATCAAAACTCTTGGGTCAGAACCTAGAGCTAATGGATGGGCATGATCTCTATATGCTGTCATGTGCTTATCAGTAGGTCTACATGCACTAGCTGTTCCTGCAACTATTGCTTCTTGTCCAATATACAAATGGCAAAAACCACCAAATTTTTGTTGAATATATAATTGACCAGTTTTCTCTTCGAATTTACGAATCAATAACATGTCTTTATACCACTTAATATAAGTTTCCTTTGAAAACTTAGTTTTACCAGCAAGTGCTGACTTTTTTGTAGTTTTTTCAGGTTTGTTTGTAGCTTTTACCGCCATACCAAGTCTTATTTTAAAAAATCGTTTCACAAATGTAATGAATTACGATAAACTTTTCATTCTATTTGAGCGAATAATAATCATATTCAATGAATTTTAAACACATTTAAGTAGTATTCAGCTATAAAAACTTTAAAATCCATTCATAAAATAAAAAGAAAATCTATCACATCTTAAATATACAATTCTTAAATTTACACTCTAAAATACCAGAAACATGAGATTTGATATAGCAATTATAGGTGGGGGAATTGTAGGAGCCGCTACTATGTATAAAGTTCAGAAAGAAAATCCAGGAATCAAGATTTTGTTATTGGAAAAAGAGGACATACTTGCCAACCACCAAACTGGTCATAATTCAGGGGTAATTCATTCAGGACTATACTATAAACCTGGATCTTTGAAAGCTAAAAACTGTATTCAAGGTAGACATGAGTTGGTTGCTTTTGCAAAAGAACACGGTATTGATCACGATGTGTGCGGAAAAATAGTTGTTGCAACTGATGAAAGTGAATTGGAAAACTTAGAAAAAGTTTATCAAACAGGACTTCAAAATAAAATTGAAGGAATCCGAAAAATCACATCGGAAGAAATAAAAGAAATTGAACCTTTTTGTGAAGGAATAGCAGGTATACATGTCCCTTGTACAGGAATAATTGACTTTAGAGCAGCAACAGCTAAAATGGTAGAAATTGCATTATCTACTCAATCTGAAAGCAAACTCCAATTATCGACTGAAGTTTTAGAGATTAAAAAGAATTCAGGATTTTCAACGATTGTAACGAATAAAGGAAATTTTGAAGCAAACTATTTAGTTTTTTGCGCTGGTCTACAAGCTGATCGATTAGCTAAAAAAGATGGAGTTGACCTAAAAGAAAAAATAGTTGGCTTTAGAGGTGATTATTATGAATTAACAGAACAAGGTCATCATAAAATTAAGCACTTAATTTACCCAGTACCTAATCCAGACTTTCCTTTTCTAGGAGTTCACTTTACAAGAATGACTAATAGCGAGATTGAATGTGGTCCAAATGCGGTATTCACATTCAAAAGGGAAGGTTACGGAAAAACTGATTTTTCTTGGAGAGATACGATTGATGCTTTAACATACAAAGGGACTTGGAAATTATTTTTTGGAAATATGAAATTCGGTATTGATGAATACAGAAGAGCTTTCTCTAAAAAATTATTCTTAAAAACCTTACAACGAATGGTTCCTTCTTTAACAATGGATGACATTAAACCTGGAAGATCTGGAGTTCGAGCATTACTTCTTAGAGAAGATGGAGACACTAGAGATGATTTCAGAATTGAATACCATGGTAACTCTATCCATGTTTTAAACGCTCCTTCTCCTGCAGCTACAGCCTCTTTAGCTATAGGTGGTTATATTGCAGAAGAAGCTAAAAAGCATTTCAATTTATAAAAAAGAACAAAATTATAACCCATAAAAAAAGCCTGACTTGTCAGGCTTTTTTTATGGGTTTAAAACGAACACTGAGTCGATATTGTTTCGGATCAAAATCAAATATTGGGGACAAATAAAACATGTAACATTTTTCTATTGTTTTTCAGTGTCGTAACCGATTGCTTTCGTTTATATACCGAATAATAAAAGTAATTTAAAACCTAAATTATCAATTATTTATAAAAGTTGTGATCCATTATTTCTTTTGAAATTGAGCAAAATCTTTAGCGAAATAGGTTAAAATCCCATTAGCCCCTGCCCTTCTAATACTTAGCAACATTTCAGCAACTGCCATTTCATAATTGAGCCATCCTTTTTCAGCAGCAGCATAAACCATAGCACACTCTCCACTTACATTGTAAGCAGTTATAGGAACATCAAACTGCTCTTTCAATAAATGAATAACATCTAAATAACAAAGCGCAGGCTTAACCATTAAGAAATCAGCACCTTCTTCTACATCCAATGCTGCTTCAATCAAAGCCTCACGTTTGTTTGCAGGATTCATTTGATAGGTTTTCTTATCTCCAGATTTAGGAGCTGAATTTAAAGCATCCCTAAAAGGACCGTAAAAAGCACTTGCATATTTTACGGAATAAGACATAATACTTGTGTCGGCATATCCAGATTTATCAAGTGCAGAACGAATGTAGCCAACTCTTCCATCCATCATATCAGATGGGCCAATTATATCAACTCCAGATTGTGCCTGAGCTATAGCCATCTTCCCTAAAATAGGTAAAGTTTCATCATTTAAAATTTCTCCATTTCTTACTAACCCATCATGACCATCGGAAGAATATGGATCCATTGCAACATCGCTCATTATTACCATATCAGGAAAAGATTCTTTAAGCGTTCTGATTGCTTTTAAATAAAAATTATCTTCTGCATAGCTATAACTCGCTACAACATCTTTCAATTTATCATCAACTGCAGGAAAAATATCAAATGTATTAATCCCCAATTTAAGACAAGATTCAACTTCTTTTAATAATAAATCTATTGACCATCTATAATTATTAGGAAGAGAACTTATTTCTGTTTTTTGTTTTTTACCATCTACCAAAAATACTGGATAAATCAAATGCTCAACACCTAGATTCGTTTCCTCTATCATTGAACGGATAACACTGTTTTTACGATTTCTTCTCGGTCTAATATTCATCGGATCTATTTTTAGCAAATTTAAGAAAGAGTTTCATCTAATAAAATGATTTAGATATATTCTGAAAAAATATTAAACATTACAGAGTTGTTGGTTCCGCTATTTTACAATATTAATTTTCTCATTAATCACTCCATCCTTATTTTTCAATTTAAGAAAATAAACACCATTTTCAAAATTAGAAACATCAATAGTTAAATTATTATCAATTGAAGAGCTGTAAATAAGCCTACCATTTACATTTAAGATAGATATTTCATAAACCCCATTGATTGTAACATTTAAAAAAGATTGTGCTGGATTAGGATAAATGCGAATAACTTCTTTTTTTTTCTCATTAATACTTAAAGGTACTTGATGAATAACCCCCACTCCATCTAAATCAAAACCTCCTGATGGAAAAGGTGTTGGATATAAATCGTTAACTACATTTCCTTGACTATCAAAGCTTCCAAATAATGGGTCTATTGTTCCTACAACATCAACTAATTTGACATGCGTTATATTCATAACATCTAAATTCACTTCATCTTTCAATTCTTCTAAATCAAAAGGTGTTCCAAATCCTTGTCTATACTTACCCGCAAAATTATTAAAAAAGCGACAATCCGAAAACTCAAAAGGTCCTATTTGAGTTATTATAGAAGCCTCACTAACAGACGGAAAACGAACATAATTAACACCATCTGAACTTACTTCCACAAAAGCTAATTCTAGATAATCATTAGCGAATCCATTTTCAAATACAGCAAAATCAGGTCCTCCACCATTCTCTATGGGACGATCAAATGTTAAAATAGCAACACCACTATCTCCTAGAGATACGATGTCAAACGAATTCCCTTCTACTTTTCCAATCGCTCCTGAAGTCTCACCATTAGAAACGAAACCAAGATTTGGATTTTCAATATCTAAATACCCGCGATGCACAACAACATTGGTTGCCCACGCAATAAAAACAGAAGAATCTTTAAAAATAGCCGTTGACCCTACTTCTTCAGG
>Ga0335396_10005433_pt1 | contig 13175 bp, 14 predicted proteins | sample FRY02_FD_205743 | JGI IMG/M metagenome (GOLD analysis project Ga0335396, IMG submission 205743) | Freshwater microbial communities from Lake Fryxell liftoff mats and glacier meltwater in Antarctica - FRY-02 (spades assembly) (version 2) | ecosystem: Environmental > Aquatic > Freshwater > Ice >... | reverse complement strand
AAACCCATCCCCAAGAACATCACCCGAGACAAAAAAGGGCGACGCGGCGCCTGTCGCACCTGTAAACGCACCTATGACAGAGCCGGAATTTTTACCACCGCCCCAAGGACCAGCAGCAGAACCACCACCCGTTGCGACGTCCTTAGTTGCGTTGCCAGACGTGTTCGCACCGGACGTTCCGCCAATGGCCGTGTTAATGTCGCCGCTGTCACTGACGGTTGGAGTAGACGCAGGATCAGCCGCAGCTACCGCAGTGGTGTTGACGTTGGCCAGGCCGCCTTTACCGCCCGGAACGGTCAGTGTCACGGTGCCGTCCGTAACCGTACTGCTTGAAGCATTGTTGCCGTTGGTTGATGTATCTGTTGTCACCGTAACCGCAGCGCCCGGCGCACCGAGAACGGCAGTTAAAGACGTTACGCCAGTAAGCATCACGCGCTTGATATTCGCGTAACCACCAGCCGACCCACCGGACGCCTTACGCCCGTTCGTCGCATCGCGTGCCGCCCCACCGGAGCCACCCCCGGACCACAAATAAATTTCATAGGCGACACAATTATCAGGGACCGGAATGGTCTTTGTGCCACGCCCAATAATCTCGATAGGGGGGGATGCGCGAAGCCCTGAAAGAATACTCATAGGTCAATCCATCCTGTTGCTGTATCTGTATATTGTAACATAATAATTCCCTGTGCTGTAGTTGTAGGGTCTGTAGTTGACCCATAATATTTTAAGCTATTTAAGTTAATTGTTATATTTCCTGAATTATATTTAGATAATACAACAATATCTCCTTTACTTGGTGCTGCTGGTAAAGTTACTTCAACTGCGCTAGTACAATCCACAGTGTATTTAGTATTAATAACTGCTGTAAAAGCTGTTGTTTTATCACCACCATTAGTTAATCCTAATGGACTTGAAGGAATATCTAAGGTATCACCATTATCTGTTAAAGAACCACCACCAACAGTAAGAACATCAATAAGATACCCAGCAGCAGCAGCAGCATCAACTTTAACTTGACCTGCAGCCCCTTGGTTGGACCACACAGCAGCGCCGTCAGAGTTATCTGAGCATATATATAATTGACCAGATGAAGTGTTTAGCCAAACAGAACCAGGAAGATACCCTTCATCAATATCGTTAGTAACTCCTGGAGCGGAGCCAGTTGAATTATTTTTACCAAAAGAAATAGGCTTCCAAACAGCGGCTGTATCGGTATTATCTGTACATATAAAGGAAACCCCAATAGCCGTGTTGGCCCATAAAGAACCTATTGTATAACCTTCTGTAATATCATTTGTAGCTGTAGGAGCACTAGCAACACTTTTACCCTGTTGCTTTTGCCAAATAGCTGCTGTAGAAGTATTATCTACACAAATAAAGATTTCATCAGTAGTTGTGTTAACCCAGAGGTTTCCTACAACATAGTCAGGAGTGTCATCTGTGGCTGTTGGGTCTGTTGTAGTAGATGTTAAGCCACCACGAGCGGCTGTAAATGATCCTGATGTTCCTGTAAGAATAGCAATAAGAGGACCCTCACCAACAGTACCGTCGTGAGAGTGTCCAGAAGTTCCATCAAAAGCGTCTTTAATAGCTTCAAATTCATTATTAAAGTCAGAAGCATTTGCTACCTGACCATCAACAATTTCTGCTGCTGACTGCCTTACATATCCAGTTCCCATTAAATTCTATCTCCCAACTCATATTCAAATATAAGTGTTTTTACTGACCATGCTGGTAGTGTGTCATTACTAAAAAGTTTAGTCGAAATGTTTTCACCAGACCCAGACGGATATGCTTTATACTTTGGTGTAACGCCCCGACCATATATAAAAGCACCATACAAAGTTCCTCCAGATGTTCCTCCAGCAAATCCATAAATTGCAGCAGTTCCTGGAACATTTCCTGATAAATCAATTGATGTTGGTTGTACTATTGTTTGATCGTTATCATTTAAATATAACTGTGCAGATAATTGTACTAGAGCATCTGAGTCCGCATTAGCATGTACTGTAAGTCTGTGGATGTTCTTTCTAAAAGCAGGATCATCAAAAACCATATAAGGAAGTTGAATAAAAGCTTCTATATTTCCTCCATCAAAGGAGTCACCAAAATCTTGTCTATAAATGTACCCACTCACCCCGCAACCATGGAGAAAAAGTTCATTACCTTCTTTAAAGTCTGAGTCTGCTCCGGTCGCATAGATGCCTTTAATTTTAAAACATTCAAGTGTGGGCTGACCCTGCATGTTTGTTGTGGCACAAATATTAATAGCATCTAAAGGGTTTGAGGTTCCTACAGAGTCTTTATATCCAAATAATCTGTATTGACCTTTTGTACTATTAATAGCAGCATGAATAATACCACCTTCAAATGTATCATGTAAACTTTGTACATCTGCACGTAACATATCGGTAACAAGCTCTAAGCTAACATCACCAACTGTTTCAGTGTTTGACATAGTTCTAACACCAGCATCACTTAGGAAAAATAAATCCCCTGCAAGTTCTTTTACTGTGTTACCATGCTCACAACCAAGAAATTCTGTAATGGGCTCTGATACAAAATCAGAAGCACTGTTTCCTGAAAGTCTATGAATACTTCCTCTACAGAAGATATATAAATTACCTCTCCAAGATGCTAAGGCAGTTATTTCATCACCTATAACATCTGCTCCACCGCCGCTACCTGTAGTGTAATCAGTGTCATTATTAGGAGCACTAAAATATAAAGTACCTCCAACACCAAGGAATAAATGGTTTTTAAATTCCGTAACACACGTAGCACCCGCAGGAGCCGCTGTTAAGTCTGTTGCTGTAGAACCATCATACTTGAAGGGTCTATTAACCCCATCAACTAGTGTAATTCTCTCTGTAGCACCCCAAGTATATTTTTCACCTTGGTAGTATCCTGCTGAAGTTCTAGTAGAAGGATTTATTGCAGAACCCCACCCAGAGCCTAAACTAAAATAAACAGCAGTTCCTCTACAGGCTATAGCACCACCATTAAATACAAAAGTTCCTAAGATGTTTCCAGAACCTGGAACTTCATTAGAATCAAATTTAGCAAAACCTTTAATACGAGAATAGCCGCCAGATTTTCCTGACTCAACATTTAGAGAGTCTATAAGTGATCCAGGTAATTGTGACTCTTGTGCAATAAATTCTAGGGAAGTTTGAGTTCCGCCTTCCATTACTACAACTTTAGTTTTCCATTCAGCCACTAACCAGCAATCCCAACTCTACCATCTCTAAATTCACTAGGTTTGTTAATAAGAAGTTCAACCATGTTATCTAAACCTTTTCTATATGAATTAGCATAGCGATCTTTCATACCAGGATCACCACGTTGACCATAAAGCTCAGAGTAACATCCGTGTTTAATGATCCAATCAAACCTACTAGGAATTGTAGTAGTATTATTAAAAGCTGTTAGCTCTGATGGGTAGCCCCAATATTCATAAGAAACTTGATATTCACGATCAGGTTTAATATCAACCCCCCAATTATTGTTTTGGGCTCTATAAATAAGTTTAGGAACTCTAAGATTAGTTCCTGTAATAATCATGTTTTCTGCTCTAGATTTATGTCTCTCTAGATATTCATCATAATCAATATTTTCTAGTTTCTTTTGAGAAATAGAAAGTGTATCATCTCTAACTAAAAAGAACGTATCCCAATCAATTGCTTCTGCATCACCATCATCACCATCAGCTATTGTAGGCCAAGGATATTCCTGCTCGTCCACTGTAAGAGTTTGGGTTTTTGTTTGATGGTTGAAAGGCCATTGTCTTTCAGTTTGTTGTATCTCACGAATGACATCGTTAACAACATCCTTAACATAGGCATGATAGGTAGTGGCCGCTGCAAAGTTAACCGAAGTTAGTTCTACATCAGAAAAACGCCTAATAACTGCGTTGGTTATATTTAAGTAAGTTGATCCCATAAGTAGAACTAAAAAAGAGCCCCCAGGAGAAAGGAGGTAAAACCCAGGGGCTCTCTAGTATAGGTGGTTACCCACCAATATAGTTACTAGCTAAAGTCAATCTAGCTAATGTTTGCGATTACAACGTAAACACGAACCTTACCTGTTGAAATAGTCCCTGTAAGTGTCGCTAGGGTTACATCAATAGTGTCCGCTGCTGATAGACGATTACCAGCAGTTTGAAGGAACCCATTCGTTCCGACTGCACAATAACCTGCTGTCTTAGCGTCAGCCCCATCAACGATGGTATCTCCACCAGCAAGCCCTACGTTAATTGTAGCAGCCGAAGGATTAGCAGCAGTAAGAACTTCCGCACCGGCTGAAATTATTTGAACTCCAGCAGGTAGTGAAATCGCTTGGACAATGTCCTCAGCAGCTAGGGCGCTTCCCTTAGCTGCTAGAACAGCAGCAAAATCAATTACTTGCTCAAAGACTCCAACACCCTGGAGTCCTGCTCTCGCAGGATAACCAGTTGTTCCACCAACATATAAACTAATAGTACTCATATTTTTATTCTCCTATGCCCGATTAAGTAGCGTTGTTATAAATAGAAGCCACAAGTGACTCGGAACGAAGTAGACCACGACCGAATACGTGAAGACCACGGATGATATCAGCAAATGTGCTTTCAGCACGAATTTTTTCTGATGTCATAATTTGTTCCGCAGTAGCAACCGCACTCGTATGTCCAGCTAACAGCCATCCATAGTTTGTTCCTGATGTAGCCGAAGGCCCAGTACCAACTGATGGGAGGTTGTTAGAAGCATAAAGTTTAAACCCTTGCACTGGACGGTTTGTAACCATACCATTGCTCAGAGCACCCTTTTCAGAGTAATCGTTGTTAATAAGCTTAGAGCTGTCATCTCTCATCAGTTCTAAGAAGAATGGATCAACAACAGCCCAACGGCCTTCGGAAGGAACGTTACCTTCGTCAAGTAAACGACCTAGACGGTTTAATAGTTGAGTTGGAGAAAAGTCACCAGCAGCACCATCGTAGTTAACAGGCGTAGGTGAGCCGGTTGTACCAATAGTTAATGCTGTTGTTAGATTACTCTTCATGTATGTGAAGATGTTAGTATCAAAAGCATCTCTTAGACGGTAAGCAGCTTGGCTAGAAGCCATGCTTTCCCAGTTGTGGTGGGCGTGCTTACGTTCAATGTCGTCAACCTTAAACGCATAAGCGTTAGCTTGGTCAACAACTAATTGAATTTGATCATCGTCAAGGTCTTGAATATTAATATCTTGACCACGAGAGTATGCAGAAACCGTTAGTGTTGGTTCTTGGATGATGTTAACTGTATCACCCATACTTGAGATTTCACCGAAGTATTCAGTGTTAGTTACGTCTTGAGCTACCGAAACCTTACGGAACTGAAGTTGAGCCTTCTTAGAATAGATGACCGGACTAAAGTTGCCCTGAGATAAGTTTCCATAAGCTGCTGCTGTTTGAAAAGCCATAGTTATAATTCTCCTATAAAGAGTATAAAATTAGTCACACCAAAATGGTGTAACGCTAATAGGACCTTATAATTGACGGCTTTATTACGATTAACGGTAGCTCAAGAGAGGTCGTTATAAATAAAGGTATGTCGGTAGGTCCAACACAAAGTTTAAATTAACTAAGGGTCGGATTGCCGAGTTGCCTAGTTGGAAGAGGCTCCAGACTTGTCCATAAGAACTCGTCCGTTTCTGTAAGCCTTTTCAATATCGTCTGCCTTTTCCTCAAAGACTTTAGGGGGCATTCTCTCGATTTCTGATTCAAGAAAATCGTATCCTTTGTCCGGTTGGGCATCCGACGGGTTTTTTGCTCCAGATGTTTTAACATCGCGTGATGCTTCTCTATTAACATCTTTTACTAGAGCATCTTTCTTACTTTTGGGATCAGCTTCTAATACTTCACGTTCATATGCTCTAAGAACGAAGGAAGCCGATTCCACATCTTCTTTGTTTTCTGTAAGGTCTGCTTGATGTTTCTTAGAAAGGGTTCCAAACCATTCCATAAACTTCGTGTCAGTACCTAAATTCGCAATATCCAGTTTTGGATGTCTCTTTTGTAGAGCCACCTCTGCTGCATCTTCAACGTTTTTCTTACTACGATTATTAATCGCGTCTACGTCAGTTCTTAATGCAGCCATTTTATCTTCAACCACATCATCCGCAATACTTTTAGCAATCTTGATGATTGAATTGTATGCACCTGGGTTTTCAGTTTTTAGCTGTTCTAGGTCTTCATCTGTTTCAGGTAAAGAAACATTAGTTGACTTAGCTGTTTGTTCTAGCTGTCCTTTTAGGGACGTAATTTCATCATTCTTTTCTTTAGTTATACCATCACGGCGGTCTAACTCTTTTTGCATGTAACGACGAAGGTTACCATATCTGGTTTTCCAATCATGACCATCTGCATCCTCATCACCAGGAACGTTTTCTGGGACCTTACTTTCTTTTACTTCTTCAGAAGTTTCCTCAGAATTTTCTTCCTCTTTAGGAGCAAGGTCTTCTGGACGTTCTGCTTTAATTGCTTCTTCTAATTCTTGCTCTGCTCTACGAACAACGCCTTTAGTTTCTAAGAAGCCTTCGCTTCCATCTTCTTTATCCAAAATCTTTTTCTCCTTGGGGGCCTATATTTAGTATAGGTGTGTTATGGGTAGCCCTAGGGGTTGTATATGTATCAGGTGTACACAAATATGAATTAATGTCAAGCCTTTTTATTGTTTTTGTTGAAATCCGCCCTGAACCATTTGCATAAAGTCAGAAACTGACATATTAGCTACCAGTTTTTGCATAATAGGATCACCAAGCATTGTTGCCATTCCTTGTACCTGCATAGGATGTAAGCTAACATTTTGTGGTGAAGGGGAATTGTCTGTAGTACTTGGAGTGGTTATAAAACCATCAAGAGGTTTAATATCAGAACCTTCTTCCTGTGCAACTGCAACTTCTTGATTAGGATCGAAAGGCACTTCTCCTTCTACTTCAATTTCAGTACCATCAACATCAAAGGTTTTTCCACTATAACCATTAAACCATTGTTTAGTATCAGCATTGTATGATATACCTGGAATATTAATAGGACCATTAAAAGAGCCCATACCAAGATCAGAGCCCATATCAACGTTAAAGCTATATTGTGAGAAGCCTTCTGGGCTTTCAAATCCAGGTGTAGCTGGTTGTGTAGCACCGCCACCGCCCGTAACTACAGATGGAGGTAGTCCTCCAGGAGTTGTTGCAGGTGCTTTAGGTGCAGCAGAAGCTTTTTCAGCTTCTACCTCAGAAAAAGATTTACTTGGAGAAACATTTACAGAGGCATCTCTCATAGGTGGTTGTTTTAAGCCAGAAGCTTTGACAGCAGCCTGTTCCATAGCAATATCACCAGTTTTACTGGCGGATGAACCATAATACAAACGCTTTAAAACTTCGTCCTGTTGTTGTGAAGGATCAACAAAACCACCAAGAGATGGTGGAGTCTTTGAACTTTTAGTTAATCCTGGGATAAATGCTCCCTTAAGTTCTGTACTAAACATCGCCATTTTTTGATTCTTCCCTATTTCTTTCCTTTTGTTCTATATAAGAGTTTAAATTATTAACTAAACCAGCACACCCAGAGGCTGCACCAATTTGTTTAAGAATATCCTCACCCTGTTTTTGATATATACCGTCTAAATAAGTTTTTTCAGCAAACTCTAAAAACTTTATAACAACATCGGTATTAGATTTACCTAATTTAATAATAGATTCAAACGCTTCATCCTTAGTCATTTAAAACTGCTCCTGTCCTTGTGGAGGCGGTTGTCCACCCTGCTCCTGTGGTGTTCCTGTAAAGCCTTCCTGTCCTGGCAATGCTGGCCCACCACCTTGCATAGCCTGACCATCCATTCCTTTTGGAGCCTGACCTTGTTGAGTCATTTGGATAAGCATAGCCTGTAGTTGTGCTTGTTCTGGATTATTAAGAAGCCTGTTGCCAAGCCCTAAAGAAGTAGAATATTCAGAAGTCCACTCTTTCCAGTTAATCCAAGCAGCACCAGGAGTTTGTGATACGCCCATAGCAAGTTGAGTAAGCTTTTGGGTCTTTACTTCCTTCATCATAAGGTTTATAGTACCTTTAGCATGAATAGAAAGATCACCTAATAAATCTTTATCAAATTTAAATTGCATGTTCCAAGCATAAAAATGCTTTCCAATAGGAGCAAACCAGAAATCATCAGCATTTTTAATAACTGTTTTTGTGGATAATGATGCAGCATTTAATAACATTGAAATACCACCGGCAGTTCTACCAACGCCCTGAACACCAGTCATACCGTGAGAGAATGAAGGAATACCAGTAGCTTCGTCAGCTAATCTTCTAGCTGTATCAAACATCTGAATATTTTGTGGGGCCGTGTTTGCTACCTTAATAGTCTCAATAGCCCTTTGGCCTGTTCCTGAGTTTTTATGGAAGAACTTACCAGCTTTAACCTTGTAATTTTGTCCAGGAACCATAAGAGCATCATCAACCTCCATCATTAATGAACCAGAAATAACAGCGTTATCTACAGCAAGCCTAATAAACCCATTCATAAGAGCTTGTGTGTCTTCCATATTTTCAGGAATACCTACACCCCAAGGGTTATAAGGGTTAAATTCAAATGGGCAAACAAGATAAGGAAGCCTTTTAGGTGTAAATGGATTTACAATAACTTTAATAAGTTGATCTTCACAAACCCAAATATTTACCTGGACCTCATCTTTACCTTCTGGTATAGGCAGTTTAACGTCTAAATCTTCTAATAGTTTTTTGTCAACATTACCCCAATAATCAAGAACTTCCCAACGGTTCATACCTTCTGAAAAATTATTGTCATCTAAAGAGTGTTCAAAGCTTTCTTCTACGTAGTTAGCTCCAGCGTCAACACAATTATCTACAGCAGAGTCTCTAACACCAACCCTACCCTTTAAGTCTAACATTTGTGATCTAGATAGTTTACGTCTTTGAATAGCCCAGTCTGCATCTTTTAAGGCTCTAGAGTCTGGGTCAATGTAAAAATCCCACACGCTAACGTGTTCAAGTTTTGGAATATCCTCATTTACAGGGATATAGGCACCATCTTCTGCCCAACGAGGGAATTCTTTATTATAACTAAATGGGCCTTTTAGTACGCCTGTACCTAATAAACACATTTCAAAAGTTGATTGACGAATAGCTGTATTAGCCTCACCCTCTATAAGTTGATCATGTAAACGTCTGTTCATTTTAGATGCTGAGACTTCAGCAGGTCTAAGTGTTAAATCCGCTGGTGTTTGACCTTGACCTTCTTTAAATTTAGCTCCAGGAAGAATTCTTTTAAAGAAAGCACCCGCACGATCCGCTAAGGTTTCCCCTGGAGAAAGATCATTACCATCCCCACCATAACCTACTAAAGATTCCTCTTTTTGTTGGAAGGGGTCAGGAGGGGCTTCTTGCTGACCTACAGGGTCCTGTAAGTTTACGTGAACTACATCAGCAACCCCTAAAGGTTCTGGAGTAGCAGAAATTTCAATAGGTAGTTTTTCATCAGAAAAAATAATATCTAAGATTTGACCATAACCAGCCATAACCTTAGTTTTAGTAATCTTAATAAATGCTTTAGATTTTTCACTATCAATAAAGGTTCCATCAGAACCTGGAAGACCTCTAAAGTTTCTGTAAGCCTTTGACCAAATAGCCTCTTGAGGGGCTCTAGTACGTTTAGCAGATTCATATCTTTGCTTGACAAGCATTGTCATAGGTGATAATGAGTCTACAACAGACCTTTTAGCATCATCTGATAAAATAATTGAAGAGTCTTCTTGTTCTTCTTCAACTAAGTTTTCAGAGGAAATTTGATTTTTAGCAGAAAGTTCTGACATTAATTAGCTTTCAAAATAATGCTCTACTGGGTCTGTAGACACATCTATGGAGTTAATATTCATGTTTGTGGTACTAGAGGCCGTAGGAACTAACGGTCTTGTAGCACACCCATAACGTAAAGCATCGTAAGCGTGGTCTTCCATTTTAGTGTCAACATCCTCTGTGTTTGACTTATCTAACGGAAGTGAAGGTAGAGTTCGTATCAGGTTTACACAATTATTAACAATTGTCAACCCTGTATATTTTTCTTCTTGTCCAGTTGTTGGGTTTTGTCTAGAAACTACCTTAAGTCTTCTATGCATTTCCTGCTTACCTTGAACACGACTTCCAGGACTTCTATCAGATGGTCTGAAATTAAGCCCTCTCTTGTTTAAAACCTCGGCTACAGAAGGGCCACCATCCCCCCTCTTAGCCCAACAGGAGCTATCTAAGACACCATAATTAACCTGATCTCCAGCTTCCATTTCTATAACTCTATCCGCAAAATCTGAGGCTAATACTCGCTTAGTATATAATTCTCTATAAACCCAGAATTTACCGTCAAAATCCACCGCAATCCACAAACAACAGGCTGGAGACTCATATCCCCAGTCACATGTTCTAAACTTTGACCAACCTTCTGGTACTTGAAAAGGCTCACAAACATGAACATCTCTGTCAAATTCTGAGAAAGCTGCTCCTACAGCAACATCCCAATCACCAAGTAATAGTTGTTTACGCTGAACTTCTGGAAGAGATAATAAGCTGGCACGATAAGCACCATCCATGTTAAGATGTGGATTATCAGACAATTGAGAAGGAATAAACCTACATGTAAATAGAGGGTCGCCCCTCATATGTCCCGATGCAGGGTCATCTTCTTCCCAATACATAGGATCACCAGTTTCCATATCCACCCCAATAAATGAGGTGTTAGCTGGAGCAGGGTCAATAAACATCTTTTTAACCCAACCGTGGCCTGGGCCACCAGGGTTAGTAGTAGACCTCATACCAATGTAAGGTTTAATTTGAGGATCAGTAGAGCGTTTTCTAGAACGCATATAAGTATACACATATGGCGTGGGCCAGTGAGTCAATTCATCAAAATAAATATGTGTAAAGTCTTGACCTTGTAGAGATTCTACGTCATCATCTCTATCAAGATAGCGAAACCAGTGGGATGCACCGGAAGGGAAGTCCCACGTTTTATCAGCCTCTCTCCACCTAGCACCCTTAATAACTTTAGGATACATCTGCTTACTGAGGGAGATAAGTTGACGAAGTTCATCGTTTGTTTTACGGAATGTAATAGCTTTGTGTGATGAAAAATGAACCGTTCTCAAAGGGTCTACGGTAATTCCAAATGATTTTCCACCACCAGCCTGTCCACCAAAAAGCACCTCGTCCTCAGATGCAGATAAAAATTCAGTCTGTGGTCCAGGGTTTGGTCGGATTTCAAAATTAGTTGTTTCTGGAATTGGTTCTGCTGGAAGAGTTTCAGGTCTATTCTCTAGACTTGGGCCCTCAGCTACAGCCTTTAATTTCCTTTTTTTAAGAGTTAACTTACGTTGTATTTGACCAATTTCATTATTGATCTTCTGCTCTTTAGTTAATCTCTTTTTACGCTTTTTTCTATGGGCAGTGTAATTAGCTACAAGCTTTGCTCTTTTAGCTTTACCTTCTTCTCTGTCCTCAGTAGCGTTATACAGGTTTAATAAACCTGCACTAGATAATGATACACCTGATTTAGATGTTACCCAATCAGAAGTGACTCTAGCAGAGCCTCCATTATCTAAATGGTCAAAACTCTCGTGTAAAATTTTTAGAGCTTCAATATTAGGTATAAGTAGATACATATCACCTGGGTCTGGTGTATATCCCCAAGGTGCTCTACCAATATTCTTTCTCCTTACAGGAGTAAATTTAATTTTCGTGTTCAATGTATTGGGATACTTCTATAATTTCCTGCTTGGCTGGCATTATAACAATTGTGATAGGTTCATTAGTTCTCTTTGCCTCTGCTCTCTTAGGTACAGACCTATCTAAAATCTCCTTAGCAGCCTCTAGGCGGACCTTAGTAGAACTATCTACCTCACCACCAGTTAAAGTGTCTGTAACCTGCCACGCAGCATAAATAGACGCATCTGAGAGCATCTGCTCTGCAATATCTTTTACAAGATGTCTAAGAGGGGCCATTATCTCTGAAATACTAGTTGTATTACTATACTCAGCTTTATCTGCGGCCCATCTAAATCTATCTTTAGAGGCTATATTTACTATCTCGGGGGATTTTAATGCTTGTATAAATGCTCTTTGTTTATCTGTACACTCATCAAGTTTAGCTATTTCTTTTCCCAAAGTTATTTTTTAACCGCAGACAATGTTTCTTCTGAGAATTTATAAAGGGATAAAAGACTTTTAATTTGTTCATAAGCTTCTTCGCCGGTTTCTGGTCGTGCATATGTTTCTGGGCCTGTTACAGGACCACCAAAAACAATACTATACCAGTTTTTAATATAACCACTTAATTCAATAAGTGCAGCTTCTAACCACTTCACAGAATCTCCTTTAGCTAATACTGCATTTAAAAATTGAGGCCCCTGTAAAGGATTAGTACTACCTTTAGTTTCAGCAATACCTTTCCACTCATTTCCAGATTTGACAAGAAAAATTAATGTGTAACCAACAAAGGTACTTTGAATATCAATAGCAACCTCTAGGTCTTTAACAGTACCTTTAATTGCATTTTGAGAAAGAGCGTAACCCATATTATGATCCTAAAGTAGATGCAGAAATAAGTCCTAAGACCATTCCAGCAATTAATACAAACGCTGTATAAACAACAAAATTGCTAAGGGCATACGTATATACTTTATTTAAAACATCTGTGACAAATGTAGAAACCTTTAGTTTAATACTATTCATAATAATCCTTACTGTTTTGAACGATTTTTGGACCTACTCATAACTTGTAGGTTCTTTTTAGAATTGTTTTTAGGGTTTCCATCTTTGTGATCTACGTCCTTTTTATCACCTTTACGTACTTTACCAGCCTTAGCCATTTGTGCTCGTACTTTGTTTCTAGAGGCTCTGTCCTTCTTAGAGGAGGCACCTGAATGATCCCTAGCATATTCTTTTTTATAGTCACGTTCTTTAGCTGGCATGTACTTTCCTAAATTGGTGGGTAGTGGAGGACTTGCGCCTCTCGTCTACTACGCCCTACGTTTAACGACAGTGGGTTTACAATCCACCAAGGGCAACACTACCCTTGATATAGTTAACTTCTAAAGTGCTCATAATATATATTCCTTCCTGTATTTTTCGTATTTCTTACCTAGGACTATTT
>Ga0335396_10005431_pt1 | contig 13178 bp, 9 predicted proteins | sample FRY02_FD_205743 | JGI IMG/M metagenome (GOLD analysis project Ga0335396, IMG submission 205743) | Freshwater microbial communities from Lake Fryxell liftoff mats and glacier meltwater in Antarctica - FRY-02 (spades assembly) (version 2) | ecosystem: Environmental > Aquatic > Freshwater > Ice >... | reverse complement strand
GCACTCAAAGTACTGCAGGAGGCAGAGCGATATTCACTAAAGAAGTCAAAGCATCAAAAGAAGGAGACCAAGTAATGAGCACAAACCAAATTCAGTGCCCACACTGTGGGAAAAGCTTCACCATGGACGAGGCCGGCTATGCCGACATCCTCAAGCAGGTCAGAGACAAAGAGTTTGAAGATACCCTGCACGAACGTTTAGAGCTAGCGGAACAGTCAAAAAAGACCGAGATAGCCCTAGCTGAAGCCAATCTTGCCAAAGGGCTACAGGCTGAAGCTTCAAAAAAGGATTCAACTATCGCAGAGCTTAAGGCCAAGCTTGACGCGACTGAGACCGAGAAAAAACTGGCTATCCAGGAAGCACTGGGCAAAATCGAAAAAGAGCGCGACAAGCTTTCGGCTGACCTGCAGATGGCGGGCACCAAAGCCGAACTAGAGAGCAAGTCACTAAAGGAGCTCTACGAGACTCAGATCAAAGACCGCAATGACACAATCGAGCGCCTAAAAGACTTGAAAGCAAAGTTGTCAACCAAAATGGTTGGAGAGACTCTCGAGCAACACTGCGAGATTGAGTTTGAAAAACTTCGTCAGACCGCCTTCAGAAATGCTCAATTCGGCAAGGACAACGACGCTAAGTCCGGATCGAAGGGCGACTATATTTTCCGCGATTTCGATGGAGCCGAAAACGAAGTTGTTTCAATCATGTTTGAGATGAAAAACGAAAGCGACACCACGGCCACAAAGAAGAAAAACGTGGACTTTCTCAAAGAGCTAGACAAAGACCGCAACCAAAAAGGCTGTGAGTACGCAGTCTTAGTTTCTCTCCTAGAAGAAGACAACGACTACTACAACACTGGCATTGTCGATGTCTCTCATCTCTACCCAAAGATGTATATCGTGAGACCGCAGTTCTTCATCCAAATGATTACTTTGCTTCGAAATGCGGCGGAGAATGCCCTCCAGTACAAGGCAGAGCTTGCACTTGTGAGAGCCCAGAACATCGACATTACAAACTTCGAGACTGAGCTGGACGAATTCAAGGCTGGGTTCTCAAAGAACTACACCCTAGCTTCTGAACAGTTTGTGAAGGCCATTGACCAAATAGACAAGTCAATCGCAGCCATGAACAAGGTCAAGGACGAGCTTGAGAGGTCAGCTAGAAACCTCAGGCTTGCTAACGACAAGGCTCAGGACGTCACCATCAAGAAGCTCACCAAAGGAAACCCTACGATGGCAGAGAAGTTCAAGGAACTTGGTGGAGGACATTAAGGGCCGAGATATCAGAATCTTTTCTAGCGCTTGGAAGGCTTGCTGTCCTAGACCGCCAAATCTAGGTCACTGTTTGAGGGGCTGCAGCAAACCATTCTCTGAGGCTGCTTGGCACCGCTGGTCCCCCCTGAACGCCGGAATGTCTGCGCTAGACTCAGAGACGGGGGAACCAGATGGAAGATGAAGAGCTAGTTCCTGACCCGGAACTTATGGAGTCAATGAGAGCTGTGGGCTACTCCCTCAAGACTGCAATTGCGGACATTTGTGACAATGCTATTTCCGCGAAGGCGAGCTTCATAAGCATTCAATGGGATGTCAGACCCACTCCTCACGTAACCTTTTTTGATAATGGCGACGGGATGTCTAGAGACACCCTTAGGTTAGCCATGAAATTAGCTGGTAAATCTCCCATGACATCGAGGGGAACAGACGACCTTGGTAGATTTGGCTTGGGGTTGAAAACAGCTTCGCTATCTCAAGCAAGATCACTCAGTGTAATTAGCCGTCAGGCCGGAATTACGTCGGCCGCGAAATGGGATCTTGATTACCTGAAGGCCACTGGCAAGTGGACCTTGCAATGGATGACCGATGAGGAAATCGCCACTACACCAAACATCGACAAGTTGAATAGCGTTGATTCGGGAACATTAATCTTCTGGCAAGAGCTTGATCTCTTGCTAGACGAAGATGATTTTCAGGGTAGTTTTTTGGCGACGAAATTCGATGAAGCGGCTTCACATCTAGGCTTGGTTTTTCATAGGTTCTTAAACTCAAGGGTTAAGAGGCTGGAGATCTTGGTTAATGGCGCAAGTGTTCCAACGTTCGACCCTTTTCTTGATGGAGAGCCGGGAGTGGTGGATCGTGGTTCTACATCGATTAGCATCAATGGCGAAACCGTCGTGGTACACCCTTTCATTCTGCCGAGTCTCAACAAGATGACTAGGCCACAGAAAGACAAGGCGTTATTCGATGGATCGAAGATGAGAGAAGCCCAGGGCTTCTATGTGTACAGAAACATGAGGCTCCTTACTTGGGGAACATGGTTCCGCTTGGTCCCGATGGACGAAACCGGAAAATTGGCGAGGGTGAGAGTTGACACTGGTAACTCCTTGGATGCGGATTGGAAGCTGGGGATAACAAAATCCGAAGTACAACCACCAAAGTCACTGAGAGATGCATTGAAGAGACTGGTGCCGCAAATTGTGGATAACTCCGCTCGCGCTTCAAGGGGCAAGTCTTCAGTCAAAGCAAACTCAGTGGGAGAAATCTGGCGGATAAACGAGTTGGGGAACAAGGCGTTTGAACTTGTGATTAATGAGGCTCACCCATTGGTCTCAGGATTTGCTGGTGAGCTTGAGGACACCCAACGCCGCACATTTCAGGCTGTTCTAAAAATGCTAGAGACGAATTTTCCAGCCACCTATGTCCATCAACGTTTGTCTAGGGACAATTCCATGAGGGAGGGGCTTAGGTCAGATGAGGAAATTTGGGCCGTGGCACAAGCCTTATTCGAACAGCTTGCGTCAAAAGCGGGGGGGCTGGATTCAGAAATTTGGCAAATGGTAGAGGCAATCGAACCCTTCCATTCAGATTCACAATTGAAGTCAAGGCTAAGAGCGATTAGAAACGGAGAGAGTAATTGAACGAATTGCAGTTTGAAGGATCGAAAGAGGAGCAAAGAAAGAAATTGCTTAAGTCGGCCCTGAGCTACATCGGAACTGACCGCGTCACAACTGAAAAAATTTCTCAAATAGTAACCACTTACGCTTCTATGGCTCAGTCACTCACACCAGCAGACTTGATTGAAGTGATAGCGGAAGTAGAGACTTTAGTCCACATAGTTATCGATGAAGACGAAGGGGTGGTTGATGTTTCAACTTATGAGCCGTGGCTTTCCTTGGATCGTATCGCGAGCATCTCTTGGGACAGGTGGAAGGCCTACGCCTCGTTCCTTGAGTCAAAGGCGCTTAGCAACGCTGTAATTGACAGAATCGACCAGAGGGCTCAAAACATTCTCGAACTTGCCGGTGACCCCGGACGTTCAGGGTCATGGGCTAGACGAGGGCTTGTAATTGGAGACGTTCAGTCGGGTAAGACCGCCAATTACCTCGCTCTTTTCAATAAAGCGGCGGATGCTGGATTCAAAATAATTGTGCTGTTTGGAGGTCATACTGACAAGCTTCGACGCCAAACTCAAGAGCGTGTTGATGAGGGGTTTGTCGGTCTCGATAGCCGAAAGCGACGCGACTATCAGCCGGGCGTCTTTGTAGACGCAAAGACTGGTGTCGGTTTTCATAAGGGTTTTAATTTTGCAACATCTTTGACAACCTGGACTTCAGACTTTTCTTCAAAGCAACTTGTAGGCACGAACCTCAGCGCCAAGGCCATCAATGGGCCAGTTATTTTCGTCATCAAGAAGAATAAGAAAATAATAGAGAACCTGATTGCATGGCTTCATTCGCAGGGCAGCGGCGAGGAGTCGAACCAACTAGACCTTCCATTCTTGTTGCTAGATGACGAAGCTGATTATGCTTCGATCAATACAAAAAACCCTGATGAGACACCCACTGCGATTAATTCCGCAATTCGTGATCTTATGAAAGTTTTCGCAAAGAACACTTATGTTGGCTTTACTGCTACCCCTTTCGCGAACGTTTTTATAGACCCGGACCAAGAAGAGGATCTCTTTCCCAGAGACTATATCTATTCACTTGAAAGCCCCTCAAACTACTTTGGGCCGGAAGAAATGTTCGTCGAAAAGGAAAACGGATCAACGTTTTTGAATTCAAATGATGATGCAATCGATTGGATTCCATACACCCACAAATCTACCCATGAAATTGGTAATACCCCGGAATCTCTCGAGAACGCGATAGCCACATTCTTCTTGGTCAATGCAATTCGAGATTGCCGTGGCTCAGATTCAGCCCCCAGAACCATGATGATTAATGTTTCGCGCTTCAATAAAGTGCAGAAGCAGGTATTTGATCTCGTAAGTGACCTGGTTTCCGAGTGGCGTCACTTAGTCAATCAGGGCATCGGTCTAGATGTCTGGGCAAGGCTGGAACGCGTTTTTCATGAAGAGTTCGGCCACCAAGACGTTACGTGGGAACAAGTCCAAATGAGACTTTCTTCATCAATTAATCATATCCAAGTGCATTTGGTAAATTCGAAGACTACTGGCTCAGATGAATGGGATGTCATCTATAGCAGTGACCGAGCGAGAGTAATCGCCATCGGTGGAGACGTTTTGTCTCGCGGTCTGACCTTGGAAGGCTTATGCGTGACGTACTTCCGTCGACGTTCTGTTGCCTACGACACTCTGATGCAAATGGGAAGGTGGTTTGGGTATCGCGATGGATATTCGGACCTATGTAAACTCTGGATCGACCCCGAAGTCTCAGGTTGGTACGACTTCATCGCCCAAGCAACACTCGAACTGAAAGACCAAGTATCAAGGATGAGTGCACTTAAGCAAACACCAAAACAGTTTGGCCTTGCGGTGCGTCGGCACCCAGGAGCAGCCCTAATGGCAACGGCACTAAATAAAAGAAAGCATTCCGAGATAGCTCATAAGATTTCTTTGAGGAACAAAAGTTTCGAATCAGTGAAGTTTGAGGCGGATGGAACAACAAATGCAGACAACTACTTGTCAGCTACGACCTTGATTGCCAAGATGCAAGAGCTCCAACCACACATTCAATCACTGCAGGGGAATCCTTGGTGGCAGCGCGTCCCATCTTCGATGGTTCTTGAATTCGTTAGAGCATTCAAAACCGCGAAGACCGACTTGTTTTTCGCGGATGGGGTGATTGAGGGCCACTTAACCAATACCAAGGCGGACTGGATGAAGCATTGGGATGTAGTGGTCATGACTGGTGAGGGCGAAGCTAAGGCTTTTGAAGGTTTGATCAGCGGGCAAAAAGTGCGTCGTTCTATTTACTACCGTGAGGGTATTTTGTATGCGGGTGGGCAAAAACTTCGCCTAGGAGGCAAGGGAGATGTAGGGCAGGTACTTGATAGGGAATTAGTTGATTCTATAAAGAAAAGTAGATTGGGCAAGAGGCCAAGTGAACCAAGCGATCTGCATTTTAGACGGGAATTAAAGAGCCCACTTCTCATCTTGTATCCAATTGAATTGAGTCCAATAGCCGATAGCGTTGGAGAGAAAAAGCAAGCTGCGAAGGGCTTTAGCCGCTTCCAATCTGGTGATGAGGAGTTCAAGATTTTGGGTGTTCACATCGCGTTTCCACCGGGTGACGAATCCATTGGACTAGACATTGACTCAGAACTTGTTGAGTGGTTTGTAAACAAGCCATGGCTAGAGCAAAACAGCCTTATGGGTGAAGTTGACAGCGAAGATGAGGACTAAGTGGAGCTACTGAAGAAATGGGAAAGAATTGAAGCCCAAGGTGAGGCGAATGTGTCACAGCGAATATCAGTGATTGGCTTGCCTCAATATATTGGACTAGACGCTTCTAGGAACTGGGTTTTTTACTCGGTTAGCCAGGCAGAACCCAGTATTTGGCCAGAAATTGGGCCCATCAAGATAGAGAAACGAGAGATAAACAATTCTTGGCAGTTGATGCTCGTTTTGCGCGATGATGACTTCAAGCAAGAGTTTGCATATCTCTGCGAAGACTTGGCCCTGAAGGTCATTGGAGTTGAGGGCGAAGCGGAGGCACTAACCTCTCAAAAGGCCGCGTTCGAAGACTGGATCAATTTTTTTAGGTTATCTCGTGAGTTTTCAGGCGAGCAGGCACGGGGCCTCTTTGGTGAAGTTACCTACCTGAACCAACTCATTGACGACGGGCTGGACCCAAGTGAGGCAATCGCGGCGTGGAGAGGACCTTTGGGTGCACCACAAGACTTTGTATTTGATGAATTCAAAGCAGTTGAAGTGAAGACTATCCAGCCTCAAGTATCAAGCGTGAGCATTTCAAACGAGCAACAGCTTCATTTTCCAGGCCTGATTTTCTTAAAAATTTATAGAATTCAGTCCAACGTGAAATCTGGGAACGGATCGAGTCTTAGCCATCTTGTTATGGCCGTTGAAGACAGATTAGATCAGGTCCAGAAACGCGAGTTTAGAATGAGGCTCAAGAAACTCGGATTCAATTCCGAATCTCGGGTGGCCTTGGAAAGCTTTTTCTCGATTGGAGAGGAGTTTCTTCTCGATGTTACATCCCCAAGTTTCCCCAAATTTACCATTGCAGCGGTTCCACTGGGGGTTCATTCTGTCCAGTACAAAATTTCACTAGGTTCGATTCTTGGGAGAGGGTTCGACGTCGATGAATCTTGAAGAATTCCGCGCATCTCTAGATGGCGAGATCAAGGCCATCGCCTTAAGTGCAGGGGTTGGTAATCACACAGCCCTCGCGGAATATTCGTGCAGGCTACTCGAAGAGAGCAATGAAGCTGCTGACATGGACTTGGGGTCTGCCTCTATGGTTGTGGGACCGAATCGCAGGAAGTTTCGAGTTGACGCATATGGCTTCGATGAAGTAGACGGCACGCTATTTCTGCTTGCCTCTGACGCCAGCCCGCGTTCTTCCGGAGCAACATTTACAAAAACGGAAGCCGACGTGTTGTTTGGTCAGCTTGCATGGTTTGTGCAAGTTTCGCTCGATGACAAACTTCGATCTGAAATACCAGTTTACGAACGTGCGGCACAGTTTGCTTGGACAATTGCTGAGATTTGGCCTGTGGTCAATAAAGTGAAGCTGATGGTAGTAACAAATCGAGTAATGAGTGATCGGATTAGGTCCTATGAGGTCGCCAGCACTTCGGGTAAATTAACCCAGGCCCAAATATGGGATGAATCCAGAATGTTTGACTTGATCACATCACGGATAGGGAGAGAGTCGACTGAAGTAGTCCTCGCTGATTTTGGGCTCACATCATTGCCAATGCTTTCCGCTGTCACTCATTTTGCAGGGACAGAGACGTTTCTGGCTGTTATCCCTGGCGAGTCTCTAGCCAAAATCTTTGATAAATTTGGAAGTCGACTTTTAGAGGGAAACGTTAGGGGTTTTCTTTCGGTCCGTGGAAAAATTAACAAGGGAATTAGGGCAACAATCTTGAGTCAGCCCGAGCGATTTTTGGCTTTTAACAACGGAGTCACAGCAACCGCTACGTCGGTTCAAGTGGATAGAGAGGGGTCTCTCGTTTCCGTAGAGAACCTCCAAATTGTTAACGGAGGACAAACCACCGCTTCTCTATTCCAAATGTTGAAGAGCGATAAGGGCGCCATAGATAATTTGAAGAAGACTTCGGTTGCAATGAAATTGATTGTTGTGGCCCCAGAGCTATCAGATGAGCTAGTCCCAGACATTGCCAGATTTTCAAATAGCCAGAATAAGGTTACTGAGACTGACTTTTTTGCCAACAGTCCTTTCCACAGACGCATGGAGGAAATTTCCAAGCGTCTTTTGGCGCCCGCGATAGACGGTAAACAGGTATCTACTAAGTGGTATTACGAACGAGCGAGAGGCTCCTTCGAGAACGACAGGTCAAGAGCTTCATCCTCTGCGCCCGCATTGAGACGGTTCGATGATATGTACCCTCGGAGCCAGAAGATTGACAAAGGTGAGTTGGCAAAACTACACAGCATCGGCAACCTAAAGCCGCATTTGGCTCGCCGTGGGCCGGCGAAGAATTTCCAATCGTTCAGTAACGAGGTCGGCCCAAAGTGGGAGACAGAGCAAGGAAAAGCAAATTTCGGGGATTCGTACTACAAGAAAATTGTGTGTACAAAGTTGATTTATGATTCGTCACACAAGGCAGTTCGGAATTCAGAGTGGTACGTGCAAGGCTACCTTGCTGACATAGTCACTTACGGAATTGCAAAACTAATTCAAACCGTAGAGGACTCTAAACTGGCAATGCCTTGGGACACAATTTGGCAAAAGCAATCTGCGCCAGTCCAGTTATTATCTGCACTTACCGAAAGTTGCGAATTATCTTTGGGAGCTCTCTTGGATCCTAGGCGACGACAACAAAACGTTACCGAGTGGGCTAAATCTGAAGATTGCTGGACATCGGTGAAGTCAGTGAGCCTAGAGCTGCAGCCTGAATTGATCGCCATACTCCAGTCTAAAGAAATGGCGAAAGAAGCGTCCAAAGAAGATAGAGGCAATAGCAAGTTGCTGTCGGAATTTGAAACACTCACGTACCTGCAAGGAGTTTCAAAAGAATATTGGGAACAGATTGAAGTTCATCCTAGAATTCGCATCAGCCCTACTGCCACGGATGCTCTCAAGTCAGTTAGGTCAGGCTCGGCTCTACTACTGGAAAAGCGGAAAGCGGACGCTCTTATCGCCTTGATTGGTGAGGCTCAGAACGAAGGGATTACAAGGCCTGCCGTAACCTAAGTTAGGTATTTGATTACGGCCGTAGCAATAAACCTAACCACAGTCACCGGAACCGCGTTGCCAAACTGCCTATAAGCCTGGGTGTCAGAAACCGGTATCTGGAATTCCTTTGGAAACCCTTGCAAGGCTGCAGCCTCAGCTGGCGTCAGCTTTCTTGGATTCTGCCCAACCTTGTCCTCGATAAGGATTTCTGATCCATCCTTATAATAGCGAGCGGATAGGGTGGCCGTGTGTGACGAATTCGGCGTCACCAACCTGTAACCCCACCCATTCCCTCTTTCTAAGTGCTTGAGTTTCCGAGCTCTATGGCTATCCCAAATCCGGTCGGAGATGCGGTATCTCTCATCGACGGGACTCTCCAAAATCGAGGAAACCTTGGTCGGCATGCTCGAAGTGGTCTTCAAAGCAATCGATTCAAGAAAATTGTCTTGAAAAGTTTCCGCACCTTCTATGTCACGTCTGATTCCAATGAGGAATAAGCGCAGGCGGGATTGCGGGAGTCCAAAATTACGCGCATCTAGAACAACTTCGGTGATGAAATACAGCTTTTCCAATTCTTCGCGAATCCGAGATAACGTTCGTCCTTTGTCGTGACTCTTGAGCCCCTTCACGTTTTCCAAAATAATCACTTTTGGCGCCAGCGAAGCCTCTTTTGATCGCGCGTTGAGAGTCTCCAGCAGCCTCATGATGTCAAAAAACAGGGTACCTCTCATGTCTTCAAACCCAAGCCTGTGGCCGGCGTGGGAAAACGGTTGGCAAGGGAACCCAGCTAGCAACAGATCGTGACCTGGGACTGAATCTCCGGAGAGCTTCGTTATGTCAGTGTCAAGCCTGTGAGAATTTGGGTTTTTGTGCCCGAAATTTACCGAGTAAGTCAATCGAGCGCTTGGGTCTATCTCGGACGTTAGTAGGCAGGCTCCCCCCAGCTCGTCAAAAGGTATCCGCATTCCACCTATGCCAGCAAACAGGTCAATGAAAGTAAATTTAGACTCCATTGCACCAGGATAACTCATTGTTTGGACAGTTACTCAATTCTGCGTGAGAGCTGCACATTTGATTTGCGTCCTTTGCGTTTGGACAGTTCTTCAATCGGTGGCTAAAAAGCCGGACAGCACCAGCACTCCTAGCCCGCATTCATGAAAGGTTCCCGAGGGCCACGATTATGGCTTTACAGTAGATTTGAAATACTCGGAAAATCCCGTTTTGAATAGTTATCGCTTGTACTGCAGCAGTGGCGTTTTTTGGCGCTAATACGTTACTCGAGATCCAGCAGCCACCAATTCATACCTTTGAGGTTTTCCAGACCGGAAGTGTCATAGTTTTGCTGAACCTGAAAAGCGGTCCAGTGGTCTCCATTCTGAAACTTCGGAATGTATGTTGTTTTGATTTTCAATAACAAGGTCACTGCTCTGGCGAGGTTCTCACCGCTGGCAGTTTAGGCCCGCGCAATCGAAAAAGTCTTGGACTTGCGACACGCATTCACTTTAGGGAGAGGACTGCCCCCCTCTGCAAATCCTCTTCAATTTCCTAAGATGCCTGTATGTCAGAACGATTCAACAGCGAAATAATCCAATCGCACTTCAGTCATGCTCTGTTTTCGCTCAGATAGACAGCACTTAAGATTAAATCTTCGACGGGACGGTGACCTTTGGACCCTCCTTGAGCAGGGCCGCGATCTGTATCCGAAGGGCCTCATCCGAGACATAAGCCAAGCTCCCCTTGATTCCCCTGGTCATAAGTACTTTGTAGATGTTGGAAACCAGTTCTAGGAGGTCCTCGTCTGTGTATCTAATTACAAGACGATTATTGCTTTCTTTGCCCTTGACGTCGAAATATTGATTTCTTCTGAAGAGCAGCTTCTCATGCACAGGATCGTAACCTAGGTCATTTCCTATAATCACACCAACACAGTTAAGGTCGTAACCTTGGATGGTGTGGATAGATCCAACCTCGAGATGGGATGTTGGGGGAGTTGATCCAATCTTTGACTGTTTGGTTCCATCGAAGTTTCACATCACCAATCTCGATGGCATAAAGAGCAGAGTTCTTTTTTGTCTTCCACTCCCAAGCGAAACCAGCAAGCAATCGACTGAGGCCATACTTTTGGTTTAGCTTCAGGATATCTCGCTGCATTTGACTTAAGTCATCATAGAACCGAAGGTCGTAACCATTGAAGTCGGTTGCCCTCGTTGGGTTGTCGGTGAAGAGGTTCTTTACGAACTCAAGGTAGCCAGTTCCTCCCATCACTCTCATCTGAGACGAGTGCCTGAACAGTGAATCGGAAGCCCTAGCCTGATTTATGAGCGCCCTCGTTTTCGCGAGAGGAAGATCTGCTGGCTTGATGGCCTGAGCCGTGTCCAAAAGTAGGAGTTGGTGCCGACTCTTTCTCTCGATCCAATCAATCTGGGTTTTGGAGCTGTCGTCACTGCCAAAGAGCTTGAGGTTGATGTCCTTGAACTTCTTGTTTTGCATTGCAGAGGGCTGATTGGCCCTCTGGCCGAGCCTATGTGCTTCATCCACAATCAAAATGTCAAAGGTTTTTTCGCTTTCACCCACCTCAAAGGGCATCATGACCATCGACTTACTGAGCCCGGGAGTCTGTTTGAAAACGGCCTGAAGGGTTGTCCTGAGTGACTGTTTGGGAACTACCAGTGCGATTTCAAGGCCCTGCAAAAGCGCCGATGTTTCCTCCGTGAAGAAGTCTGCAAAGACAGACTCCCGCTCTAATTGGCCACTGCTAGAAACTGCTGAAACATCTCGGAGGAGCTTGATCAGATAAATAGCAACAATTGTTTTCCCAGTGCCAGGGTCTCCTTGGATCAGCAACTGACTTGACTCACCTGACTTGATGCTTGAGAAAACCCTTTCAATTACTCCAGACAGCGCTATGGCCTGTTCAGAATTGAGAGCCTTAAACGGGGAAAATTTGAAGAGGTTGCTATTTACGATTTCTGGAATTGAACGACTCAACATCCCATCTCTGACCAGCAGGTCGAAAAGCTCATGAAACGTATCCCTATAAGATTCGCGATCGAAATAGTTCGCGTCTGTAATGCCAGCGTTGGCGTTCAAGACTCTGTGCTTTCCGTCTGCAGCGAAGTACCTGCTCATGTGAGATTCAAGATCAAGGCAGACAGACTTGTTGAACTTGTGATTCAAAATTATCTGAACGCGTTCGAGGTGCTTTTTACTTGGGCTTTGCACATGTTGTGTGAGTCGATTTGCAACGTTAACTGTCTCCCCCACCTAGATTTTAGTGTCTTTGCTGAGAGTGTAAACAACAGGCCAGTTATCACCATCTTCCTCAGTTTGCCCCCACTGGTTTATCGCCATGGAGTCAAAAGGGAGCCTCTTGACTTTATAGCCGGTCATACTTCATGCTCTTGGCCTTTCATTTTTCAACAGGGTATTTTGCCTTGGTTTGCTCGAGTTTTTCCAAAACCATTTCCGCCACATCTAAGTTGTGACGATCAGCAAGTAAAAGACAGTAGGTCAGGACATCAGCTAACTCTTCTTTGAGTCTGGCTTCGTCAACCTCAGGACTCCACTGATAAAGCTCCAAAAGCTCGGCTGCTTCAATGGAGATGCTCCTGGCTAAGTTCTCGGAAGTTTGAAACTGCTGCCATTCCCGTTCGGCGACAAATGCGCGAAGTTGTTCAATGAGTTCACATTCTGCATCCCTCTAAGTTACAGGCCCACACCAACTTTCTAGAGCACAACTTGTTGCCGGCACCATCTCCTGGGAAAGGGTGCATCAAATTCAGTGAACAACAAGTGCAAAAATCTCCAGTGCACATCTACTTCTTTGGAGACGGAAAGTGGGACACAACTAAATAACAATCCACTCAACCCCCACGGGGGTTTAGAAGATGACTCAACAAAAGGCTTCCCGCCTTCAGCGTGCAACCTGTCGACCATCGGCGAAGGTGCAAAGAGAAAAAGAGTAGGTCAAGCAATTGATAAAAGTAGACGGGCCGGCAGGCCCGCGGCAGAAAGTGGTCACAAATGTGCAATGTATTCATCTTTTATTGGTAGCCCTTCTCCCAAATCTCACCAAGTGAGATTTGGGCAGGGGTGGCCTTATTGACAAGGTCCTTCGAAGGCTCTCGTTAAGAATGACTGAGCTTATAGATACGCTTTTTCATTACAAAGCTAAGTAACAGCTCCCCACCTAGGTGGGGAGCCAAAGAATCATTAGAGAGACATTAAAGGGACCCACAGCACCCCATCTGACTAAGTCATTGAGGGAAGTTTGGTAATTCTGGCCGCGCCATTAGAAGCTGTAATTCTCAAGAACTCACGACTACCTAAAGCCAATCCGGCTCCCAGTTTCTTCCTAATAGTTCATCCCAGTTTTTGACTGCTGTGATTGCTGAAATGTGCCAATCTGACTTGACCGCATCGAGTCGGCTGTTAAGCAAAAACTCAAGGAACTTGATGCAAGGGAAGGCTACGGTTTGCATAATCAATTTCGTGAGCTCCCGAACTTCATCACCATCTTGGCCAATCAAAGGCTCGTTGGGCTGCTCTGTAAGGT